>ERZ795050.1077-NODE-1077-length-37412-cov-22.336349_pt1 | contig 37412 bp, 44 predicted proteins | sample MGYA00375134_ERZ795050 | MGnify/ENA primary metagenome ERZ795050 (study PRJEB30179, sample SAMN05720221) | activated sludge metagenome | isolation source: Anaerobic digester | place: Japan | collected 2015-05-26 ... | reverse complement strand
GGGGGGGTAGAAGAGCTCCGACTTGAACCGGAGAAAGGCACAGCGGAAGACCTGGACGACCGGACCACTTCGGCTGTCATCCCCCAAGACTCAGCCTGGACCGCCTATCACTACCTCCGCCATCATGGGTCAACCCTGCTGCTACGAGACGGTCGGGAGGTACAACCAGGGGAAGTTCTTCATGAGGATGAGGTGATCCTCTGCCAGTGTGGACTGCACGCGGGGCTTAGTCCGGAATGCGCGAGGACCTACGCACCGAGTGACGCAGTCTTGACAAAGGTGAAGGTTTGGGGGAAGATTGTGGTGGGGTGGGATAAGCTGGCAGCGGAGTACCGACAGATTGTTCAGGTGATTCGGCAGGAGTAACCAGAGCCTCGGCAGCGATCTCGAACAGGAGTCACCCCCAATGACCAACCGCAAGTACATTCAGAAAAACCATCGAATCCCCTCAGCCATCGTCCGGCTGCTTCAACCATTCTACTCCTTCGACGTATCAAGGGTTCCCCTGATCCCCTCCTCACTCCTCATCCGCTTCGACTTCCGCAGCAACGGCAAGGCGATTTATATCTCCTCCCGCCGATTGCGAAACATTTCAACCGCCGCTTTAATCGGTGGACTTGCACACGAACTCGAACACGTCCGCCAGCGGCGTGAACTTGGGGCGGAGTGGTACATGCGGATAGCGATGGACACCGCCCGGTCGATCATTCAGGAGCACCGCCTCTACTCCCACGACCTATCCCTGAACGAACAGGAAGCAATGCAGAAGGAGTGGGAAGTTTGGAGCAGTGTGGAGAAGAGCTACCAGACCTGGAAGAACCTGCTGGATGAGGAGTGTGAGGAGAGTGAGGGGGGCGGAGAGAAAGGGGGGCGTCCTGCATGAGTCGGCCCGGTGGAGGTAATTTACTCCAATTAGAACTACGAGGGCCGGAAAAGGGAATCTCCCCCAACAGCCCCTCACTTCAAAAGCTCGGGGCTCGCCCCTGGAGTGACACCCACTCCACACTCAATCCTACCCCCTTCCCGCTGAAATGTCAAGGCAGGTTGGCCGGTATTTACCTATTCCCCTTGCCTTTTTCCCCCGGTGTCGTATGTTTACTACGAGGAGGCTCCAATGCAATCCAATCCTGTACTACGCTCCCTTCTTTCCACTCGTGGGAGGAACCGAAAGCTTGGCCGGGCGGTGTACTCCTGGTCAATCCCCCCGGTTGAGACCTGCCCCGGACGGACGGGACTCTGCCAGTTGATCTGCTATGCCAGGAAGATGGCAAGCAGATTTACACACATCCGCAAGACTTGGCGCGCCAACCTCAACCTATCCGAACGCCCGGACTTCTCCGATCTACTCACCAGTGCCCTGATTTCCATCCGCCAGATCGAACAGAAGCGTCAAGGGGGAGTGGAATCAATTCCGCTGCGCATTCACGTCAGCGGGGACTTCTACTCACCTGAGTACATCCACTCCTGGATGAAAGCACTTCATCAGGCAAACCTCTCCAATGCCGGGCCGGTGATTCGTCCGTGGGGGTACACAAGAATCTGGAGAGTCCCCTGGCTGGCCACCGCCGTGCATGTCTACTCCATGTACCTCCGCACCTTCTGGCCGGGGTGGCTCTGGTGTTCCTCCGACCTGGAAACTGGGCCTCCCCCAAAGTGGGCACCGGAAGCGAGGATGATTCCACGTCCGGCCCCTGCAACTCGCGAAGAACTGTGGAAGTGGAGACTCCGTATGGTCCAGGACCGCCGCATCTGCCCGGTGATTGACTCCCAACTTACCCGCCGGCAACAGACCACTACCTGTCAGGAGTGTGGGAGGTGCTGGGACGCCACCCGATGTCCATCTCCCCGCCACTCACGCGGACGAGGTCAAGTAATCGTTTTCCCTCAACACTAACTTGGAGGCTATATGAATGACATCATCCTTACCCGACCCATGCCGATCGGAACTCTCCAACTCGTCTTGTCTCCAGGGTACGCAGCCGTCTGGTTCCACTCCTCCGGTGGGGAGCTATGGTTCGAGCGAGTACCCTCCGACTTGTTCTCTACCCTCTCTCGAATATGTTCGAACCACCACCCCCTCCGGCAACAGATTGATTCGCGTCCCGCTCTGTGATAGGTGCAGGCTGTCCGTCTCCGCTCGAAACCGTGGGATACTTTGTGAGGGTCAACCGGGTGGGATTCTACTGGTTGGAATTGGTCCGGGCAGTACCGAGGATTCCTCCGGCCGTCCGTTTATCGGGAGAAGTGGGATTCGTCTGAGGATTCTCTGTAGAAAGCTGTCCGTCCCAGTGGCCTATACCAATCTGGTTGGTTGTCGTCCCCCGCGTGATGATCCGCCTATGGACTGCGTGGAGGTGTGTTGGCGGATCAACCCGGCAGTCAGGGAGATGCAGCCGAAGTGTATTGTTGCGCTGGGCAAGATGGCGGCCAGCTACCTTCTCGGTCATGAAGTTCAGATGGAAACCCACCGCAACCGTACCCTGGACTATCTCGGCATCCCCCTGATCGTCACCTTCCACCCGGCTGCCACACTCCGCGCACGGCAACCTCGTATTAAAGAGGCACTTCAATCCGATCTTGAACTTGCCGAACAAGTCTGTCGGGGGGAGTATATGCTGTCTGGTTCGCTCCAAGAAGTCACCCAGATGCCATGGGATATCCCGGAAACATGCAGTGTCGATGTGGAGACAACTGCCCTCCAGCCTTGGAACGGGCGGATTATCCAGGTCGGCTGCATGGACGTGGTGGATCGGGATAGAAGCTGGAAAATCAACGGGCAGTGGAATGGTCCGGTGCCGAGACGGGTGTATGGTTGGAACTTCTCCTTCGACGCGCAGTGGTTGCCGGAAGAGTTCCTCTCGGATGATTGCGAGTGGGTAGACGGCCTGCTCCTGCATGGGCTGGTATACCCCGAAGCAAGCCTCTCTCGCAGCCTGAAAAACGTCGGCCCGCGTAAGACCGGCCAGCTTTACAGCATCTCCTTTTCCGATGCGGATACTCCTGAGCGGATGGACCAATACCATCACCAGGACCTATGGGAGACCGCAATCGCGTGTGAAAAACTCCTGCATGAAGTGGAAGACACCCCCGCCCGTAAACACTGGAAATGGGTCATGCGGTTGGCGAGGACCCTGGCCAGGTTCACCCGCCACGGTACCCTGATCGACCAGGGTGTGTTGATTGAGGTGGCGGAGCAGTTACAGTCTCAGATGTCGGGGGCGGTGGACCAGATGAAAGTGATTGAGGAGAAGTTTAAGGTAGACTGTAAATGGCGGCCGGACGGTAGAAGCTGGCACCGATCGACCAAGGAAATCAACCGCCTGCTGTTCCAGGTCCTCGGCATCCCGCCTATCCTCACGGACAAAGGCAACCCCTCCACCTCCGAGGAGTCGAGAATGAGATACCTCGAACTCGACAAAACCGGGTATGTCAAGGCCTACGGCACTTTTCTCGACTGTGCGAAGATTCAGACCTCCTACATCATCCCGATGTTGAGGGAAACCCCCGGCTCCTCCAACCTGATCGACCCGGACGGCTACATCCACCCGGTCGCGCATGTGGTGCAGAATGCGGATACCTGGGATTTGGCGGGTAAGATGCGGGGGGGCGGGACGGTAACCGGACGAGTCGGCTGGTCGAACCCGTCGGTGATTGTCTGGCCGCCGGTAATGAGAAGGGCGGTGATCTCTCGCTTCCCCAACGGCCGGATCTTCTGCATCGACTTGTCCCAGATCGAACCCCGAATCCTCGCTTGGATGGCGGGAGAGGAGTTCCTGATCGCTGCGTTTCAAGCGGATCGGGACCCCTACCGCGAAATCATGTCCGTCGCACTGAACAAACCGGTGGATTCAGTCAGCCGGGATGAACGGAGTATTGGGAAGGTGTTGTTTCTCGCCACCTGCATGTACGGCGGGCAGGCTGGAATCGCGCGGGACCTACTCCGTCAGCGTGCGGGGGTTGTGATGTCTCGGCGGATGTGTGAAGACCTCCTCTCCCGCTTCCATCGGGCGATGCCGAATGTAGGACGGCTACGCGAGCGGATTATTGACGACCTCTACTCCGGCCGACCGATCGTCACGCCGACTGGGAGATGGAGACGCATTGACACCTCCAGCCCGGATTGTGAGAAGCAGGCGTTTAACTACCCCATCCAGCATTTCGCAGCGGCGGTAAACCACGCAATTGTCATGCGGGCGGTTCAGATCCCCGGGCTGGTCGGGTTGTTCACTGTGCATGATTCATTTGAAGCGGATGCTGAAAGCGAGGCGGTGGAGTCGAGCATTCGGGAGGTCTATGACTCCGCTTGGACAATCATCCGGGAGGATTTTGGGGTAGACTTCAACGTTCCGATTCGATACACTCTAACCAAAGGCAAACACTGGCCAGTGGAGGATTGACCAATGGACAAGACCTGCCTGACTGTACTCCAGCTTCGAACTGCATTGGAGAAATACCCCGACCGCTTAAAGATATTCCTCTCCTCCGACGATCTCGGTACGCACACCCGCCCGTTGGAGGTGGAGACGGTCGAAGTGGTTGGTCGTGAGAGGGTTATCGTTCTCTGGCCGAGTCGTGAGGAGGTGCAGATTGACTAACCTTATTGCCTGTTCCGTTCGCCCGGCTACCCCCCGGAGGGCACCAACATGCATATTCTAGTCGACTCCCTCGAACAGCGACCGTTTAGTTTTGTGCATCCGGTGAGAGTGGTGCGTTTCTCTCCTCCGGATACTGGAGACTACTCTATCGAGGGCCTGATTGATCGGTTGAGAATCGAACGAAAGCGACCCGATGAGCTTTGGGGGTGTTGCGGGTATAAGCGAGACTCCTTCCGAGATCAACTCCAACGGCTGGGGAGATTTGAGTTCAGGCTGTTGGTGGTGGAGGGGTCGGTTAAGGACCTGGCTGAATCCGGGCCGAAGGGTAAATCCACGATGAGTTGGAGTCAAGTCTCCTCGAATCTGATGCGGTGGACTGCGGAGTTTGGCGTGCCGGTGTGGTTCCTCGGTCCACGATCTCCAGAGACCTGTAAGCTGCTCGAATGCCTGCTCGTCTCCCTTCACGAACACTACATCCGGCTTGTCTCCTTTCCCAACTACTGGAGGAACCTATGGCGAAATCAATCGAATTGAAGAAATGCTTGACCCCCGGATGCAGAAGCAGGATTCCGGAGGAGCATCGGTACTGTTTGGTCTGCCTGGCTCGGCTTCGCAAGCAGGCTATTGCGAGGGGGGAGGTTATGCGGTACACCCCGCTTAACGGACAATACGGCCCACATCAGTCCGCTTCCCTCCCTCTGGCAGTCGAGCGGGAGACCAAGCAGGGGATTGTGTTGAGGGGGGATTACAGTAGAGCAATGAGATTTCGATCGGTGGTGCAGGGGGTTTTTTAGGAGGAGCTATGGAACTTGGAGTATCTCAAAGAGAAGCCTTCCAACAATGCCTTGCGTATTGGTACTACTCACATGTATGCGGGGAGAAAGGTTGGGGGATTGTTCCGGTAATTCAACGAGTCGCATTGGATTGGGGTAGGGCTGGCCACTCTGCACTTCAGGTGATGTATGGAAACTTGTCTGTCGGGAAGTCATTTCAGGAATCCATCCAACCGGCTATTGCTGCGGTAAGGGAAAGCCTGCCTGAGTCGTTTGATGAGAACTCGTCTGATTTGCCGGGGGTGATGGGGTTCGTAGAGGGATATGCCTCTTTTTACCAGAATGACGCCCGTGATTGGGAAGTCCTCTCCACCGAATGGGACTTCGCAATCCCCGCGGACCTGTTCTACCCCCCCGCCCTGTATTCCTACGTCTTCCCCACAAACAGCACCCACCCCCCATATGTCCTACGGGGAACCGTCGACCTGATCGTTCGGTGCAGGAATGAGTCCAGTGAGCAGTTTGGGCAGTTGATGGTGGTGGATCATAAGTTCAAAAACCGCCTTGACACCTCCCTCGAACACCGCATACCCTACTGGATGCAACCTCGAACTTACTGCCGGGCGGTGGAGATATCCTTCAATGAGCCGTGTAGGTGGTACGTCCATAATCAAATCCGCAAGCCTCAGGGACTCCGGCCGAGGGCAGTAAGCTACTCCACGGTCGAGTCAGCGGCGGAGTTCATTGAGAGGGTACGGGAAGAGTACCTGGCCTACCCCGACTACACCGTCTCCTACCCCAAGGGAAAGCGGGGTTACTTTCTCCGAAGCGATCCGCTGGAAGTCGACCCGGACGAACCGAGGTGGTTGTTGGAGATGCTGTTCCTTGACAAACGGATTTGTGACGCTCGCAGTCGAATCCCACCCGCCCCTGGATTTGCGGAGCCGCCGCCCTGGTGCACAAGGTACTCTCCTAGTTTTGCCTGCGAGCGTTGGAATCAGCCGTGTGTGTATAGTGCGTTGTGTAGCTGGGGGCATACTCCTGCTACACTTGCGGAGTTTGTTGAGCGGGAGGACCCACACCCGTAGTCAGTTGAGTTAGTTGAGTTAGTTGAGCCGATTGAGCCGATTGAACCAGGAGGACCCCATGTTTCAAAACATCCATATCGAACGGAGCCCAAGCAAAAGGGGATTCGTCATTTCCCTGGACGGAGAGCTAGTCGGGCCGGAGATGCCGAAGGAGGCGATTCAGTCGGTTAAGGCCTGGCTTGAAGATTCTTCTTGGGAGTTGAATCAGAGGTTTGAGGGGCTAGTTGACATCATACTGGATGAGTACTCCCGGCCTTGACACGCTCTGGATATGAGGTATACAAATAATGACCATGGACCAGACTCCTTCCCAACACCGTCCCCCTCCCCCTCCCCCCGGATCATTTCGGGCGAGGCTGGCCAACTGCACCTGCCCTCACCCACGCATCGCAGAGGAGATATGGAAAGCCTGGCCAGAGAGTTTCAGGAAGCCGTTTGATAAAGTATCGCTTTACCTAATCCGTTCGGACTGTCCAATTCATGCGTTTCAGGAGATCGACTAATGCAGGAAAACGCATCTACCCCCACCGACCCGTTTGACCCTGGAAGTGATCTGGAAATCCCACCAGAGGTTTCTCCCCCTCCCTCTCCTCCACCCCCCACGACCCACGCCATTACCCGCCCACACAACTGCTTGCGGCCGGGAGACTCAGCAATCATCCCGATTCCCATCGACCAGTTCACCACACTCGAATTCACCCCACGAATGGTCGCAGATCTACTCTGTCCAGGTATTCCCGTCACCGAAGCGTTGCGGATACTCTTGCTATGCAGGGGGTCAGGAGTCAACCCATTCACCGAGCTCTTCATCGACAAGCGCCCGAATGACAAGGGGCGGTTCGACTACATCCCAATCATCTCTAAACGGGCGTTTTTCCGTCTTGCTGCGGAGCATCCGGAGTATCGAGGCTACACCTACACCGATCACCCGCCCCTGAACGAATCCACTGACGCCCCACCTGTATTCGGGAGGTGTGTCGTCAGACGAGCGGACTGCCCGGACTATACAGAGGAGGTGTCCTATCGAGAAGCGATAACATCCATCGGAGCGGGGGGAAAGCTTTACACCCGCACTGGGTTCTGCACCGCTCAACCCAGGGCGTATCTACGTCTGGTAACCGTCGCACGAGCGTTGAGGAATTGTTTCCCCGATCGACTCAATGGACTGTATGTTCCTGGAGAACTCTAATGAAACCCACAACCGAACGTTACAAGCAGATGCAGTTGGTAGCTAGCTACATCCCGATGTGCAATTGCGGAGTGACGGTGGAGATGCTTGCAAGGGATTGTTTCCCTATGATGGCTAACTCCCTCCTCCACATTCATAATGCTGAGGGAAGGGTTCGTCAAGCACTCAGCGACATCTCCTCCCAACTCGGACTGGCAATCCACCGAATGAAGTTGCCGAGTGGGAGGCATTCCATCTGGATCGACCCGACTGAACCAAACAAGCGGATTCTCAACCAGATTGTCATGCAGGTAATCGAATACGAACAAAACCCACAAAACGATGGAGTTCCGTACTTGGACCCAACTACCTACTCAAAACCTAAAGCAGTGGTTTCCTAACAGTCTCTATTCAAACGGAGGTGCATATGTCAACTCAGCCAACACAAGAACTGGTTCTCCCAGACATGGACCCGGAAATCCTGGAAGCGGAAGCTGAGGATTTCTATAACATCCTCTCCGACCTGTCCAGTGGAGAATCCGACACAATCGGGTGGAGAGATGTGGCGATCGGAACTTACGGACCTGGAGATCTCCTCTGGGCCAGAACGATCAGCAGTCGGTCGAGAGAAGGCGAGCCGATTTCTCCAAACTTCGCGTTCAAGCTTCGATTCAATGATCAGTTCACCACAACTGTCTACTTCCCCACCTCTCACAAAAACCCCAACGCACGCCGGATGAGAATGGATGAACTTCTCAAAACTCTCGCCCGCTTGTGTGGACCGGATTTCAAGTCAGTTCCCCCACCGGATGTAGATAAGGGGTACAATCTCCTGGCGAAGTGTGCGTATCTCGACACACTCGGTCAGGTTGCCGTGCAGAAGTCTCCCCGGATCATGGCGAGGTGGGTCAACAGCCCGTTTAAGGACTCGGTGACTGGGGAGATGGTGGAGAATAAGAAGGTTGTGATTACCCGCGCGGCGTAGTGCGGGGAAGAGTAGGAGTAGGTTGCTGGGGAGCATTGAGTGAGGGAGCGCTGACCTGATTCCCCTGTGTAGACAGTGGGAGTCTCTCGGGCGGTGGGTTAAGCCGTCCGGTAGATGTCCGGTGCCGCTTACCGGCTTGATAGGGTTCGCCCCGCCGGACACACGGGCTTGTAGCTCAGCGAGTAGAGTGGGTGACCGATAATCACCTGGTCGGGGGTGCAAATCCCTCCAAGCCCAGTTGTGAGTGCGGAGTTATCTGGAGGACAAAATGCGGAACAATCAGGATTTCAATCAGACCTCTGAGTCCCTCCATCCGATACGGTCACTGATCCGGTTCACCAGAGACTTTCTCACGCATCTAGTGGTCTCTCCAGGTGAGGGTGGGGTGTGCAGGTTCTGCCAGTCTGAACCCCACTTGGACTCCTGCCCCATTTCGATCGGGTTCCGAATGTGTGACCGGGCGGAGAGGAGAGATCGGAAGGAATTCCGGCGGATTTGTTCGACTTGCTGCACAGAGTTCACCGCAAGGAGCAGGAGACGGACGCTGTGTGATTCATGCAGGGCTAAGGTGTGGAGAAAGCAGCGTGCGGAGCAGAAGCGGAGGTACCGAGCGAGGAAGAGGGAGGAGCGGGGGGAGGGGAGTTGAAGGACTTGTTACCGGAGGATACGTATGAAGGGCATCGCCTCGACGTGTGGTGAGTGGGTTTCTGCTCTTCTCATGCTGGTGCCGTTTATCTTGTATGTCTGGGATTATCTACGATGCAAGGCCGACGACCGAAAGAACTAATCGGGTCCTCTTGGATGTCCATGAAGCAGTTCTGTTCGAAGTACAGAATCCACAGATCCTGGATTTTGAAAGCGGTTACTTGGGGACTCTTGAAACCCGGCAAAGAGCTCAGCCCGGACTTGCGGTTTGTAAACATCCCCCAGACCATGCAGAAGGAGCCGGAGATTGTTTTGATTCAATCCATCCCGACCCTTACCCGCCAGGAGCGTCTCAATAAGCGTGGGTTCATCCGAGCGAGTTCTGAGGGGAAGCGTCGGGTTGCGGAGAGAATCCTCGCACTGCGACGGGAGATTGAAGAAACCCGCCAACGACTAGTGGCACTGGTGCTGACGGAGCACTCGGCGAGTAAGGCGTATTGGAATCTGCTTTGGGAAACCCCCGACTGCCCGTGGTGTCATGGGAAGGGGAAGAGCGAGAGTGGGAGGAAGTGTGTGTGGTGTAGAAAGGTAGAGCCGGTGATTGAGCAGGGAGAAGAGCCGCCCTCGTAGAGGTACTGTATCCCTATTCACTCCACTTCACTCCCCTCCACTTCACTCAACTACTACATACTCCAATTCACTCACACTCACCAGTTTACACTCTAATTACCTCTACGAACGCCTCGACAAAACAACGCCTTGACAAAACAAAGCCCAGATGGGACTCACCCACCTGGGCAATTCACCCCAGTCGAGGAGGATAACCGGGGGAGTTATACTGCTGTGACCCGGGGGAGCGGGGGTTTCTTTCTCCTCCCGGTACGCACCCGCTCGACAATACAGCTTTTGGGGATGGCGAAATGGTCGACCTCTCCCGTATCGCTGATCCCGTGTGCGAGGACGACCAACTCATCCGTCTCATGGGCGACCCAGCCGATGTTTGTGTTGATGGCGAGGGTGACTTGTTTCAACCCGTCCGCTTGTGCACGGCTGCTGCTACCCACGGCGTCCTTCCAGGTGATCCACTCTAGCTGAACTGACGGAATCACTTACTTCCCTCCTCTGACTGATCCGCTAGTACCACATCGGTAGACTGACCATCGGCTGGATGTTCTGGAGATACTCCCCTTCTCTCCCCGCACTCCCTGTCCAGACTTCTCCCCCGCGTCCGGTTGCAGCGAGGATTTGAGAGAGAATTGCCGGGTCGAATGCGGCGCTGGTTCCGAGGGGGGTCACCTGCATGTATTGACCCAGCAGACCCAACAAATCGGATAAGGTGGGGTTATCTACTCCTAGGTTATACCCCCCGGTTTCTGTCCAGGGTCCGGAGTAATCTGGGCCGGGCGTGATCCCCTGGCTTGCAAGAAACTTCGCCAGGTCCGAGTTGAAACCGGCCAGCCTGCTCCAATCCTCCCAGGTCTTATCCGGGCCGAAGAGGAGGGTACCGGGGATGTCGTTGGGAGTGCCGAACCACTGCCCAGGCCCCCTCCTCCACCACTCTTCCGCCCCGCCCCAGTCATACCCGACTGTCTCCGACGCACGCTGTAGCTGGTTGAATAGGCGGGGGGAGAGGTAGTACAGGTTCCCCTCCTCCGCCACTCCGCTCCTCTGGCCGGACAGCACCCGGTCGATTTCTCCTGCAAGTAACCTAGACAACCCGAACCCCCCTGGTCCAGATGGAGCGGTGGTGATGCGGTCTTTTAGCTCGCGTAGGTAGTTCTCCGGCACCGCGTGTCCTTGTGTGCTGTAGATCGGCGCACCCACCTCCACAAACGAGAAGCCGGTTCCGCTTTCATTCGGGCGGAGTCTCCAGTGCTTCCCGCTGGGGGTCTCCACATACCTCGGTGTGCCGAATCCCCAGGTCTCCGGACGCACTCCCGCCGCGAAGAACTCCTCTGGCGAGACTACCCGCTCCTTTGGTGGGGTGTAGTTGTCTCCGGTTAGGACTGGTTGGGTGTAGGGAACCGGACTCTCTCCTGCAAGCCAGTTGTTCCGGGCGGTTTGTCTGGTCTCTCTCCGTGCGGCCAAGTCATTCAGTCTGGCCTGCCGTCTTGCCGTCATCTGGTCTCGCCAGCTTCCTACCTGCTCGCCCGCCTGTCTGGTGTTTCCAACTCCACTAACCCCCCGCACAGCACCGACCACTCGATTCATGCCGGTGCCGACTCGGTTGAGTAGTGATCTCACCGCGTCGTTCAGGTTCTGTCCGAATGTCGCCATCACTTCCCTCCTACGAGTATCGGAATCATCTGGAACTCCTTAATCGCCGCCTCCTCTCCCGGCTCAAGCAGGCCGTGGGGGTCAGCGGTGAACCCAAGTGCATCTGCTGCGGATTTCAGTGTGGAGACCTGGCGGTTGTACTCGCTGGTTCGCATCCGGCGGTAGATACGCTTTAAGTCATCCGTGTCCACTTTAAGAGGGGGGGCGTCGGCAAACTGCGGATCGGATTGATACTCCGCCTTCACCCGTTCGATTTCCCCCGCATTCCCCGTCAACACCGCCGTTCCAAGCCGTCGTCGATACTCCGCCTGTTTCCTCCTCACCACGAACATCTGTCTGATCTTCCGCTGCTCCCGTCGGTTGACCTCTGGCATCGCCCCCATCGCACGCAACAGCTTCTGGATGAAACTCATATACGCCTGCCCGGTGCCCTCCTCGTCCGCCATCAGCTCATCGCCGGTGAATCCATTGATATAGACCTGATTCAACACCCTCGACGCGTGACTCACCGCCACTCCGCCCGGTACAAACATCCGAGGGACTGGAACCTTCCCGCCCGGAACCTCCAGCGGCTGCATATCCTCAACCCGGCCGGTCAGCACCGACTTTACAATCCCATACACCGCACCTGGAATTGGGGGGGTTGGGAACGGATAAAACGGCGAGTCATCGGAAATCGGCAGTGGTGCAGACCCGCTTGCAACCCTTTCTGCCATGTCCCACCCGAACACATCCCGCCCGATGTTAGTCAGTCCGGTCATCGCGACGAGATACCTCGCATACGGCAGCCAGTTTCTTACCCCCCCATGCTGGATTACCGACGCAGGTATCTTCTCCCCCCGCTTCTCCGCTTCATATAATGCCCGGGCTACCAACCCCGCACGATGATCTATCGCCCCCTTTACCCCCGCATCCATCATCCAGTTGAGGAATTGAAACGGATACGAACTAAACTGCATCATCGCCGGTCCGCGGAGGAATCTAGTCTGGAATGGAGTCCTCCGTCCGGGAATCGGGAGGAACTGAGTCTCCCCCACCACACGGACGGACTCCCGATTGATAAAATCCACCACCCTCTGATCCGCCATCGCCCGCTCAACATTCGAGATGCCGGTGAGTTCTCGGATATCCAGGCCGAATGCAGCGGGGTTTTCCCTTAGAATCCTCCTCCACATTCCCCTTGCGCCGAAGAAAGTTGTGAGCCGGTTTAGCGTCTCCGCCCATGTAAACGCGCCCATAAGGAAATCCGGAAGGTCCTCCGCACTTGATGCGAGTCTACGTTCGATTCCCGCCTCCAGATGCCGGATATCCTCCACCAGACCAAACTCTCTCAACTCCGGCACAATTTCCAGCAGACCCTCCCGTGCCATTCTCGATATGCTTCCCCTGCCGGTCGCTCTCCTCTTGGCAATCGCCCGGCTCATTGCATCCCTAACCGCCCTGCCTGCTTCCCACGCCCCACGTAGCGTATTCCCCGGCCCGATGGTGGTCATGGTGGTGACGGGAATCTGCGTCAAGTTAATCAACGCCGCAAACGGACGCAACCCCAACCCGGCGAGGTATGACCAGTGAGTGAGGGTGCGTTCACGCTGTGCCATGCTATGCAGGCTTTCCCCATTCAACAACTCATCCCGCAGCATCGTACCCAACGGACGATTCACCCCCATCGCCCGACCGGCTTGGTCCAGTTTCTTCACTCGTTCGTCGGTTAGGTGACGGCTTATCCATACATACAGATTCGCCATCCCCTGCGATACCCAGAATTCCTTCGGGTCGTGCTGGCCCCTCATCCACTTCATCATCTCCCCCACTGCTCTCGCTTGTGCGGCAAGTGGGGTACTCATCCCACGGATATCCCCCCGTTTGAACACATCCGTACCGAAATGCTCCGCAGCATCTAGGGTCATCTGCAAATCAATCGACCGCTGGTGGTAGGGAATCCTCCCCCACACCTCCGCAATCTTCCCGCGAGCCTCCTGTTCAAGCAGTTCATCCCCGCTTGCGATCGCGTGCCGGAGAATCGGGTTCAGCCCCTCAAACAACTCCCTCCGCACATCCACCCACCCCTCCTCCGCCATGTGCACCCACCTCGCCTCCTCCGCCTCCAACGGCACCTGCAACGCAAATGACCTGGACGCCTGACGAATATACCCCCTCACCACCTTCATCCAGTCCATCTGATACACCCTCTCCGCCAGTTCCGGGTCCACCACCTCCTGCATTCGTGGGTTTCGGTAGGCGGCGGCGATTCTCCGTACGGTGTCATTCTCGGTGAGAAGCTGCCGCAACGCCATGGCGGATTCTAGGGTGTCCTCTCCGAGGGCGGCTCCCTTTACATTCTTAAACGACTGGATATCCGTAACATGCGCTGCAAGCCGTCCGAGTGGGGTTTTGTGGAGGTTTTCTAGATTCAGGGAGTCGAGGGTAACATCCAGCATCTCCTTTTCCGGGTCGATCATGCGGGGGAGGTACTTCCCAATCCACCCCATCGGGTTAAGGTCAAGTTTGGCTTGGAGAAAATCCAACACCCGTTGTTGTTTTTTCGCGCCGACCAGATCCTTCTCTGAAACCTTAGACAACGACTCGATAATGCTCAACCTATCCCACGCCCAGTCCCAGAGTTCTCGTTGGATGTCGTCCATCATGTGGATGACATCCGGGTCCCTCCACGCACGCGCGTTTTCACGGTACAGCCCCACCTCCATCATATCCGCCATCCGCCGTTCCCATGCTTCTTTCCCCCTCTGCGCAATCCACGGCTCGATGATTCGATTGATCCGGTCAAGGGCCTCCATTTCAAACTTGGACTGTCTCTGCCACTGGACTACCGCCAGCCTTCCCCAGTGTGGCTGTCCGATATCCTCTGCAATCCCGATGTAGTTTCTGAACAATCCGGGGATATACCCGTCCCCGAAGTCTCTCGCCCACATGCGGGTGAGTTGGGTGGGTTTGCCGGCACCAAATCCCAGCCGATCGGCGTATTTGGCAAGCGGGAGTCCGAACCACATCGTCGGACTCAGCCCCATATCCAGCAAAAACCCGAAAATACCTCCATCAACGCCGAAGAGCCGTTCAGCCAACTGCCTCAAATCTTCCGGCCTCGCTTCATCCGGATTGACCAACGCCCTCCACGCCCGCTCAAGTCCGGCGATGTTGGGGTTTTCTAATACAGTGAGAATGGCCTGGTCGGTTCGAGTGACTGAGGTGAGGAGGTCATGTAGAACTTGACTGGTTGTCCGCTCTCCCGGCCACATTATCTCCGCTCCTCGTGTTGTTTACTCTCTCAACAAGCTTCGTCCGGACCCCGCTTGTTCGAGTAGGCGTAGCAGCATTGCCGCTCTCAACTCTTCTCCACCAGCGCCGGACATCCCCCCACCTCCGCCCACGCCGCCCCCCACTCCACCCCCACCCTCACCCATCCCCCCACCCGCTTGCAGCCTCCTGATCATCTCCAATGCCTGCTCCCGATCGTCCTGGCCAGCCCCCCGACCGAGTGACAGACCCGTCAGCAGTCCGATAGCGGGAGTAGCGAGGTAGTGCCGGGAGAGAAACTGTCTCACTTTCCCCATCCCCCCGCCTCCACCCGCACCCGCACCCCCACCCGCACCCACTCCCCCACTCACCGCTTCTCCCAACTCCTCCAGCGCTTCCTCCACCCCCGCACCCGTCAGACTTCCCCCCAACTTCAACCCCCTCGCACCCGCCACTCGCTTCGCCGCTCTCCCCACCTTCCCCCCCACCTTTGCCGCACTGGCTGCCCCCTTCACCGCACCGGCCGCTCCCTTCACCACCTTCCCCGCTTTAGCCAGCCCGCCCAACCACTTCAACAATCCAATCGCCCCCAACGCAGTCAGCGCCGCGTTAGCCAGTCCTAACACCTGCACTACTCCGATCATCTAGACCTCCGCTGTAATTGGAAACACCTCCATCGGTGGCAATCCAGTACTCATCCGGCCAATGGAGAGTCTTGCCATTGCTTTAGTCGGATCACCCTCTCTCAACTCTCGCTCCCAGACTTCCTTCTTCACCCCCGGAGCGACATACTCCCTCCACTTCCTGGACTCCTCTTGGCTCTCCTGCCTCTCACGATCACTCAACTTGAACACTCCCAACCGCCTTGCGGACCTTTTGGGGTGCAGTTCAAATCTTGGATAAATCATCTCCCACCTCCAGCGTATTCAGTAAACTCCCTCCACGGGTCCTCCGATTCGCTCGGTAGGGTAGTCGGGAAGGTGGGGGTGGGTGGAGTGGGTGGGGGAGGAAGCTCCGGTCCGATATCCCGGGCGGTGGGGTTGGTAAGCAGCTTATCAAACTCACTCTTGCTGTCGGTCAGGTCATTAAGAGAATGGAACACCGACCCGAACTCCTCCACCAACTTCTCCACCTCATTCGACTTCGGATCATTCAGATACTTCTGCACCACCCCCAACACTCTCGGAAGCATCAGGTACGCCGCTTTGTCCTGAGGGGTGAGGTCCTCTCGTGGGATTGCTCCGAGTTTCGCCGCATGATCCATCCCGAGTCCGGTCTGTGCGAGGTCGAGTAGCCCCATCAGCTTCTTCCGAACTTGTACACTCGGATCATCCGTCCTGCCGAGTGCTACTGAGTTATTCGCAAGCTCCCAGTAGTTAATCCCCCCCGCAATATCCTCTCCGGTTCCCGGCAGTCCGAGTTTTGAGAGGAGTCGATCGGCCAGCATCCTCGCCTGCTTCATCTGCTCCTCGTCGGTTAGAAGGAGAGAAGTACCCTTAACCGCCGGGATCGAACTGATAATCCGGTTTCTCAACCCCATCATCCAGGCGTACTTGACCGGCTTGGGTGCTTGGGCTGCTTCGATTCGGTTGCGTAGAGTCAACAGCTTCGATTCGAACTCACCTGGCAGGTCCGGGGCAGTTCCGAACACCTTCTCCGTACCGGGGATTCCAAACAACCGACCCTGTTCCCCCCACACACTCATCGCGTTGATCAGATTGCCCGGCACATCCAACGCATTCAACTCCGACATGATCTGGTCTTCAGTCGCTTCCCAATCCTTAACCGTCTGACCCGCACTGAACGACGCATCCTTGGCCAGGTCTCTCAACACCTCCATTACCATCTGCCCTTTGGTGAGTTCATGCTGGAGGAGGTCGTGTGTCATCATCCTCCCCTCCGACCGGGCGGTGTTGGCCAGGCTGATCGCACCGGATATACCCGCGATCCCGAGATTTCCAAGCAAGTTCAATGCGGCGGTATCCCGATTGGACTTCGCATTCATCTCGGCAACGGCCAGCATGTTCCGGATTTCCTCACGTGAGACCTCTGTATTCGCCTTCAACTGCTCACGGAGGAACTTCATCGTCTCGTCGAACTCCGCCGCCCTCTGCTTCTGTCTTCCCCGCTCGGCCAGGGCTTCTCCGATACTCGATCCGGCAGAGGCGATCCCCGCACCCAACGGGCCGTAGATATCAAAGTTCGGCAGGGTCATTAATGGGGGGGATTGCGGAACTGACCGCTCTTGTACCGGGTTGACGATTCTAACTCCCATTCCTCACCTCGCTTAGTTCAGTTGGATATCCTGCTTCCCCCTCACACGCCTCACGCCGGGGGCTTCGGTGCGGAGAGGCCACCGGACACGATATCCCCAATCGCACTAATCCCTGCACCCGCCAGTCCGTAATTCAACGCGCGCTGCTGCATCTGCATCTGTTTCTGTACCTGCCACCGCTGCTGGTAGATATCCATCGCCTTGTTCATTGCGTCGGTGACGGTCTGAAACACCTGCTGAGCGGAGGAGAAGGAGATATCCCCCGTCAACAAGCTGGCCGCGAGTTGTGTCAGCCCCATCTTATTCGCCGCATTCCCCATCTTCCTCGCGGTATCCGCACTCGCAATCGCCATCAGCAGGTTGTTTCGATCCTCTTGTGCACCTGCCCATATCTGTCCGAGTTCCTGCTGCATGGGGATGCGGTTTTTCTCTTCAATCGCACCCAGGATGTTCGCCTCGGTAGAAGGAGTCAATTCGACACCCTGCTGGGCGATCTTCTCCTGCACCTGCTCCTGTTCCCCCTTCGATTTCTCCTCCCACCCCCGCCTGACCGCAGCCATTCTTGCGGTTGCGTCAATCAGCGGGTTGATCATCCCCCATTCCTTCGGCCTGGCAACATTCATCTCCCCGCTTGCCGCCAGATTCTCCACCATCCCAATCGCCTGCTGCCTCTGTCGGTTCGCCTCTCTTGCCGCCTGCTGGCTCGCTCGGTACTCCGCCATCTGAGCCGGGACAGACAATGCGGCGGATAGTGCCTGGCCGGCAGTGGGGTTACCTTTAGCTATTCCCACTATCTGCCCGATTGCCGGGAGGATCGCCAGCATCCCCGCTTGAGATGCAGGTACGCCATAGTTCGGAATACTCGACAGAGGTACATCCGGGATCAAATCAAACTGTGGTGAGGTAGTCATTGTCGGCATGGTTTCCTCCAGTTCCTGTCCTGTATTATACCCCCTCCGACTTAAAAATCCCCTCGCTGGTCACCGGCACCCCGCAGTACAGCAGATCCGCGCGGAAATGGCCGGTAAGGTTGGACACCTCCACCTCAATCACCTCCCCAGCCGCCCGTACATCCAGCGCCACTCTATCATACCCCGACAGCGCGATGGGGGCGGAGGAGGAGTTGCCTGAACGGGGGGCGGAGTTGAGGTTGTCATACTCACACAGCCAGATACGATGTCCGGAGGTGGCGGAGGGTGCATCGGTGTGGATGTCGCCGAGGATGATCTGCGCACCCAATGCAAGCTTCCGAACAAACGGGTCCTCCCCGCGGATTGGTGGGAAGCGGACTCTCCAGGGAATCCCCCCAATCACCCACCGATCGCCCTCCTGGACGGTAATCGCACTGGACAACTGCACACGGGTAGCCGTACCCATGCCACCCTTAATAATCACCCGCCGACCAATCTCCGTAACCGTCTCGTTCGTGGCATCTACCCGCCAGAAACTGATACACGCCCCAATAAGGCTTTTTGTGGTAGTAAATGCCACAGTGTTTGTCAGGTGAATATGCGGATCGGTGTCGCCCCACTCCGTACCCGCCAACGAAATGACCTGCCCCGCGGTAACCGCCCCTTCCAGTACGTCTGTGATCTTGTCCGTCCCGTTGATCGCCGCCCAGCCGTGAGCAATCGGTCGGTTATCCCAATCACACGCTACCAACAGGCTCAACTTCTGGCTGGCCACCATTTCATATCCCATACCCGTGACCACCCCACGGCAGTACGCTGTACTCTCAACCGGCCAGTCCTCTCGCTTGCACCAGGTACCTGCTGACCAGTCAAACCCACTGGGTGTGCTGCCGAAGGAATAGTACATACCCTCTGCAACCGTATCCCCGTTGGTTACATTGACATACAGGACTCCCCGTTCCGGGTCGATTCCCAGGGTAACCTTTATCTCCGCATCCGCGGCCATCTGGCTGTTAATTCCCCGGACCCAATCACGAATTGGCAGACCCAGGTTCATCGGCATGTCCATGGTCGCCGGGTCGTAGATCCAGATGCCCTCCCAACCCCACCACACCGCGTGTGTCCGACTGCTGCAAAACGCATCATCCTGTGAGCAGCCACAACCGTGAGTAGCGTCCTCTGTGAATACCAGATACGTACCCATCCGGCGGATCACCACAAACCCGGAGTCGAACAGGGCCAGAATCGCGTCCCGGGTGTCAACGAATCCATGCAGCCGCCCCAAACCAGACGAGACAATCTTGAAGTTCTCCGCGGGTACATTCTCCGGCTCATCCGCATCCGTCCGGGAGAACCACAGCATCTCGTCACCCGTAATGAAGTCCTTTTCATCCATACTGGGCGCGGCACTCGGTTGGCCCCCGTAGAAGCAAATACCAGAATTATAATGAATAAACTTGCACACAGGCGGCGGGCGTTTCTCCCGAGCACTTGTGGCCAGGAGCTTCTGAAATATCAACTCGGTGTCCGACAAGCCCCATTTCGTGCTCAGGGTTGCAGCCGGAATGATTCCCGCCGAGGCTGTTGGACAGTACATCCCCGGAATACTGCCCTCACCCACTTTGTAGTATTCATCTCCCGCCGCACGGGTCATCCAGACTTCGTAATGCGTGTACCGGCCATAGTCATCCGACAGGCTCTGCAAGAAACTCTGTGGGTGAATACGCAGCCAGTCCGCACCATCACACGTCTCCTCATGCGTGAAGATAGGCGGTGAGTACCCATAGGGAACCTCCCGCTTGTCAACCAACCGGATGAACGCCTTGTGAATCCCCGCGGAAATCTGGCCACTCGTTGTGAGGTAAAACTCAAAGATCGTATCATCTTCCGTCTGAATGTCCTCCGCCCCCACGCGGCAACACGCGGTATACCTTCCGGATACCCCATATGCAATCCGCTCTTGAGTCGTCTCCAGCAGCAACTGAAACGGAACCGATCTGCCGTCCGTGCAGAAATACCTAGAGCCAACCTGAGTGAATCGGATCTGCCCGGCAACAGAATCAAATGCGTCACCATACCAGTCATGATCCACTAAGGAGCTTCCGCTTGCACCCTCAAAAGCCAATACGAGATTACCCTCAGACACCTGCGTAATGTCATAATCCCGTATCATCTCCACACCCGCAGTTTCCATAGCCATCCGGTGTGCAACGAGTGCAACATCCACGGCAGCCCCGTTACTCATGCCATAGATCACCACATCTTCATCCAAGGTGACATTCCAGTAACTACCTGACTTGACCACTTTCGTTACTGTCCGAGCCCCCGCCTCACGGGTATCGGGTGTGTACTGTGACGAATTGGCTGCCACCCACACCTTCATCCCGGGGACCAATCCACACGGGTGATACACCGTGAAACCTGAGACCGTGGTAACGGTAAAGGAATACGGCGGTGTTGTACCCAACGTCACCTTCTCACAGGGAATCACCTGCTGTACAATTGCCCCCTCTGGCATTGACCAGGTATCATACGCCCCGGTATAACCATCAATGGCTGACACATGCACCTGTAGGTTCTCTCGGACCACAGCCGTGAGTATCCCCAGGCAACACTTCGACGCGATGCTCTCCGGTTCAAACATCGCGACGATGTCACCAACCTTAAACGTCAACCCGTATGCAACCCCTACGGTGGTCGCACTGTTCGCGGTCATCGTCTCCGGGCCAGTTGATACCGTCCGTTGGAACCAAGATCCGCTCACACCCTTCCGCTCACACGCATGAAGTCGATGCGCGGTGCGGTACTGCCCGGTTGCATAAGGTATCGAGTAGACCACCCGCCCGCCCGGTACCCGCCGCAGTGTCCCCTCCGTTCCGGGGTCCACACCACTCAACACCGCGACGTTATCCCCATCCAGACTCATCCGATGGGCAGCGGAGTTAAGCGTCAACCGAGCGGGTTGGTAGAGTACATTGCTCGTTACTTTACCATATCTCGGCACTGCTCTATCCCCTGTCGAAAAGCACCAGGTCAGTCTCGCGTGGCCAAGTATCTACTCAACCCGGCCAAACCCGCCAGCCCCGTCAACAACGCCTTGGTAAGCTCCGGGCCGATGGTGGATTCGATTTGTTGGTAGAACAACCCGGTAAGGCCCAGTCCGATCAGTGCGAGGTACGTCCGTTTTCCCTTCAGGTGGGAACTCAAACCAGAAATAAGGTCGCTCATCTTGGTCCTCCTCTGGTTGGGTGGTTGTCGGCTTTTGTACCTCCTTTTGCTGGGAGTTAGAACTACCGGGGCCGGGAAGTTTGAAAATCACCAAATCCCCCTGTACACACCCAACCGCTCCAATCCCCCCCGCCAACAACCCCCACTTCCAGTTATTCACTCTTCCCCTCACAAGTCTCACAACTCCCCCCACTCTTCCGATCCAACACCGACTGAGCGAGGGTAGCAAGCGCCTGTAACCTTGACACCGCCTGTCCAGTCCCCGGCACCCCCTTCAACCCCTCAATCACCGCACGGGTAGTCTCCGGCACAATCGCAAAGAACGCCCGAAGCGCTTCGACCTCCTGCTCCATCTGCTTGACCCGGGCCTCCATCTGCTTCACATTCTCCACGATCACCGGACTCGACTTATCACTAATCACCGCCCGTTCGAGTGTCAGGCCCGCTCCGTCGGATGGTCGGGTGGCGGTCAATCCCTGAATCTCCACATCCACGTCCTTTGTATTGAACACCTCAATTCGTCCGGTGGAGGGGTTGGTTTCTATACGAGTAGTTGGGGTAATCATTGCGGTATGATTACACCCCGCCAACAACATCCACACCACCCCAACTGACAACCCAATCTTACCTCTCATTTCTTTTCTCCCTTCTACTTTCCTCTCAACCCGCCCCACCCGCTTCATCACCCCCACCTCCACCCCCACTTCCTTCCCTACTCAACTCTCCCACCGCCCGCCCCAACTCTTCCTGTTTCCCCTCCAACTCCTCCTGCTTCTTCTCCGCCCCCTCCATCCGGATGACTAGTTTTTCTACCTCCCTACTCAACTCCTCCACTTCCCACTCCAACAACACCATCCTCCCACGCCTACCGTCCGCCGTACTGTACCGCATCAGTTCTTCCCTTGTGTCAGGACATCCAGTCTCCCCTCAATCCTGCTCAGCCTTGAATCCACACTCGTCATCAACCGGATAAACTCCTTCAACTCCCCCGCCTGCCGATCGAGCTCCTTACACAACGACTCCTGCTGAGATTTGATTCGAGTCAACTCCTCTCCCGTCTCCCCCGCACGAGTCTGCATCGCATAGTATCCCCCTCCGGTCATCCCACCAATGGACAACACCAGCGCAAGTAGATACCTCAGCGTACCATTCCCCGCTCGGATAGTCATTCCGCTTGCCGCCAACTCTCTACTCCGATCCTTCCCTGCACTTATTTCTCACCTCAACGGCGGGTTAATGTACAACCCCCCACTTGCCTTTCTCTCCGCCGCGCCGACATGCCCAGATCCTGTTCCCATGCTCTCCGCTCGTTTGTTGGGTTTCCAGGAATCCGATTCTCCGCCAGTCAGACGAAGCCCCGGATCGACCACCACACTCTCCAGATCATTCAACCGCACTATGCACTCAGCCGGGATAAGTCCCCAGGGGTCCGTTGTCCAGGCAACTTCACTCTGCCATCGACTGAGTATCCCCGATAGACTCGTCAGGCTCTCCCCCACAATCTTCGCAGGAATGCCGTTGGAGTCGCCCCAATAGATGTTGTTGTCCAGAATACTCGAACGCGGGCAGTGGTACTCCGGGATGAGTAGTGCGGGGATGCCGGTTCCGGACCCCACAAAGATATTATTTCGAATGACGTTGTTGTCGGAGGGGGTGATTATTCGATAAACGCTGTCTGTGGAGGGAGTAGTTACCCAGTTGAAAGTTGAAACCCCGTCATCCGCGCCGATCAAAGCAACTCGTGTGCTGCCGGTATACGAACCGGAGGCCAGCTTAATCCTTCGAGTCTGACCGGCACCTGTACCGGATACGATGCTGATCCAGTACCCATTGTACGCGTTATCCACAGTAGAGGCGGCCGCACTCGAACCTCCATCTTGTGAGGTGGGGGTAGCATCAAGAGTAATTGACCCACTAGTCCTACCCTCTGCAATGCCGGTCCAGTGAGTGCCTGGATGTTCGTCTAGTACCGTAATCCCCGCACCAATCGTACCCCAGAGTGTGTTGTTCTCTACCACTGCTCCAACCGCACCCTGGAGGACCAAAGGATTGCCTCCGTATACCCTATTCCTCAGAACCTTAGCGCCCTTGGAGGAGACAACGATACCCAGATACCCAGAAGCGGAGGTAGCGGTGGATTGGATTAAGTTGTCTGTAATCACCGCATTCTCCGCACTCCCCCCGATAAACACGGCCGGGGAGGAGGAGATTGTACTTCCACTGGTTATCGTGTTGTTGGCAATAATCACCCCACCGTTGCGAAACACAAAGTTACCAGCGTTGGGGTAATTTCGTGCTTCGCCGGATAACCTAATAAACGGAGTAGAACTGTCTGCGGATCGTGTTAGAGTGTTGTCATGAAGATATAGCGTCCACCGTTGGTCCTCTGGTATTGAAGTAGTCCCGGATGCAAGGAGGAATAGCTTACAGCTAATCGTGTTATTCTTAATTTCCATCCACCCCTTGCCTTTTGTCGATTGCTGATTGTCTACGTTGATGTAAGTTGCAGAGGCCAAACTATCTGAACAATTCTTCACCACCAGCGAATTACCACGATAACCTGTACCCGCACGCACATTAATAACCGATGCGACAAATGTCTCACCAGGAGTAACGTCAATGTTATCTATCACCACACGATCATAGTTCGTAAGCCCAATTACACTAACTGCTGGACCAGGTTGATAAAACTCACAATTGCTAACAGTAAGTTTGGTTGTTGCAGAGCCCGAGGACCCCCACACTTCGATCGCTCGTCCTCCATTGGTATATAAACAGTCAAAGTAGCAATTATCCACCACTACCGGTCGAGTCGCATCTTCAATTAGTATCCCATATCTGTACCCAGCTGACGCGCATTTGATGGTTAGGTTAGTAAGATTAACCCCCACATTCCCTGAGATATACACAGAGAAGCTTTCCATAGTGGAGTCTGAGTGTATCACCGCCCGATTGTCTGATTTGAAACTAGTAAAGGACCAGGTTTCCCCGCTGGTAATATTATTGCAGTCAAGAGTTTCATCAAATGTCCCCTGCAAGTATATCTCAGTACTCCCACTATCACTACTAGCCGCAGTCATTGCCCCGTACACGCTTACCTTCGGTCCGGTTCCAATGATATCCACACTGGAAACTGTTGAAAGGTCTTCTCCCTGGGTTCCAAATCGCGTACATGTTATCGTTTTCTCCGTAGAATTAGTTCCAGTAACCCTAACCCAACAATCATTAGAGCTTGCATGGTCCTTTATGTGCAACACGTCCTGTCCAGTAGAAGAATACGACTCAATTAAATCTACGTCAGCTGCCGTACTCATCGTAATCGTCCAGACTCCAGAAGAGTACGTCGTGGAGAGATCGGTAACATCATCCATTGACCCCGGATACATCGGTATGACCTGCTCACCATCCCCGGCGGCATCATCCCCAAGAGAGGAATTCGCAAACCAATAATCCCCCCCTGCCCCACCAACAACTCCCAACACCACCGCCGTAATGATTACTACCCGCATCCACCCCTTCATTCCTTTTCCTCCCGACCTCTACCCAAAACAATCATAGCCGGTCTCTTCTGAACCGCCTCCCTCCTCATCCAGACTTCCCCCCTCCCCCTCGAACGCAACTGCTCCCCCTGCGATTGTTGGAGTTCCTGAAGGAAGTTCACCTGGTCCTGTATATCCAAATCCCCGTCCGGAAACACTCTCATGCGTTCACCCCGTAACTCTCCTGCCCCAGCATATCCGCCTGCTCAAACGCCATTGCCGGACCCATCTGCCCGTTCAGGTCAAAGTTCCGCCTGACCGCACGCGTGAGACACTTCTGATACGCCCGTTCAGCCGCAGCAAACCCCTCCGAGTCCCCGGCCGCCAGCTTCATAGTCATCACCACCCTCCACATAATCGCCAAATCCTCTGGAGGATCAAGACACGGTGAGACCTCCCACGAGTCGCCCTCGGAGGGAGTCCAGGATATCTCGGGGGAAATGGTCCAGGTGGAGTTGGACCCGTTCCAGTCCGTAATCAATCGAGTCTCCCGCTTGCTGTCAGAAGACGACTCCCGCATCACGGTAAGAAACTGCCCGATGTAGTAGTCGTCAGTTTTGATAAGTGTTCCCGAACTTACCGCACCTGCCACAATCGAGGAGGAGGTTGAGGTTCCACTATCTATATCTCCGTGTGCCAAAAACGGGCTTGCACCAGCTTCGTATTCCAAATACCAGTCCGAGGCCGATTGGTTGGGCACCGGTCGAATCAGCATCCCCCGCCTCTGCGACAACAGCACCACTCCCGGCCGGTCGTTCATGGGGTCCGTCAGCAGCCACTCCCCCACTACCCAACCCTCCGGATCATACCTCACCAACCGCCGGAACCTGCGCAGATTCACCGGGTAGCTATACTCCGCCTTCCCTCTCTCCACTTCAAACGGCACCCTGATCCACCCAAATGGACAGCGAGGATCACTTGACGCGGCCAGTTCCCCCTGCACCTCCGCATTCGCCTCCTGGAGCAGTTCTATCAGCTTGGAATCCGTCCACTTCACCTCATCAATCACATCTCCGGCGAAGTCCCGGCAGAACTCCAACGCACGAGTGATAAACGGACTAACCGCCATATCTACTCCATCTCCCCCCCACTGCTCTTCACCACCCTATGCCGGTTCTTCTCTCCCCCCGCACCTACCCCTCTCCGCACCACCCCGAAATCCTCTACAGTCAGATCATACCTCTTCGCCACCCACCTCGCCCATTCCTGAATCGCCCGCGTCCGATGTTCGTCCGCCAGCTTCCCCTCCCTCGCACTCAGCGCACGATCCATCTCACGTATGAACCCATCCGATCCGCTATTCCGCATGATCCAAGCCGCTCGCCTTACCGCCTCAATATCCCGGTTATCCGGACGGCGGAACTCTTTCTTTTCATCCTGTACCACCAACACCGGCTGCGGCCAGAGGAGTTTGGAGTGTTCCAAGCGAATCCAGATGCTGTATCTCCCCATCCATGGAATCCACCTCAGCACCAACCTCGGATCAATTCGTTGGAGGGACTCCAAAAAAGACGGGTCCACGTGAATCGGTCCACATAGACCCGCATAGCGATCCAGGTGAAACCCCGCTTCAATCTGACGGAGATCTTCCTGGGTTAACTCCATTTCCTCTCCTCCTCATCACCCACCTTCTCCGGGTTGATTAGTCGGTAACCGGCTGGATGAACAGAGTAAACGACCGGTATGTGACTACCGTACTCGTAGAATACGACCCTAGGACTCTCACATCCGCAATCTTATCCTCATTCAACGGTGTACTCCCCCACTCCTTAAACGGCTTGGCAATGTTGAACAGGCCGGAGTGGACTTTGTTCTTTGTCATGTCTTCGGAGTCTGATCCCAGTACAGACACCCCATCCACTTGCAGCTTGAGGTTCAGCAAGTCGTTGGCGCTGCTAATCGAGATATGATACGCACAAGCGAGGATTCTGAACGGAAACGGAATCACCCATTGAGCAAGAACCACATCATTCTCATTCAACGTCTGGGGGATGACATGCGAAGAGGTCAACGCCATGACATTCGTGCCTTTGAGGACCCCCTGGGATAACTTCACGCCTTGGGTTAATGTCGCCATCTACGCCCCCTAACTCTGCCACCGGGGGGCCGGATGAATCCAAGCTCCCCCGGTCAGGCAGATTACCTTACACAGTATCCCCATGCTCCTTCAGGTTAGTCAGCTTTGCCAGGTTCTGCGGGGCCAGACATCCCCGCTCGAAGTAGAACTGGAACGGAGCCTGCCAGACAGTGGTGTAGGCGTTCTCACTGCTGCTTCCATAGGTCGTGGGGAGCCACATCCCACCAGACCCTACAAGACTCGACTGCCCGAGGAATCGTACAGCCAGATTTCCCTTCGGCGCATAATGCACGAAGGCGTCCTCTCTAATCCCCCAGGCGGTATTCTTCGGGCAGAATCCACTGACAATCACCTCCGCCTCTCCGCCCTCGGTCGTGATGGTGACCGGACCGGCAATCCCGCCGTCCGCCCGCCGCATCACCCCACCATCCCCCACCGAATACACCTTGAACTGCCCCTCCGTCCGATACCACAGCGTCCGAATTCCACGGGTAATAATCCACCTGGTCGGGGGAAGCAACCCACGATCAATGATGTCATCCATCGCCCGTTCGAATACTGCGGGAGTCGGCCAGCGATCCGAGCTCACTCCATCAGAGTAACTCTGAAGTTCCGGGTAAATCCAAGGCGGAGTGTTTGAGTCGTTGTAGACCTGCAACCCATGAATTGACTTGGTGCCGGTACTGAGATGCGGGTTGATAAAGAACTGCCCCAACCCCGCCACACCATTATCACCAGAACCCGATCCATCCACATACGCTCCGGCGAGGTGGATGGTGTCACCCGCCGCAACTGTGTAGGTAATCGAAGCATTCGGCTTGAGGCAGATCGTGTAGTACCCACTTGAATTCTTACAGTTATGCACCGCAGTTACAGTGAACGCAGTCGAGATCAGCCCGGTCCCTACGTCGTAGATCTGAACCTGCTGTCCTCTCCAGAACGGCCGGGAGCTTCCACTAATCGCGATCGTCTGTTCGGTTGCAGAGCTCGACCAGGTGCCCGTTCCGGTTCCCCCGCTCACCGCACAAGTCCCAAGCAGTCCGTTGCCTGACCCGAAGAAATCAGTGGTCATCTGCTGCGCAAGGGTCTTAGCAGGGTCGGTGATCCACTGAGTGAGGAAGTCTTCTACCGGCGCACCGTTCTCCAGTGCGAGTAACTGTAGTTCATCTACAGTCAAATTCCCCACCATCCACTTCAACCCGATACTCAACCAGACCGCCTTCCGTTGGGGGGTGTCGCTGGCCGCCGGATAAGTCGTGGAGACATCCAGCCTTGGAGGATTATCCGTACCAAGCTGGCGGTTGATATTCGCATACTTCCACGTACCCGCCCGGCCAAACACCAACGGATGCTGTGCACTGAATTGAGTCGACCCGGTCAACGCTCCGGACAGACTCCCTCGACCAAGACGTGTCTCCACCCGTGAGGTATTCAGGATGATCCCCTTGGTCACTGGATCATCCGGGTTCTCGATAACATGCCGAACCGCTGCGCTAAGTTCCTCCCTCAGCAGATTCCCAACGGTTCCTGAGATTACATAGTTACTCGCCATTCCACTTTTCCCCTTTCCCGATTAGTCCAAGCCAGACAAGACTATACAGTCCCTCCGCCACTAGCCTCCCTAACCGCCTCCTTAAACCTCCCCGCCAGGTATTTCTGATACCCCGACGGATCACTTCTGAAGTCCGGACGGGTTTGTTCAGGGGGATTAACCGGCCCCCCACGAAACAAATCCGCCAACCCCAACTCGCCAGCCTGCGCGGATTGCACCGCACCGACTCGATTGAGGAAGTCTGTCTCTATATTATTCAAAATCCTCACTACATTTTCAAGTACCTGCGGAGTGATCGGGCGTTTCGTCTCGGCGTACACCCGATTCAACTCTCCAATCACCCGATCCACCCCATCCGGTCGCATGGCCAGGTTGTGGAATTCGGGCCGGGACTGTAGAAACTCCGCAACTCCCCTACGCGTCTCATTCACCCGCATCCTCTCCACCCACGACCGGACCTGCTCCCACTCCTCCAGGTTGATTCCGGCGGTGGGAGTAGGGGAAGGCGGGGTGGGGGGTGTCTGGGCGGAAGAAGTACTCCCACCCCCGAATCCACCTGGTGCAGCTTGTAGACCGCCTGGTGACTGGTACATGGCCGCATTCCCCCCGACCATGGTTCCCCCCCGATCGGCTGGACGTGTCGCCGTCGCACGCTGGACTATCGCCTGGATTGCCGCCGAGTCTCCGGAGATCGCCCGCCGGAATAACTGGAAATCCTCCCCCCACGTCCGAAGCATCCTTCTCGCGTCGATGAGTTCCTGGAGAGTCGCGCTGTCAGTCTCACTCCCCTCATCCCACTCAAACCGCTCCTCCAGGGGGATTTCCGCCGGTGGAGGGGGAGGAGTAGCTGGGGGTTGCGCGGAGGGGGAACCTGCATGTCCCGGGATGGAAGTACTCCCCCCCGCACCTTGAGATCCCGCCCCTCCGCCCGCTCCCACTCCTCCACCCGGTCCCGGCACGGCTCCCGCCCCCACCACCGTACTCGATTGGGATGGAATGCCGACCGCCTGACCGGGTGTTCCCTGCTCCACCACCCCCACCTGCTCACCAACTTGTCCGCTTGTATTCATCTGCTCCTCCTTTAGTACACACCAACTCCACTCATCTCACCTGATTCTACCTGTGCCCCCAACTCCTCCGCATCCGCATCTCGGATATCATTCTGCTCGACACCCGGACCCGGTACGACCGGAGACATTGATTGTGAGGTCGCGAGGATATGCATACGGAATGCCTGCCTGACCTGCACCCCTGCCGAATGAACCGCCGGACTGGCCGCAAAATCCTTATGCACCCTCATATGCACGTCACTGTTCTCCAGGATCGGGTCCGGCTCGCAACTCCCACGCGGGGTTTGTCCGTCGCCATACATCAACAAGTTCTCAATCCACGCCTGCTCCTCATCCGGCGACATCAACTCGACGCCCGGAATCTGAATCCCCATCCCGATCAGTCCGCGTCGGAAGTCCTCCGGGGAGAGAATCGGACGCCCCCCTTCAATGGGTGCCTGGGCGAGTTGAGTGAGGAAGGAGATAAGCTGCTGATTGTCCATGGCGATTTCCAGACCCGTAACAATCTGGATATCCTCCACACTCGGCAGCATCCGCTTATCCAACGCCACGCTGACCTGCGGCATTCCGACCGGCCAGGAGACTTTTGCGATACGCGGGGTGTCCCACTTCCTCCGAGCGATTTCCAACGCCATCCTCCACGCCCGGCGGAAGCAGAAATCGAGGTTGCGGACCGTCTCTTCATCCGGAATGGACGACTGACGGATCAGGGTATTCACCGCCGTAGCCGACTCCAATCTCCCGACATTCTTTCCGACTGCGGCGGGAGTCTGACCGGCAAACCTCTCCGACACTTCATTCAGCCGGTTTATCGCAACGTCCGCATCCCCTGTACTCGCCGGGGGAGTGAGCCAAAACGGTCGGTTCATTTGCGGGTCAATCGCACTGGGGGTATACGGCACCAACCCGCCAAACTGACCTTTTAGATTCTCCGGGTCCAGCGCGCCGAAGGGGTAGATGAGGTATCCCGGATGCGCCTTAAGAATCGCCCGGCGAACCTCAAGCGACATCATCCGGTTGATTTCTTTATTCAGAAGACTGCAAAGATACCCATAACTCTCACTCCACCACGAATCGCTCAGCGTGATGAACCTCGCAATGGAAATCGGTAGCACCCGCCTATCACCCAGCCAGAAGTTCAACTGCCGGTATCTGCGATAGATCTTCTTCCCGACCATGATAACCTGATCGCCCTGAGGGAAGCGGAGGCTGGGTTTGATAAACACATAACTCACCTCATACCCTTCAAATGCGGAGGGGTGGTAGCTTTCCCAAGCGCCGGAGAGTTCGGGCGTCGAGACGGTCACTCGATCCGCACCCTCTGCATCCGGTAGATTCCGCTTGATCCACTCAGGTGACACTACCCTCGACCAGATGATCCCGTCCAACTGCTCGTCATCCACAGCCTGCGAGGGGAACGGAAACAACTGCCAGGCCGGGATCACGATGAAGTTCACCTCCCCCCTAACCCCATCCCAGTACGGCATCAACCCACTCAACCCATTCATCAGCATGTCGGTAATCACCCGACTCGCCACCATATCGAAGCCGGTCTTTTCCCAGATATACTGACTCGCGCCGCTGGCAAACCGATTCATCCGCCAGATATCCGGGTTTGCTGTGTTGCCGGGCTTGGTGCTGAATGGTCGGATGTAACTAAGCATCGCACCTTTCTTCCGGCGGAACCGATCCAGCATCTCCGGCAGCATCACCCGGATGGTTCCTTCGGGTACTTGGGAGTTCTTCGACACCACCCGACGCCTGCGGTTGACACTCCAGTAATGATTCCCCCGCATCACCGCATTCGCTACCAACCAATGTACCTCACACGTCTCACGAGCGGTGAACGCATCCTGCTGGGCTTGTGCGAGGAAACGCTCCAACTCCTCATCACTCGGAACCACCCCAACCGGTCGTGTGAGATCAGGCATTAGTCCCTCCCCTTCCTCCGAGCGGTCGGCTTGGTTTCCGAACGCGTGACCGGATTATCCGGGTGACGGCTGTTCCAGATCGCCGCAGCTTTCCTTCTCGCCGCCCGCATGGACATTCCCTTCCGAATAAACGTATCCCGCATCCTGACATACCCCTCCGGCATTTGCTACCCCCTTGATACTCTAAACTCATCCATCTCCCCCGCCTGAGGTTCCTCCGGGGGTTCGTATGCTTCTGGGGGTGGGCTCCACATCTTTACTTCTGTATGGAGTGGTCTAGTCTGACCCTCCCGCCTCTCAGCGCAATGCTGGTGGAGAACCCCCGGATCAATTGACTTCTCACACACCCGCTCAATGGTCTCCCGCGCCAGCCGCATCTCCTCCAGCAGCCCCTTCACCACCCGTTCATTGTGTTGGGAGGTGATCCGCATAGAAGCAAGCAGGCCGAGGATGCCCGCCAAGCTGACCAGACCAAGCAGGCTGGTACACACTGCTACATACATACCCAAGTACTCCAACTGATCCCCCGCGTACATATCACTCCTCCGTATTTCCTATTGTACCCAATCCTCCCCCCAATCTGGATCACCAAACAACTCCACCGGCACTCCGATCTCCTTGGAGTGGAGTAGTTCGAGTGGAATCGCATCCGGCACCCCCACATTCACCCCCTCCTCACGCAGCCGGAGCACTCGGGTAGAGAGGGATTCCTTTGGCGGGGCGCTGGGCGGAGAGACCACCCCGAATAATGCTTCGTGTAGGGTGACTAGTGCGTCCGGGCCGTCGTCGTGAGTGGATGAGCGGCCGTCTGATTGAACCCGTTCAAGCTGGCCCCACAACGTCTCCGGCACCGCGAACATCTCGTGTGAGGGGATGTGGGTGTCTGCGGGAATAAGTATTTTCGTAGGCCGGGATAGGAAACGATACTGGATACTCAGTAGATGCTGGGGTTTCGTCTCGCGACTCCCTGCCTTCACCCGGACGAACAGATCAGGTGCGTAGAGTCCCATTCGCCGACGGTTGCGGATTTCGGTGTCCAATTGATCAACCAACACCTGCTCAAACACCACCCGCTCAACCCCCAGCACACCCGCCCGCCAGAACTCCGCCGTCCGCATCGCCCGGCCGATCACATCAACCGGCCGCTCTCGATCAATCCAGGCACCCAGAACAATCAGCCGGTCGGAGGTGTCGAGCAGGCCGGACACCACAGCACTCAAATCACTCGACTTGCTCAGGCCAAGTGAGATATCCACGCCAACCCCCACCCTCGCACCCTGGAGGAGAGTACGGAGCGGTGTGGAGGTGTTCGTGTGGAGTTCCCTCACCACCGGATCGTCTGGGGTGCCCTCCCAACAAAACCCATGAATCTCCCGGTTGATGTGGAAGGCGGACCCCCCACGAGCGGACGGGTTGTTTAGAAACTCCTGCTCGAATGCAATCCGTCCGATGGCCAGCCGACCCTTGGACTCCTCCCCAAGATCATCCCCGTCCGATTGGAGGATTTTCAGGTCCCGGACTGGAAACCTGTCCGGCCACCAGGACTGATACTCCCCCCGCTCGTCGAGGTACCAGACTTTCTGAAACCGATTGCAGGTCTCCCAGGTGACAAACCGCTTATCCGACCGGGTCAACGCCCGCATCGCCCAGGCCCGCTCGTCCAGGAGGGTGTTGGTCCAGATTCTCCACGCACGAGGGTCCGCACAGGGGAAGAAGACGTTGAAGAGGTAATTTTCATACTCCGCCAGGATTTTGTGGTTTTTTACCCCCTCGTCGGTTTCCCAGTCGTCGAGGATTTGTAGAAGACTCCTCAAGCTCATCTGAGTTGTCCCGCGTTGGGAGGAGTCCACACTGATCGAATACATCGACGATTGATTCACCAACTCAATCCCATCCGATGACCAGCGAAGGCCGGTGCTTGGGGGCGGCTTCATCTTCCCGTAATCCGCAAGAATCTGCTCGTTATGCATCAAATCCATCTTCACCGCCCGCACCTGCTTGTCGCTGAGAGGTTGAGTGCTGGAGGTGTATTGGATTGGAGTCGCCGGGCGGTTGAGCAGGATGAACTCGGGTATCTCCTCCCCAAACAACATCGTCTTCCCCGCCCCACGAAAACACGTCACCACCAGCAGCGGGTTCCTTGCAAACATACGCACCAGTGCGCTGTGTATGGGGGGGTCCCGGTCGGTGTACTTGGGTTGATTCCACTTCGACCGTTTCCGATACCATGCCTTCCAAAACCTGAACGCCCAGTAGAAGGCGTCCGGATCGGTGATGAGCCGCCTCTGGTCGGATGAACTCCACCAGCTTCTACACAGCGCAAGCCTCGCATCCCTCGCCCCGTCGGAGGTGAGTTCATGGTAGTCCGGGGGAAGCGGGAAGTTCGGATTGCCCTCACGCGGTGGAAGCATCAGGACGCCCCCGTTGAGTTGCCTGGTGGAGCCGTCGGGGGGAGGGGAGGGGGTGGGAAGATAGGTGGGGTAGGTCCCTCCACCTCCAGCCCGAACAGCCCATGTAGACTTTCCGGTATCCAACCCACTCCTCCAGGACCAGCAGGTTGCCCGGCAGGGGAAGGCAGGGAGTGGGGAGGGGGGGAGGCTGACCAGTCAAACTCCCCCGCAAGGAATCGGTTGAGGAATTCGAGTGCGGAGTGGTACAAGGCGGACTCTGCACGCGAGAGTTGGTATTGAGGGGGGGTGGGGAGTGAGCAGGTGGAGGGGTCGGAGGGGTAGTCGGGTGCGGAGATAATGTACCCCGCTCCGATTCCCCCACGCTTGAGTAGGTTGAAATACTCAATCGCCCACCGGCTGATTGCGAGTTGATTCAGCATCATCGACTTGTCCATCTAGACTATCCCCCACTGCCGATGCAAGAACCCCACGAACCTCATCCCAGGACAAGCAGAACAGACCGATCCGCCTAGCCTCCTTCAACTCACGATCTCGACCGGGTGACTCACCACTCAAATACACCACCAACTCCGCCCAGTGATGGAGGAAGGTGAGGGATTCGGATAACCCGCGGTAGTACTCCGCATCACCAAGTTGATACTGATGGAGGCGAGTAATCTGGAGGTGCGGGATGAAGACCGGGAAGTTCAAGCGGCGAAGCGACTCCGCCACCCGAATAGCCGCCCGGCAGTTTGCGTTTCGGTCGCCTAGAGTTATCGGACCTGCGAGGTATATCCTTGGTCGATAGCAAAACGCAACACTCGCCCTTAGGAACACTTCACTCGCTGCGGTCAGGCCGTTGTCTTGAGAGTTGTTGGAGATGTCAACCGCCGGAATCTCCACGTTCTGGGTCTCGCTGGAGTGTGCGGCAAGCCCGCCCGTCAACCCGGACCCCACCCGATCCAACCGGAACGCCGCGACGTTTTCCGCTCCAAACTCCGCTTTCAGGTCGTTGAGTTCGGAGGGGTATCTCAAATCATCCACCACCAACCAGGAGATCGAGTTGGGGGAGAGGATTACTCCAGACGCCGCTTGCCCCGCTTGCCCCGCTCGGATCGACTGGACCAGCGAGCGGGAGAAGATATCCGGTTTGACCTGCCTACATACATCCCCCACCTCCTGCGCGAGTTTGCGGAAGAGCGGGGAGGTTGATTTGCCGTGCTGGAGGGAGGAGAGAAACTCACGAATCGGCCGGGAGAAGCTGACCACCCCACACTCCCCAGGCGGACGGATGCCACTGACCAGGGAGTTAGCTACCGTTGTCTTTCCCGACCTGCTTCGTCCGGTTAGGGCGATTAGTTTCATCCTGATACACCTCCTGCCCAAGTATCTCCATCGCACCAATAAACGCACAAATCGCACGGATACGCTGGACGGTATACAACTGATCGCCGAGGGGAGTCTCCTGCATTACGATCCCTTGAAGCAGCCGCGCGCCGTTGCTCAGGCGGAAGTTGGGGCGGGTGCTGATCTCCTCCAGTCGATGGATGAACTCCCCGTCAAACGCCTGGATCGGTATGCCGAGCACCTGGACCAACCCCTGCCGCACTTCAACCGCCGGCATCGGAGTCTCCCACGGCTCGTATGCCAGTCTCCTCGGATAGTCGTGTCTCTGCACTTGCTTCTCCTTCTCCACGAATGTCTACGAGAATCTGTGTCAAGGTAGTCGGCGAGTCGGATGTAGGTTTGGGCACCTGTTCGGAGGGAGCGGCCTGCATGAACACTCCAAACAACTGAACCAGCTTGTCTGCGGCGGTCATGCGGTCGCGGGGGTCTTGGGAGGTGTCGTCTCGAATCGAGCGGAGGGTCTCCATGTACGACTCCAGGCCATACCCCCCTCCCTGCACCACCCGCGCAAACTCCCAACTGCTCATGTGTTCGAGCAGGGCGAGTCCAGCCAGCCGAGCGATTTGGCGGCGGTAGGTCAGCGGGACTCTCCGACCGAACACGCGGAAGGTGCTGGTGCGGGGTGGGAGGGTCTCTGGGATGCTATCAAGAAAGGCAAGCAGGTCACTGAATGCGTCGGATTTCCGCTGGGTGCTGACCCGCCTCACACGCGGAGGGAGTGGACGGGGAGCCGAGACAGCCGGGGGGGTGGGGTGAGGGGAGTTCTGCACCGCCGCCTGGATGTTCGGCGGGACGGTGAGGAGGGAGTCTACGCCGTCTAGCAGAGGACTGGCAGTAGTTGCAGATTCTCCGACGGAATCCCCTGGAGGAGTAATGAACGGAGAATCGCTCGGCTGGGAGGAGTCTTCCGCAGGAAACACAGACTCTTGGTTTGTCATCTGGCTTTACCTTTCCTTTCAACCAGTCCAAGTGGAACGCTTCCCTGACCGCTCTTTCCCCTCGGCGCCTGCACTCCCTGCACGGACGTTTGCGGGGGGAGAAGTCCCTGGCCGGGCGAAGCAGACCGCATACCGGACACAATCTCTCGGTGGGCTTTGCGTAGGTCATCGAGGGTTTGTATGAAGTAGTGTGCGAGGGGTTTACCTGGGCGGTCCCAAATCCAGTCGAACGGGATGGAGTGAGCCTGGAGGAAGCGGGAGAGAGTATCCGATTGAACCTCCACCGGCCGGACTGAATGGTCGGAGGAGATGAGGGAGGTGTGGATTAGTATCCCGGTGCCGGAAGCAGCCAGGTCGGAGAGAAGCTGGAGTGGTTCAGGTGGGATGGAGGGGGAGAGGAGGGGAGTGGGAGAGTCAGCCGGGAGGAGTGTACCGAGGAGTTCGAGTGCAAGGACTGGTTGAGACGGCATATGAGGTATAGACTCTCCACACAGTGGCTATGGCTAGTAGTACTGTAGTCGATAAATCGGGGGGAGTCAAGAGGAGTGGGAGGGAGTGGGAGGGGGGATGGGGGAGGGGGGTCAAGTGGAGGGGGAGGAGAGGGGGAGTAGTAGGGGGGGGGGAGTGACAGGTGACAGGAAAACAAGGGGTAATATATTCTAGGTTTGTTTCGCTAATAACTTTGACTATAATTACCTGTCACCTGTCATTAGCATATATAAGTTATTGTATTTTCTTCTTTTAGAGAAATGACAGGTTCATGACAGGTTAGTGACAGGTAAACGGTTTAACTTACCCAGATTAACATTTCTGTTTATCTAGTTTACCCAAATTGCCTAGTTTAACGTCTGGGGGGTGGCTTATATCCCTACTCCCCAACGTCCGATAACATACCTGTCATGGGTGGGGGGAGTAGGTGGAGTGGTGTACACCCGCCCTCGTAGAGCCGGTCAATCCACGTGTAGAGTCACTCAATCCACTCCCCCCGCCGGTCAATCCACTCATCAAGCAGGTCAATCCACTTGCATCGAGCCGCTCCACTCCCCCCTGCCCCCTCCACTTGAAGCGTCCAGGTAACTTCCCAGTCCTCCCGCTTCTCCCCTCCCCCGCCCTCGGAGAGTCCGATAACTCCACCCCCCAATCTGCCGCCCGAGGAAAGTATCAACCCCTGCCCCTCAATCGAATCCCCTCAGCCGGAGCCCCTCAACCGGAGCAACTCAATCGCAGCGCCTCAATTGGGGTGCCGCTCAATTGCAGCGCTTCAATCGGATCGCCTCAATTGGAGTGCCGGGCAATTAGCGGGGGACAGGT
>ERZ795050.1066-NODE-1066-length-37660-cov-14.791544_pt1 | contig 37660 bp, 33 predicted proteins | sample MGYA00375134_ERZ795050 | MGnify/ENA primary metagenome ERZ795050 (study PRJEB30179, sample SAMN05720221) | activated sludge metagenome | isolation source: Anaerobic digester | place: Japan | collected 2015-05-26 ... | reverse complement strand
ATGCATGGGTCCTCCGGGGGTGCGGGGCATTTCTCGTCCTGTTCGGGATATCCTACCTCTCCCTGGCACTCGGACCGATCCTGAAGATCTGAGGGGGGAGGAAATAAAGTCCCGGGGAACATGTCCGGGGGTTTTCTTCCGGTTGATTCCAGTATCATCGCTCTCCTTCTCAGATTCTTTCCCCGGGTGAATCCATTTCCCGCATATCTGATGTATCATGCAAACGTCTCTGGTGAACCTCCACAGCTGGTAATGGGTATCACAGGCTGGATAGGGGAATGAAAGGAGTTCATTCAGGCAGGTTCGTTTTTCAATCCTGCATTCCTGGTTGCATATTCAATAGAATTACAGGTTTTTAACGGACACAGGGATACAAAATGAAAACCATGGATACGATTCTCGTTAAAAATTCAGGTTTCCTTCCCTGCGGCGGGCAGGGTGACATACTTCCACGAGCCACCGGGCACGGTGAGGAGAAACCGCGCCCCCTCCCCCGGCACGCCGTTCTCCCTGATGCTCATCCCGGTGATGGCAAGGATCTCGCGTGACAGGAAAAGTCCCCATCCCGTGTTCTTCCCGTATCCCCTCTCAAAAATCATTTCTTTCTCTCCATCCGGGATGCCGGCGCCATCATCCTCGTAGGCAATGAGGAGGTTTTTCCCCTCCCCAGCGGTCGAGAACCGGATAGATGTTACATTCCCCCCGTGTCGGACTGAATTGTCAATGAGGTTCGTTATGACTTTTGCCAACATGGAATCGGAAAATACGAGAAGGCCGCGGGGTATCTGGTTTTCAATCACGAGCTCCGGAGAGACAAAATCTGCCTTCGCAGTCTCGACGAGATCGTGGATATCCTGCCACTGGGGATCGCTGCCCCCGATCTTTTCATAATCTTTCGTGAACTGGATCGCTGCAGATATCCTGGCAGCCGCCCTGCGTACTTTATCGAGGAGGTCCGCCCTTTCCGATGGCTCCATGGTGTCCTGCAGGAGTTCAAGAAGACCGGTGAGCACAAGGAGATGGTTACTGATATCGTGCCTTGTGACGCTGTTTAATAGGGCTATCTTCCTGTTTGCCTGCTGGAGCGCCTGTTCTGCACGTTTCCTTTCGGTGATGTCAAAGAGGACAATGAGGGTTGCCGGCTCGCCATCGAAAGTGATAGGATTCCCGCTGACTCTCATGGTCCTCCGGGTTCCATCTTTTCCAAGGATCTCGATCTCGTAATACTCCGTTTCCTGCCCGGCATCCCTCTTTCGAAGGGTCTCAACGACCCGGGGGTGGTATTCCGGGGGGATGAACTCGAGGACATGGCGGTTGATAACCTCTTCGGGCTTGTATCCCAGTGTCCTGAAGGTTGCGGGGTTTGCGTACAGGATGAGGCCTCCCCGGTGCACGATGACCTGTTCGGGGAGTTTTTCGAGGAGATCCCGGTATTTCTTTTCGCTCTCCCGGAACGCTTTCTCGGCCTTTTTTTGCTCCGTGATGTCCTCGATAACTCCATCAAAGTACTTGACATTGCCCTTTTCATCGCGTACCGCGACTGCCGAGACACGCCCCCAGAACCGCTCCCCGTTCTTTCTCCTTAACTGGAGCTCCCTGCCGAACACGGAACCGGCCCGCACCAGTTCGTCGGAGAACGCAAGGCGTTCGGAGGGATCTTCGTACAGGTCTGCTGCAGGATGCGTGAATAATTCATCGAGGGTCTCGAACCCGTGCAGCCGGGCAATATAGGGGTTTGCCATGATGTACTCGCCCCGGGCACCGGGAGTGTTCCGGTACAGGCCAACCGGGAGGTTCCCGATGAAATTGTGGAGAATTTCCCTGCTCTCCCGGAGCTCCTCCTCGATACGTTTCCGCTCCGTGATATCGAGGTGGGTTCCCGTCATGCGCACCGGTCTTCCCTCCCCGTCCCACTCCGTCACCTTTCCCCGATCGAGGATCCAGACCCAGTGCCCATCCTTGTGCCGCATCCGCACTTCGCACTCGTAGGAGGTGGTCTCGTGGGCAAAATGCTTCTGGAGCAGGGAATTGGAAACCTCCAGGTCATCGGGATGCACAAGGCGGGTCCAGGTCTCGATGCTGAGGGGTTCGAGTTCATCCCGTGTATACCCCACAATTTCAGCCCACCTCTCGTTACATGAGAGTTCCCCTGTCTGGACCTTCCAGTCCCAGAGACCGGCCCCGGACCCCTCGATGGCAAGGGCGAGCTGCTCCCGGCTCTTCCGGAGTTCGTCTTCGACGTTCTTCCGGGCCGTGATGTCCGTGATGAACCCTTCAAGGTAAAGAAGAGTGCCATCCTCCGAGTAGATACCCCTCCCCCGTTCCCACACCCAGCGGGTCTCTCCATGGCGGGTGGTAATGGGGTACTCGTATTCGAATACCCGCCGATCTGCGAGGATTTCCTGCCAGAGGTTCCACAGGACGTTCCGGTAGTCGGGGTGGATGATATCATTGAAGGCAAGTGTCGCATTCCCGATGAAATCGGACGGTTCGTACCCTGTCACGTCCCGGCACCCGTCGCTTATGTATTCCATCGTCCAGTTCCGGTCATTCCTGCACCGGTAAACAAAGCCCGGGAGGTTTGCGACCAGCGTGGAGAGGAACCTCCCCCTCTCCTCCATCTCCTTTTCCATGTCCTTCCATTCGCTCACGTCCCGGATGGACTCGATCGCACCGACAACCTCTCCCCGCGAATTGTAAAGAGGCGACGCGAGGAACCAGAGGTGGGCACCCTTTCCGTCATTGAAAGAGGGTATGAAAATCTCCGAGATGAGGGTCTCTCCCTCCTTCCTGATGTACGGGTACCTGGCCTCGGTTCCGGGATCGGATTGAAGGATGAGGTCGACGAGGATCGGGCGCCGTTCACGGTAAAACGGGAGGGCATACTCGTGGTCCCCTTTGCCGAGCATCTGGTCAGCAGGAATCCCTGTCATCTTCTCCATTGCACGGTTCCATGCGATCACCGTACCATGAAGGTCAATGGCAAAGGTAGCATCCGGTAAAAAGTTGAGGATGTCTGCCTCGCGGCGTTCCATGTCGCGGATGCTTGACTCGATTCTCTTCTGGCGGACAACCTTCTGGATGACGTGGGCAAGCTCGGCGAACTGGGATGCGGGGTCACCTCCTTTCTGGAGGTAAAAGTCGGCACCCTCGTTCAGGGCCTGGATGACAATGTCCTCCCTGCCCTTCCCGGTGAATATGATAAAGGGCGTATCATCCCCGTGCTTGCGGAGAACCCTGAGGAACCCGACCCCATCCATGACGGGCATCTGGTAATCGCAGACGATGGCATCGTAGGGCGGGTTCCCCTGCATCATTTTCAGCGCCTCGCCTGCAGACGTTGCCGTGTCCACGATGAACCTCTTCTTCCTCTCGAGGTAGAGCCGGACAATATCGAGCAGTGCCGGTTCATCGTCGACGTACAGGATGCGGTACGGGTTTGTCATTGCTCCTGATCCCGGTTTTCATTCACGAAGGGAAATGGATGAAGAAGGATGGAATCTACAGGAGAAAAACTCATCTCTCGTGAAACACCGGCGGGTGCAATGCCTGGAACGGAGGGATGAACTGGCAGGAATAAAGGTCACCCGTAATGGTGGAGGAATTGATCGTTCCTGTCAGCCGGCATCATCCCCGGCAAGTCTCCTGAGGAGGTCTTTCTTCTCGTTTTCTGACTTTTCCAGCCGGGCAGCCTGGTCTTCCACAGTCTTTTCGAGGTCGACGTTTCGCTGACGGACACCATTCTCGCGCTCCCTCCTCTCCGTGATGTCTGCCAGGAGAGCGAGGGTTGCGGGCCGGCGGTTCCATGGTATCAGGACTGCCGATGCCTGGACCCACGTGACATGTCCCCCTTTCCCGACTATCCTGAAGTCATAGGTCTTGGGAATCGGTACTCCTTCCTGGCGCTTGTAGTACCTCCCGGTCACGAGCGGGATGTCATCGGGGTGAACGAAGAGGGCGAAGTTCTTTCCTGTCACCTCGTCGGGAGTGGCCTCTACCATTTCCAGGGCCCGCGGGTTGGCATACAGGATACGTTCGTCCTGCACGACCACGATCCCCTCGGTCGCGTTCTCGACGACGGAACGGTATCTCTCCTCGCTCTCCCGGAATGCAGACTCTGCCTCGTGGATCCGTACCGCCTGCACGATCTTGTGCTCCAGCTCGCGGAACTGTGCCTTCAGGTCTCCCCCTTTCTGGACGTAAAAGTCCGCCCCGCTGTCGTAGGCCCGGATGACGATCTCCTCGCGACCCCTGCCGGTAAAAATGATGAATGGCGTTGTATTCCCTGATTTTCGGAGCGTTTTCAGGAACTCGATACCGTCAGTACGGGGCATCTGGTAGTCCGAGACGATGACATCGTACGCACGGTGCTCCATCATTGCGAGGGCATTTTCTGCAGAACTTGCAGTATCTATCGAGATCGCGCCGGATCTTTCCACCATGCGCTTCGTTATTTCGAGGAAATCGGGGTCATCATCCACACAGAGAATGTCGATCACGGAGAACTCCGGGGAAGGGGAGGAGGCGTTGGATGAAGAGAGAGTGCCCGTTCCCGCTATTAATACCTGCCGCTGTGCCGGGAGTCATGGGGGGATTACTGTATCGGGAAAAGGGATTTTAGAGGGAAAAAGGCAATAGTCCCCTTTACTGACGGTTCCACTGCGTGACGCACCCCGTTACTCCTGTCATGGGTGCGATGCGGGAAAAATTGGGACTTTTCCCTGCTCTCCGTCGCAGTTCAGGCCTTGCCAAAGTACTTCTTGACGTTGTCCTTAAAGAGGTACCACAGGATGATTATGGAGATGATGATCCCGATCAGAGCGCTGGCTCCTGACTGGACAAGGTCAATGATTCCGAGGATAAGGCCGATGATCGTGATGATGACACCAATCGTCCAGACCCATCCCCATGCCTTGAAGCAGCCGATGCCAAGGATGATATCGATGAGCCCGATAATCACGAGTACAAAACCAATAACCAGTCCGAAAGCAGCTCCGAGGGGGCCCGCGATAGCGCCACCCAGAACGGCGATTCCTAATCCGCCGAGGAGTGCAAGAATTCCCCCGATGATCCAGAGGATACCGATGATAGTGACACCGAGTGGTCTTTCTGCCATGGACGAGTCTGGCATATATCAGGCAATAAAAGTTTGGTATTCGCCGCCTTACCGCGCTGCGACAAACGAGACCGTGCAGGTGATCCGATCCCCCTCACGGGCTGCCGAGAACTCTCCGCCGCAGAGGTGAAATCTCCGTTCGTGTCTCCGGGTAAGGCGGGGGGACAATATCTCTTTTTTACCCGGGCAACCTGCCTCGATGACAAGTTCTACCGCGGACCCTCTCTGGCGGGCGCCGAGGCGTGCATCCCGGCACCCTGCTGCCTCGAGGTCCTCGAGAAGGGCCATCAGGCTGTCGGAGAGCCGGAACCTGTCGCTGGCAACCGGGGGAATGTCGGTTTTTTTCCGGTCGAGGGCAAGGGAGAGAGCAGGAACCGGAGGGAGGAAGGCAAGCCGGGCAACGAGGGCTTTCCGGAACGCTTCCGCGTCCTCCGCGGCAGCGATGAATTCCTCGTCCGGGACGGGGGGGCAGTGCGCGGTAGTAACGAGAGATTCAAGGAGGGACACAAGATCCACCTGGTCAGGTGTCGGATCGCGGGGAATGTCGCGGGCCGTTGCGAGAAATTCATCAAGGAGCCTCTCGGCCCTCCAGATGATGGAGTGGTCAACGACACCGGAGACTTCCTCGCAGGAGAGGGATCTTCGGAGTTTCTGCAGCACCTGGACGGCCTTGGGGATGAGCTGGACTTCGACCCTCTTCCCTGCACGGACATCGGCACAGAACTGCTGGAAATCGCAGAGCACCGTGTCGGTCGCGGTAATGTCCATGACTTCCCGGAACTTTTCTGCCTCTGCTTCCTCGCCGAGGGACTCGAGGATGAAAGAGAGTGCGAGGAGCCGCCCCCCGATGATGGCAAAGAGCCTCTCTGCCTCGTCGAGGATATCGAGGGCATGGTCCCGGGACTCCTCGAGACGGGAAAGGTCAAACGTGTGGATTTCCCGCAGGGAGAGGACCTCCCTTTCGAGATTGTGCAGGGCCCTTGCCATGGCAGGGTTCCCGAGCGGATCGCCGTGGCCGGGGATCCAGACGGTGATTTCTCCCGCGTCAACGATTGCCTGGAGTGTCCGGATCGTCGAGAGAAGGTCGTCGCGGGAAAAACCCCTGATACCCGCAACGCCGGGTGTCGTTGCAAAGAGGATATCTCCGCAGAAGAGGACACTGCCGATGCGTACGCAGATGCTGTCCGGCGTGTGTCCCGGGGTTGAATAAACCGAAAGGCACGTCCCCGGGGGAAGAATGACCTGCTGGGATACGGTGTGGAGAGGCCCCGTGGCGGCGGGCACGTCTGTCAGAAGGCGTACGGAGCCAAGGCCGGGGACGGAAAGGATCTTCTCTCCTCCCCGCTCCCGGTCAGCCGTGCACAGGAGGGGAATCTGGACGGCGTGAGGCTTCAATTGCTTCCTGAACATCTCCCCGAGGGTCAACTGCACGTCTCCGGTTGCGATTGCTGCTGCCCCCACTTCCTGGGCAGCAACGAAGAGGGGGAGACGGTCGAGCAGTGACCCGGCGAGGAGCGGGTAGCAGTGATCGATGTGGCAGTGCGTGATAAAGAGGATGACGGGGCGAAGAGATCCGCCCGGCACTTCCCTGACGAGTCGGACGACATCTTCGAGTTGCCGCTCGTTTGTCCCTGTATCGATCACGATAAACTCGCTACCGGTATCGATGAGGCACAGGTTTGAACTGGTGCAGTCCGGCTTTCCAAAAAAAGGGAAAATACGCATTCCCTCTGCCCCGGGCAGGGGCTGCCACCGGGCAGGACGCAGGGGTGGTGCAGGTCGCATCGGGAACTACCAGGGATAGTACTGCGTTCCGGAGTAATAACAACACGGTTTATTTATCGGATTCCGGCACAGGGATAGATTCCCGGACGGCTTTATAAATACAATAACGCCGGAAAAAGTCAGGCACCATGACTTCTTTTAGGGGTGATGGATGACATCGTTCCATCCCCTGCGTCAAATCACCGGACATGCAGAAGTCCGGCCGGGACTCAAACCAAGGGTGGGATGCCCGGCTGAAAATGGGAGAGAGCAGGCTGCGATTCACGAGGGGAAAGTCTCCAAGGCCTGGATAATGAGGGGAAGAATAATGTCACACTGCGAGTACCAATACTCCTATGGTAAGTGCTCCCTTCCAGGTCTCGACGAAACAGGACCGTGATGTCGATATCATCCTTTTTTCCGGGCGGATGGATGCCAACTCAAGTCCGGAGGGAGAGAACGCAATCCAGTCACTGGTCCGGTCTGGCCGGACGAAAATCGTCGTCAACGCATCTGGCCTCTCGTACATCAGCAGCTCGGGCCTCCGCGTCCTCCTCGCCGGGCTGAAACAGGCACGGCAGGCGGGGGGCGATCTCCGGCTCGCCTGCCTCCAGCCGCAGGTCCGTGACGTGATCGCGATGACCGGGTTCAACCGTATCTTTACCATATTCGAGCAGGAGGAGCAGGCCGTCGGGAGCTTCTTCTCCTGAACGGAAGCGTGCAGGTACACAGGAATGGATGTCCCTACCGGGTTGCTCACTGAATATGCAGAAATAATCCACGTCCTCTTCCAGCTCGTCTGCGTCCTTTCCGTCATCGCGTACCTCCTCTCGCGGACACCCACATTCCGGGACGTGGTGGCAGGGAAACTGACGTGGAAGCACCAGGCGTTCCTCGTCCTCGTGTTCGGGGCCCTCTCGATTTACGGAACATGGGGGACCATCGAGATCATGGGCGCCCCCGTCAACGTGCGGGACCTCGGACCCATGGTCGCGGGTCTCCTCGGCGGGCCCGTCGCCGGGCTGGGTGCGGGCCTCGTGGGAGCCCTCTACAGGTCCGGCATGGGAGGATTCACTGTTGTCCCCTGCTGCCTCGCGACGGTGATTGCAGGCCTCCTTGGCGGTCTCCTCTGGCTCTCCTCTGGCAGGAAATTTATTGGCGTGGGAATGGCAGTCCTCTTTGCAGGGGGAATGGAAGTCCTCCACAATGGCCTCGTGCTCTCCATGGCAGAACCCCGTTCCATGGCAGAGAGCCTCGTCGCCCAGATCGGCATCCCCATGGTTCTTGCCAACGCCGGCGGCATGTTCATCTTCGCGTTTATCATTTCCAACCTTGCAGCCGAGCAGAAAACGAAGGGTGAAAGGGACACGTACCACGCCGAACTCGAGAGAAAGAACGCGGAACTGGCAGTCGCACGCCAGATCCAGGAGAGTTTTCTTCCCGAATCGATCCCCCCGATAGAGGGGTTTGACCTTGCTGCCCGGAGCATTCCCGCAAAGGAGGTCGGGGGTGACTTCTATGACGTCATCGTCCGGGGCCCCGGAGAACCTTTCGGTCTCATCATCGCTGACGTATCGGGCAAGGGAGTCCCTGCCGCCCTCTTCATGGCGCTTTCCCGGACGGTGACGCGGGCGAACGCGATGTGGCACAGATCCCCCCTGCAGTGCATCAGCGATGCGAACAGGATGATCTCTGCCGACGCCCGTTACGGGATGTTTGTTACCCTCTGCTATGGTGTGGTCGACCCTGCATCGCGAACCGTCAGGTATGTCAATGCAGGCCACAACCCTCCCCTCCTCGTCAGGGCGGACGGGACGCGGGCGGATCTCGGCATCACGGGGCCGGCACTCGGCGCCATCGGGGATGCCGAATACACGGACGCGCACGTAACCCTCTCCCCGGGCGATATTCTCGTCTTCTATACCGACGGGGTCACCGAGGCCGTCAATGCGCAGGACGAGGAGTTCGGAGCCGGGCGGCTTGCAGACGCGGTCGTGGCTTCGCGGGAACGGACGGCCCGGGATATCCTCGACGCTGTCATGGAAAGTGTCGCCCGGCACGCCCGCGGCATGCCCCAGTTCGATGATATCACACTCCTCGTCCTGAAGGTCGGATTGCCATGACCGGCTGGTCCCACCTCACACTCCGGGCGGACCGCCGGAACCTCGGGGAGGTTTTTGGTTTCCTCCGGCAGGTCCTCGGAGAGGCCGGAATCCGGGAACGGCTCCTCCTCGATCTGGAACTTGCCGTTGAGGAAGCGGTTGTCAACGTCATGACCCATGCCTACCCCGGCGGAGAAGGAGATCTCGTCCTCGGCGTCATGCCCGGGCCCGACCACGTCACCATCGAGCTCCGGGACAGGGGGGTCCCGTTCAACCCCCTCCTCGTGCCGGAGCCCGATATCTCTGCGCCCCTCGGGGAGAGAGAGGTCGGGGGCCTCGGCATACACCTCATCCGGACGCTGATGGACGAGGTCTCCTACGAGTTCCGGGACGGGGAAAACATCCTCACATTCCGGAAACGCCGGGATTGAGAACGGGACGGTCCGGGCGGGCACAGGAAAAATCCCCGTTTCTGCCGGGCAGGGAGAAGGCTGATTGGATTTTGATCCTCCTGCCGTTCCACAAGGAGAGAAACCTTCACGTCGGAAGGGTTCCATATCCCCCACTATCCTCCGGGGAGCTTTCCAGGCTGACCTTCCCTCCTGTGACGTCCCATGCATGCAATAGAAGCAATCTCCCTCGAAAAGAGGTTTGGCACCATCCAGGCACTTGCAGGCATCAGTTTTTCCGTCGAGGAGGGCGAGACGTTTGGGTTCCTCGGGCCGAACGGGGCGGGAAAAACGACGACGATCCGCATCCTGACCGGCATGACCGAGCCAACGGGGGGTTCCGGGCGCATCTTTGGCCGGGACGTCGTGCAGGAAAAGATCCCTGCACGCAGGGAGATTGGCATCGTGCACGAGACCTCCAACATCTACACCGACCTCTCTGCCTGGGAAAACCTCATGTTCACCGCGAGGCTCTACAACGTGGGGAAAAGGGAACGCGAGAGCCGGGCGCTGGACCTCCTTTCGGTCTTCGGTCTTTCCGGGCGGAAGGACGACAAAACAAAGGGGTTTTCCAAGGGTATGAAACGGCGGCTCACGATCGCCATGGGCCTCATCAACAACCCGCGCCTCCTCTTCCTCGACGAGCCAACCTCCGGGCTGGATGTACAGAGCAACCTGATCATCCGGGACGTCATCAGGCGTCTTGCAGGGGAAGGGGTGACCATATTTCTCACGACACACAACATCGAGGAGGCAAACATCCTCTGCGACAGGGTGGCAATCATCAACAGGGGCCGGATTGCAGCCATCGACACGCCGGAACGGCTCAAGAAGACGATCCAGAGCGTCCAGTCGATCGAGGTTGCCTTCGACCCCCCGGGCGCAGTCAGGGCTGAGGATCTTGCCGGGATCGATCAGGTCACCGGTGTCCGGAAGATGGGCGACAAGATCCGGCTGATCACCGGTGACCCGCCGGCGGTCATCGTGGGTGTCACGGACTACGCCAGGAGGTCGGGGCTCCGCATCATCAGCATCAACACTCTGGGCCCCAGCCTCGAAGACGTGTTCATCCGGCTGACGGGCCTGGACGGAGAGGGAGGGGGCGGTGGGCCTTGAGGAGCGTGTCAGAGTACTGCACCGGGGTCTGCACGGGGTTTTCCGCTGCATGGGCGATTGCACGCAAGGATATCCTCATCTACTACGCGAAGCCCAACATCATCGTTTCAGGGATGCTCTTTCCCCTCTTCATGTTCCTTGCCTTCGCGGTCGGCCGGCCGGCAGACCCGGCGACCATGGTCCCGGGGCTGATCGCGATCACGATCCTCTTCTCCTCGTCCTCCATCGAACCCGTTTCCATCCCCCTCGAGAGGAGGACAAAGACATTCGAACGCCTCCTCTCTGCCCCCATCTCGCTGCACATGGTCGTGCTCGGCGAGAGCATGAGCGGTTTCCTGTACGCCTGCTGCATCGCGCTCGTTCCCCTCGCCGCAGGCATGGTCCTCTTCCAGACATCGCTGCCAGACCTCCCGGCCCTCGCAGCCGGGATCCTCCTCCTCTCTTTTTGCTTTGCAACGATGGGCACCCTCTTTGCAGCCTACCCGACCGAGAGCCCGGGCGACATCATGTCCATGCTCAACCTCGTGCGCCTCCCGCTCATCTTCGTCTCGGGGGTCTTTGTCCCCATAGGGCAGGTCCCTTTCCCCGGCCAGATCATCGCATACCTCTCTCCCCTGACGTACGGAAACGACCTCGTCCAGGCGGGGTTTGGAAAGGCCACTCTTTTCCATCCCGCAATTGACATCGCCGCCCTCTGCATTGCCATCGGGATCTTCCAGTCCCTGGCAAACAGGCTCTATCGCACGTTCAATGAATGAGGGGCGGGGAGCGGGAGAGGAAGGGCGAAATTTATCAGGAAAGAGGTCGAACGGGGAATGGGAAAACTCATTTTCAGGATGGAGAGCCGGAATGGCAAAAATTCTCGTCATCGACGACTCGCGGTTCCAGAGGAAACTCATTTCTTCTGTCCTCGAGGAAGCGGGGTACCAGGTCCTGACTGCGGGAGACGGACGCGAGGGTTTCACGGTGGCCCTCGGGGAGTCCCCCGACCTCGTCATCTGCGACCTCCTGATGCCCGGGATCGACGGGTACACTTTTTTAAGGATGGTCCGGGAAGAAGGTCTTGGCACCCCCGTCCTTGTCTTCACCTCCGATATCCAGAAGACCACCCGGGACATCTGCCTCGAGCTCGGGGCTTTCGATGTCCTCAACAAGCCGGTAGACAAGGGTGTTCTCATCCCTGCCGTCGGGAGAGCGATCGGGAGCGCAAAAAAGTCATGAATGCCGGAGAAGAGTCCATTGACGCGATCCGCGAGTTGATCAACATCGGTGTCGGGCGTGCCGCCGGGCTCCTCAACGACATGACCGGGACGCACATACGGCTCCAGGTTCCGGAAGTCCGGGTGTTGCGGTATTCCGATCTGACACGTGAGCAGCGGCTCCTGGACAGCGCCCACCTCTCTGCCGTCACACTCAGGTTCTCGGGGTCTTTTTCGGGCATGAGCATGCTTGTCTTTCCCGAAAAGAGTGCCGCAATCCTGATCATGGCCCTCACGGGGGAGAAGATCGAGGAACCCGACCTCGACGCGCTCCGGATCGAGACTTTGAACGAGGTTGGCAATATCGTGAACAATGCCGTAATGGGCTCCATTACAAACGTCCTCGGGGAGCGCCTGATCTACTCGATACCGGAATACAGGGAGGGCGGAATCGGGGATATTCTCGGGAGAGAGGGGTCTCCTGACTACGACTGGGTCATCCTCGCCGTGTCGCAGTTCATAATCGAAGACCTCCGGGTTGTCGGCAACATCCTGATGATATTCGAAATAGGTGCCCTTGATACCCTGCTTGAAAAGATAACCGCGGTAATGGGCAGCCATTCATGACGATGAGCTCCTTCCTCTCCCGGTGCGAGAACCTTGACATCCTGCCCGCCGGCATCATCATTCTGGAATCCGATTACACGGTCATCTGCTGGAACAGGACGATGGAGGAATGGACAGGAATTCCCCGGGAGAAAGTACTCGGCCGCGATCTCCGCGACCTCTACCCCCACCTTTCGGACAGGAAGTACGCTCTCCGCATTGGCCAGGTCTTCGAGGGCGGTGCTGCTGCTTTCTTCTCGACACAGTTCCACCCCCATTTCATCCCTGCACCCCTTCCGGGAGGGGGGCTCCGTTTCCAGAGGACGACAGTCCATTCCGTTCCGGAGGGGAATAAGACCTATGCACTGGTATTCATCGACGACGTGACCGAACTCGTCCAGCAGGTCCGTGCGTACCGCGAGATGAGGGACCGGGCACTCCGCGAGGTCAGGGAGAGGCTGGAGAAAGAGGCGGCACTGGAAGAGAGCGAGGCAAAGTTCCGGGAAATTTTCGAGTCGGCAAACGATGCCATCCATATCCACGAACTCCGCGAAGACGGTCTCCCGGGCCGTTTTATCGAGGTAAACGCAGTGGCCTGCAAAATGCTCGGGTACAGCAGGGAAGAGTTCCTTGCGATGACACCGCTTGACCTCGTTCGGGGAGGCCACAGCAGGCCCCTCGACGTGATCGGCAGGGAGATCCTCGAAAAAGGGTACGCGATTTTCGAGACGGAACACCGGAGAAAAGACGGGGGCACCGTCCCGGTCGAGATCCATGCCCACCGCGTGATAATCCGGAACAGGGAGGTTGTCCTCTCGGTCGTGCGTGATATCACGGAGCGCAGGCGCAACCAGGCTGCACTGCTCGCATTGACGACAGAACTGCAAACCATCTTTGACAACGCCCCGGCCATGATCTGGTACAAGGACACGGAGAACCGGTTCATCCGCGTCAACCCCGCAGCGGCGGCTTCAATAGGTCTTCCCCGGGAAGAGATCGAGGGAAAAAGTGCGTACGACCTCTTCCCGGAGCTGGCCGAAAAGTATTACAGGGATGATTTGGAAGTCATCTCGACCAAAAAACCCAAGCTTGGCATTATCGAGCAGATGCAGACACGGAACGGGGGAATCCGGTGGGTCGAGACACACAAGGTGCCGCTCCTTGACCTCGAGGGAAATGTCTCCGGCATCCTCCTCTTTGTCAACGACATCACGGAAAGGAAGATGGCAGAGGATGCCCTCGCCCTTGCAAACCGGAAACTCCACCTCCTCTCCAGCATCACCCGCCACGATCTCCTCAACCAGGTCTCGGCCCTGAAATGGTACATAGAACTCGCCAGGGACGAAAAAGAACTAACAACAATCAGGGAATTCCTCGACAAGATGAAAAAGGTCCTTGACACCGCAGAGGAACAGATCACCTTCACCCGGGATTACCAGGAGATCGGCGTCAGGGAACCATCATGGCAGAACGTGGCAGACATTGCCGCGAGAATCCGGGAAGGGTTTCCGCCATCGGGTGTCGATATCCTCCTTGAGGTGGATGATATCGAGGTCTATGCGGATCCCCTCTTTGAGAAGGTCATTTTCAACCTGTTCGAAAATTCTTTCCGTTACGGCGGTCCTTCCCTCTCCCGGATCAGGGTCTCTGCAGGAGAAGAACAGGGGGGTCTTGTTATCGCCGTCGAAGACAACGGCGTGGGAATTCCGGAGGAGGACAAAAAATATCTCTTCAGGAAGGGTTTTGGAAAACATACCGGTCTTGGCCTTTTCCTGTCCCGGGAGATCCTCGCCATCACGGGGCTTTCCATCCGGGAGACCGGTGTTCCCGGAAAGGGTGCCCGCTTCGAGATATTCGTCCCGGAAGGGAAGTTCCGACGACTTACCCGGGAACGAACCGGAGAAAAAGGGTGAGATCCAGGTCCCTCCTTTTCCTGGGGTTCACGAGACGACGTGTTTTCAATTGTCACTCCAGGGAAAGGGTCCCTGAACGACCGATTGGGTAGTTGGTCACCACAACCTCCGATATGCTGCCTCTCCCTGCACCATCCGAGTTGATCGCCCGCCGGGCGGGCACGCGGGTGATAGAGAAATCGCCGTACAGCCGGTCAAAAAAATCGTCACAGGGATCGGTATTCCGGGGATCGGAATTGGAGAGCATCAGCAGTGCGCCTTTCGCATCGCAGGCTGCAAAAAACCGGGCGAGTCTCTCCTGCTCCGCGTCAGAGAACCCATCCTGCGAGTATGCCGTGAATCGCGCTGTCCTGCTGATCGGGCGGTAGGGGGGATCAAAATAGGCGAACGTTTCCTCCGACATGAATGGGAAAGACCGGGAAAAGTCACCGAGGTGCACCGACGTGTTCCGGAGGAGGAGCGAATCCTGACGGAGGAGAGGTTCGTTCACGATCAGGGGGTTCCTGTACCTCCCGTACGGGACGTTGAACTCCCCCCGCGAATTGACCCGGAACAACCCGTTATAGCACGTCCTGTTCAGAAAGATGAGCTGGGCTGCCCTCTCGACCCATGACGGATGAAACTGCCCGCGGGCAATTGTTATCCTCCGGTTGTTGAATGCATCCCGCACCTCCCGGTAATACTCCCGCCGGCCCGCGCCGTCCCGGGAGAGATACTCCCCGGCGAGTTCCTGCAGGACCTCGATCAGCTCGTCCACGCGATCCCTGACGACCGTGTAGGCAAGGAATATCTCTTCGTTGACGTCGAAGATATGGCACTCCCTGAAACGGAAACGGCTGTTGAAATGGAAATAGACTGCCCCGCCTCCGACAAAGGGTTCCACGTACACGGGAACTTCTCCCTCGCGTACCTTCCGCGGGACCATCCTGACCAGGGCAGGGAGCAGCTGTGTCTTCCCTCCGGCCCACTTCAGGAAGGGCCTCGGAGACGGGACTCTCATGGCAGGGTATTGCCTCCCTCTTTCTTCCTCTATGTTACACGTCGGGGGTCTTCATCGTGATGAAGGAGAATGAAAGAGAGGCCCGGGCAGTGATGCCGGGTCATGCAACCAGTGCATTTCCCTTTCCCTGTTCGATGAGGAACGAGTACTTCCCAAAGAACCACTTCTTTGCAACCTCCACGAGGAAGAAATACGCAGAGATGAGCCCGGCAAGGACAAGGTAGAACGCGGGGGGGAGGTGCACGAACCCGAATACTTCCCCAAGGACCGAGAAGGGGAGGAGACAGGCAGCGGCCACGATGGAGAGAGTACTCGCAAGGAGGAGTCTGCTTGGCCTGCTCCGGAAGAAGGGGACCATTCTCGTGCGTATGAGGAAGATGACGAGTGTCTGGGTGCAGATCGATTCGATGAACCACGCAGTCTGGAAAAAGGGTGCATCCGCGGCAAAATAGGACAGCAGGATGAAAAACGTGAGGAAGTCGAAGAGAGAACTGATCGGGCCGAAGACGAGGATGAACCTCTTGATGAACTCCATGTCCCACCTCTTCGGTGACCTTACCTGGTCTTCATCGACGTTATCGGTGGGTATCGTCGATTCCGAGAGGTCATACAGGAGGTTGTTGAGGAGGATCTGGATCGGGAGCATGGGAAGGAAGGTGAGAAACAGGGATGCCCCGGCCACGCTGAACATGTTCCCGAAATTGGAACTTGTCCCCATCAGGATGTATTTCAGGGTATTTGCAAAGGTTTTTCTCCCTTCCCGGACACCGTCATGCAGGACGCGGAGATCGTTTTCGAGCAGGATGATGTCGGCGGATTCCCTCGCGATGTCCACCGCGTTCCGGACTGATATCCCGACGTCTGCCTCCCGGATGGCAGGAGCATCATTAATCCCGTCGCCCATGAACCCTACAACGTGACCGTTCTTCCGTAACGCATTCTGGACGCGGTTCTTCTGGACCGGCGTGAGGCGGCAGAAGAGCGTGACCTCCTCGACGACGCGGGAGAGCGCCTCCCTGTCCATCTGGTCGATCTCCCTGCCGGTGAGGACGCCCCTGACCTCGAGACCGATGAGCGAGGCAACCCTCCGCGTGACCAGTTCGTTGTCGCCGGTGAGAATCTTGAGATCGATCCCCGATTCAGCAAGGGCCCGGACCGATTCCCCCGCACTCTCCTTGGGCGGGTCAAGGAACGTGACGAGACCAAGGAGGGTCATTTCCCGCTCGTCTTCGGGGGAAAAGACCGCCCTGTCTCTGGGAAGCTTCCTGGTACAGACCGCAAGGGTCCGGAAACCTTTCCTGCTCTTCTCATGGTAGAGGGCAATGACAGATTCCCGATCGCCGGGAGAGAGGGCATCTGTCTTTTCACCGCGTTCGATCGATGTACAGATCGAGAGGACTTCTTCGGGTGCACCCTTCGTGATAAGGAGCCTCTCGTTCCCATCATCGACCACAAGGGAGAGGCGGCGGCGGACGAAGTCAAACGGGATCTCATCGACCTTCCGGAACTGCCCGGCGTCGAGCGGGCGGAATGAGATGACCGCCTCGTCGAGGGGATTTTGGACGCCGGTATGGAAATAGCTGTTCAGGAACGTATAGTAGAGGACTTTTTCGCTCGGGGCGCCATCCGGGTCCAGGTACTCGATAAGGGAGATCCGGTTCTCGGTGAGTGTACCGGTCTTGTCGGTGCACAGGACATCCATGCTCCCCAGGTTCTGGATCGACTCGAGATGCCGGACGATCACCTTCTTCTCTGCCATGGCAATGGCTCCCTTGGAGAGGTTGAGGGAGAGGATCATCGGCAGGAGTTCCGGGGTCATTCCGACGGCGAGAGCAACTGCAAAAAGGAGGGATTCAAGGGCACCGTGGCGGAACAGGGCATTGATGAGGAAGACAAAAATGACCAGAATGAAGATGAAACGGGACATGAGGTAGGAAAACTGGGAAAGTCCCTTCTCGAACCCGGTCTCGGGGGGCCGTGCCACCAGCGTCCGGGCTATCCTTCCAAACTCGGTCGCCATGCCCGTCAGCGTTACGACCGCAACCGCCGTCCCGCTGACAACCGAAGTTCCGAGGAATACGTAGTTTTTTGCTTCTGTCAGGGGTGTCCCTGTGGGAACAGGGCCTGCACGTTTCTCCACGGGGAACGGTTCCCCCGTCAGGGAGGACTCGTTGATGAACAGGTCGCGCCCGGAGAGGAGACGGGCATCGGCCGGGACGATGTCCCCGGCAGAAAGGCGGATGATGTCTCCGGGAACAAGATCCGTCAGCGGGACCTCGTGTTCAGCTCCTTCCCGGACTACGGTCGCATGGGTGAGGATTTTCTGCCGGAGGAGTTCGGCTGCGTTCCCTGCCCTGTACTCCTGGTAGAAATCAAGCACGACACTTGCAATGACGATTGCAACGATGATCGTGCCCGAAGGATAGTCCCCGACGAAGAACGAGATAACCGCGGCAAAAAGGAGGATGAGGACGAGGACATTCCGGAAGTGGTCGAGGAACCGGAGGATAACGGAACGTTTGTGCACCCGGGAAATGTCGTTTGGGCCGTATTGCGACTGCCTCCGGGCCACCTCATGCAGGGGAAGCCCGTTCTTGGATGTAGCCAGTACGGATAGTACTTCCTCTTCCGTCAGGGCCACGAGATCCTGGCCATGAAGGTCTCCTGCCAAAAGCCCGGGCTTTCCCTCCACTGCACCTCTCCCTTCCCTTACGAGATGTCTCGTGCTTTCAAAGGAGATGTATCTATGCACCGGCCCGAAAAAGATATGTGGAAGAGGTCCAATTCCCCACACATGCAGAGACCTCTTCGTGAAAGGGTCACCGTTGTGGAGGGCGACATCACGGAGCAGTACGTCGATGCCATCGTCAATGCCGCAAACGAGACTCTTCTGGGAGGCGGTGGTGTCGACGGGGCAATCCACAGGGTGGCAGGCCCCGGTCTCCTCGGGGAGTGCCGGCGGCTGGGGGGATGCCAGACAGGGGATGCAAAGATCACGGCGGGATACAACCTGCCTGCACGCTTCGTCATCCATGCCGTCGGTCCCGTCTGGCGGGGAGGGGGGCATGGTGAAGACGACCTGCTCGCATCCTGCTACACACGGTCCCTTGAACTCGCGGAGGCAAACGGTATCAAAACGATTGCTTTCCCTGCAATCAGCACGGGTGCCTACGGTTTTCCCCTTCCCCGGGCAACCGTCATCGCGGTCCGGGCTGTCCTGTCGTTCCTCTCCCGGTCGGACTCCATAGAGAAGGTCATTTTCGTGTGCCACGGAAAGCGGGCTTTCGATCTCTACACGGACGCTGTCCGTGATCTGGCAGGTGAGTATTCCCCGGCAACAGGCTTGGGCAGAAATATTCCTAAGACGCGGGGAACGGAGCAGGAATTGCTCCTTGCGCAGGTCAGGGCGCAGCTCGGGACAATCGAAGAGGTCTGGGGCGTGCGGTTCGTCGATAAAGATCGCCTTGCAGGGACAATCATGGAGAGGTGCGGGGACAGGTGGGGTGCAGACAGTGTCACTGCCGGCCTCAACAGCTGGGTTGCGGTCCTCGGGAAAAGGGGAGACATCGAGGTTCCTCCCGCTGTCCTGGATCGCATTCTCGACGAAACCCGGCAGAGGTTTTCCCACCGGTAAAACCTTCGGGCCACGAGACAGGGGGAACAATTCGTCTATGACCCCCTCCCTTTATCCCATTGGATGTCGAAGGAAAGAGGGCAGACGGGTGATACAGATGCCAAAGAACGCACATGCACGGTTCATCGTCCTCGGAGTCCTGGGTACCCGACCCATGACCGGGAACGAGATCAGGAAATGGATAAGGGATTTCTTCTGCCCCTCCTGGAAAATAGGCCCAAAGACAGTCTCTTCATCGCTCCGTACCCTCGAAGAAGAGGGACTGGTGACAAAGTTGCACCCACCGGGAGATCGGGGTCAGAAAAAGGACGTGTATACAATCACCGGGAAGGGAAAGAAGGAAATGCAGCGGTGGTTGCAGTCACCCGAAGAAAATGATTCCGAGGTCCTCCTCAAGTGTCTCTTTGGGTATCACCTCCCGCCCGATCTCCTGAAGGAAAAGGTCCGTGCGTTCCGCAAGCGTCGCGAGGACTCTATTGCCGAGATAGAGATGCGGGAAAACAGGATTGCAGCGCTGCCGGATACTGCCGTGGAAAAACCGTTCCTCCGGTCAGCTGCCCGGAACGAGATCATGACCTGCATCGCCCAGGTTGATTGGGCGCAGGAAACCCTCTCGCTCCTCGAGACAATCGAATTTCCGGGAAAATCGTAAAACGCCTAGACACCGAACCGGAACCGGGAGGAGCAGGCCTCCCGGTACGCCTCCTCGATGTCGCTTTCCGGCGGCGTATACCTGCGCGGCACATAGCCAAGAATTGAACATATCTCCTCCTTTTTGTGACCGTCCCTCATCCGGACGAGCCATTCCTGCTCGGAAACAGGCAGGGAGAACTCGTGGATGTCCGCGTGACACCGGGCACACAGGACAAGGAGGTGTTCCTCGAGAACCGCGGGCTGCGGGGGAACACTCTGCATGCCGATGGAAAAGGTATGTATCTCGAGGCCTTCCAGGGGCAGGGAGCTTCCGCACAGCTCACAGCAACACCCGGTTGCGAGCTTGACCTTCTTGGCCCTTATGGGATGGTCGATGAAGAAGCGGTGCGTTGACATGTGCTCCGTCTCGTCTCCCATTTTCACGAGGGGGGTGGTGGGCAATAAAGATGGCTCCTGCCCGCACTCCCGGTGCGCTCACCCCGGGATGAGCAGGTGTCATCCCATCCGCCCCCTCCCCGTGATCTCTTCCAAAAACTCTCCGATATCGAAATGAAAAGTTTAAAAAAGCTGGAACGACAGGTTCCGTGTGGAAGTGCGGGAAAGAGCCCGATGCACTCCTTTATCAGCTGGCAGGCTCAATGGTATAATACAGTTTTTCGGAACTGTTTGAGTAAAACCATGTATAGATCAAATTTTGGCGGACCGAGGAACTTCGGCCCCCGCGAGATGACAAAGGTAGTCTGTTCAGACTGTGGTAAAGAGTGCGAAGTACCGTTCAAGCCGACCGAGGGCAGGCCTGTCTACTGCAGGGAGTGCCTCCCGAACCACCGGCGGCCACGGCTCTAAATCCCAATTTTTCGTTGATTCGTCTAACACCAGTTCCACGCCGTTTTTACCCGCCCCCTTCTTCCGAATCAGTCTCTGCTCTTTTCCCGGGAATGGAGAATGGGTGAAGGGTCCTGCCTGTCCTCATTGTCCTGTTCGTGCAGAAATGCGCGATGATGCAAGGTCTCATAACCCCGGACGTCCCATATATTATAAGTTCCCCGTTTGAAACGCGATCCTGCCCGTCTCTTTCTTCGCGTGCATGGGACCCGTCCTGGGGAATGCCTGCAGGTTTGCTCTCCTGCGGGGACAGACTGAAGAATACGCAAGTGGTCAGGGATTTTTCCCGGAGGTAAATATGGCAAAGAGTTCAGTCAGAGAGACCGTCATTGGGACACGGTCCGGATACGTCATCCGCTTCACGTGCCCCAGCTGTTCCAAGGAAAATTCGATCGTCTTCAACATGCCCAAGGCCTTCTACAAGGAATCGCGGGACGGGAGGTGTTCCCGGTGCAAGAAGCTCTTCACGGTGCTCACACCGGGACAGGGCTGAAGAATCCCCTTTTCTCAAGATTTTGAAAATTTTTATCCCTCGCCATTTCAGGATGTCCCTGCTGCATCCATGACCATCCTGATCAGGGCATCAATCTTCTCCGGATCCCCTGTATCTTTCTTTGTAAAGACCATCTCTCCGATAACCTCTGCTCCCTTCCCGGCAAGTGCGTCTCTCAACCGGGGAATTGTCTCACCGGGTGTTCCCCCGCAGGTTGCAAAGAGCACGGCTTTCTTCCCTTCGGCGCCTCTCAATGAAGCAATCGCTGCATTCACGGCGGGAGTTGCCCGAAATGCCCATACCGGGGTCCCGATGACGATGAGATCATACCCTGAAACATCGATGATCTCCGGATCGATAGGATCGCATTGCCCGTTCCGGGCCCTCATGCACCCCAGTGTATACGCGGTCAGGGCATTGTATCTCTGGCGTGGTGTGACCTCGATTGCATCTCCCCCGCAGGCTGCCCGCACCTTTTCGACAAGCTTTCTCGTAATACCCGAGTACGAATGGTAAATGAAACATGTGTTCATGGTATCTCTCCTTTAAAAGAACCTGCTGGTTTATTGAGTTACACCCTGATTTAAGATTTTATATACTTCTTTCCCCACATCATTTTGCTCCAATTGGCGAGGATAACCGTTGAGAGGGGCGAAATATGCTTCCTGCGGGCATACGAACCAAAACATCATCGTGGTCATTTGTTATGGCAAAACGGGCCGGATGAAAATGATGGGGGGGGTGTACTATGCAGGACCGGTCCATCACTTCCCCATCGGGATGTACGGGGTGTAGGCGAGCACATCCCTCCGGATTGCCTCGAATCCAATTCTTTCCACGAACCGGGCGGTTCTTTCCCGTGGTTTTCCATGGTCACGGTAATACTCAAGAAGCCTCCGGGAGAGGTCGATGGCATCCTCCGCGGAGAGGTCCTTTGCAACGACATCCCCTATCCTTGGTCTCGTGGCACTGTTTCCCCCAAAAACGATTGTCCACCCCTTCGGTGTCCCGAATATCCCGATGTCCCGGACATGGCTCTCGCCACAACACCGGGGACACCCTGAGACCCCGATCTTGACCTTTGCAGGCAGGGAGAGATCCTTGTACATCTTCTCGATTGCAAGCCCAAGGCCAAGGGAATCCTGCACCCCGAACCTGCAGGTCTCGGTTCCCGGACAGGCCTGCACATAGTGAACGCAGGGCGCCGTGGCCTGCCCTACGTCCATTCCCAGGTCTCTCCATACCGATGGGATATCATCCTTGTTGAGACCGACAAGGACCATCCGCTGGCCCGATGTCATCTTGATAACCGGGATACGGTATTTCCTTGCTACCCTGGCTATTCGCTCGAGCTCTTCGGGTGTCACGATACCCGAGGGGGTCCGGGGAACGATTGCGTATGATTTGCCATCCCGCTGCAGGATAGCGCCGGGCAGTTCTTCTGTCATGAGGAGGAATAACGGCATCCCACCATAAATACTTCCTGCATGGAACACACCGGGTTTTATTAAAGAGAGAAAGGTTCTGTCTTCCCATGGATACCGGGAGATTCCCGCCGGGGTATAAAATGAATAACCGACTTTCACCAATGAAAAAAACTTGATCAAAACCCTCCAGACAAAAAAAACAAAAAAAGAGAATTTCAGGTTATCTGTCCGGGTATTTCACGGTCCCGCACGAAGCGCCTGTACTCCTCGAGAAGGGCTTCCCCGTACTTTTCTGTTACCCTGGTCGGGACATAATTAAAAACCCTGACCCTCCTGAGGATCTCCGCCACGATCTCCTGGTCCGTAGGACAGTTCAGCCGAAAAACCTCCTCAAGGATGAAATCCAGCTTGTCGATTCCCGTCTCCTTCCCATCGATCAGGATCTTCCTGATCTTGATCTCTTCGGGGGGAATACCACCACAGATGGTGCAGTACTTCCCCTCACCCCCTTCACTCATCCTCGGATCCCCGGATCATCGTCAGTGCCATCTTGAAACGCGTCGTTGCAGAAAGGGCGTGGGGCACGTTTGCAGGAAAGATGATGGTCTGGCCCTCCTTCATGGCATGGGTCTCGCCACCGACCCAGACTTCCGCCTCCCCGTCGAGGATGGTGACCACGGCATCGTAGGGTGCCGTATGCTCCGAGAGTCCCTCGTCCTTGTCAAAGGAAAAGACCGTGATGCTCCCGGCCTTGTTGTTGATGATCATTCTGCTCGCAACCGTCCCCGGCTGGTACTCGACGAGGTCCTTTAAGGCAAACACCTGCCCCCGCAGGTCTTTCCTGCTCTCTCTTGCCATTGATTCAGTCACTTCTCCGTACCTTCCTTACTCGTCTTTCCCGCATATATCAGTGTGCCTTTGACAGGGCACGTGTCCATGCACCGCCCGCAGAGGTAACACTCACCCTTGGTGTCCTCCCGTCCTGCCTCGCTCGTCGGGCAGGCATTCTCGCACTTCCCGCACTCGATGCAGGCATCGGTCCGGCGTATCTTCCAGCGGGAAGGTATTGCAAAGACATGGAAAATGGCGCCGAGGGGACAGATGAACCGGCAGAACGGGCGGTAGAAGAAGACCGAGATGATGAGCAGGCACGAAAAAACGAGGAAACCGGCAGAGAGGGTGAGCGTAAAGAACTGCCTTATCCCCACGTAAGAGAGGATGGAGATGGAATAAACAAGCCCGGCACCGATGATGAGCAGGAATACAACTGCCCTGACAATCACGGGAAGTATCTTCCAGGGAAGCCGGACCTTTGGTACCGGCACGACGTATGCGACCTCCTGGACGGCCCCGACAGGGCAGAGGTAGCCACAGAAATGTCTCCCGAAGAGGAACGTCAGGAGGAAAAAGAGGACCATCCCGAGGGTTGCGCCAAGGAGTGTGGCACCCACCCGCGAATCTGCACGTGCAACAAGTTCACCGAACATGTACGGAAGCATGGGAGAAAATATCGCAAACCCAAGGAGAATGGTCACGAGGAGCAATGCATACCTGACAGTCCGGGAAAATCTTCCCGATCGCCAGAGGAGGGCACCGGCGATCACGAAGAGGATTCCGTAGGCAATTCCCACCATCTGGATTGTATTGGGACCTGGTCCCGGCATGTTTTCACCCGGTATGTCAATCTATCAGCCCCCCCACATCAATGTGGTGGTAGACCGGGATTGAGCCCGGATGTGTTGGTTCCTCTCCCCCAAGAAAGTGTGGTAACCAGCAAACTTTATAAAGCGGGGGGTTCATTCCTCGAAAAGGAGAAGTCCTCATGAAGATTACGAGGTTAGACGACGTCACGCCACAGCCCAACCCCCACCACGTTGATGCACGAAAGGTGTATGACACGGAGCACGCAGTCGCAGTGGTCATCACGCTCCGGCCGGGAGAAGCCCTCAAGCGGCACATCACGCCCGTCGATGTTTTCTTCTATGTCCTGCAGGGGAAGGGGACTGTCGAGATCGGTGATGAGAGGGAGACCGTCGGGGAAGGGACTCTCGTGGAGAGCCCGGCAAGGATTCCCCACCGGTGGATCAACGAGAGCAACGCGGTCTTCCGTGTCCTCGTAGTGAAAGTTCCACGGCCCACCGAAGAGACGAAGCTCTTATGAAACAGGGGGCCAATCACATGCCCGGCCCATGAAATGACAAGGTCGCTCTTCCCGCTGGTGTGAGGGGAGGGGCAGGACGTTTTTCTTTTGGTGAGGAATCCCTCGCAAAAAGCTGATAAAAATGGACGGGAATTTTCCTAAATCTGCTGGACCGGGCCGCAGTTCTCGTCTTTGAAGAACCAGTTCCGGTAAATTATCGGTGTAATTAACGTTGTCAGCAGGCTCATCACGATGATTGCCACGAAGACCGCCTGCCCGATATACCCCTGTTCAAGACCAATCAGGGCGACGATCATCGCCACCTCCCCCCGGGGGGCCATGCCAAACCCGATGATGAGCGAATCTTTTCTGCATATCCCGGCGATCCGGGCAGGAATTGCACACCCGACGACCTTCGTCACGATGGCCACGATTGTCAGGACGACAAGGAAAGGTAAAATATCGGGCGTCAGGGTCTTGAAATCGGCAACGACGCCGAGGGAGACGAAAAATATCGCGGCGAAGATTATCTTGAGGAACTCGGCACCCTCCTTGACATCGAGGCTCTTGCGCAGTGTCAGTCTCTCGAATGATATCCCGGCGATGAAGGCGCCGACGATGGCAGAAAGGCCCACGAGCTCTGCGATCATGGCATAGAGGAAGGCAAAGGTCATCGCGAAGATGAAGATGAATTCAGGGTAGCGGGCCACGAAGGGGGTGTTGTCCAGCCTGACCAAAAACCTGCTCACGATGAATATCCCGACAGCCCCTGCCACGAGGAGGAATATGACAACCTTGAGGAGGATGAATAAGATAACGGACGGGTGGAATGCCCCCGCCACCACGTCGCCCGTGATCGCAAGGGCAATCAGGCTGAGGACATCGTCGATGACCGCCGCCCCGATGATCGCCCGTGCGGCGTCGGTCTGGAGCTTGTTCATCTCCTGGAGAACGTTTGCCGTGATTGCAATACTCGTGGCAGTCAGTGCAGTCCCCACGAAGAGTGCCGTTTGAAATTCCATCCCCGCCCATAACGCGGTTGCATACCCTCCCAGCCATGGGATGATGACACCTATCAGTGCGATGAAGGCATAGGCAGGCCGGACGATGTCCTTGAGCTTGAACTCAAACCCGATGACGAAGAGGAGGACGACAGCCCCGAGGTGGGCAAGGCCCCTGACGAACTCGTTATACGTGACGAGGTCCAGGACACTCGGTCCAATCAGGAGCCCGACCAGGATGATCCCCACAACCGCGGACTGGTTGATCCGCGATGCAAGGAGGTAACCTCCCAGTGCTGCAAAGAGGAGGAGGCTCACCTGGAACTCGGGCGTGGCAACGATCCCTTCCATCCCTATCAGGTAAGCGTTCTTCCGGGAAAAACACTTCCTGCAGGGGATGCTGAGGTGAGAGACAGGTGATGGTCCGCGTATGATCCTGGTCAGTCACTCGCGGGAGAAAAGAGAAAAATTGCACCCGCAATCTTATCCTTCGTCCCGGTGATGGTTACCTCGTCCCCTGCCCTGATCTCGCAGGTGCCATCCGGATGGGGGATGATTGCCCCATCCCGCCTCACTCCAAGGACAGTTACGCCGTACCTCTTTTTCAAAAGAACTTCTCCAAGGGTCCTGCCCGCGATGGGTGCACCTTCTGCAACGCGAATGATCCTGACCTCCATACCGGGTATCTCGAGTGCCTGTATCGGGGGCGAAGAAGCAGGGTTCCGGAGGAACTGGTAGCTCTCGGAACGGATCTCGTGGACGAGGCGCGATATGGTCTCGTCCGGTATCCCGAAATCTGCCATGACCCGCGAAAAGATCGCGATCGAGGTCTCGAACTCCTCGGGGATTACCTCGTCGGCGCCGATCTCCCGGAGTACAGGGACTTCAACGATGTACCGGGTCCGGACGACGAGGAAGATCCCGGGGTTCATTTCACGGCAGAGCCCGACGATCCTTCTCGTTGCAACAGGGTCGTTGATGGCAACAACGGCCGTCCGGGCCTGCCGGATGCCGGCATGGTCGAGGACACCCTCCGTTGTCGCATCACCGTAGATGATTGCTTCTCCCTCTTTTCGTGCCTGCCGGACGGAATCCGGGTTCATGTCGATGATGACGTGGGGGATTCCGCCGATGCGGGCTGCCCGTGCCAGGTTCCTGCCGTTGACCCCGTACCCGATGATCACGAGGTGCCCGGATCTTGCGACCTTCTTTTCCGTTGCAACCCACTGGCACCGCCCCGGCAGGACCTTCTGGAAGAACCTGCTGGAACAGACAAACGATGCAAGGGGCTGTCCGGATAAGATGAGGAAGGGGGTTGCTGCCATGGAGATCAGGGCGACCACGAGGAAGACCTGGTAGGCATCCCGCGAGAGGAGCCCGATGTCGAGCGCACTCTTCGTGATGATGAAGGAGAATTCCCCGACCTGCATGAGCGCGATGCCCGTCAGGATGATGGTCCGGAGCTGGTACCCGAGCACGAACGGGGCCAGCGAGCCTGCAATGAACTTGATTGCAAGGACGACGATGAGGAACACGATGATGAGTCCGGGGCGGTCGAGAATGAAGCCGACATCGAGGAGCATCCCGATGGAGACAAAGAAGAACGCGGTGAAGATGTCGCGAAACGGGACTATCCTGCTGATCGCCTGGTGGCTGAACTCGGACTGCGAGATGAGCAGGCCCGCAAGGAGTGCCCCCATTGCAAGGGAAAGGCCTGCAAAGGAGGCAAGGGCAGCAATCCCGAAGCAGATGCAGACGACGAAAAGCAGGAAGAGCTCGTTGTTTCTGGTCCTCGCGATCTGGAACAGGACTGCCGGCATGACCCACTTCGCGGTTGCAACAAGGATTGCAACGAAGATGAAATCCTTGAGGATGACGACAAGGAGCGGATCTCCGGTGCCGCCTGCCACCCCGGCGAGGAACGGGACTGCCATGAGCATCGGGATGGCGACGAGGTCCTGAAAGATGAGGATGCCCAGCGTCAGCTTTCCATGCAGGGAATCCAGTTCACCCCGGTCGTGCAGGATCTTGAGGACGACGGCAGTACTCGAGAGGGAGACGACAAAACCGAGGAGGACTGCCTCGTTCCAGGGACGACCGATGGCGAGGGCAACAGCCGTCGCAAGGACCGTGGCGAGGGCGACCTGGATGCACCCGCCGGAAAGGACGAGGCTCCTGATCTCCCACAACTGCCGGAAGGAGAACTCGAGTCCGATTGAAAAGAGCAGGAGGATGATCCCGATCTCCGCAAGGATATCGACCTGTGCGGGGCTCTGGACAAGGGAGAGGAGGGATGGCCCCGCGATGACCCCGGCTACGATGTACCCGATCATCGGAGGGATCCGGAGACGGTTGAATACGAGGCCGACGATGAGGGAAAGCCCGAATATGATGAGGATATCGGTGAGGATTGAGAGATCCATCATGCCCTCCCGGGACCGGTGCAGATGGTGTCCGTTGCTGCACAGGCAGTTTCAGAATACCGGATATCTCGCTCCGCGGGAAAATAATATGATGCTCCGGCAGTGGGGGGGAATGAGACTTGAGACTGTGACCTCTTCCGGTGTTCCCATGTTCCCTACACGGGAAATGCTTTATTCCCCACCGGCCATTGTAAGACAATGAGAGGAATGGAGATTCATAAATGCCCCGGGAGAGGACGATGACACACCTGCGCGAAATTCCGCCCTCCACGCGGTGGGCACTTGCCTCCCACGTTCTCACCCGGCTTGTTCTTGAACTGGGCAGGACGGCAGCACGGCCCGGAGGATCGCCCGACAGTCAGCGGCTCTTTTCCCTCCTCGGGGAAGAGGCCCGTCGCATTGCCGATGGCAACTCCATGAAAAGGGACAATGCCGCTGACCTTGTGGCGACGCTCGGGACTGTCTCCGTTATCCTCTTTGGACGTGCTTTCGAAACCCGCTACATCGAGGGCTTCCCGGAAGAGGGTGTGATCCGGCTCGCAGAGTGCGCAATGTTCCGGGAAGAGAGTGCCCCCTGCATCCCTCCGGCCGAGATCCACGCCATCTGCAGCGCCTACGTCAAATCTGTAGTAGAAGCCCTCAACCCGGAGTTCTCTGTCGGGGTCTCCATGGCCCGCTGCAGGGGTGACGGGTTTTGCGAGATGGTGATTGCCCGGAAAGAACAATTCCGGGACTAATTTTCCGCTTGTTCCCAAACTGGTATGATCCCCGGGACCATCCCCCACCACGGGGTCCCCTGGCATGCTCTCCCGATCGGCAAAGTCTATGAGATCCTCCGTTCAGGATCCGGGGGGCTCACCCGGCAGGAGGCACTCCACCGTCTCGCACAGTATGGGAAAAACACCCTTCCATCCCGAAAGGCTCCCGGTCTTCTCCAGGTCATCATCCACCAGTTCAAGAGCCCCCTCATCTACATCCTTCTTGCGGCGGGAGTCATCTCTATCCTGATCGGGGACGCCAGGGACGCTGCCTTCATCTTTCTGGTTGTCTGCATCAACGCCGCGATCGGGACGATCCAGGAGTGGAAGGCAGAGCAGAGCGCTCAGAAGCTCCAAAGCCTCCTCCGTGTCACGGCCCGCGTCAAACGGGACGGTGCCTGGCAGAATATTCCTGCCGAAGACCTCGTAATCGGCGACGTCGTCCTCCTCGAGTCCGGCATGAAAGTCCCGGCTGACATGAGGCTCCTGCATACGGCAAACCTGTCCATTGATGAATCCCTTCTCACCGGCGAGTCGGTCGCGGTCCAAAAAACGGTGGGCATCACGGAAGAGAAGGCACCGGTGAGTGACCGCTTTAACATGGCATTTGCCGGGAGCACGGTCGTCTCCGGCAGAGGGTGCGGCATCGTCACGGGGACAGGGACCCGCACCGAGGTTGGGCTGATAGCCGAGGCCGTCTCGGAAACAGAGTCTGCAAAACCCCCTCTCCTCATCCGCATGGAGATTTTCTCCCGGAACGTAGGCGCACTCATTGTCTCGGCCAGCATCGTGATGGCTATTGCTGCACTCTCCCAGGGCGTGCCTCCCGTCGAGGTCTTCTTCCTTGCCGTTGCCCTCGTCGTCTCCGCGATCCCGGAGGGGCTGCCCGTTGCTATCACCGTTGCCCTCTCCATCGCGGCATCCCGCATGGCACGCAGGAACGTCATCGTGAGGAAACTTGCTGCCGTGGAAAGCCTGGGGAGCTGCACCACAATTGCAACAGACAAGACAGGGACACTGACCGTCAACCAGCAGACCGCACAGGCAGTCTTTATCCCCCCGGGCACGATAGTCGAGGTGACTGGTGCCGGTTACGATCCGGGGGAGGGAACTTTCCGGATCGCGGGGGAAGAAATCCCTGAACAGGTTGCCGGTGCCGTCCGGGGCCTCGCCAAAGTTGCGGTCATCTGCAACGAGGGGACGCTGTACAGGGAAGACGGGACCTGGGTCCACAGCGGGGATGCAATGGACGTCGCACTCCTCGCCCTGGGATACAAGGCAGGTCTCGTTCCCGACGATGTCAGGAATGGCATCGAAAATGTCGCTCATGTGCCTTTTGAGTCGGAAAGGATGTACGCCGCGGTCTATTACCGCGAGGGAGAGGATCCGGCGGGCCCCGTGAAAATTGCTGTCAAGGGTGCCGTCGAGGCTCTCCTCCCGTACTGCAGGGCAATGGCAACCCCGGCAGGAACCGTGCCTTTCGATCCTCTCCTGGTCGGGTCGCACATGGAGACCATGATGGAGAAGGGTTTTCGGATCCTCGCGGTCGCCGAAGGGGCTCTCCGCTCCGCACCGGGACCGGATCCCGGACTGGAAAAAACAGCACCCGAACTCACGCTGAACGGTCTCGTCGGGTTCATCGATCCCCTCCGGCCAGACGTCAAAGACGCTGTCAGGGTCGCCCACGGAGCGGGAATCGACGTTGTCATGATCACGGGGGACCACCCCCGCACAGCCTTTGCTATCGCCCGCGATCTGGACATTGCAAAGGACTTCGGGGAGGTCCTGACCGGTAAGGATCTTGCCGCCATGGGTGATCCGATGCTCCCCGCCTACGGGGAAGTCATCGACAGAACGCGGGTCTTTGCCCGGGTCACGCCGCTCCAGAAGATGGAGATCGTGGACGCCCTCGTCCGGCGGGGTCACTTTGTCGCGGTTACGGGGGATGGCGTCAACGATGCGCCTGCGCTCCGGCGCGCAAACATCGGTGTCGCCATGGGTTCGGGGACGGACGTGGCAAAGGATACTGCCTCGATGATCGTGACGGACGATAACTTCTCCTCAATAGTCGCAGGCGTCGAGGAGGGGCGGTTTGCCTATGACAACATCCGGAAGGTCACCTACCTTCTCATCTCGACGGGCCTTTCAGAAGTCGTCCTCTTCATCCTCGCCCTCCTCGCGGGCCTCCCCATTCCCCTCCTCGCAGTCCAGCTTTTGTGGCTGAATCTCGTGACGAATGGTATCCAGGGAGTGGCCCTCGCCTTCGAAGCCGGTGAAAAGGACGCCATGACAAGGAAGCCACGGCCCCCCGGTGAAGGGATTTTCAACGGTCTCATGGTCCGGGAGACGCTGCTTTCGGGTCTGACAATCGGACTGGTGGCATTTTTGGCATTCTGGTGGTTCAATGCGAGCGGAACGGAGGAGACCGTTGCAAGGAACCTGCTCCTCCTCCTCATGGTTCTCTTCGAAAATTTCCATGTTTTCAACTGCAGGTCCGAGTATCAATCGGTATTCCGCGTTCCTATCCCCAACAACTATTTCCTCATCGGGGGAGTGATCCTCATGCAGGGTCTGCACATCATCTCCCTGCATGTCCCCCTCATGCAGGAAATCCTCGGACTTGTCCCTGTCACCCTCGAACAATGGCTGGTATGCCTTTGCATCGCAGGCACTGTCGTCGTGGTCATGGAACTTTTCAAGTTGTTTATCCGGTCTGACAGGGACCGGAGGAGCCGGGGGAAAACGATTTCCCTATCCGGGAGGGAGGACAACGCCTGCTGAAGGGGAACAATGGTCATCACGGGCCGGGTTTATCCTTGCTGCTATCGGCTCCGCGGTTGGCATCGGAAACATCTGGCGTTTTTCATCGGTCGTTGGCCAGAACGGCGGCGGAGCCTACCTCATCCCCTACTTCATCGCGGTCTTTGCATGTGCATTTCCCCTGATGGTTTTCGAACTCGCGATGGGTCGGAGCTTCCATGGGACTGTTGTCGGTGCGTTCCGGGCTGTCAGGCCATCTTTCCGCATTGCCGGGTGGTTCCTGTGCGCAACGATATTTCTTGTCCTCTGCTACTACCTCGTCATCACCGGCTGGACAGCGGCATACGCACTTTTCTCGCTGGCAGGGGTGAGCATAACGTTTGCAGATTTCACGGCATCAGACATGCCGGTGTTCTTCTTCCTTTTTTCCGCCGCTGTCACAACCGGTGTCGTTTCGCGGGGCGTGCGGAAGGGAATAGAACGCGTTTCGGTCATCCTCATCCCGGTATCGGTGGCAATCCTGATCGTGATGGCCCTCTACGTCACAACCCTTCCAGGATTCCTGGAAGGCACGGTGTTCCTGTTTTCCCCCGACTTTTCCGTGCTCTTTGATCCTCTCGTCTGGAGTGCTGCGTTCGGGCAGGCATTCTTTTCCCTCTCTGTCGGGACCGGGATTCTCCTCACCTACGGGGCATACATGGAAAAAGGCATACCAATCCCCCGGTCTGCCCTTGTCATCACCCTCGCGGACCTTGGCGTCGCCCTCCTCGCAGGGATCGTCATCTTTCCCCTCGTCTTCACGTTCGGGCTTGAACCAGCGGCAGGGGCAGAACTCGCCTTCTCAACCCTCCCGAAGGCATTTGCCCTGATGCCGGGCGGAGTTATCTTTGCCGTTTCGTTTTTCCTCGTCCTCTTCTTTGCGGCGATCACATCGGCTGTCTCCATGCTCGAGGTGGGAGTGTCCTCGCTTCGCGAGGCAGTGTCATGGTCCCGGGAAAAGACTTCGCTCCTCCTCGGACTTGTCATGGTGGCCATAGGCCTGCCCTCATCCCTCAGTTACAGCGCGGCGAACTGGACCGTCGGGGGCGTCAAAATCCTCGACTTCATGGACGAAACCGTCGGCACTCTCGGGCTCCCCCTGGCGGCCGTTATTCTTGCCGTGAGCTTTTCCTGGTTTGCTCCACGGGAGATCCTGGACAGGGAGATTGGCAGGTCATTCGCGGGAATCGTCCACCCGCTGTGCAAATATGTCATACCGGCGATCCTCCTTGGGACAACTCTGGCACGGCTCGCCTCCGGAATCGACCTTGCAGACCTCCGTCTCCTCCCCGGGAGCCCGTGGATGGGGACCCTGATGCAGGTAGGAGGGATGGTCCTCATCGGTGCCGGGACTCTCATCGTCGTCTCGCTCCTGTGCCGGTTCGGGAGATGTCCGTTCGGACGGCGCCTGTTCCGGAAAGGGTGACCCTGGCCCGCTTTTTCCCGAAAGGGGAGCCTGGGATATCCCCCATCTGTTCAGGGCGGTGTCGCGGTGTTACCCGCAGTCTTCCTCTTCCAGAACTTGAAGACCTCGAACCAGAGCACGCTTGCCACCCCCGCTGCCGAAGCGACCAAGAGGGCCGTGGCGGACACCGGGGCAAAAGAGAAGAGATCCCTCATCGGGGGGAGTGAAATGACGAGAGCCAGGCAGAGGAGTGTCCCGGAAATGACTATCCAGAACGCCCTGTTTGGCAGCCCGAGTGTCTCCCAGAAGGGGAGGGTCCACGACCTGTTGATGAGGATGAGGCCGAGGTTTGCCGCAACAACGGTCACGAACGTGAGTGTCCGGGCCTCGTCATCCCCCATCCCCGACAGGAGTGCCCAGAGGTAGACGAGGAGCACACCGGCGAATGCCACGCCTCCCTGGAAGAGGCCAAACTGCAGTGCCTTTCCCGAAATGATGCCTTCGTCCCTCTTCCGCGGCGGCCTCTTCATGATATCCTCTTCCTCCCTCTCGGACTCAAAGACAATGGAACACGCGGGGTCAATGATCAGCTCGAGGAAGACGATGTGGGCCGGGAGGAGGACGAGCGGGGTGGCCAGGAGCACGGGGACAAGGGACATGCCCGCGATGGGGACATGGATCGAGAAGATATAGGCCATCGCCTTCTTGAGGTTATCAAAGATCCTTCTCCCCATGCGGACGGCGGCCACGATTGATGTGAAATTGTCATCGAGCAGGACGAGTGACGCCGATTCCCTCGCAACGTCTGTCCCCCTCCGGCCCATTGCAATGCCGATATCCGCCGCCCGGAGGGCCGGTGCATCGTTGACGCCGTCCCCCGTCATGGCAACCACCTCGCCGTGCTTCTTGTGCGCCTGGACGATGCGGAGTTTCTGGGCCGGGACGACGCGGGCAAAGATCGATGTCAACCTCCCCCTCTCCTCAAGTTCCGCGTCCGTTAAACGGTCGAGTTCCGGACCCGTGATGATGTGGTCAACGTCCGGGAGGCCAATTTCCGCACCCACCGACCGGGCCGTGAGAGGGTAGTCCCCGGTGATCATGACGACGCGGATCCCGGCAGCCCGGCACTCCGCGACCCCCTCGCGGACGCCCGGACGGACGGGGTCTGCAAACCCTATCAGCCCGAGAAACGTGAAGGAAAAAGCGTGCTGGTTGTCCGGGAGGGCTGCCGGGCGGAATGATGCCTTTGCGACGCCGAGAATGCGCAAGCCCTGCGAGGCCAGGGCATCCACCTGGTTATCGAGGTCCGTCCGGCGGCCGGGTTCGAGGTGGCAGAGATCCGCAATGGCTTCAGGAGCACCCTTGGCCGCGATCACGAACTCCGACCCGTCGCGGGAACGCCAGACGTTGGACATGGCCATGAGCTCGGGGGAGAGGGGATACTCCTGTACGAGGTCCCAGCTGGCATGGACATGCTCGGTCTTTCCAAATTCCCCTGCGGCGAGGGAGAGGAGAGCCTTCTCCATCGGGTCGAACGGGTCCTTCTTGCATGCCAGGATGGCAAATTCTGCAAGTTCGTGGCACGAATCGGGGACCGTTTCGTCGCTCCTGCACCCAAACGGTGTCACTTCCCCGTTACAGCAGAATGCCTTCACCGACATCCTGTTCTCGGTGAGGGTGCCTGTCTTGTCCACGCACAGGACCGTTGCTGCCCCCAGCGTCTCGACGGCGGGAACCTGGCGCGTGAGCACATGGTACCGGGAGAGCCTCCATGCCCCCAGCGCAAGAAACACCGTCAGGACAACGGGGAACTCCTCGGGAAGGATTGCCATCGCGAGCGTAATCCCCGCAAGAAGGCCATCCACCCAGCTTGCGTGGGAGAGCCCGTATACCACGGCTATGACAGCACACAGGGACATCCCGGCAACGGCAATCTTCCTGACGATACCGGCGACCTCCCTCTTGAGGAGACTGTCCTCCCTCTCGACTGCCATGAGGGCCCGGCCGATCTTTCCCATCTCCGTCTTCTGCCCGATCGCGGTAACCCTGGCAAGTCCCTGTCCCTGGACAACGAGAGTGCCCGAGTAAACGAAGGGAAGATCGTCTCCACCCGGGGGTGAGGGCTCCAACCCCTCCCTGCCTGCCGTTTTTCGCACGGGGACCGATTCCCCGGTCAGCAGCGACTCGTCGACGGAGAGCGACTGGGAATAGAGGAGGACGCCGTCTGCCGGGACACGGTCTCCCTCGGAGAGGACAAGGTAATCACCGGTAACGACCTCCCTCCCGGGGATCCGGACCAGGTTTCCGTCCCTGATGACGAGCGCCCGCGGGCTCGAGAGGTTCCGGAGGCTCTCGAGGGCCTTCTCCGTCTTGTTCTCCTGGTATACCGTGATGCCGATGATCACGATGACGAAGGAAAGCATCAGGAAGCCTTCCTGGATGTCCCCGAGCAGGAAGTAGATTGCTCCCGTGGCAACGAGGAGGAGGAACATCGGTTCCCGGAACACTCCGAGGATAATCGCAGCAGGGCTGCGGCGCCGGTCGGACGGGATCTCGTTATATCCCTCCACCTCCCGGATCCGGGAGACTTCGGCACTCGAGAGGCCGGAGAGTGAGTCAAAGGAGAATATCTGCATCAAAAACCCCGCACGTGTCCCGCGCAATGGTCTCCTGGTATTGTATCCCTGACCTTCTGAAAAGAACGGCGGCCTCGCACCAGTGGTTGTGCAGGAACAACCTACCCATGATGGGGATAAGGTTGCCCGGCGGGCCGCAAGAACTTTTTGTTACTCTCACGGGACGCTGGCCCCGGGATCATTCCTCTTCTCCCCCGTACCACCTGCGGAGAAGGACATAAGCGACGACCACCGCTGCAAGAACAGCCCCGGCGACCGGTATTCCAACCGAGATGTTCCCGAGTATGAGCCTCCATATGATGTCGGACCCGACTGCAAAAAGGAGACACTCTGCAGAGGCGCCGATTGCAACGGCAAGCAGTATCTGCAAAGGTGACAGGCCGACGAGCATGCCGACCAGTGTCGCGCCGACCCCTCCGGTACCCTGGAACGGGAGGAAGACAAAGAATGCAACCCCGAGGACTGACCACCGGGCAATCCAGGGCCTTTTTTTCATGAATTCATCGCCCTTACCCAGAAAACCTGATATCCAGGGACCAAGGACAGGGAGCCGGAGGGCAAGCCTGATATTGAGTATCATGAAAAGGCTCGTGAGGACATCGAGGAGTGCAAGCGAGGTTGCCATGAGCCACCATGGAATACCAAGGGCGATCCCGACCGGGATGAGCGATTCCTTGCCGGACGGGGGGATGTAGTAGAGGATCATCAGGCCTCCGAGGATCAGGGCCTTCTCGAGAGGGAGGATCAGGACACAGAGGAAATAATAGAGAAACGCAAGGAGAGGAGCGAGGACGAGGGAGAAGACTATTGATGGAAGAGAATCCGTCCCTGTCCCAAGGAGGCGTCCCGGATATGACGGAAAAGTCATGGCAGGTACAGACAAGCTTGTCTCCTCTCCTCAATACCTTTCAGGATGACGGAAGAAGATATCTCCACCGGTAAAGATAAGAAAACTATTTGTTAAATACTAATGACACCGGGGGTACAATGAAGCAGAACACGTTTTATTTACTGGTCGGGGTTGTCGGCCTTGTTGAGGTCGGGCTCTTCATGATCTCGGTCAGTCTGCACAACCCGCTTATCATAATGGCAGGGTTTATCATGGGTGCGGGGCTCGTCTACGTCTCCCGGCTGATGGTCACGGATATCAGGGAAGACGAACGGTCCCGGCTCATCACGCAGAAGGCAGGGCTCCGGACACTCGAGGTCTTCTGGATAATCTTCTTTGCCGTCAGCCTCGGAACGGCTGTAATCGGCTTTTCGACCCCGCTTGGAATACCCCGGCCCCGGGAGTTCCCCCATGATTTTCCACGCGATCAGCCCTACCTTGGATATTTCGGCATCCTCCAGATGATCCTGCTCTGCTGCATTGCATTCCTCTACATTGCATTCCGGATCTATTATGCCCGCAGGTACGGGGAGTGGGACACCGATGAAGAATAAAATAAAGGTCTACAGGGCAATGCGGGATCTTACCCAGGAAGCACTGGCCCAGGAGCTGAAGGTAACCCGCCAGACCATCCTTGCCATTGAGAAGGGTAAGTATGACCCGTCCCTCGAACTTGCATTCAAGATAGCCCGGTTCTTCGGGGTCCCGATTGAAGAGATATTCACCTACGAATAATTTTTCCCTCCGGCTTGTTTTCCATTCCGTATGTATTGTTAATTTGTCTATTAGTAAATTATAAATAACACTATGTTAAATTTATTTTACGTATCGGCTACCTGCTGACACGCAAAGATACCTGGAAAGGAGGAGAATGTGAAAAGACTGGCATATACACTGACACTGGGAATACTCGTTGGGTTCCTGCTCCTCGTCACTTTTCCGGTGCAGGCCATACCATCGGCGAGTCTAAACGCCCGCCCTGATGCCTGCGGCCTGGATGGAACGGGACTTTCGGAGAGAATGGACCGGTTGCTCGACTCACTCGAGGAAAAGGATTTCGATGTGAGCGCCATCAGGGCCGCACTCGGGAATGGTGATACTGGGACTGCAAGGACACTCCTGCAGCAGTTCCTGCAACAGAACAGGGATGCGCTGCCTGCTCCGGATACCAACCAAACCCGGATGGACCGGATGGACCGGTTGCTCGACTCACTCGAGGAAAAGGATTTCGATGTGAGCGCCATCAGGGCC
>ERZ795050.1058-NODE-1058-length-37776-cov-7.256992_pt1 | contig 37776 bp, 25 predicted proteins | sample MGYA00375134_ERZ795050 | MGnify/ENA primary metagenome ERZ795050 (study PRJEB30179, sample SAMN05720221) | activated sludge metagenome | isolation source: Anaerobic digester | place: Japan | collected 2015-05-26 ... | reverse complement strand
CACACGCTGCTGCTGGCCCCCCGAGAGCTCAAACGGACGGTGTTCGAGGCGATCGCCCAAGCCGATGATCCTGAGTAACTCCGCGCCTTTCTCGCGAGCTTCATCGCTGTTCAACCCCGCGAAGATCATCGGCAAGGTGACGTTTTCCAAGGCAGTCATCACCGGAATAAGGTTGAAGGTCTGGAAAATATAACCGATCTTGCGGCAGCGCAGCCAGGCTAACTCGTATACGTCGAGCTGGGCGATATCCACCTCATCGATGTAGACCTGGCCGCTGGTGGGCTTGTCGAGGCCGCCGACCATGTTGAAGAAGGTGCTCTTGCCCGAACCGCTGGGGCCCATGATCGAAATGTACTCGCCTGCGGCGATGTCGATGGTCACGCCTCGCAACGCCTCGACCCGCTGGCACCCCCTGACGTAGACCTTTCTCACGTCGCGGGTGCGGATGATGCTGTCGGCCCGGTCAGATGGCATGCTCATTCCTCGACCCTCAAGGCCTCCACCGGCTGCATCCGGGCGGCGACGTAAGCCGGGTAGATCGCGGCCAGAATGGTGATCAGCGTACCGACGACCAACGCGGCGGCAAGGATCTGCAAAGCGTCAATCGCCAACGTCCCCAGCGGAATCGCCGCCGGGCCCACCGCCACCGCGATGCGAACCGTCGCCAGGAGAATGCCCAGCACGGCCCCGACGGCAGAACCGATCATCCCCGCGAAGGCACTCTCCAGAAAAAACAGACGTACCACGAACGAGTCGATCGCTCCGAGACATTTCATGGTCCCGATCTCACGGAATCGCTCGGTGACGCTCATCAGAACGGAATTGGCGATGCCAACGGTGGCCACCAGAATCGACAGTCCGGCAAGCCAGGTGTTGCGGCGCTGCTGGTTGAGCCGCGCGGTTTCGCTGCCCAGGTCGATGCCCGTACTTCGGGCCAGGGCGAAAACGGTGTTGGTGTCGCCGGTCCGGACGATCGCGTCGGCCAGCCGCGCCGAGGTCATCACCCCGGCCATGAAAGCCACCGCCAGCACTACCCCGGCCAGCGTCAGTAGCGACCGCCCCGGCCGCGTGCGGATCCCCGCCGCGCAGATGCGAATCGACTGCCCCCACGGCAGCACCACCTGCTTGCCAACCGACCCGTGATGACCGCCGGTTCTTGCGGACACGTCGAGAATCTCCAGGCACCATCAATGCAGGACACGGATAGCGGTATTGTAGAGAAACAGTCCCCGGTGGACAAAAGCATTTGCTTGGGCCCCCTCTCGTTATCGCAAGCCTGGGCATTGGCGCCGTCAAGTTGCGGGTAACGTTTGCCGCGAGGGCTCCAGCCACGAGCTACTGGCCACGCGGCGGGAGGGGCGGATGAGCTTGCGGAGAATGAAGGCGATGCGTTTGCGGTTGATCCAGATGGCCTCGAACATCTCACGGAAGCGCAGGTTGCGCAGGTAGACGTAGAGATATCCCTGGAGCTGGAGGCGCTCCATGGTCCGGCGGGGGAGGTTCTCCAATTCCAGGGCGTTGCCGATCTGCTTGTTGAAGTCTTCCCAGTTGACACCGATCAGCTTGTAGCCGCCCTGGCCGTGAGTAGCCAGCTCCCAGATCTCCGAGCCGGGGTACGGCACCATCAGACCGATGGCCACCGAGTTGGGGTTGACCTTCGCGGCCAGACGGATGGTGTCCCAGGCTGTTTCGCGGGTCTCGTTGGGATGACCGATGATGAAATACGCGGCAAAGTCGAGCCCGGCCTCTCGCAGCACGCGGGCGGCGCGCAGCACATCCTCCGGCCCGACGTTCTTTTTCATGCGCGCCATGATCTGCGGATTGCCGGATTCCACCCCGAAACCAACGCTGCTGAAGTTGGCCTCCTTGAGCAGCCTGGCCGTCGGCAGGTCGATGGTGTTGGCGTGCACGTAAGCCCAGAAACGGACCTTGCGGTTGATTCCCTCGGCAATGATGGCCCTGCACAGCTCGGCGGCGTGCTTCTTGTTGACCGTGAAAGTCTCATCATAGAAGTCGGTGACAGTGCAACCGAACTGTTCGATGTTGCGTTTGATCTCGGCAATGACGTGGGGCACGCTCCGGCGGCGGACCTTGCGACCATATGGTCGGCTGCAGAAGTTGCATCCGAACGGGCAACCGCGCTGGCTCATCACCGGGTACATGCGCGCACGCGGAAACAGTTCCCAGGCCGGCATGCCGAGGTCATCAAGGTTATCCGCAATCTCGCCCCGGCCGTTGACTCGAATCGCTCCTCCACGACGGCCGGCGATTCCCTGGATCTCGGCGGGATCACCGCCGTCGAAGACCGCCCGCACGAACTTGTGGAATGCAATCTCGCCCTCGCCGACCACAATGTAGTCGAAGCTCGGAAACTCCCGAAGGGTTCGCTCAGGCAGAAAACTGGCGTGGAAGCCGCCAAGGACGATGATGGTATCGGGACATTGGGCCTTGACCGCAGAGGCAATCCTGTGGGCGGTGACGATCATGTGAGTCATCGCCGTCAGACCAAGGATTCGCGGCCGACGCCCGATAATCTCCTGAATCGTGTCGTCCACGCTGAGTCGGCTCAGCTTCCCGTCGATGACGGAGCATTCCACTCCGTTCTTGATCAGGTAACCCGCCACCGACGCGATGCCGATCGCCGGATAATCCGGCGTGTCGTAGCACTCGCGGGGAACCTCCGCCGGCGGGTTGACCAGAAGAATGCTTTTGTTCATGCCTGGGTCCTCTCAACATGTTATCGGATGCCCGCCGGCAAGGGTGAAGTTGGCGAAGAAGGGTTCAGGGTTCGGTCAACCGTGATCCGCCGGCGAGGACTCTACCGGGAACCGATGAACAGGGTTCCCAGCGTGCGGAGCAGGATCGTCAGGTCCAGCTCGATGCACATGTGCTTGATGTACCAGAGATCAAGCTGAAGCTTGCGCTGTGCGTCCTCGACGCTGGCACCGTAGCGATAGTTGATCTGGGCCCATCCGGTCAGCCCTGGTTTGACCACGTGGCGCTCGTTGTAAAAGCGAATCCTGGCCGCCAGTTCATCGACAAACTCTGGCTGCTCGGGGCGCGGACCCACGACGGACATCGTCCCCGTCAGGATGTTGACCAACTGCGGCAGCTCGTCGATGCGGAGTTTTCGCAAGTAGCGCCCCACACGGGTCACGCGCGGATCATTGATCGCCGCCCAGGCGTGGCCGTTCTTCTCTGAACCAACCCGCATGGTCCGGAACTTGTAAAGCCGAAAGTGGCGCCCCAGCAGGCCCACGCGCGCTTGGCTGTAGAAGACCGGTCCGGGACTGTCGAGCTTGATCAACAGCGCAACCAACGGCCAGAACGGCAGTGTCAGAATCAGCCCGATGGTCGCCAGGACGATGTCCATGGCCCGCTTCATGATGAGCTGGGCCTCATGGTAGTGCTTGAAGTCGGCAAAAAGGAACCAGTTCGGCTCGAGCAGTGTTGCGGGCACCTCGCTGAGCACGTCCTCGTAGAAGGTCGAGAGATTCGTTACCCGGCAGCCGATCTTGAGGCAACGCAGGGCCTTGTCCACGGTCCACGGATTCTTTGACGCGACCCGCCCGACGACCACCTCATCCACCTGATTCTCCAGGCAGATTTGCTCGATTTCGTCCACCGTGCCCAGCACCGGGTGCTTGCCGATCGTGCGGCCGACCTCCAGAGCGTCAGTGCTGACGTATCCGACCAGTTGGTATCGTTTTGACAGGCCGTCGCCTTGGCAATCCGGCGACAACTGCGACTTGCGATCCGTGCCGACAATCACGAATTTGCGACTGTAACGGTTGACAGCGGAGCAAACCATCAGGCGGAAAGTCGGGGCCAGGGCAAGGTAGCTGGCCATCGCCAGGAGCATCACCCGGCGACTGTAGATCGAGTACATCAGGAAGTAGATGATGATATACGTCAGAGCTGCCGCCGTCGCCGCCGTCAGAAAAGAACGGGCCAGAATACGCGATCGGCGAAGCAGCGTCTTCTGCTCGTAAAGCCCGAAGACCAGCCCCGCAACGACCATGGCAGGCGCCTGAACCAGACACATCTGCCACCAGGTGAAGGGAACCCAGCCGCCCGTCGGCGTCCAAACCAGCGTGTGATAGGCCAGATACAAACCAAGCGACAGAATCGCCACATCAAAGGCGCTCCAGAGCATCCAGGGCATCTCAAGGAGCGTATTGCCGAACGTACCAAACCAGGTGCGACCAACGGCCGGTGCCGCTGATTCGGGTTTGACCAGCCGAAGATGAGCCCGCAACGGGAGAGTGCCTGGCAGCGAACCAGGTTTAATAAAAACGCTTTGCGTCGGGGAGTCCATACACGTCGCCCCTGCCCGGTTTCTTGGGCGTTGTTGTTATCGGCGCGATCGAGGGAGGCGATGAGCTACCGTCGCGGGCGGTTACGCGATTCACCACCGAGCAGAGAAAAGACAAGTGCCCCGCGAACGACTCCCCTGCCATGCATCGGTCCGCCTGAATATCGGACCTTTCTCCGCTGAGGGCGTGGGCCTTCAGAAGGCCCGAAAACCGTCGGCGTTTCCTTCAGTGGGCCCCACAGATGCCGATAAAACTATAGGGACTTTATTGGACCGACTTCCCGTACGCATGGAGAGCGAGTGGCATGTGCCCCAAGCCCGGACACGCGTTGTTCATGGCCGTCCTGTGTGTATCTGTTATGGCCGTCACCGCTGGTTGCAGTCAGCAGAAACTCGCCGCACCCGGGGCTTACTCGGGAGCGACCCTCTGCAGTGACAGCTTCGGCCTCACACACGTCCCGTGTCCGGCCACCGGCTTCGTTATCCTGGAAAAGCAGAAGAGCAGGGGGCGATTCCCATGCCGGGTGGCCGTGGCCAGGCTCGTTCCTGATCCGAAGAAGCCATTCTCAGATCCCCTGTCCACTGCGTGGGCACTCGGGTCGATCAAGAACGAGGATTCCACCTACTGGACCAGCTTGTTCAACACCATACCGGATATCCAGGGCGTCGGCATCATGGACCCGCTGAACATGGAACACCCTGAGGCTAACCTGGAGAAGATCGCTGCAACGGCCGCGGAGATGAAGACCGGTCTGTGTGTCATCTTCGGACCGGGCCCGGCGGAGTCGGGAAATGCCTGCGTCATCGGCGTGATCATGGACAACGCCCGCCGCGAGAGGATTGCCTGCGTCCAGGCCTTGGCCACTCCCGCGGACAGCTATGATCCTCCGCCTGACCGGATGATCGGCGACCAGCGGAACCAGGACGTGAACTACATCGCCGTCCGCAAGTTTCAGCAGCAAGTCCGCCGGTGCATCGAGGAGTTGCGATCCCGCGACATCCCCGCCCCGGCCACCCAGCCAAGCCCCTGGAAGACCGGCCGCGGCATCCGCTCGATGGACCAGCAACTCCCGCCCATCTACATCATCCCCAACCGGTCGATGGACTGGTAGGCTGAGGCCTTTCGGCAACCAGACTATTCGGCTATTGGATTGTTCCACTGCAAGGCCGTCAGACGGTTCGACTGCCGGGCTATCGCACCGTTCGGCTGTTGGGGTTTCCGCTTTCTGCTGACATATCGGCAGGTCGGCAACGGCGTCTGCGGGTATATCAGATCGTGGAACCGCCCCCCTCTTCTTACCGCCGGGCCGGTTGCGATTCGGCCGTCTGGATCGGCAGCCACGGCGGGGGCCACGGCAGACCGGCCTTGGTCACCGCGTCGATCACCTGTTGGCGGTTCCACTCGACCGGCTTTTGCAGCCAGTAGGTCATCGGATAGCACTGGTTGATGCCCGCATCGCGGGTGAGCTTCTCGTAAACCAAGTCGAACCGGTAAATGGCTCCGCCCGCATCGGGCAGCGACGCAAGAGTAGCAGTCTCTGTGTCGTTAATCAGCGGGAAGATCGCCGCTGGTTTGGTCCGGTCCGGGAAGGGGAGTACCTCGATCTGGTCCTTGCGTTGAAGCCACTTGAGCACGCCGTGGCTGGTATACAAGTAGGTTGGCCCCTCGATCTCAGGATCAGAGATCTCATAGATTTCGACAGGACCACCCAGGGCCCTGGCGCAGAGCTGGCTTAGATCAACGAATCTCCGACTGTCATTCTGGTTGTGCACCATCCACGTTCCATCGCACAGCATGACTCTTACCGCACGATCATGGCTGCTGCCGGGAAACCATACGACGTCTCGGACGGATTCGGCCTTGGCCAGCATGAACTCGGCGAATTCGTCCAGCACCGGCCGAATCCTTCTGAGCCACGATCTGTGCACGTCATTGCCCTCCTCGCATTCCTCGCCGACCCGGAAGCGGATCAGCCGTGCCCAGCTTCGCCGGTCGGCATTCAGAACGTATGCCGTCCTGTTATCTCCCAGGACAACGACCGTCTTGCCCGAATCCGAACACATGATATTACCCGAGATGTCCGGGTCCTGGTCACCACGGTGATCGTGATCAAAGCTGTATCCGTGTATGGGAGTCCATGCGCGATCAGGAAGCGGGATTTCGCTGATCTCCAGAGTGTCGGGTCTTGCCCAGCCCATTCGATTGTCACGGGTCAACAGAAGCCAGCCGCCGGATGGCACTCGCAGAGCGTACTGCGTGCCGACAAAGGGGGTCGGAGTCTCCGTTAGGTTCACCGCGCGGTCTCTCAGGAAAAGCGCGGCCTCACGTTGACTGGCCACATAGGACGCATCTCCTCGCGATGCGGTGCTGCTTAGCAGCGAAAGAGCGGCATCGTAGTCACCCTGAAGCATCAACAGACCGAGGCTCATGCTACGTATCCTTGCGAGGAACCGGACCTTGTCGCTTTCGGGCACCGCTTTGGCCAATGCCACCGCCCGGTCGTGGATCTGTGTCAGTTCGGCGAGGTCCGGCCGGGGCAGATGGCTCAGGACGGTGAATGCCCCGTCGTGAGTCCACGGGTCCCGCGGTGATCGGGCAAGCAGATCTCTCGCATACTTAGCATAATCCCCGGCCAGATCCCGCCAGCCGATCATCATCGCCTCGGTAGCCGGGTCAGATTCAGGCTTAAAACGCCTGATCAGAGACCGGGCCTCGTCAAGTTGACCATCCAGGGCCAAAGCGCCGATGATGCGTTGATGTCGCCAGTTAGGGTAGATGGGCTTCCCGGATTGCGCCTTGGTACGTAGCCACAGCCGGATTGCAGAATCCGGCTCGCCGGCGTCGAGCAGGAACTCCGCCAGCGAGTAAGGCTTGAGCAAGCCTGTGGAACAGGAAACGGTGAACTCGGCATCCACCAGGTACCGGCAGGCCGCAGAGGTTTCGGTCCCCATCTTGAGCGTGCTGAGAGCCGGCAGCAGGTAGTCAAACACAGCGCACGCGAGGCCACTGTTGCCCGACGTCCTGGCTTTCTCGATCAGATCCAGCCAAGCTGAGACCGCCTCCGGATAGCGGTGAAGAACTCGCTGCTGGTAGCGAGACAACTCTCCAAGAGTGGGTATGTGCTCTGGATACTTACGGGCGGTCTGCTGCAGCAGGTATAGACCGAGGTACCCATCGGTGTTCTGACCAGGCGAAAGCTTGCTCGGATCAAACGCGGCCAGATAGTCCACCCACGGAACGCGTTTGGGCTCCGCTGCGAGTTGGCTGACGCATTCATCGAGAATAGACAGAGCCTCTGCGACGTCACCGGAGTAGTAGACGCAATGGGCATAGATCAACGGGAGCAGAGCAGCCGACCGGTACTCAAGGCCGGCTGCCACGGCGTCCTCGAACAGCCTCCGGGCCTGGCCATACCGCCCATCCCGACATGCACGAAGTGCCGCCGTTAGCACAGAACCATATGACGCTTTGTAGTCGCAGAGGAATATGCCGATCTTGCCGGGCTGCGCCGTCACAGTGCGCCGGCCGGTCTGACCGATCACCTCAATAGTCCGCTGCTTGTTCTCAATATCCGCGGATATCTTGTAGAAATCAGATGCCGACGAAATCTTCTGATTGTTTACCGCGACGATGACATCACCGATACCGATCTTCAGATCAACGGCCTGGGAACCGGGACTGTATCTCCCGGGATTGGGCAGCCATGATACAAGAGCACCATCTGACAGGCTCTCAATCAGTCTGTTCGACCCGATGGGCACAGCTGGGCCGGTGGGGGCCTGATCCTCGCCGAAAGTAACCTGCCATGCGCCTTCAGAACTGTAGGCGACCAACCCATAGAGCGATGATCGCGTCAATCTGCACCCAAGTATCTTCTTATCGAGCGGGCTTTTCCTGACCAGTTGCGGCACGCTCAGGTCCACGGTGAACCACTCTTTTCCGATTGCGTGCAGCAAATTCCCTTCGACCACGGCGGTCGTGGGGGCGACAAACTCCCAGCAGGGCTTGTCGAGCGCGATCACTTCTCGAAGCTCAGTGTCCGGGAGGCGGGCCGCGGCTACGATCGGCACCAACGGCATGTGTACTTCTCGATAGGTTAAGACGTAGACCCGGTCCGGACCGACGACGTAGGTCCAGTCACTGCCCCATTTTTCTGGCAAGATCGTGACCTGCCGCGTGGCCGGGTCCACAAGCAAGGCCGGCGCTCCCCCGGGCGGCCCTTCACCCCAGTTGCGCCGGCCCACCAAGACCAGCGGCGTTTGGCTCCTGCCCGACGGAACTGGAACCGCGAAGACGGGCTGAAAGCCACGTTCGGCGCCACTGGGTTGAGTCGACGCCTTGCCCCGAGCGGGTAGTACCTGCCGAGCACTGTGGAAGACGTCGACGCTCTTGTGCAGGCCTTTCTTCGCGTCCCCGCTAAGTTCAATTGTGGCAATCCAGGACTGAATTCGCAGTTGCTCACCTGTGCATCCCACCACGCAGACCCGCCCTGGGGCAAGTGGGGCGATCTTGCAGCCCTCCTTCATGTCAGGAAAACCGTCCGGCTCGCCAATGACCGCCACAGACTCCCATGAGATACCATCGAGCACCTGGAGACAGGTACGTGCTCTCATGTCAGCTACCCAGAGATACTGCCCATCCCATGCGAAGTCACCTCGCGCCGGTGCCCACTTCTCGAACGTGCCAAGGTTTTTCCTTTGCCATGGTCCGGTCATGACATTCAGGCCGCCATAAACGAACGCATCACGCCGGTCATCCAAGGCCAGCCATTGACCGTTTACACGAAGCGGGTATGGCGAGCAAAATCGTGGGTCGGAATCTGAAATCGCCGCAAACCAGATCTTGTCGTCCTTGGAGCCGACAGCACTCATATCGACGCGGTTTGGCCGGCGTTGTTCTCCTTGTCGCAAGAATTCAGGAACACTGCGAAAACGCTCGTAGACCGCCCACATCTGTGGGGGAGGAATTGGCTGTCCAGGAAAAGCCCTCCGTGCAATGGCATCGACTTCCTGCCGAATATCAATGCCTTGGTCGGTGTCCTGATCTCTCAGCATCGCCAGCAGGCACTCGACCACAAAACGTGTCTTTCCTTCCTGTCGTGCTGCAAGCTCCCCCAGGAATTGTTGGCGTGTTGCCTCTGGCTGCCAAAACACGCGGCGGTTCAGCTCAAGCGTTCTGTACTGAATGGCAAATGAATCATCGAGCGATTCTGTCGCCAGGATGATTCTGCGAATGATCCCCAGTTGTTCTTCCTGCGTCGCCCAATCGGGACTGCACGCCATAAGACACCCATCGACGAGGAGCTGCTCGCGGTTTTCCTGTGCTCCCTTCCCACCGACACGATCACTACAAAGCAGATGAAGCACCAAATCCAGATACCGATCCGATAGGTTCCGCATGAGAGGCTTAAGAGTTGAGGGGTCTTGTTTCCAGTCGTAGGCGGAGCGGTAAGGATATCGTCCTGACACTATAGTAAGAAGCCGCATGAGCGGCCAGAGCTCATCGCCGGCGAGCGAACGGGTACGCGACAGGTGCCTGGCATGATTGATTGCTGTGAAGCCGCATTGGATGAAGTCCCTCAGCGGAACCGGCCCTGCGTTAATATCATAGGGTCGAGTGGCGATGCCTTTTCGGGCGTTGGCGTTCTGCTCCGCACGAAAGTCTTCCTCCCATTGAGAGCGTCGTTTCTGCCACACAGACACCATCTGTTCGTACGAATCGATGGCCATTGCCCGCAGTTCATGCCGCCCCGGGTCCAGCAACAGCGCCGCCTCGGCCATGCGAATCGACGATTCCCACTCGCCGACGAGTCGATAGGCCTTGCACCGCTCCTCCAGCAGATCGGCCTCCAGGGCAGTTGCGCCATTGACCGGGGCCTGCCGCGCGCCGCCGCTCACCTTGCGGGCCAGTTCGGTGCAGGATTCACGCAGAAACGATGCGGCGGAGTCTGGATGGATGGCCTCCTTGTCTATCGAGGCAATGGTCTCCTGGCCGTGACGAAGCTCCAGGTGGAAACTGACGGTCCGATTCCCGGTCGGGCCGGTCATCTTGTGCCGGCCGTGAAGGTAATAGGGCAGAGACCTGGCGACCGATGTCTCCCCTTCGCTCACCGCCAGTTCACGGGCCACTTCTGCGGCGTGGGCCAGATCGGCCATCACCACGCCCGGCAGGTGTGAAAGAGTTTCCTCAACCAGTTGTGCATAGGCGCTCTGATACTGGAGCGAATCCGGCGAAAGATCCTCGGCCTCGAACGGCGGCACGGCAAAGACGTGTTTGACGCCCGCCCCCAGGGTCCCAGCCACCTGGCTGGTGCGCCGGGCCAGCAGGGAGGCAATCTGTTCGGCCCGGTCGTCCCAGACCAGCCGCTCGCTTCCCAGGCTCAGCCCGTGGCGCGTCTCCACGAAGCCAGCCTCAATGACCTTGCCTTCCTTGACCTGTCGCGTTTGCAGCAGCACCAGCATTTGAGCCCGCAGCACCTGTCCCCATTCCCGCCGCGACTTCGGCGTACTCTCGGCCAGGCTCAGAGACAGCGAGTGCTCAGCTAGAATCCGGGTGATCTCCGCCCGTTCCACCAGCCGGACCCGCGAATCCTGCGACAGCTTCGTCTCCAGCAGAGCCACCACAGGCGACGAGTCCAGCCCGGCCGTCGCCTCGGCCAGAACCGCACAGGTGGGCTCGGCTGGCACTCCGGCCGGTTGACCCGCTGCCGCGGGCAAGCTCGGCGCCGATGCCGCCGGTGCGGTATTCGCCCCAGTGGCGAGAACAAGGACAAGTGCGCACACAGACACTTTGAGGAAGAGGCATCCGTCCAACAAATCATTCTCCTCCCGTGACACGCGCCTGATCGTGTTCAGCGCACACGCAGGACTACCGATGCGCCGTCACTTCTTTTCCGGATCCGCGGCTGCGTCGTTGCGAGCCGGCAGCGTCTTGTTGAAGTGCTCCAGCAGCCGGACGCCCATTACCCGGCCGGCCTTTTCCAGGGCCTTCTTGCCGGCGATGTTCTCCGAGAGGTCGACGGCGCGGGTGGTTTCGCGCTGGGCGAGGATGATCTTACCGTCCTTGCGGCCGATCATGTTGATCTCGGCGCGGGCCGAGCAACTCACCAGGTTGCCGATTCGGGCGGCGAACTCGCTGAAGGCCTCGCCGGTGATGATCAGGTCGGCGTCTTGCAGGCCGCGAGGCCACGACTGCACATCCTCCTTGCGAATGGCCCTGGCCCAGTCGGCCAGTTCGTTCTGGGGCACGTCCGGAATGTCGAAGCCGCACTCGCGGAGCATCATCTTGACCTCGGTCTCGACGGCCGGGTCCACGGGCTGCACGAGTGGGGCGGCCCTCATGTGTTCCTCAGTGATGATCACCACAACCTTCGGCTTGGGACGACCAGCCAGCTCCTTCTTCAGCTTGGGGAGCGGATCGATTCCATCATCACTGGCCACCAGCCTGGGGCCGGCCTTTCGCAAGCGGTCGGCAATCTCGGTGGCCAGCGAAACGACCAGATTGCCCACGTCCGCGCCACTCTCATCTTTGACCAGTACCCCCTCGACCAGGGACGTCTCGGTCCCGATCAGCTTGGCGGTGATGAACACCTGCTTGCCGAGCATGAACGCCTTGCCGGTCACCAGAATCCGCGCCCCGACCAGCTTGCCCACCTGGACGGCCTGCTCCGTGCTGACCACCCCCGACAGGTTCAATTCGTGCTCCTGCAGCGCCCGAGCCAGCGTGGCCCGGTCCACCAGGGTGAAGCCCGGCTCACCCGAAAGCACGGCCGTCAGAACCTCGCCGATCTGCGGCCCTAGGTCGGGCATGGCAGGGTCCTTTGCGCCAAAGTCGAGAATCGCAACGGTCAGCGGGCGAGAAGCTTCACGCCCATCCTCCTGGCCCGCAGGCCGCGAGGCCGTCGCCTCCGCCGTCACCGAGGGGCGCGACTCCGCGGCCAGGGCGGGCGGCACGACAAGCAACATCACAGTCACAGCCAACACGCTTGTGAAAACGGCTATTGTTCTCATGGCGTAGCTCCAGAGGGTATAGCAATAGTGGACACCGGCTGCGAGGCAGCCGGACGCAATACCTGACGTTCGGTCGGCCGAGGCGTCGGCTCCGGTCGCGTCCCGACGTAACTGACCACATTCTCCAGGAACTGTTGCGTGCGAGGGTCCGTGTCCCACGGCCCCAACGGTATCTGGCACATGATAAGTCTGCCCTTCCCAACCGCCTTCACCGCCAGCAGAGCCTCGATGGGGCCCGGCTGCGAACCCTCGACGACCGGCGGCCAGTAGCCGATTTCGAGAACCGGCTCGTCAGCCGGCAGCTCAATCGCCCAGACCTCTTGCCCCAATCCATCCAGCCAGGATTCCGGGTCGCCGGTCCTCAAGCCGCTCATCAGCAGGTGGCCGCTTCGCCAAGTGGGTCGGGTACGTGCCGTCCGGCGGTTCAACGCGTAGCCGGCAAGAAACCGCGGGCGCGTTTGCTCGAAGAACACGACCGTGGCTCCCGCTTCCGAAAGGGCAATCAGCGGCGACTGGTCAAACACCGCGTCGCGCAACTCGTCCGGCCCAACCAGAACCACATCCGCCCCGGATAATTGAAGGTCTGCCGCTTTCCGGATTCGTCTGAACTCCAAGCCGGCTTGGGTCAAGGCGTCGGCCAAGCCGTCCGCCGTGTCCCAGACCGCGACCCGCTTGTCCTGCAATCGACCTTTCAGGCGGTCCGGTCTGGGTGACGGATAGACTTGAATGACCGCTTCGCCCGTGTCAATCTCCTTGCCGTCACTTCGCTGATAAAGGCGATACACCCAGCGCATTTGCGTCCTGGCCCGCACTTCCGGCGGTGTGAGCGTCACCACACTAGGTCTGCTTCCCCTTTGGACGGCCAGTCGATCGCCGGCCACACGAACTTCCCCGATCAACAAGTCCCAGACAAGCACAGCCTCGGGCTGTTCGAACCGGGCGACCCAATGCAAGGATATCGTACCGGCCTGGCCCCCGTACCAATGGCCCTCGTTTGACAGAATCAACATCATTATTCTCGCAACGATCATAGCGGCGCCGACGATGCCTTTGCCTCATAGATACCCACGTGCACGTCATAACGTCCCGAAGAAGTAACCAGTTGCCCAGCAGAAACGATCTTGCCCGATGGCAGCCGCAGGTTTGTCGCCAGCACGGCTCCGTTGTCACGTTGCCCATTGGTGGAACCGACCTCGACACGCAGGCCGAGATACTTCGGATCCGTCTCCGATGTCATCAGTTGGTAACGCACAAGCGCACCATCCTGCGAAGGCACGGAAACTCGGGCCATGTGACCCGGAACAATGACCAGGTCGGCGCTGGAGAAAGACGACTGGTCCTTCAGCAGACTCAGCCTTACCAGCAGCAGGGATGTCCCTTTGCCAGTCGGGGCCTGCCCGATGCCCATGTCCGATCGCCGATCCGAAATCAGCACCCAGCCCGCACGGTGGTCAAAAACCTCCGAAACCTGGTCGAAGACCTCGACACGGTCGGCGATTTCCTGAGGCGTGAGGGCTTTGACGACTGCCGTTCCATTGGCTGAAGGCGCAGACCGATCAGGCGCACTGTCACCCCCTCTACTCCCTCCGAGGTACAAGCCCCAACCCACAACGGCCATGGCCAGAGCGGCGGCCATCGCCGGCGGCACCCACCCAAACCGCCGGCATGGCTTGGTCATTCGATCGATCAGTCTGTTTTCAAATGCCGCCCAACCGCCCGCTGGCTCGGCGTCCCCTGCCGCCGGCCGGCTGGTCAACCGCAAGCGGTCGAAATCGGCCATGGCCGACCGACACTCGTCGCAATCGGCCAGATGATTCAATGTTTCCATCAACCTCTGGCGGTCAACATCATCCCAGTCGTATTGCAGTAGCTCATCTCTGACCGAGTTACAGTTCATCGTTGAGTCATCCTTTTCCATCATCACGTCGCATCTGATTTGTCGTGTCTGGCTGCCGTGCTTCCCGACGGCAGAAGCAACGTCGGCACGAAGACCGTTGGAGGCCGGCTGATTCCTCAATCTGCGGCGTACTGACCGGCCAACAAACCCCGAAGACGTTCCATTCCTTGATGAAGCCGCCTGGAGACCTCGGAGGCGCTGCAACCCAGCAGTGATTTCACTTCGTTGCCGCTCATGCCGTCCAACAGCCGCAACACGACAACCATTCGCGTCTGCTCCGGCAATTGATCAAGCGCATCCTGCAGTCGTTCCCGGAACTCGGCTCGCTCGCACGGTTGTCGACAATCCTCGTCGGGCACCGGATACAGGTTCCTGGCACGTTGTTCACTCTTGCGTCGTCGAACCACGACCAGACTCTCATTCACCACCACCTTGGCCAGCCAGGCCCGCATGGCCTCCATATCGCGGATCCGGCCGCGGAGCTCCCAGGCCCGTAGAAAAGCCTGCTGGCAGACATCCTCGGCAGCTTGAACATCACGCACAACCCCGTAGGCCAAGCGGAAAAACAGGCGACTATTGCTTTTGACCTGAGCAATAAGTGCTGCCTCGGCGTCCTTCGTGAAATCCGCGAACACTGTCAATGTTTCACCCTTCCGGTCCGTCGCTGTTCTGCCTATTAGGATGCGCCAGGATACCGCGATTTCGGACAACCGGCACAGTTTTGTGGCCAAAGCCAGGCCCAACCAATTGATCACCCATAAAACCATCTGCGACAAACAATTACGGCGCACCCAAGGCGAACCGCCTTCTTCCGGACCCCAACCCAAGCGCACCGCGGTCCGGAAACACGCGCGCAAGCCACCCAAATGTCTGGCCGTAAGCTTCGAACCCCGGCATGGGATGAAATCCTGAGCAGCGATGAACGCATGCCAACAGTTGCCGAAGCACCAGCAAGCCTGACGGAAGCCCGGAAAGATAGCCATCGTAACCCGCTTCTTGCGGGCACACTCTCCGAGCCAACGGCTCTTCGCCGTGCTCCGTGCCTCTAGGCCGATCACGGGGCGTAGGGATTGACACGCGGGGCTCGGGGAACGTACCGGAGAGGGACCCGTACGAGCTGCTCCGTGGATTAGGCGGGGAATCCGGTCGATAGTTCCCAGGCCCCCGACCCGGCAACAAACGAACCGTGCCCGTCTGCGTAGGCGACGCTGATACCGCCGTTCTTGCCATGCCGCTCGATCGGAACCGCCACGATGACCTTTGCGTTCACCTCGTTGAGAAAGGCCGCGCCCTGGGCCGACCGGAACCATGTCGGTACCCACTGCCCGGCCCGGATCCTGATGCTGCCGTCACTCTTGAGAGCCTGGCTCCTTTCAAGTGTCTCGTGCCCGGCATCGGTGAACATCGCAACCTCGGACGAATTGGCGATCCGGCTCATGATCCCAAGGGCCTGGTCCTTCCAGCCCGAGCGGGTGCAACACTGGCCCTGCCTTGCCCCGAAGACATCCTCATTGATGGCATAAGAGAGTACTCCATAAACGTGCTCCGGCGAATTCGTCTCCCGAATCGAGAACTTGTCTGCAGGACAATAAAGGGGCTCGTGTTTGCCGAATCGCCTGAAGTGATATTCCGGCTGCTCGGTATCCGGATACCCCTTCAGATAGGTCGTTTCGTCCAGGAAGTACTGGTGGGTATTCCGGACCGAAGGCATCCCCAATTCGCCTGCGTACGCCACAGGCCAGGGCTTGAGATACGGCTTGTGGGGGTTCTTCAGTACGCCGTCCTCAAACCACCCATTCTGATATGCGTAAATGCTGTGGTCAGGATCCACGGCATCCACATAATCCCAGTCCGCGTAAAGCTGGCCGCGATCCTTGTGCGTGGCGGAAAAGGAGAGGACGGCCTTGGCCAAGTGCGACATGTTCGAAAGACAGACCGAGCGCCGCGCCTGGGCCCGGGCTTGTGACAAAGCCGGAATAAGAATGGCCGTGAGCAAAACGACGATTGCCACCACCACCAGGATCTCAATCAAGGTAAACGCTGTGCGCCGATCAGGGTCCGCCGCAGGTCGAGCACCCCGCAAGCGGCCGGCGCATCGCATTACAGCGCGCCTTGTGTCTGCCGGCATTCCGCGAATCCCAATGATGCAAAGGTATCGCCGCTTCATCACAGCGTCGGAACCTTCGTCCATGCCCCGGCATTCTGAGCCCGCGATGGAACCATTGCCACACGGCATTCGCGAACACACAGGGTGATCGGACATGCACGCCATGCCATTCCCTTACCCCGACGCGTGACAGCAACGGAACGGACCTGTCGGGCTCGTCAATGGAAAGACGTTTCACCCAAATGGGAACGCAGACTCTTTCACAGTGCGAGTCGAGATTCCTGCCAGTCGTTGACCAGCAAGATACCGGTCCCGCACCGGGATTGTCTCCGCCTTTGTATTCAGTCTAAGGCATTTCGGGCGCGGATCAAGATAAAACCGCGCCGGGTTGGCACCAGAGGGTGCGTGACAGTCTGGGCGGGCATGTCAACCGGTCCAGGTTGGGCGATCAACACTCTTCATGGGGTTTCCCCGCCAAAGGCAGGCCGGCCGTGATACGCCCGGTTGGTGGTCGCCCGCGGTTCTTCTTCCTTTCCTGGTGAATCACGTTTTCTTGTGGAGTTTCAGGATGGCTCAAACCGCGCGGGCGGCGGCTGCAAGAGCCGCAGGAACCAGTCAACCCGGCAGCCCGGGTCCAAGTTCCTGCCCGACCTGCGAGATCACGCAGGCGTGCTTTCCGGAGGCGGTCGCGGGGATGTGGTCCCGGCGGTTGAGGCGGATCCTGACGTCGCTTCCCAGCCGGCGGTGAAGCCCCAGCAAGATGGCACGTTCCGAGTCGACACTGAAACGGGCGGTGGGAACCACCTCGACGTCAAGTTCGTCAAGCGACCGTTGAGTAATCCGGAACTGGCGGATGCCGTCGACCTCGCGGAGCACGTAGATCAGGGCAAGAGCGTGCATGCGGCGAATCTGGCCGCCGGCACGGCAGACAATCTGATCGGTCAGGCGGCCGCGAACCTCGGCCAAGGCAGCCAGTGATACGCCACATTCGCACTGACCCCCCGAAACCGGCCATGCGCGGGCCAGGTCGCCGGTGCGATAGCGGATCAACGGCATCGCACGGGTTTCCAGGTGTGTCACTACCACCTCACCGACGTCCCCCGCCGCAATGGGTTCACCCTGCTCATCGAGCAGTTCGATGACGACGTTCTCCTGTGGAATGTGCAAACGGCCGGCCGGGCAACCGAGCGCCAACAAGCCGCCGTCACGACAGCCGTATTCGATGACGACGGGAGCACCAAACGCCGAGGCGATCACCTCGCGATCAGGCTCGACCAGCACCTCGCCGGTCACGAAGACCGCTCGCAAACGTGGCGAACCCAACGATCCCGGCGCCAAGCCCTTGGTCAGCGCATGACGTGAGAGAAGCGCCAGGCTGCCGGCATATCCGTACAGACAAACGGGACGCACCGCACGGATGCGATCGATGTACGCGTCCATGGTCGTGTCCGTCATGTCGAAGGCGTTGAGCACATACTGATTCAGCAGGGCATCCCGCCACCGACGCAGACGATCGTTGGCCGCCAACTCGATCGGCGCGCCCCAGAGGAGGATTTCCGGGTCACCTGGCTGCACGCCCCACCACTGTCGTGCCCGCCAGCGAGCACCCCCATCGGCCGCCTGGCGGAACCGGTCGAAATAGAACTTGAGCGGCTCGCCGCTCGAACCGCCGGTGTTATAGAGTCGCGGTCCGCCGCGAGGGCAGCCGAACCAGGTCATCTCGTCGCGATGCTCCCGGATATCCTCTCGCGTCAAGAGAGGCAGTAACCCAAGAGCGCTCAGACCAAGTCGCGGATCGTTCGCGTCGATACCCGCCTGACGAATGCGCCGGCTATGGAACGGACAATGCTCGCTTGCGGTCGAAAGCAACCGGCGCAGTTTGCGCTCCTGGATCTCGCAGATGACCTCCGGCGGCAGATGTTGCGTGCGATTCAATTCCGCCAGCCGGCGCATGGTATCGCGCCGACAAAGCCGCTCGGTCAGCGGCCAGAAGACCTGTCCGGCGAACCAGCGGTTCATGTCGTCGCCTCCGCCATCGCAGCCGAAGCGTCGATGCCGACCGGCGACTGCCGACCCGCCGGCGCCGCCCGCGCTGCCAGCACGCGCTCGAATACCGCGTGTACCTCTGCTGCAACCTGCGCCCACGTGCGAGCCCCGCCCGATGACGCAATGAGAGCTCGATTCCACGGCCTGACAAGAGCGGATCGCAAGGCACCGGCGAGAGCATCGAGATCGCCGTCCCGGACGATCATGCCGAGCTCGTCGGAGGAGATCTGCTCAGGGTTGCCGCCGACGTCCGTGGCTACCACCGGTGTCCCGGCCGCGAGGGCCTCGGAGATCGAGTTGTTCCAGCCTTCAATCCGCGACGAATTGACCATGACGTCCGCGGCGTTGTAGAGCAGGTTGAGCCGTTCACTATCGACGAAGCCGAGAAACTCGACACATCGACAGCCGGCTTCATGATTGCACCGCTCGATCATCCGCAGAACCTTTCGGGCAAACCACCACTCGCCACGACGACTGCCCACCAGTACCAGACGAACATCGCCCAACGCCTCGCGCAGAGCCGGCAAGACGACGAGCAACCGATCAAACCCTTTGAGTCGCTGTAAATGACCGACGGCAAGAACATACCTGGCGGTTTGATGCCAGCCGAGAGCGATCCTGGCCCACTGACGGTCGACCAGGCGATACACGTCCGGTCGTATGCCGTTGGGGACCACGTCAACATTCAGGTCGCTGCCGGCAACCTTGTGAACCCACCCAGCCAGGCTTCGACTGACCGCAATGCGGGCATCGACGCCGCGAAGCATGGCCGCGATCTGCATCCGGCGAAATGCGCGGCGAGAAAGCCGAACGATCTTGCCCCGCACCGTAACGACCACCGGAATTCCCAGCCTCCGACCGGCCAGCCAGGCGCCCACGCCGTCGGGATACACAAAATGAGCATCGATCAGGTCCACCGGGGGCAGGCCGGCCTGCCTCTGTCGCGCAAGAACCCGCAGCAACGTCCCGGCGTACGCGACACCGTCGGTCGCCCAGCCGATCATTGGAATGCTGACCAGGCGCGGGTAAGTTACCGGAAGCGGTTCATTCCGAGCAATGGTTTGTTCGCCGCAGCGAAGCAGCGGACACCACGGCTGAGGTGAAACCACGCTGAGGCTGACGTCAGGATGCTGCGCAAGCGCTTCCGCGCGACGTTGAATGAAGATGCCCTGATCCGGCCGGGCAAGCGTGGGATAGCACAGTGTTGTGGTCAGGATGTTCACGCCGGCATCCCCCCGCAAACGGCGGCCTCGGGCGATCGAACGCCTGTGCCGCGTCTCAGGATGCGACCGTCTTGCCCTTCCCTCACCGGGCCGGGTCCGCGCGCGTACTGCCGCGCCCACAGCTCCAACGACAACAGAGCCCACAGAATATGACCGTTGGCGCTGATCCCGCTCTGGTGTCGGGCGAACAAGGCGCGAACCGCAACCTGGTCTATCCACTGAGAACAGACCGCTTCTGGGGACATCAGCAGGTCGCTTGCCATCGGCCGCAGCGGCCCCCGGAACCATTCGTTGACCGGCACGTCGAAGCCTTTCTTGCGGCGACCGGCGACGTCGGGCCCCAGCCAGCGCCGGACCGTGTCGCGGAGTACCACCTTGTCGCGCCGACCATCCAGCTTGAGCCAGGCGGGCATCCGGGCGGACAGCTCCACGATACGATAGTCCAGAAGCGGCGTGCGAACCTCGAGACCAACGGCCATGCTCGCCCGATCAACCTTCGTCAGGATGTCGTCGACCATGAGGGTCTTCATGTCAACGTAAAGCAAACGATTGAGCAGCGACGACGGGCAACGGGCGAACAGGTCGCGCCCGCGCGCAAACGGATCATACCCGACTACGCGGCACCGCATTTCCGGCCGCAGCAGCAGATCGGGCAACATTCCGGCCGCCAGAGAAGTGCTCCGCAAATGCGCGGTAATATCATCACACGCCAGGTTGCACAACGTCGCTTTGGCCCGCAGCGAGCGGGGCAACCAGTCGGCCTTGGGGTAGATCCGGCCCATCGCTCCGGCCGTGGAACGTCGCAACCAACCAGGCCACATCTCGCGGATCGTCGCTTCCGCCAGGTCAAACCGGTATCGCCGGTAGCCGGCCAGCATCTCGTCGCCTCCGTCTCCCGAGAGCGCGACGGTGACGCGCTGCCGCGTGATCTCCGAGAGCCGCAGCAACGGCACGGCACACGAATCGGCAAAAGGTTCGTCAAAATGGCGGGTCAGCCGTTCAATGGCGGCGGCCGCATCCGATCGAACCAAGACCTCGCGGTGATCGGTATCCAGTCGGTGGGCCACGACGCGGGCCGCCTCCCGTTCGTCACAGCAAGGTTCGTCGAACCCGACCGTGTGAGTCAGTACCGGGTCTTGGGAGCAGCGGCACATGGCGGCGACGACGGCCGATGAATCAACACCGCCGCTGAGAAATGCCCCCAGGGGCACGTCCGACATGAGTCGCATGTCGACCGCATTCTCCAGCAGCGAGGCAAAGTCCTCCGTCCAGCGTCGTCCGGCTCGCTCGTCGGGCTTTGCGGAATCAGCATCCCCGAATGGAATATCCCACCAGCGGTGAACCGAGGTACCGGAGCCGGTGCAGACGGCCATACAGCCCGGTTCCAGCTTGCGCACGCCGCTGAAAATCGTCTTGGGCGCCGGCACGTGGCCGAACGTGAGGTAGTCCGCCAATGCCAGAGGATTGATTCTTCGCTCGAGATCGCCGCAGGCCAGTACGGCTTTCAGTTCCGATCCAAACGCGACGCGGCGACCATCGTCGGTCCAAAAGAGCGGCTTGACGCCGAGTCGATCGCGAACCAGTACCAGCCGCCGCGAGCGAGAGTCCCAGATGGCGATCGCGAACATGCCGTTGAGATACTCGGGGAACGAATCACCGTGGTCTTCGTACAAGTGTGCGAGCACCTCGGTATCGCAACGCGTTCGCAAAACGTGGCCGCGAGCGCGAAGCTGCTCGGCCAATTCCAGGTGGTTGTAGATCTCGCCGTTGAAAACGACCTGGATGGTTCCATCCTCATTGGACATCGGCTGCCGGCCGTCCGCCAGGTCGATAATGCTCAACCGCGCGTGCCCCAGACTGGCATGGCCGTCGACGTAGGTCCCCATCTCGTCCGGCCCGCGATGACGCAGGAACGCAGCCATATCGAGGCCCGCGGACGTCTCGTGGGGCCGCAACCCGGCAAATCGCACCAGGCCGGCTATGCCGCACATTCGGGCTCCTCCGGTGCCGTCGCCGGCCGCTTGGTGTGGGGTAGAGCCAGCGAATGATAGATCGTGGAATACCGTCTGGCGCAAGCTTCCAGGTCGTGTCGCTCCATGACGACTCCTCTCGCCGTCTGGCCGAACCGTATACGGGCTTGGTCGTCGTCAAACGCTGCCGCAAGCGCTTGGGCCAGAAGGTCGGCCCGGTCCGGCGGCACCAGCCAGCCGGTGCGACCAGGCTCTACCAGCTCCCCGTTGCCGCCAACGTCGGTCGCCACCACCGCGAGCCCGCTGGCCATGGCCTCGAGAATCGCCATGCTGCATGCCTCGTAACGGCTCGATGAAACGAACAGATCCGAAGCCCGCAGCAACGCGGGTACATCATCGCGGTTGCCCAGGAAGGACACCGACTTGTGACACTCCGTGGTCTCCGCCAGGTTGTGCCACTCCCGGCGGAGGGGCCCGTCCCCGACCAGCAACAGACGAGCATCGCGCTGGTCAGCCGACAATTGCCGCCAGGCATCGAGCAGGACATCGATTGCCTTGATCGGCACGAGGTTGGCCACGCAAATGGCCACCTTCGAGCCGTCGGGGATCTCCAGTCTCCGGCGGACGCGCAGGCGTTCATCGGCGGAAGCGGCCGGATGGAAACGGTTGACGTCAACCCCGTTGGGAACTGCAACCATCTTGGCGGCCGGGATATGCCATTCCCTGATCAACCGATCGGCCGCTTCGCGCGAAACCGAAATCACGGTGGCCGCCCTGCCCACCGCCCAACGGTTCAGCCAGCGTCGGATCCGACCCGCCGGGACCGTGTCCATCTGCCCGTGGAACACGAGCGAAAGCTTGGTCGAACGCGAGCGGCCGACGGCTCGGGCCGCGTCCACCCACGCCCCCGTGCTCAACGCCTCGACCACGTCGGGCTCGAAATCGCGAATCACCTGCCGTATCTGCTTCCAGCAACTCCAGTCTCGCGCCTTGTGCCTCCCGAGCACCCAGGTGGTCGCCAGCGACTTGCACTGCGAGAACAAGCGGTCGTCCGCGGCTCTCAGAATGCACACCCCGTGGGTCACGCGGCAACCTTCGCCGGCCCCGCCGACCGGCGTTGAGGCCCTCATCAACTCGATCAGGAAACGTTCCATCCCGCCGCTGAACAACGAGGGAATCACGTGCAAAACGCGAATACGCCTCAGGCTGCTCGGACTGCGGGCATCCGTTGGCCGGCCCGGTCCCGCCGAAGTGCCCGTCGTCATGCCGGTTGCCCTCCCATGACAAGTTCGGGCTGCAACCGGTCCCCTCGAGGAATCCAGTCATCGAGCAATGCCCGAACGGTCGCCTTTTCGCACACTTCGTCACGAATCTCGTTCTCGACGGCACGCTTCAGACAAACCGGCAGGATGACCATCCACCAGAAACCCTCCGTGTAAAAGCGGCTGGTAAACATGCCGCCGACCAGGTAAACCAGCAAGGCCATCCGGTTGGCGAACACCAGCATCTCAAACATGGCCGGGTCCGATAGATACCGGCGAGCCCGTCGTCTCAATCGCGAGAGCGTTCCCCAGGCCATGATCAGCGTCAACAGAAAACAGGCCAAACCGGGAATGCCCGTCTCGGCGGCACAGAGAATGAACGAGTTGTGGGCGTCCCGGGCGATCATGTTCACCGATTCGGTGGCGGGGTTTCCATAAATCCGCCGCAGTTCGGGCGTGGTATAGCGATTCGTCATCCGCTGGAATTGCCCGATGCCCACGCCGAGCGGCCTGTCTTTGATCATTTCCCACGCCGATGCCCAGATAAGCAGGCGGGCTGCTGACGAGACTTCGCGCTCCTCGCGGGAGCTCACGATCGTTTTCATTCGCTCCCAGAACCACTGATCGCTGAGCTTGACGCTGCCCAGCAGGCCAAGCACCAGCACACACGCGGCCCAACTGCGATAGCGACGAGGCACGTACCAGACGGCGGTAAGACCCGCGACCAGGCCGGCGATGAACGCCGATCGCGCACGACACAGCAGGATCGCATTGACACCGTAGCAGGCGGCAAAAAAAGCCAGTACCCTGAATCGCCAGTACTTCTGCCACAGCAAAACAGCCGTAAACGGCAGCAGAGCCAGCAGGTGAATCGCCAGGCCCGTCGACTCGCGAAAGTCGGGACCCCCGATACCGTCCAGCCGGTTTTGCAGAAAAGCCCCCGGCGGCGCATTCTTGGCTTCATAGCCGAGGTACAAGGACATGACCGTGAATACGATCAACAACAGCCAGACGTGCCGCCGCGTCACCACGACGTGGCTCATCATGAAGGCAAACAGAAAGACCTTCCACATCTTGTCGATCACGAAATCGGTACGCTCGTTCCAGGCGACACCGGTCACGCCTGACATGAGCATGCTCAGAAACACCAACAGCATCCCCCACTCAACCGGATGCGCGACCTGTCGTCCATAACGCAGGCGATTGAGGTTGACAATCACCCCGACCGTCAGGCAGGCGGCGATAACGTATGCGTAGCGAATGCCCAGCGGTTCAAGGTACTTGCCCCACCAGGTCGACTGCGGATAGACGTTGTACAACACGATGTAGCACAACACGCCGGCGATGGGCACGAGGAGGGAGGCGCCCGCGCTGCCAAAGAAATAGAGCAAGAAAGCGATGCTACGAAGGGGCATGAGTGAGCGCCTCCATCTCTTCGACCTCGCATCGCCTGTAAGTCTCATCCTGTTTGTCACTGCCGCCGTCCGAATCCGCCGGTGCGGCCGTCTCTCCCCGGAGAACGGCAAGGAATTCCACGGCCACACGGCTCCAGGAGAAGCGGGCCCGCACCATATCAAGCCCGGCCGATCCGATCCGCCGGGCCCTCGTCGGGTCAACCAGAAGGCTGAGCAACTCCGCGGCAATTCGCTCGGGGCCGTCGGCAATGATGATGCCGAAGTCTTCACCGACCGGCAGACCGCCGGTCGCGATTGAGGTCGCCACGACCGGACAGCCCGCCGCACACGCCTCCAGGATCTTGTTCTTGATGCCCGTGCCGCCCAGCATCGGCACAACGGCGGTCTGGGCTCGCTCCAGCCAATCCCGCACGCTTGGCACCCAACCGGTCACCGTCACGTTCGACAAGTTGGCCAGCTTGCACACGTCCGGCGTCGGATTGGCTCCCACGATGGCCAGCGTCGGTACCCGGCAATGACTCGATCCTGCCGGGCCGCAACGATACGACGCCAACACAAGGGGCCAGACCTTGCGGGCCACGAAGCACGCCGCGGTCTCATTGGCGGGAAAACTCATGTTGCCGGTGAAGACCACCAGCGGTTCGCGAGGCCGCCGCTCGGCTGCGCTCGTACTGGCCTCCACGCCGTTGGGGACTACCACGGCCGGCCGTCCCGAAACTCGCGCAAGGCGCGAAGCATCCTGCGGAGCCACGGCCGTCAGCGCATCAAAGCGGCTCAGGACACGGCAGCGCACGACTTGCATGGCAGCGGCCGCCTTCATGCCGGTCAAAGATCGGCGATAAGCCCGCGTCGCGCTGCGATGCAGTAACCACGGGTCGTCGATCAGATCGCAAACGATTCGAGGCCGCCGGTTTTCACCCCGCGTCTCTGCCGCTGCGAGCAAAGGAGCAACCGAGGGCATGTCAAAACCCGCAACCACGTCTGCCGAAACGCCCAGGCGGGCAATTACCTCGGCAAAACCCTCGTCATAACCCAGGAACGACAGCGATCGACGAACCAGAAACGGCTCACAGTGAAAAGCATGGTTCTCAGGACAACCCCCCTTGACCCTGCCGGCAACCTGCACCTCCACACCAGGCATGACTCGACGAGCGGCGGCCGCAATGTGCTCGTTGGACGCCACGCAAAGGACTTCGCAATTCGATTGCAGCGCGGGCAGAACGTGCGCAATACGCAGGTTCCGGCCGTGGGCCAGGTTCGAAACGTCAAAAGGCAGCGGAACCAGCAGCCTCATGCGCACTCCTCGGCAGTCATGCTCACGAAAGGTGATTCATTCATGCCCGGCCAACGCAAGTGCGACCGTTCGCGAGCGCTGCCGCGAAGCGCCCGCAGCGTACGCTCCAGAGTCAGCTCGATGCTGAAGCACCGCATGACCGACTCGCGTCCGTTGCCTCCCATCCGCCGACGACCTTCAACATCGGCGGCGAGTGCGGTGATCGCCCGGGCCAGTTCCGACGGCTCGAAGCCGCGGAGCAGCCACCCGTTGTGCAAGTGCCTGATCTGCCGGGTCGCGCCGGAAGTCGGCGTTGCGATCACCGGCCGCCGACACGCCATCGCCTCGGCCAGAGCCAGGCCGAACGACTCGGTGCGGCTGCTCAGTACGAACGCATCCAGCGCGCTGTAAAAAGACGGCATGTCCTCGACGAACGACACGAATCGAATCGCGCCGGCCAGGCCCCGATCGGCGGCCAGCCGGACCAGCGGATCTTGCTCGCTGCCCCGGCCGGCAATGACCAGGAGAAGGGACAACCCCTCCCGCCGGGCAATCGACGCCGCCTCGATTAATAAATCAACGCCCTTCTCACGCGAGAGTCTTCCGGCCGCGCCGACGACAAACGGGCGAGGCGAAACCGCATCGATGCCCCACTCATGATGCCATCTCTGACGGCCCGTCGCATCGAACTCGAAACGCACGCAATCCACGCCGTGCGGAATCGCGAATACCTTGTCGCGACAAACGCCTTGCCAACGGACGATTCGCTCGCGATCGTCTGCGTTGAGCGTGACGATCGCCGTTGCCCCCGTGCCCGCCAGTCTGTGCCTGAGCATTTGCGGCAGCCGCCAGCAGTGCAGCCCCTCAAGCCGCCCGCCCAACCACCTGGCCGGCAGGCGACGATGGTCACAAGCATCGACCATCTGGTGAACCCATGCCGCCGGAACGGACACCCGCCTCGCCAACCACGGCAGGATCCAGAATCGCGGCCGGCCGCACGCGTTGATGATCACGCCGTCAGGGTTCTCTCGCCGAAGCACGGCGGTGAACTCTCGCGCCAGACCGCCAAGACTGGCGGTACGCCGCGGATCCACGACATCGAGTCGAATGCCGTTCTCCCGAGCGATATCGAACACCGCCTGCCCGCAACCCGGCCGGGGCAGCCAGCATATCGAGGCATCAAGACCTCGCCGTCTCGCCGCCAAAGCCATCGCGATGATGTATCGCTCCGCGCCGCCGAAGCTCGGAGCGTCGCTGACGAACATGAGTTGACGAACCATCCGCCCCATGCAGTCTCACTCTTCGCGGCCGGCATCTCGCCGGACCGGTTCGCAGACCACGTGTCAACACTGGGACCAGCGCGCAGAGACCACCCGGCGCGTTGGAACACCATGCGATAAATATCGGTCTTTGGCTATCGCAGTTGAGGTGATATTGAGACGTTGAGCAAGTCGGTCGGCGAAGCGGAAACCTCACCCAAACCCGCATACACCATGGTATTATCGGCGGTTCCCGTGGCGCCCGACTCGATATCGGACGTTCGGACGGCACAAGCTGGAAGCGAAGCTCTTCCGTCGATCACGACGTTCAAGCACTCCGCAAAACCCCTCGCCGCACAAGCCCGGTCATAACGGTCAACCGCAGCCCAACTCCGGCCGCATTCGAGCCGTCCGGCAAAATGGTCGGCAATAATCCGTTCCATGGCCGCCGCTACCTCCGGACCATCCTCGAAAGCGACTACCGTCGACGCCCCGGCCTCGCGAACGATGCGGGCGGTGTCTCCGTTTGTCGGTACGAGAGCCAGCAAGTGGGTCGGCAACCCCAGCAGTTCGAAGGTCTTTCCCGGAATGCTCGTTTCGCCGTGTTTGCACTGTGGCACGACCACGATGGTGCATGCGGCCCCGGCGGCCAGGCGCACGACGGCCGGGTGGTCCAGGTATCCGGCCAGCGTCAACCAGGGGGGGCTGTGCTGTTGCCATTCCCGCTGCTGTTGGGCGTCGAGCGTTCCGGCAATCACCAGACGCACACGATCCGTCCATTCCGGGTGGCCGGCCAGAACGGCCTGCAAAGGCGTCACGATGCGGCCGATTTCCCGGCGACCATAGAACGCACCCGCGGCAACGAACACAAACAGATCCCGACCCTGGGGCTGCACGTCGAGAGCGACCAGCAGGTCGTCGCGGTCAAATCCGTTGGTGATGCAGCGGATCGAATCAGGCCGACGATCGGCGAAACGCCGCCGGAACTCGTCCGCCAGCGAGGGACACGTGGTGATCACCATCGCAGCATGCTTCATGATCTGCGATTCCAGACGCCGCATGGACTCCGTCTTTCTCCCTGTCGTGAGCGACCGGTCGAAATCGCTGACCAGGGGGTCGCGAACGTCGGCCACCCAGGGTACGCCCGTCCGCCGGGCGATTCGGAGCCCCGCCCAATGCGCGAAATGCGGAGGACCGCTCGAGACGATCACGTCGTAACGGCCCCTGCGATGTTGCCGGACGGCAAAGCGCACGGCCGGTCCAACCCACAGCGATTGCGGGTCGTCAAGCCCGAACCGCTGCAAGAGAGTGGATAGTCGCCAGTGCATGCCGTGTTCGATTCGATCAGACCATCCGGCATGGGGAACGAGCTTCGCCAGCGTTCTCGCCATGCAAGCCGGCTCACGGCCGGAGACCCGATGCACACGGCACCCGTCAGGAACATCGGCAAGAAGCGAATCATCTCGCCACGGAAAGCGACTGTGGCCGGCCGTGAGCACCTCAACATCCCACCCGTAACGAGGCAGGTACTTGGCCAGCTTGGCCGGTCGCTGTGCGGCGCTCCCGCCGATGGGCGGGAAGATGTAGCTGATCAACAGCGCACGACCGCCGCGCGTTTCGGCCGTGATCTCCGGCCGTTGCAGAACCCATTCGGTCCACCGTTGTCGCTGCTCATCAACCGTCATCGAATCGTCCGTTCTTAGCACGCCGTTCCCGCCCACGCCGGCTGTGGCTTGCACGAAGCCGGCGTCTCCATCATCACGAACTGAACCTGGCCCGGTGATACCCCCCGGAAACCTGGGCGAATCCGCTCGAGGTGCCGGATCATGATCTCCGCCGTTGCCAGGGCCATCACCGGCCCGCACTCCAGCGGATCACGCACCGCCTGCTCCCACACTTCCATCAACCGATCTCGACGAACCCAGTTCAGGATCCGGGCGTTTGCGGACGTCAGCACATCTAGACCGCCCGTCGCCCGCCATGTCGCGAACGCCCAGGCTCGCCCCGCGTTACCGCCGGTGCCCCACTTGCGCGTCCACGGATGCCCCAGCCCGGTCCACCAACGGTGCAATCTCTCCTTCTGCCAGCAGTACTCGCGAAGCCAACGATTCCCGCTGACGGGCAAACCACTCGAAGCCGTCCGCTGTACGCGAGCCAGCTTGGGAAACTGCCGCCGTATCACCTCCAGGAAAAGCTGCTTGCCCCGGCGCCATCGCGGCGGCGTCCGCTCGCGCCACGCAAGCACGGCATTGTCGCACGCCGGACAGCGCACCCAGACGCTGTCCCGGAGCATGGCCGTTCCGAGAACGTCAATCCGTCCGCTGCGAGAGGCGGCAACGACGTATTCTGCCTTGCCCAGCGGATCGTCCGTCGGAGCCAGACGCCAGGTCGTGTCGATTCGTTCTTGCCAGCGGCGGTAGCTCCGGTCCGCCGGATCGGGCAGCAACAGACCGTTGATGATCGACGCATCGCCGCCGGCATGCAGCCTGTAGCGAGCCCAGCGGCTTTGATGCGGCACCATATCCTCGACGACGTCTTCGTCCAGAGGCACGTACGCTCCGCCGACCACGCCCTGAAGGTAGCCCTCCAACAGCACGGCTCCGGCGTGTCCGACGAGGTAGCTTCTCATTGTGGCCGCAGGAGCCATGTGGGCAACGTTGTGCAGCCCGTCCGTGGCAAGGATCGCCTGGGTGAGCCGCTCCGGCAGATCCTTCTCCTCAAGCCCAACCCATTCGTGCGTCGCACCCGCCGCCCGTGCCAGCCCTCGGCCATAGCGGACGTCGTCGGAAAACGACCAGCCAACGGTGAAACACAACGGCAGCCGGCCGATCTCCGCGCACATGCCCAGCAACATCCTCGAATCGAGCCCTCCGCTGATCCCCAACAGCAAGGGTGCCCTGCAATCCGCATGACGCCGCATCGTGCCACAGAGAATCGACGTGTACTGCTCGATGGCTTCTTCCCGATCACACTTCTCTGAGTCCGCAAATCGAAAATCCCAGTATCGCTGGGTTCGGCAATGCCCCGGCGACCAGCGCAGCACGTGGCCGCCCTTGAGCCAATTGACGCCTTCAATCAGCGTGTGTTCGTCCGTCATGTTCTCGCAGCGGAGCAGGTCGCAAAAGCCCTCCTCGCTCAGAGTCAGCGGCTCACCTGTCGCTTGCCACACCACACGTGCCGTCGGACCGATCACCAGGCGATCGGCTCGGGCGGCATAGAACACGGGAATCAGCCCGAGCTTGTCATTGAACACGTTCCACTGACGGCGCGACTGCTCGTACCATGCACCGCAGAATGCGCCGTCGATCTCTTCCAGAATGCCGAACCCTTGGGCTTGCAGGCGACGCAGAACGACTTCGGCCACCGCCTCACGCGAGGCTGCCCCCCCGTGGACCCAAGCCACGGGAAGGAGCATCTCACCGGCCCAGAGCAGCACGTCATGACCGTCGCTGTAAGCACAGGACCCTGATGTCGACTCTGCCGAGCACATCGCCACCGTCGCTGCCGCCCAGTTGACCCCGGCGCAAGCCTGGGTTTCAACCGCACTGGCTTCGCGGTTCTCCGACGACGAAGCGCCGAGCGCATCGAGCACTCCGGCCACCAGCGTGCGGGCCTGCCCGACTCGCGGATCACAAACCAGAACAACTCCCGGACTCAATACAGAGTCTCCTCCGCGATACTCCGCGTGCCCTCGTAGCGACCAACCTCCGCATCAGCCGTCGGCCGGCTGTGCACGGGTGCCGCTGACTGCCTGTCCGCCAGTGCATGGGCCGCGCGCACACCGACCCCTGCACCAGTGCGTCATCACTATATCGGTCGTTGGAAAGACCATCTGAGGCTATCGGATCGATAATGCAGAACCGAACGACCCGCGTTGATCGGGAGGACCGACGGGGGCGTCGGCCCCACTTCATGGGTCATTCCCTGCTCGCCGTGTCGATGTCACTATCGGCGAAGGTGACGTGCCAGCGTCGGGGAATACAGAACTCGGCGGCCAGCGGGCTGATCCACAGCGGCAGATCCTGTCGCGACAGGAAGCGGTTGACCCGCAGCGCGTCGCCCAGCACCGAATCAGCACCGGCCAGGCAACTGATTTGCACAACACCCTGTGCTGCCAACCGTGCAACCGCAACGCTCACCAACCATCGCCAGGCATCCGGGCGCTCCCACGGCGCCAGAATATCCACAATGCGACCGTCGATTCGGTGGCCGGAGTCTCGGCAAGTCCGCCAGATGATGTAGCCGGCAGGCCCGGCCGCGTCGCGTGCAATCGTCAAACGGTAATGCCCGGCCGGGTGGGCCATGAATAACCAGCGCAGAGCCTCGGCCGAGCGATCGAAATGGCAGAATGCCCCGTTGAGACTCTGATGCTGCCGCGCCAAAACGGCATCAAGCTCGTGCCAAGGATCAGCAGCCGGCGATTCTCCCGCCAGCGTCACAGACCAGCCCTCCGGAGCGGGCCATCGCACCGGGTGGTAGCGAACGACACGAGCCAACTCCGTGGCGACTCGCCGACCCAGCCCGGCCTCCTCGCAGGTGCCGCCTGCCCGGACATTGAGCTTGAATACCGACAAGCCATCCTGCCGAACCCACTGCAGAGCAGGCAACGCCTGTCGGGTATCCGCCGTACCCTGAATGGTCATCAGGGCTCGGCACGTCTTCTCCGCCTCGCGAAGCAGAAAAATGCCAATGCCACGACTGCGAAGATCCCTGCGAACCACCCAATCCACAAACCATCCTCCGGGCACTCCTGACGCCCCCGGCGAGTCAAGGTGGACGGTCGCGGGCATGATTCCGATGTGGCCGACAATCCTGCCGTCAATCTCGGCGACGATGGACTTGCCGCAGCCGTTCAGGCGCCCGGGCGAATCCCAGAACTTCCATCGCAGCGTGGCGGCGGTGTGAGGCATGCCGCCGTCGGTCAAAAAAGCCGCCACCGCGTTCAGCTCATCGGGTCTGGTCGCTCGAATCTTCATGTGTTCACGTGCTCATGTGCAACACGCGGTCTCGGCGCAGGCCATGGCCGCACCCACCGAATCAGCGCTGCGTTGCGGTTCACGTCGAGCCGGGCTCGTCCGACACGCGCAAACAAGATCGTAGTACTCGCGCGCCGTCACCGGCCGAACGCCGTTCTCGTTCACCAGGAAATCGAGCACCCCTGACAGTCGATCCAGAAACGCGTCCCTCGCCTCGCGATCGGGCACATAGGGCGTGCCGTCGATGCCGATGTTCGAGCTGTGAAACGTGAGATGAAACAGTTCGGTGCCCCGCCGTAACAACGCCCGGCAAAGACGGATCATATCGTGCAGGCCCGTCATTTCGGGGTTGAGCCGGATCAACCGGAGCAATCGCAGCCGGTGCAGAAGACCGACGAGACGCAAATGCCGCAATCGCGTTCTCCCGAGACGGCGATACAACCGACGTGCGGTCTCGAAATCTGGACTGCCGAACCCGGCGCTGATCGGCACGCAGAGCAGTCGGCCGCTGGGTTCCGGTTCGAGCATGCTCTCATTGCCCAGCCAATACGGCGCCAGCGGAGCATCAAAGTAGTCGGGACCGCCAAACGGAGTGTGCGATACGAACGGGCACACGCTGGTCTCGACGCGATAGCCCAGCTCAAGAAGAAAAGGTGTGTGCGCGGCACTGCTGCCGTAGCGCCCCGATCGGTAAGCGATCGGTTGAACGCCGAAACGCTCGCGGATCTGCCGCGTCAAGGTGATCAGCTTCGCTCGCACCAGAGCCGGAGCCAGCATGCACGGCATCGAGTGAGCATCGTCGGCAGGCAATCCCGCGAGGGGCTCGGTCACCCACGGGTGCAGGTGGCCGCCGACGTCGCAACGGCCTTCTTCCAGGAAACGCTCCAGGTGCCCGCTGCCGACGCGATCCATGATCACCGGTGTGGTCACCTGATACGTCGGCCGCACACCAAATCGGTCGAAAACTCCCTGTAACCGAGGCAACTCGGCCAGGTGTCCAAGGGACCACGCGCGCGTTGGATAGTGCCCCCTGAAAAGGCCTTCCTCCTCCGTATCAATGTTGACCATCAACCTGGCCATGGTCCTATCTCGTGGACGCGACCGGCTCGGCCTTCAAGTCGTCAACCGAGGCTTTGCGCCGGCAACGTCGTTGTGCCGCAACCTCCCCAAGCAAATCGAGCCATTGTCTGCCCACGCGGCCCGCGTCGTGACGCTGCCGCGCAAGAGCTTGAGCTGCCCGTCCCAAACGAATGCGTTCGTCCCGGTCCACCGCCAGGCGATCCAGCGCGTCAGCCATCCCGGCAATGTCGCCCACTGCCACACAGACGCCGGCTTGACCATTGTCGATCAGTTCGGGCAAGCCCCCGGCGTCCGACACGACTACCGCCCTGCCGGCTGCCATCGCCTCCAGCACCGTGTTGCTCGACGACTCCCGCCGCGAGCACACCGACACAATATCCATCTCAGCATACGCCGCCGCCGCATCCGACGTACTCCGTCGGAATTCCACGCGATCGGCGATACCCAGGTCGGCGGCAAGCTTCGCCAGCGATTCACGCAGCGGCCCGTCGCCGTAGAACAGCAGTCGAGCCTTCTGCCGATGTCGCATCGCCGCAAACGCGCGGATCAACACGTCAATCCGCTTCTCGTCCGCCAGGCGACCCAAATAGCCGATGACCACACAGTCCTGAAACCGACGCCGGGCAACGACGCCGTCGACCGGCGGCGCGGCGTTCACGATGACGCAGCCCTTACTTCGCGGATATCCGTAGATGCCCTCGTATTCCCGCCGGACGAACTCACTGTTGTAGACGATCCGGCTCGCCAGGGCCGCGGCGACTCGGGTCTTGAGAACCTGGCGACGGTTGTGCAGGCCAAGCCCGGGCAACAATCGAAAAAGATGACGCCCCGCAGGAATGAAGTCCCGGATCCAGGGCATCGTCCGATGCGTCATCACCACCGGCGTGCCGGCCAGCACGGCCCCGACGACCGACGAGCGGAACGGCGTATTGGACGATTGGACAAACAACCCGACGTCGGGCCGATGCTCGCGAAACCACCCACGCCGGGAAAGAATCGTCCGCAAATGATACCGCCGGTCGCCGCAAAGGTCCGCGTCGACCCAGTCGACGCGGTCTACGTCAAGCGAGCCACGAACGCCGGCGAAAACATTCTCGCCCGACAATGCAACGGTGACTCGCCAGCCCGCCTTACATGCGGTTTCGACAAGAAAACGCGAGAACGTCTGCATGCCCCCGATGCAAATTGGGTTCGCCGTGACCAGCGCCAGGTGCGGCGGTCCGCATCCCATGGACTCCATCTTCATCTCAGGAGACCTCCCCGACCACCGGCCGCAGCGTGCCTGTCAACCGATCCCACCATCGCAACACTGTCATCGGAACGTATCGTCGCTTCCAGAGTCGCCGAATCCGCGGATCGTGCGGCGCAATCGTCACCGCAAGCCGAAGAAGACGCTGATAGTCGGCCGACTCACGCCGCCAATATGAATCCAGCACCGTCCGCAAGACCGGTTCGATCATGTACTTCTGAACCGACTCGGCCGGAAGCGCCGCAAACGCCTCCGGGCAGCGCCGCCGGAAGTAATCTTGCGCCAGCCAGTGAACGTAGGCCATATGCGCCCGGCGCCGGGTGATGTTCGTCGCATGCTGGTTCATGATATACAACGGCTCGGGGACATAGACGAAGTCGCAGCAAGTGGAGGCTACGAGCGACATGCCGAAATCCTCCGTGCCGAACAGATCCGCCTGATAGTTGCCCAGTTCGAGAATCACGGAGCGCCGTAGCATCGTCGACGCCCCGCAGACCGGATTACGCTCGAAAATGACCTGCGTGCATCGCCCGACGGCCGCCTCCGCACCTTGCCGCTGGTACGATGGGCGGCTGCCATCCACCCAGCGGGCGAGCGAGCCCGTATGAACCAGCGTGTGAGGGTCGCTGTCTTCCAGCACCGCAAGCTGCTTCTCATGCTTCGTCGGATCAACCGTATCATCGGCGTCGACAAAGGCGATGTACTCGCCGCGAGCCTCGCTGACCGCCAGCCGCCGCGCCGCACCCGGCCCTCGCGACGGGTTTCTGAGCACGCGCACCCGAGGATCGATCGCCGCTGCAACCGCCGCGCTTCGGTCAGTGCTGCCGTCATCAACAACCAGCACTTCGATCGGCGGCACCGTCTGAAACAAGACACTCTCGATGGCGGCGGGAAGCGTCTTCTCAGCGTTCAGGCACGGAATAACGACGGTAACCGGTGCAGCGGACAGGCTCACGCCGGCACCCCCGCGGCCTCGCTGGTTGCCGCGATCGGCTGCTCGCATCCCGATTCATTGCCCCCGGCAACAATCTGCCACTCGCGCGGCTGATGCACCGGTCCGTCGGTCGCGCCGTCGGACACGACGTTGATCCGGTACGCGCGATCGTGCCAGTCGTGCTCGGGCAGCCCTTTCCGGTCGGCCAGTGCCACTCCGATCTGATACACGCCCTCCCCGAGCGCCAACCACGGCAGGCGAACCGCTACCGTGCCGGCTCCCACACATCGCCCCAGGCGAAGGCCGTCACGCAGCGATTCGAATTGATAGAAAAGCCCCGCACCGAACATATGAACCGAAATCACGACGTTAGGCTCCATAATCCCGCCGGTGACAGGATCGATGAAATAGTCAATTTCCAGGCGCACAGGCTGACCGGACGTGAACGTCCGGGCCGGTTGACCGCTTCCGTCAAGGATGCGAACGGCCGTAATCCGGGCCCCGCTGTCGATTCGACCGCGACCGCCGATATGAGAATGCTCGATGCCGGTAGGATTGGCGTCCTCCATGTCGCTCACCAGGCGGCTGTATTCGGCGATGGCCGCGTCGGGCGATCCTTCAAGCCGCACCCGGCCGTGGTCCAGCAACACCACCCGGTCGCAAAACCGCTTGATCTGGGCGAGGTTGTGCGACACGAACAGCACCGACGTTCCCCGTCGAAGAAAACCACGCATCGCGTCCATGCACTTGGCCTTGAACTGCACGTCCCCCACCGAAAGAACCTCGTCCACCAGCAGCACGTCGGGTTCCATCTGCGCGGCGATCGAGAAACCCAGGCGGACGTACATGCCCGAGGAGTAACGCTTGACCGGCATGTCGAGGAACTCGCCGATCCCCGAGAATTCAACAATCTGATCGAACTTGCGACGGATTTCGTCGTTCCGCATGCCGAGGATCGCGCCGTTGACGAAGATGTTCTCGCGCCCGCTCAAATCGCCGTGAAAACCGGCACCGACCTCGATCAAACCGCTGAGCCGACCGTTGACGCTGACCCGCCCTCGGTCCGGCCTTAGAACCCGTGACAGAATCTTCAGCAACGTGCTCTTGCCCGCACCGTTCGGACCGATGATGCCGACGGCTTCACCGCGGTGCACCGTCAGAGCAACGTCCTGCAAAGCCCAGAAGACGTCCCGCGCCCCGGCACCGCGACCACGCAACCGGTGCAAAACGCGAAGCGCGGATTCCCACAACAACCCGTCGGCCCCGCCCTTGCGAAACCGTTTCCACAAGCCTTCGATCTCGATCGCAACGTTCCGTGTTTGACTCATACCTGCTTCGCACCTGCCTCCCCGCGGCGATTCACGTGTCTTGCCGACGGTCGAACCTTCGGGTCAGCGGGCCTGCGCTCCCACCTCCGCTCCCTGCGGCACGCTCGCGATCCCGAACACATTTCGACAGGCAACCGACTTCCCCCTGAACAGACGTCTCGTCCAACCGGCCTTGAGACAGCCCTCATCCTTGAAGCCGGGGTGGGCGTTGACCGCAAAAGTGTGAACCTGCTCCAGCCCGGCTTGCTTGAGCAGCCTGCGCAGATGAACGTGGTCCATGCAATTAATGTGTCCAGGCTCGTGCCGATAGAAACGCGTGTGCTCCGTGCGCAAGCGACGAAGCGGCCAACGATCCAGCCATCGCACGTACGCGGTGAACAACCGGTCCGGCATCCAGGCCAGCGGTACCAGCATGGCGAGCATCTTCTTGCGACCCGGGTCGAACCAGTAGTAGTATCGGCACGGCGAGGTCTGAATGACGATGGTTCCGCCCGGCCGCATCACCCCCTTCAGTCCGCCAAGTACCTCCAGAATGGACTCGTCGTCCAAGTGCTCAAAGATATCGCACGCCACCACCGCATCAAAAAAAGACGACTCAAAGTGCTTCTCAAGCCGCCGGATGTCTCCGACCAGCAGGTGAACTCGCTGCGAGAGCCCAAGCGAATCGGCCACCTCGCGGCCCCGCTCGATCATGCAGTCCAACACGTCGATCCCCCACGCCTGGTGGCCTTCGAGAGCAAACTCCATCGCTCCCGACCCGATGCCGCATCCGATATCCAGAATCCTCAGCGGCCGGCTGTCATCAATGAAACGCTTGATCCAATCGTAGGTGCCGGTCCAGTAGTTCTCCTTGCCCTCGAGCCGCTCGGCGAACGGCCGCAGCATGTTCTCGACAAAAGGCATCTTCTCGGCCAGGATCTCATACCCCTCCCGATAGTGGCCCGACCGCAGCAGCGCAATCATCTGCGCCGACCAGCTCAGCGGCCGCGCCGGATCGATGAAATCGTCGATATTAACGGTCGAGGCCCCAACCTCGCGTTCTACCATCGCTGGTGGCATGTCTTCCAGCTCCGTTTGCGTTCGGCGCAGGCTCGGCGCGGCCTGCCTTCCCGGCAGCACACGCCCACTACACTGCTGATCCTGTCTTTGTCGGATGTTCCAAGGTCCGAGATAAGCCGGCCCTATAAGTGCTCTTCGCCTGGAGGCTGCCAACGAAGTCATTATCGGGCGTAGTGATCGCGGTCCTCCGTGCCGCCGCAAAAAGCACCGAGTGCCATTCCCACGACTTTGCGCGGGCATGCGCCTTTGAAGCAGGCAGGGCAAGTCCGCCGGGTGCCATGCCCACGGCTCTGCGTGGGCATGCGCCTCCAAATGAATCCGCTCGGCCCGGAATCCTTTCCGGGCCGCATCCCCCGCGGAATCCTTTCCGCTC
>ERZ795050.1055-NODE-1055-length-37857-cov-20.083382_pt1 | contig 37857 bp, 22 predicted proteins | sample MGYA00375134_ERZ795050 | MGnify/ENA primary metagenome ERZ795050 (study PRJEB30179, sample SAMN05720221) | activated sludge metagenome | isolation source: Anaerobic digester | place: Japan | collected 2015-05-26 ... | reverse complement strand
CTCCGTTGTCACTTCCAAAAATGTAATCCGGAGATGTTTGTGCCTGCAGCAGTCCGATGGAAGCAGCAAGCAGCATGAGTAAGGTAATTTTTTTCATAGCTCAAAAAATTTAAAGTGAATAAATATTTAAAGTGAATAAAGTTGCGAAATGTACACATTTATTTTTTAAATATCAAACGTTTGCAAAAATATTTTTTGTGTTTTGTAACATATTTTTATTTCTTCGTGTAGTAGTCGTAAGGCTGCCACACGAAGAAATAAAAGAATAAACAAGTTTTATCGTTTGATTAGCCTGAAAGAATTCAGTCTTTCGTCAGTCTGTACCTGAAGAATATACAATCCCGGAGCCATCCCTTCCAGCGACAGGTTCATTTGATTTCCGGCGGCATTCATTGCGCGTATCAATCTTCCTTTGGTGTCGTAAACAGCAATTGTTTTCAGGTTAGCTGTCTTACTGCTTATCACAACATGATCGGTTGCAGGATTGGGATACAACAGAATTTCTGTTTTTTCCTTTTCAAGCTGCGGAACCTCACTGATTACATCTAATTTTTCGCTGGCAGGAGCCGGTGTAGTGAATACATTCTCTGTTTTTGGCAATGACCACACACCCAGCCTTTCCGTAGAATTGGAGATGACATACACATTACCTGCCCTGTCGAAAGCCAAACCTGCAGTATTGGTTCCCATAGCCGGCTTAATGGAGTAAAGTCGGGTTAAAGAAGGGATGCCATCTTCAGAGAAAGTAACACTAAAAATCTTCACTTCATTGTTGCAGCCCATAGCCAGCGTTTTTCCATCAACAGTTACTGCCATGCCGCCTGTATAGGAATTTTCAATCAACGTCGGTGTTTTTCCGGAGTTAAAATCTACCAGTCCATCCGTATTGACATGAATCAACGAAGGGATATTGGCTGCATCGGCAGAACGATATTGAGAAATCCACCAACCGCCACGGCCATCGGGGGCAATGCAGGAATTGTAATTCTGTTGCAAGTTGCCATTCAGCGCATCATTGTAAACAATGGCACTGGGAGCTTGCTGCCATGAAGTAGCCAGCGTGCCAATGTTGTATTGCAATACATTGCCGGCGCTGGTTGCCACTGCATCCACATAATCTTCATCGAAAGTATATAAACGAGTATCTTCTCCTTTGCCCAAAACCCAGCAATGAGAAATAGAACCATGCACATTGACGCCATTAATTGAAGACAAACCGCTCGTGGCTTTGGTCAGTCCCGAAAAGACTGGAACAAAAGGAGCAGAAGGAGACGCCGGGTCCATGATCCAAACGCCCGGATGGGCATCGCTCCAATCGGTTACATATACCTTACCGTCTTCAGCAACTGCCAGTCGCATCGGACTGCTGCTGCCTGCCCAGCTTACCGAACCGGCATAACTTTGAGCGCCCTGTTGCGTAACATCTTCGAGGGCTGCATTCAAAATATACACACCATCCTGTGTGGTACGATTGGTTGTGTTACCACCTACAGTTTCGGTAGCATAGACCCGTCCAAAGAAAGGACTCTCAAAATTATTATCGACAGCCACGCCGCGTGGTGAATAGAATTGAAGTTCAGGACGCGAATCATCAGAAATTTTTACAGGACGATCAACGGCTTCAGTGCTTGCCGTTACGCTCCAAGTGAAAGACCCTGTGGGCAATTCCGTCAGAGAAACTGAAACAGACTGTACTCCTTTGTTCAAAGCTCCAGCATCAATGGTTTTAATGATATTTTCACCATCCAAAATATCAATTTTTACGGAGGTAGCATTTTCATTCAATGTGAATTTCAGCATAAAGTCGGTTTCGGTTTTTTCGACTTTCAATTCTGAAGCATAAATATTGGCGACCGCAGGTCCGGCAACTGTTCTGAAACGAGCCATTCCTTCGTTTTGTGCCAGCACCATCACATCCAAGTCATATCCGCTGACTTTTGCAGCAGCAACCATATAACTGGCTTTTGCAGTCCCCAGTCCATTAGCAGGCAATTTTTCGGAAACTTTCAACGATTGCTGAATGCCATTGGTTACATCAAAGAGCACGGCACCCACTTTCGTTGTATCGGCATCGCAAGTAGGCGAAACCATAAAGGTATGTTGTGCATGGCGGAAGAAATGAATGCCGGAAGCACAGACAGCAAGGTTGAATCCATTCTGTTCTGAAAATTCACCTTTTTTAATTAAAGGAGAACGATCGGCTGCATTCCAATCGAACTGATATTCGACTGGTAAAACTTTTTCGCTATCCAGAATAAAATGACTTTTTCCGGTAGGAGAAATATGGAATTTGATGTTCTTACCCCAGAGTGCTTCGGTGTAATTGGCAGCATCCAGCATGTATTTGTAGCCTAATGCATTTCCTTCTTCGTAAAGGTAACCTACAATGCGAATGGCTTTGGATGATCCGGTGGTAACTGATGGTACGTAAATAGTACATTTCCAGCGGGGACCGCTTACAGCAAATGTTTCGCCCATAATGCCATTTGACCAGTTTGCCTGTTGTTGCGTCTTGAAAAGCAATGAAGGAGCTACCGAATCGTTATCCCATGTGTAAACTTTAAAATAACGTCCCTTGTTCTCGGGTAGAGATATGGTATCTTTGTTGCAGGCCAACAAATAGCCATCGGAAGTAAAAGCGATATCGCTAACCAGGTTTACGCCACTTTCAATGCCGGATAAATCCATTTCGCGAATTTTAGCAAGTGATTGCGCATTGTAAATAGTGATTTTTGGTTCTGTGGTTAGCACATATAATTTTTCATCACGATACAAAACTTTTTTAATAGGTTGCTGATTCAACCATTCTGGAACAACTACTTCTTGATCTCCAAAATTATAATGCTTCATTGGCAGTACACCGGCTTCCTGTATCGGATCAGGATAATCAGGCGTGGTATCTTTTGGAATTACCACATTTAAGTTAGGTAAAAACATTTTGGCATAAGTAGTTGATGCTGCCGTTACCGTAACAGTTGTATCCTTTGGCTGATAATCCTTTGCTTCCAAATGCAGTTTGTAAGTTCCGGGAGCTAAATTGTAAAAAGCAAAAATTCCGTTGTACAGCGTATCTACATAATATACATTCAGTGAATCTCCATTCTGATTCATCAATTTCACCTTAGCTCCATTAATAGGTACTTTTTCATCATGGGTAAAAGCCTTGTAGATGTACAAAGGATTGTTCATTTTTTCATTGGAACTTTTGGCAAACCCTGCAATAATACCTGTAGAAGGTAAATTGGTTTGAAAATAATCGCAGAAATACCTGTAAAAATTATTAGATTCCAATTTTCTGTAATCTTTATTGAGCAGCCGGTGGGTTTCCGGTAAATAATCGTGGAATGAACCTTCGGACAAAAATCCGGGAACAGTCAAAGGGCGAAGGACGCCCAGTCCACTGGTATTTCCATAAAATGAGAAATCGCCCCGAATATTAGTAGAGGTGGTGTAATGTGTCCAAACTGTAAGTTGATTTGAAATCAAACGAGGCCAGGCGGTTTGAGCCATTGGTAAACTCGCTGCCACAGTGGGTTGATCATCATAACCGTGATACAAAAGTAATAAATAATTGGTGCCTGTATTGGTTCCCAATGCATTGCTGTGTATGGAAAGAAAGGCATCCACGTTGTTGGCATTGGCTTCTTCGGCAATTTCCGACAAAGCCCGATCGTCTTCTTCCCTGTTTTGAGTACGCGACATGTAAACGGTAGCATTGGCTGCCTGCAACAAATCGCGTAGCGCCAATCCTTTGGTCAAATTACTTGCCGATTCCCAAAAACCGAGTGTGTCGCCCAATGCAAAGGGTATGGTCTGAACATTTCTGTCGTTTGCCCCATTGTATCCTCCATGACCCGGGTTGATATAAATTTTAATTCCCGTAAAATCAACAGCTTTTGCAGAAAAAATCAGCATCAAAACGATGAAAAATGAAATTATTTTTTTCATGGTGTTTCCTCCTACTTATTTTAAAACAACATTAAGTAAATATAAATCACCTCTCTCAGTATTAAATACAATCTGCTTTCCATCAGGAGAAACAGCAGGATACATAGCTATCAAATCAGGTGTAGTGAGTGTTTGATACACTTTTCCATCTATCGATGCTGCTACCAGAGAAGAAGAAAGGAGTATTTCCCCGTTGTCAATGTCATTCATTCCCACCAGCCATTGATTGTTGATCCATTGTGGCGCATTCAGTTTACCCAGCGCCGCAACATTGTTCCCGTTCAAGTCGCAAACAAACGTTCCTTTTCCTGCAGCAACATAGACAATTCGTTTCCCATCGGGCGAAATGGAAGGCCAAATATAGCTCGCATTTTCACCATTCGGAGTAAGAATTTTACGCGAATTTCCAGTATAAAGAACCATTTTACGGTCTTCGATGGTAACAATAGGTACAATTTCGACGGCAGAAAGCTGACTTTTTACCAGTTGACGATTTTTTACCAATAAAGGTTTGTTTCCTGAAAAACCTACCGCAAGAGGTTCTCGCGTGGGAGCAACAAGTTGTTGTTGTTTTCCTTCAGAAAGCGAATACAATTTAACGGAAGAAAATAGCCGCTGGTTAATCAATTCGTTTTTCCTGTAGGCAATAGTTTTTCCGTCTTTGCTTATCTTAATTCCATAGCCCGCACCTTTTTCGGTTGTCAAAGTTTTTACCTGCCCATCAGTGAACGAAAGCATTTTCAGTCCTTCATAATTTTCAGAAGTGAAAAGCAAATATTCTCCCGTCGGACTAAATACCGGATGATACATGCCGCCACTTTCTCCGGTGTTTATCGGAGAAACAGCTGTAACCTGAATGTTTTGAGCGAAAATTGTCTGAGCACCCAAAACCAATAACAGTAGTAGTTTTCTCATGATTTTAACATTTTAAAAAATTAATTTTGGTTTTTTCGGTGGTAAATGTAGAATATTTTTTCAACTAACGCAAACGATTGCATAATTTTTTCAAACAATTTCAGGACAACTTCCATAAAAAATTATGGAAAACACTATCCCATTTGCTATAATGACTGATGATTACAAATGGTAAACATTGTATCTATGGAGAGTGAATTTGGTAAGTCCGATTTTTTGTGTTGAAAAAATCGTTCCGGTTTATTTTTTCTTTTTTATACGGAAGGTTAAGAATGTTGCAAGGTCTTCAAATGGTTTATTAAGGGATTGGCATACATTTCCAACAATTTTTGCCTCAAAAATTTTTCATCTTTATTTTCCAGTTGAATTTTGTCTATTTGCTTCATCAAATACTGTTCAAAATCAATTCTTTCCATATTGGAGTATTCATGAGCGAATCTATTTTCACCAGTAAGCGTATCAAATGCAATTTTATTCACCGAATAAATTTCATAATTGGCATGTATTTTTAGATCTATCAATTGTGCTGTTTGGGAAATTTGTTCGTGCCTGTTGGATGTTTTTTGTTCTATTTTTTTTAATTCATCGTTGATGCAGCCTGTAATACGAAACACCACCTTCCCTTTATATCCCATAATGCCGATAACCATGTTTTCCAAATCGTCTGTTGGTGATTTTTTGTAGTCGGGGAAGTCTCTTTTTAATTGAAATTCTTTGGCTTTCAGGTAATCACAAGGATCGTATTCGTATGAAATGGATAAGGGACAAATATTAAATTGTAAAATATGCTGGATAAAATTATTATCTTTTGCACTTAAATTCAACATTTTCAATACACTTTCCTGAGTATAGTCGTCCGAATCCTTTGCTCTTCCTTCTCTTTGAGCCATCCATATCGACTGATTTTTTTCACAAATAGTATGAAGCAGATAGGCAGAAAGTAATTTGGAACTTTCCAACGTTTGCCGTGTATTCAGCCCACGTTTTACGATAAAACTTTTGTTGAGCTTCACAAAATCTTCAATCCACGGATAAATAAGCAAATTATCTCCTATAGCTATTTCTACTGTATCTATTGAATTTTCCAATAATTTTTTGCAAAAAAAACTTGAATCCATAACAATATCGCGATGATTGGATAAGTATAAATAAGCTTTAGAGACATTGATTTTTTCCAAACCGAACAATTCAATACCTTTGGTAGTGTTTTCTTCAAGATACTGCAAAAAAGGAAAAATAAAATCTTTCTGAAATTCCTGTTGATTGTTATATTGAAGTAATCGTTCTTTAATTATTTCTTTGGGTAGCAAAGGGTAAGCTGTGCTAACCACTTTCATGAACGATTTTTCTTTGGTTAGTTTTTCCAACACCTCATGTACCTCCTCGTTTGTATAGCAACGTATGTCATCAAAATTCATTTCCATAGATTCTGTTTATTTTCAATTCAATATGTTTTTATTTTCTCAGCAATAAATTTACTTATTGTTCATAAAAGACAATAGAACAGCAAATTCAAACAAAAATATAAAGAAAAAAAATCAAAACAAAGGGTGAAACCAACAACATGCTGTCTAAACGGTCGAGTAACCCACCATGACCGGGTAAAAGGTTTCCCGAGTCTTTTATGTTTAAAGTTCTTTTCAATAATGATTCGGTTAAATCACCTAAGGTGGCTGCCAATACTGTTATAAAGCATAGGGCAAGCCATTGAAAGATGCTCAGTTCAGCGATAAAAAGAGATAATATAAATCCTCCCGTTAAACTAAAAAAGATTCCTCCGAAAAAACCTTCCCACGTTTTTTTGGGAGATATATGTTCAAAAAATCGGTGCCTACCAAACTTAACGCCAATTAGGTAGGCCCCGGTATCATTGAGCCATGTCAAAATAAATATGGACAACAAAAGCATGGGTTGATAACCATCTACAAATAAAATAAAAATCAACAGCGACATTGGCAGTGCCACCATCACCTGTCCCAATATAAAATATGCCCAGTTATGAATAGGATTACTTTTTTTGAGGAACAATTCCCTGATAAACATCCATATAACAAAAATTGCATAATAAGAAAAAATGAGGGGTGAACTAAAACCAGATTTAAACAAAAAAGTAGAAACAAACAAAAGTAAGCCACCCATTGAAGCAAGAGAAATGGGAACTTCTATATCTGAAGGTCGATAGGTGATTTTGTAAAACTCATGAAGTGCGCAATAAGTAAGAATGCCGAAAACAAAAGCAAAAGCAAGTGGATGGACAAGAATGCTTGTTACTATCAATCCTACATAAATAAAGCCGCTAATTGCTCGTTTTAACATTTCGTTCATATGGATTTATGTTTTCAAAATTACAAACTTACACAATATTTTTTATTATAAAGAAAAACAGCGTCTTAGTTGTCTAACAGGAAGACCAGCAATTGTTTTGGCCCGTGTGCTCCTAAAACCAAAGTCTTTTCGATATCTGAGGTACGACTTGGGCCGGTTATAGTAGAAATAAGTGATGGCAAATTATTTTTGTATTTCTGAAGAATTTGCCTGTAAGCATCATCGAGATAACTAACAAGTTGTGAACGATGAGCTATAACTATATGCACAGGTGGAAAAATATTCATTTTTCTTCCGGAATTGAAAGACGAAACAATTACACTTCCGGTACGGGCAACCAGAAATTCACAGTCCGTAATACCCACTTCCATTATTTCAAAATCGGCTTCCGAAGATGAAAAAGGAATATCAAAACTTTTCAAATATTCCGTTATTTTTTCATTGCGACAATGTATCTTGGAAAATCCCTTTCCCAACAAAAATTTTTTCAGGGCAACGAATAAGTTCGATGGACTGTCATGGACAAAACATTCTCCCGATACTGCCTTTATTTCTTCCATAAAACAGGTAAGCATATCGGGAGCAATTTCCCTATAAATCTGATGTGAGAAATATTCTGAAAAAATAGTTTCTGATGTACGGGTGCAAAGAATATCCGAAATCTTTTTTAAAATGATTTCTCGCGAAGATAGTTCTTCTTCATTAATCAAATCATTCTTCTTTATTTTCATTTTCAACGGTATTGTCTTCCATCCGTTCGGATGATTTCCCATTTTCCCCGTTTTGAGCCAGCAATTCATCACTGCGTGATGCCCAAGGTCGTTTACCGAAAATTCTTTCCAAATCTTCGGAAAAAATAACTTCTCTTTCAATCAATAGTTCGGCCAGTCTGTTGTGTCCTTCGGCGTGTTCCCGTAAAATTTCCTTGGCTCGTTCATATTCTCGACTGACAATGTTTTTAACCTCTTCATCAATCAACTCGGCTGTTTTTTCGCTATAGGGTTTTGTAAACGAATACTCGGCTGAACCACTTGAATCGTAATAACTTAAATTGGGTAATTTTTCGCTCATTCCGAAGTAAGTAACCATGGCATAAGCTCTTTTGGTTACTCTTTCTAAATCGTTAATGGCTCCTGTAGAAGTTTGATTTAAAAATAGTTCTTCTGCTGCTCTTCCACCCAATGTAGAACACATTTCGTCAAGCATATGTGCTCTAACGGTAAGCTGACGTTCTTCGGGAAGATACCATGCTGCCCCCAAAGCTTCTCCACGAGGCACAATGGTAACTTTCACCAAAGGACTTGCATGTTCGAGCATCCAGCTGATGGTTGCATGACCGGCTTCATGGTATGCAATGGATTTTTTTTCAAATTTTGTAGTGATTTTGGTTCGTTTTTCCAAACCTCCTATTATTCTGTCAACGGCATCAAGGAAATCCTGTTTTTCTACAAAAGATTTGTTTTTTCTGGCTGCAATTAAGGCAGCTTCATTACAAACATTGGCAATATCTGCACCCGAAAACCCCGGCGTCTGTTTAGCTAAAAAATCTATATCTACCGATTTGTCGATTTTTATTGGACGTAAATGAACTTTAAATATTTCTTTTCTTCCATGTACATCCGGAAGATCTACGTGAATTTGTCTGTCGAACCGACCCGGACGCAATAACGCCTTGTCAAGAATATCGGCACGGTTAGTTGCCGCCAACAAAATGACCCCACTGTTCGAAGCAAAACCATCCATTTCGGTAAGTAGTTGATTGAGTGTGTTCTCTCTTTCATCATTGCTCCCGAAATTCGGATTTTTACCTCTTGCACGTCCTATCGCGTCTATTTCATCAATAAAAATAATGCAGGGAGCTTTCTCTTTTGCTTGTCGGAAAAGGTCTCGAACACGTGAAGCTCCTACACCTACGAACATTTCTACAAATTCCGATCCTGAAATAGAGAAAAAAGGCACATCAGCCTCTCCGGCCACAGCTTTTGCAAGTAAAGTTTTTCCTGTTCCCGGAGGACCAACCAATAAAACTCCTTTTGGAATTTTACCTCCCAATTCCGTATATTTGGATGGATTTTTAAGAAATTCCACAATTTCTTCAACTTCTTGTTTGGCTTCTTCCAATCCGGCTACATCTTTGAAGGTAATCCTGTTGGCCACATCCCCTTTATCGAAAAGTTGTGCCTTGGATTTACCTACATTAAAAATGCCTCCTCCTGACCCTCCGCCCATCTGATTTGCCATGCGCCTGTTCATGTAAACAAAAAACAATATCAGCAAAAGAAAAGGTAAAATACTGTAGAGGAAAATATCTACATAATTGCGGCTTTCCTTATAATCGACCACAGCTGTAAGGCCATATTGTTCTTTGGCTTTTTGATATATTTTTGAAAACTCTTCTGCAGAAGGAATTCTTGTCCTGATTTTTGGTTCTTTTTCGTACATTTCATATTTTTCGCCAAAAACCTGCTTCAAAGAATCTTTTATGATAAGTGCTTCAGCAATATTTTTAGAAGAATACACATCAATTTTTTCCATTTTGTTGTTATACATGTACTTTTCAAAATCAGAAAATGGGACTTCTTTTACTGGAGCAGTATCCGAAAACAAATATGAACCTATCAGAATACCTATTATGATGACGTAAAGCCATGTAATATTAAACTTTGGTCCTTTGCCGGGTTTTTGAGGACTATTTTGTGGAGATTTGGTTTCCATTGTAAATTCTCTTTAATTTTTTTGTTTGAATATTTTTAAATTGTTGTTTTGCTTTTATCATTCATCGTAAATTTCTGTTATTTCGGCATCTTCCCATAAATGTTCAATATCGTAAAAATTACGAATCTGTGGCCGAAAAATATGAACAATTACCGACCCGTAATCCATGGCCACCCATTCGCTATTCCTTAAACCATCTATAGCATAAGGTTTTATATTCATTTTTTCTCTTACTGTATCCTTTATCGAAGTCCCAATGGCATCTACCTGTATCGAAGTTGTCCCTTCACATATTACAAAATAACTGCAAGGCGCATTTTTCAACCCGGTTAAATTAATAATGACTACTTTCTTTCCTTTTTTTTCTTGTATTCCTTCAACAATTTTATTAACTATTTGTTCACTTTGTTCCATTATTGACAACCAATTTTTAGTACAAAGATAATTTGAAATGATGAATTATTAAAATTAAAACTTAACCTTTTAAACATAATCTTTTTTAAATCAATTTATTAATGGTGTAAATATAATTTTGATTACAGCCTTAACAAACAACAATTTTTTTACGCTTTTGCACCCGATACGTCGTGGCGCTGCTACAAAAAAATAAGGCTGTCTGCAAAAGACAACCCTATTACCATCAGTAATGAAAACAACAGATAAAAAGTCGGATTTATTGACTTGATTTTTTCTTTTTTTTCTTGATTGCTTAAAATGCCGTTTGATATTTTATTGAATAATGCTTGAAATTGTTGCAAAAGTAATTGCTTTCTTGTTCCCCAATCCGTGTAAAAAGGATAAATTTTTCACCCAAAAGATAAAAAGGTTACCACAAACCATGTAATTCAAAGAAAATAATAATGGAAAAACGCAAAAAAACCGTGCATAAAGCATGCACGGTGCAAAGAATAAGAGTAGGCGTGTTTTCGAATTAACTTTAATCGTATTTTGCCACCTCAATTTTTCAAAGCTGCTTGAGCTGCAGCCAAGCGTGCAATTGGCACGCGGAAAGGAGAACAACTGACATAATTCATTCCCACGCGATAGCAAAATTCAATGGAAGATGGCTCTCCTCCGTGTTCACCACAGATTCCAATCTTCAAATCACTGCGTGTAGAACGTCCTTTTTCAACTCCTAATTTAATAAGCTGTCCGACACCTTCCTGATCGAGAACTTGGAACGGATCTTTTTCAATGATTTTTTTCTCGATGTAATCAGGAACAAAAGAGGCAATATCGTCTCGTGAGAAGCCGAAAGTCATCTGCGTGAGGTCATTGGTACCAAACGAGAAAAATTCAGCATTTTCAGCTATCTGATCGGCAATCAGTGTTGCACGCGGTACTTCAATCATGGTGCCCACTTTGTATTCGATACGATCACCTTTCTCGGCAAAAAGTTTTTCGGCAGTCTCTCGGATTATGCGTTCCTGTTCCAGAAATTCTTTTTTTATCCCAACCAAAGGTACCATAATTTCAGGTATGATTTTGATTCCTTTGGATTTAAGTTTCAAGGCAGCTCCCAAAATAGCGCGTGTTTGCATTTCGGTAATTTCTGGATAAGTGTTTCCCAACCGACATCCACGATGTCCCAACATGGGATTTTGTTCGCGAAGTTCTTCGACGCGTTGTTGTATTTTTTGTAAGGGAAGTCCCATAGCTTCAGCCATTTCCTTCTGTCCTTTTTCATCATGGGGGACAAATTCGTGCAATGGAGGATCGAGCAGACGCACCGTAACCGGAAAACCATCCATCACTTCAAAAATTCCTTCAAAATCAGCTTGCTGATAAGGCAGAATTTTTCCCAGTGCTTTGCGGCGTCCTTCTTCATTTTCGGCCAAAATCATTTCACGCATGGCCTTGATTTTTTCTCCTTCAAAAAACATGTGTTCCGTACGGCACAAACCTATGCCAACTGCACCAAATTTTCGAGCTACGGCTGCATCGTGTGGCGTATCGGCATTGGTGCGAACTTTCATGCTCGAATATTTATCGGCAAGCGTCATCAGTTCGGCAAAATCGGCATCCAATTCGGCTTCCTGCGTAGGAATTTGGCCAAGATAAACATCACCTGTTGAACCATTTAGGGATATGTAATCTCCTTCTCGGAGTACAATGCCATCGGCTTCCATTGTTTTTTGAGCATAATCAATTTTAAGAGAACCGGCACCCGAAACGCAACATTTTCCCATTCCGCGAGCTACAACTGCGGCGTGTGAAGTCATTCCGCCACGAGCAGTAAGAATTCCCTGAGCTGCGGCCATTCCGGCTAAATCTTCTGGCGAAGTTTCTATACGAACCATAATAACTTTTTCTCCACGTGCAGCCCATTCTGCAGCGTCATCAGCATTGAAAACTATTTTTCCGCTGGCGGCTCCGGGTGAAGCAGCCAGTCCTTTTGCAATGACCTTTGCTTTTTTTACGGCATTTTTGTCAAAAATTGGGTGGAGCAGTTCGTCCAAACGCAAAGGGTCGACTCTCAACAAGGCAGTTTGTTCATCAATAATTCCTTGATGAAGCATATCGATGGCAATTTTCACCATTGCTGTTCCGGTACGTTTGGCATTACGGGTTTGCAGTAGCCAGAGTTTGCCTTCCTGAACGGTGAATTCCATGTCCTGCATATCTTTGTAATGTTTTTCGAGTTTTTCCTGCACTTCATTCAGTTCTTTATAGATTTCCGGCAGCGCTTCTTCCATCGAAGGATATTTTTCTTTTCGTTCTTCTTCTGAAATGCCTGTAAGTTTTGCCCATTGTTGAGAACCTTGTTTGGTGATTTGCAGCGGAGTACGAATACCGGCCACTACATCTTCTCCCTGCGCATTGATTAAATATTCTCCATTGAAAACATCTTCGCCGGTAGCCGCATCACGAGTGAAACAAACACCTGTAGCAGAAGTATTTCCCATATTTCCAAATACCATAGCCTGAACGGTAACGGCAGTTCCCCATTCGCTGGGTATTCCTTCCATTTTTCGGTAAAATATGGCGCGTTCATTCATCCATGAATCGAAAACGGCACAAATAGCTCCCCACAGTTGGTCGTAAACCGACAGCGGAAATTCTTTGCCCGTTCGTTCGGCAACCAAAGCCTTAAATCTTTTGACCAATTCTTTCAAGTCATCAACCGTTAGCTCGGTGTCCAGTTTTACGCCTCGTTCTTCCTTCAATTGTTCGATAACTGCTTCAAATGGATCGATATCGTTTTTGTTGGCAGGTTTTAAGCCCAACACAACATCACCATACATTTGAATAAAGCGGCGGTATGAATCCCATGCAAAACGCGGATTGCCGGTTTTTTCAGCCAAGCCTTCTACAATTTCATCATTTAAACCAAGATTCAAAATGGTGTCCATCATTCCGGGCATGGAAGCTCTTGCTCCGGAGCGCACCGAAACCAACAATGGATTTTTTTTGTCTCCAAATTTGGAACGCATTAGTTTTTCAACGCCTTCCATAGCTTTTTCCACTTCGGGTTTGAGTAGTTCCACTACTTTATCCTTTCCTAAAGCATAATATTCCGTACAAACTTCGGTGGTTATGGTAAAACCCGGTGGAACGGGAATACCCAGCAAATTCATTTCGGCTAAATTTGCACCTTTTCCTCCCAATAAATTCCTCATACTGGCGCTTCCTTCAGCTTGCCCATTACCAAATGTGTAAACTCTTTTCTTATTATCCATATTTTTTTTTCATTTAAAAATTTTTATAGTTTGAATGAACAACTTCAAACTACAAAAATAATTATTTTGATTAAAAATGGAAAGGAAAACGGGGAAATTGTCATCCTTATATTGCAATTTGCTATCGCAGCATTAATGACATATTTTCAGTAATTATGAAATATTTTCTTGTTTATCAGTTAATTGAATGAAAAATCACGTCAATATTTCCTCTTTTGATGATTGGTAAGTGTTTTGAACGAAAAAGGAAAAACAATTGAAATAGTTAAAAAATTTTTAAAACATAAAACTTATGAACTTCAATAATTTTACCATCAAGTCGCAGGAAGCTATTCAGGAAGCTGTGGACATTGTTCAGAGCAAAGGACAGCAGGCTGTCGAAACGCCTCATTTGCTGAAAGGTGTTTTGTTGAAAGGCGAGGATGTTATTCAGTATTTGTTTGGAAAAATGGGCGTTAATTTGTCGATGCTGAATTCTGTAATCGACCGAATGATAGAAACTTATCCACGCGTTTCCGGAGGCGAACCTTATCTGGGACGAGAAACAAATGCTGTTTTGCAGAAAGCCATTGATATTTCTTCAAAAGCTGGTGATGAATTTGTGGCATTGGAATCTATTCTGATGGCATTGGTTGTGGAAAACAACAGTGTAAAAAAAGCACTGAATGATGCAGGTGTTAACGAAAAGTCGTTAAGCGAAGCCATTAATGAATTGAGAAAGGGCTCAAAAGTAAATTCGGCTTCGGCGGAGGATACATACAATTCTTTAAACAAATATGCCATTAACCTGAACGAACGTGCCAGAAGCGGCAAGTTGGATCCCGTAATAGGAAGGGATGAAGAAATTCGTCGAGTGTTGCAAATATTGAGCCGTCGTACCAAAAATAATCCTATTTTGATAGGAGAGCCCGGAACAGGTAAAACTGCCATTGTGGAAGGTTTGGCACACAGAATTGTGAGAGGCGATGTTCCGGAAAATTTAAAATCGAAACAGATTTACTCATTGGATATGGGTGCCGTCATAGCAGGTGCCAAATATAAAGGTGAATTTGAAGAACGTCTAAAATCGGTTGTGAATGAAGTGGTTAATTCCAATGGCGAAATTATTCTCTTTATTGACGAAATTCATACGCTGGTAGGCGCAGGGAAAAGCGAAGGAGCAATGGATGCTGCCAACATTTTAAAACCAGCACTTGCCAGAGGCGATTTGCGAGCAATTGGTGCAACAACTTTGGCAGAATATCAAAAATATTTTGAATCGGATAAAGCATTGGAACGTCGATTCCAAATCGTCATGGTGGACGAACCGGATATACCGAGTTCTATTTCCATTTTGCGAGGGTTGAAAGAACGCTACGAAAATCATCATAAGGTGAGAATTAAGGATGACGCCATAATTGCAGCCGTTGAACTTTCGAGTCGTTATATTACCGAACGTTTTCTTCCCGACAAGGCTATTGATTTGATGGACGAAGCCGCCGCCAAATTGCGTTTGGAAATTGATTCTGTGCCGGAAGAACTGGATGTGATTGAAAGAAACATTAAGCAACTGGAAATTGAACGTGAAGCTATCAAACGTGAAAACGATACAAAAAAACTCGAACAACTTAGTCAGGAAATTGCCAATCTGAAAGAGCAGGCCGATGCCTTAAGAGCCAAATGGGCAAGTGAAAAATCGCTGATTGACAAAATTCAACAGGCAAAAATAGACATTGAAAATTTGAAATTTGAAGCCGAAAAGGCCGAAAGAGAAGGCAATTATGGCAAAGTGGCCGAGATTCGTTATGGCAAAATAAAAGCATTAGAGTCCACCATAGCTCAATATCAGGAAGAGCTGGCAAAAATTCAGGGAAATAATCCGTTGATTAAGGAAGAAGTGGACAGCGAAGATATTGCAGAGATTGTAAGCCGCTGGACCGGAATCCCCGTAACCAAGATGTTGCAAAGTGAAAAGGAAAAACTTTTGCACTTGGAAGAAGAATTACATAAAAGAGTGGTGGGACAGGACGATGCTATTCAGGCTGTTGCCGATGCAATTCGTCGCAGTAGAGCCGGATTGCAAGATCCAAAAAGACCTATCGGATCGTTTATCTTTCTTGGTACCACTGGTGTCGGTAAAACGGAATTGGCCAAAGCATTGGCTGAATATCTGTTCAACGACGAAAACATGATGACACGAATCGATATGAGCGAGTATCAGGAAAAATTTTCGGTAACACGACTTATTGGTTCGCCTCCGGGATATGTAGGTTACGACGAAGGTGGACAACTCACCGAAGCCATACGAAGAAAACCTTATTCCGTTGTGCTTTTCGACGAAATAGAAAAAGCTCATCCTGACGTCTTCAATGTTTTGCTTCAGGTACTGGACGATGGACGTTTGACCGATAACAAGGGACGTACTGTAAATTTCAAAAATACAATTATCATCATGACGTCCAACATTGGTTCATCATTGATTCGTGAAAATTTTGAAAAAATTAACGAATACAACCATGATGAAATCATCGAAAGAACGAAAAATGAGGTGTTTGAATTGCTGAAACAAACCATTCGTCCGGAATTTTTGAACCGGATCGATGAGCTGATCATGTTCAAACCACTTGATCGTTCGCAGATAGAAGATATTGTTCGTCTGCAATTGGATGGTGTACGCCGAATGCTCGAACAAAACGGTATCCGGTTGGAAACTACCGATCGTGCAGTGAAGTTTATTGCCGACAATGGCTACGATCCACAGTTTGGAGCCCGGCCGGTAAAGAGAGCAATACAAAAATTTATTTTGAACGATTTGTCGAAGAAAATAATTGCCGGAGAGATTGTTAGCAACCAAGTAGTGGTTGTTGATGCTGACGAAAATGGTATTGTTTTCAAAAACAAATAAATAAAAAACTTGAAAAATAAAGAGGGGGCTATCCTAATTTTTTGAGACGGCCCCTTTTTATGTTACAAAACGGAATTTGGTGAATTTAACCGAATACTTTCATTATTTGAAAAAACAATTGATTTACTTGGATTTACGTTGTTTCATTTCAATGAAAAAAGTGTTTTATCAATGAAATTTTTCGGTAACTTCTTGTGTGTTGTGTTTGTATTTGAAGAGAATAGCAAATAAAATTCCCACTATTAAGGCATAACCGGCAAAAATATACCAGGCAGTTGACCAATTTGGAACTTCGGCATGGGTAACAAATTTATCAACAATAGCGCCGGCTAGATAGGATCCAAAAGTTGCGCCCAGTCCGTTGGTCATGATCATAAATAATCCTTGAGCAGATGCCCGAATGGAAGAATCGGTCGATTGTTCGACAAAAAGAGATCCGGAAATATTGAAAAAGTCAAAAGCCATGCCATAAACAATCATTGAAAGAATAAGCATCCAAAGTCTGTCTCCTGGATTGCCCATCCCAAAAAGTGCAAATCTAAATACCCAAGCAAACATACTCATTAGCATAACATTTTTGATTCCAAATTTTTTCAAAAAGAATGGTATAGTAAGAATAAAAAGGGTTTCGGATATTTGTGAAATGGATAGTAACACAACAGAATGTCTTACTCCGAAAGAATTCATATATTCAGGAATTTCGGAGAAACTTCTCAAAAATAAGTCTCCAAAACCATTGGTAATTTGAAGTGAAGCCCCCAATAGCATGGAAAATATAAAAAAGATGGCCATTTTTTTGTGCTTAAATAAAGTAAATGCCCTTAACCCCAATACATCTATTACCGATTTTTTTTCGTTGCTTCGGTTAACAGTGCAGGGTGGTAATGTAAAAGAATAGACTCCCAAAATTAAAGCCGCTGTAGCAGCAACATAAAGTTGCGCTTGTGAAAATTTGAACCCCGTGAAGTCAACTGTCCACATGGCACAAATAAACCCAATGGTTCCCCATACCCTAATTGGAGGAAAATCTTTGACAATATCGTAGTGATTTTTTTCCAAAGCATTGTATGCCACTGTGTTGCTTAGTGAAATAGTTGGCATGTATAGCATTACACTTATGAACATGAAGCTGTAAAATGCCATATATTGGGTTTGAAATGAAGCTGCAATAAGAAATATTGAACCTAATAAATGACAAATACCCAGCATTTTATGTGCCGGAATCCATCTGTCGGCAACAATGCCAAGCAATCCAGGCATGAAAAGTGAAACAATACCCATTGAGGCAAAGATACTCCCAATCTGGACTCCGCTAAAGTTAAGAATATTTCCTGCATAACTACCCAAAGAAATCAACCAAGAACCCCAAATAAAATATTGAAGGAAATTCATAAGAATCAAGCGAAATTTGATACTCATAGCGTATTAATTTAAGTGATTATATTTGATTTTTCTTTAAAAATTCACCACAAGATTGGTAGCTTTTAAAAAAGTGATAGTATCTACAAATAAAAGATGCCTTTTCACAATATTAAGGAAATTAATCTCCCCAAATTTTATGGGAGCAAAGATAGATAAAAAGTTGGAAAAGCAAATTTTCAAAGTTTTATTCCTTATTTTGTTTACAAATGATATAATTGCCAATTCGGGCTATAAAGTCAATTGCAAAATACAACCTTATTTATGTTATTAAATTTTCCATGCAAATCAAACATTATTTAGCAATAATTTAAGATGGTAATATTTTATCAGCATGAGCATTCAGAGGTTCTTTTTTTATTTTTCGCTGCTTACGTGCAAAACATAAATTTTTCGGAAATAAAATTTTATTTTAAAAATCACAAAATCAGAGAATTACAAAAACAAGAATGTAACAACAATATATATTTAACATTATTTAATTTTTCAAAGTGAATTAAATAGAGAATTATATATTACATTTGTTGTGATAAAATCGTGTGCGTACACATTATTTTTGAAAAACAATATAATTACTTGTTAATCAGAGACATATAGTTATTACGAGTAATAAGTTTAAAAAAATGTATAATCATATATTTCATTGCTTTTTCAACACATTAAAAATAATTTTGAAATAAAAACCGTGTGCGAACACATTTTAATTTTAGCATCGATAAAATTAAAAGATTATTTTTTATATTGAAACATTTAGAAGGATAAGAATCACATCAATTTTAAATACTTAACTTTTAATTAAATCTAATTTTATGAGAACTCAAAAAAAATTTATTTCCATTTTGTTTTTCATATTGGTTGGTTTTTTTGTTCAAGTTTATGGTTTTACTGACCAGAACAATTTAATTCAGCAAAATGAAAGAACGATTAAAGGAACTGTAAAAACTACTGATGGAGAGCCATTAATTGGGGTATCAGTTATTGTTGCGGGATCTCCTTCTGCAGGTACTGTTACCAATTTAAATGGAGATTTTACTATCACTGTTCCGGCTAATGCCACCAAGTTGCAGTTTTCCTATGTTGGAATGAAACCGTTAACTGTTGAAATAGGGAATCGAAGTGTCATTAATGTGGTAATGACCGAAGAAGCGATAGGATTGAATGAAGTTGTTGCCATTGGATATGGCACGGTGAAAAGAAAAGACATTACCGGTTCTGTAGTTTCGGTTAGTTCGGATGCGATTATGAACATTCCCGTATCTTCTCCAGCAGAAGCAATTTCAGGAAAATTGGCCGGCGTGCAGGTTACAACTACTGAAGGATCTCCCGATGCGGAAATCAGAATACGTGTTCGTGGCGGAGGTTCCATTACCGGAAGCAACAAACCTTTGTTGATAGTTGATGGATTTCCTGTACAATCTATTGATGACATTTCTCCTTATGATATTGAATCTATTGACATTTTGAAAGATGCCTCATCTACGGCAATTTATGGTTCTCGTGGTGCTAATGGGGTAGTTATCATCACTACCAAATCGGGAAAAGAAGGCAAAATAACAGCAAATTATAATTTCTATACCGCAGCAAAAAAAATAGCCAAAACATTGGACGTTTTGTCTCCATCAGATTATGCTAAGTGGCAGTATGAGCTGGCTTTGTTGAAAAACGATGGAGATGCAAGCTCTTACGAAAAGTATTTTGGCAATTATCAGGATATTGATCTTTATAACAATGTACCTTCCAACAATTGGCAAGATCTTGTATTTGGTAGGACAGGAACAACTTTTAATCACAATTTAAGCATCAACGGAGGCGATTCCAAAAACAAATTTGCTTTTAGTTTCAGTCATATAGATGACAAGGCCATTATGCAAATGTCAAGTTTCAAGCGCGACAATATTAATTTTAAGTACACTACCAATCCTTCCAAAAATGTTTCAATGAATTTTTCTACTCGATACATCAACACAAAAATCAATGGTGGAGGTATGAATGAACAAAAGGAAGTTTCAAGTGCCGATTCGCGTTTGAAATATGCCATGATTTATCCTCCTTTTCCTTTAAAAGATCTGACATCAGAAGCCGGTACCAGTGATGATACGGAAATAGGGAATTTATATAATCCATTGGTGGCTATTTCCGATAACGATCGTCAACAAAAGCGGAACGATCTTAATATGGCAGGAGATATAACGTGGAAAGCATTTGATAATTTTAAGCTGAAAGTTGAGTTTGGATACGAGAATTATCGTGCAGAAGACCAGCGTTTTTATGGAACTACCACTTATTACATTAAAAATATTCCTTCCTCCGAAAATCAGGGTTATCCCGCTGCCGAATTGAACAATACATTTTTGAATACTTTCAGAAATACCAATACGGTAAGTTATGACTTTAAGAAATTATTGGGAACTAGTCATCATTTGGATGTATTGCTGGGAGAAGAATACATTTTTAATAGTAAGCAAACGTTAACTAATACTATTCACGGATATCCCAAAAGCTTTACTTCTACCAATGCTTTTAGGTTAACCTCTCAAGGAACTCCCTATAATATCGAGAATTATTATTCACCCGACGATATACTTTTATCATTCTTTGGAAGAGCAAATTATGATTATTTAAGTCGTTATCTGATGAGTGTAACATTTAGAGCCGATGGTTCGAGTAAGTTTTCCAAAGGCAATAAATGGGGATATTTTCCTTCTGCTGCCTTAGCATGGAGAATTTCTTCAGAACCTTTTATGGAATCTACTCAATCTTGGTTGGATGATTTAAAGCTCAGGTTGAGCTATGGAACAGCGGGAAACAATAACATACCATCCGGTCAGATGACACAATCTTTCGATTCCAAGTCTACTTCATGGATCAATAACGTTGCTTCTTACTGGTCTCCCTCAAAAATTATGGCAAATCCCGATTTGAAATGGGAGACAACCGTAACGCGAAACTTGGGATTGGACTTTGTCCTCTTGAAAAGTAAATTAAATGGAACAATTGAAGGTTATTATAATACCACTTCCGACTTGTTGATCAATTTCCCCGTTCCTGGTACAGGTTATGATACTCAGTACCGTAATATGGGAGAAACGCAAAATAAGGGCGTTGAATTTACACTGAATTGGATAGCAATAGACAAAAAGAATTATGGTTTGAGTTTCAGTGGAAACATTGGATTCAATAAAAACAAAATCAATTCTTTGGGAATAATGAGCGACTTTGGAGCATCCAGTGGTTGGGCTTCAACTGAAATAGGTAACGATTACTGGATTGCTGTAGGAGGTTCTGTTGGGCAAATGTATGGCTACCGTTCCGATGGAAGATATGAAGTATCTGATTTTGAAGGATACGATTCTGTAAAGAAAAAATGGATATTGAAGGAAGGAGTTGTTGATTGTTCTTCCGTAATTGGATCAGATGCGCTTCGCCCGGGAGCAATGAAACTGAAAGATATTACCAATGACAGCATTGTAAATTCAAAAGATTATACGATAATAGGAAATGCCAATCCCTTACATACCGGTGGATTTACAATTAATGGAAGATTGTACGGATTTGACCTTTCTGCAAATTTTAACTGGAGTTATGGGAATGATGTGTACAATGCCAATAAAATCGAATACACTTCTACCAGTAAATATCAATATCGAAACATGTTAGCCATCATGGCAGACGGAAAACGCTGGACCAATTTGAAATCAGACGGAACCATTAGCAACAATCCGGCAGAATTGGAAGCCATGAATGCCAATACAACAATGTGGTCTCCGTATATGTCAAAATATGTTTTTTCCGATTGGGCTGTTGAAGATGGTTCCTTCTTGAGGTTAAATACACTTACTTTAGGTTATACTTTACCGGTTCATTTAATCAGACAAATCAAAATTCAACAGTTGCGTTTTTATGTTACCGGTTATAATTTGTATTGCTGGACAAATTATTCCGGTTTCGATCCTGAAGTTTCAACTCGACGTAAAACCGAATTGACACCATCGGTTGATTATTCGGCATATCCAAAAAGCCGACAGGTAGTATTTGGCTTAAATTTAAATTTTTAACCTTGTAAATAATTTGATAAAATGAAAAAGACAATATTTATTTCTGCAATACTCACTCTTTTCTTAATGGGAATAATGAGTTCATGCGAGGAAACTTTAGAAGCTCCCACCAAATCGTCATTGGACGAACAGGTAATTTTTTCTACGCCTGTTTTGGCAGAAGGAGCTTTGATGGGCATTCATCAATCTTTGGCAGAAACCAATTCCTATCGTGGTCGTTACATACCTTTTTACGGGATTAACACCGATATCGAGTGGTACAATTCATCTGAAAATGTAAGTGATGACCGTGCAAAACTGACCGGTTACGATCCGCTTCCTACCAATACTCAGATGAATATGGAAAACAATGCATGGGCTAAAATGTATGAAGCTATTGAACGTGCTAATTTATGTATTAGAGGTTTGCGACTTTATGGAAATGTGGAGAAAAATCCAGAACTTGCCCAAATACTGGGCGAAGCCCTTACTTTAAGAGCCATGATTTACAATGATTTGATAAAAGCGTGGGGTGATGTCCCTGCGCGGTTTGAACCCATTTCTCCTTCTACGCTTTATTTGCCAAAATCGGACAGAGATGTAATTTACAAGCAAATAATTGCCGATTTGGCCGAAGCAGAAAATTATGTGGCTTGGCCTAATGAAACGGCTGTTACACGAACCACTGAACGAGTAAACAAGGCTTTTGTAAAAGGTTTAAGAGCCAGAATTTGTCTGGCTGCTGCTGGATATTCTCAACGTCCCGATGGAACGATTCGCAGAAGTAATGATCCTGAACTTTCGGTTGAAAACCTTTATCCAATCGTTAAACAAGAATGTATTGATGTCATTGAAAGCAAGACCTGTAAATTGGGAACTTTTGAACAAAATTTCAGAAACCTTTGCCAAGACAACGTTACTGCAGGATTAGAATCACTTTATGAAATACCATTTTCCGATGGACGTGGTCGGGTGTTATATACATTTGGAGTAAAACATACTACTACCGATAAATACACTCAACAAGCACAAGGTGGACAGAATGGACCGCTTCCTTATGTTTATTACGATTTTGATAAAGATGATATTCGTCGTGATATTACTTGTGTGCCTTATGAATGGACAAATGGCAAACAAGTGCCACGCAAACTGAGTTCGTGGTGTTTTGGAAAATTGCGTTACGAATGGATGAAAAGAGTGGTTACTTCAACCAATGATGACGGAGTAAACTGGCAATGCATGCGTTATGCCGATATTTATTTAATGGCTGCTGAAGCAATTAACGAACTTGATGGTCCGGAAGCAGCAGCACCTTATTTGAGAGAAATTCGCAAACGGGCTTTCCCAAATAATCCTGAAAAAGTTGACGCTTACATGGCAAGTGTAACCACAAGCAAAATAGCTTTTTTCAATGCTATTGTCAACGAACGTGCTCTTGAGTTTTGTGGTGAATCGTTGAGGAAGGCCGATTTGATTCGCTGGAATTTACTTTCTACAAAAATGAATGAAGCAAAAGCTAAACTCACCCGACTAGCTAATCGTCAAGGCGAATATGCCGACCTACCTGAAAAAATTTACTATAAAACAGCCAGCGATGGTGAATCGCTTATCATATACGGATTGGAGCATGGACATACCGATACCGAAGGAGCGGCTTTAAACTACGAATCGAGCAAGGGTTGGTTTGTAAGCAATGGTGTCAACACCTTAACTGTTGATAAAATTAATTCTCTTTTTCAAAGAGATCCAGATACTCGTCAATTTTGGCCCATATGGCAAGTGTTTATCGATTCGAGTAACGGCTTGCTGAAAAATGATTATGGCTATTAACTAACCTTATTAAATTCTACAACATGAAAAAGATATTTAAAAATATTCCTATCCTATTTAGTTTATTGATTGTCTTCACTGTAAGTTCATGTAAAGATGAATTACCGGAAGAAATTACAGAATTGGTGACAGACCGATTGTTCTCTCCTGTTGGTGTTGAAGCAAAAGTGATAAACAAAACACAGGTGGTTCTTAACTGGACAAAAAATCCAAAGGCAGAAAGTTATGTAATTGAAGTATATGAAAATGACAGCTTGACATTTGCTGGAAGTCCAGTAATGATTTTTACTAATATTACGAATGATGATATTCCGGATACCATTAAGAGTGGATTGATAGGAGCAACGCAATATTCAGTACGTATCAAGGCGGTGGGAAGTGAAATTGCAGAATCGAAATGGAGTGCTGTATATTTTAAAACGGGCGAAGAACAAATTATGAACGCCGTATCCGAAGAATCGGTTTCAGCACACAGTGTAAAATTGACATGGAAAGCCGGAGAAACTGCTACGAAAATTATTTTAACGGCTGGCCAAAGTACTTTAGAGCATGTGGTAACGGCGGAGGAAATAGCAGCTGGAGAGGCGACCGTGAGCGGATTGATTGAAGATACAGACTATACTGCCAGGTTGATGAAAGATGACAAAGTACGTGGAAGTGCTACTTTTACTACCAAAATTGATTTAAATGCAGCAAATACCATTGTTGTTCATCCTGATGAAGATTTGGTTGCTGCTATTCAGGCAGCACCTTCCGGCAGCAGAATTGTGTTAGTTGCCTCAGACGATGGAAGTAATGAATTTTTAAAAAGTGCCGGTCAAACAATTAATATAGACAAAGGTATCAGTATCAGAGGATATTTGAAGAGCAATAAACCTACTCTTCATATGCAATTTAGATTAACTGCAGAAAACGCTTCTTTAACTGTAAAAGACGTTATTCTGAATGGTCAGAGCGATGCTGATATGCGTGATCATGTGGTGCAGCTCACTCAAAGTGTGGCTTGTGGTGATATTTTATTCAAGGATTGTATTATTACAAATTATGGTAAATCTTTGATTTCGGGTGCAAGTAGAATTGCTGTTTCGGTAAGATCATTTACCATTCAAAATTGCAAAGTTTCCAACATTTTGACCAGTAGTGCCGATTGCATTGATGTTCGATCTGGATGTATTGAAAATGCAACGTTATTGAATTCAACTTTTTATAATTGTGCTCCCGACCGTGATTTTTTCCGACTTGATGATGCCTCTTCCAGCTTCCCTGGAAAGTCGACCATTATTAAAGTCAACCGTTGTACTTTTAGTAAAGTAAATAATGATGCTGCTCGTCGCTTATTATACGTACGATTTGCTAATAATGAAATTACATTTACCAACAATGTAGTGGCTAATTCAGTGGGATATTATACCAACCAGACAGCTACCAATATTGTACTTTTCAACAAAAATAATTATTTCAATGCACCCAATTATCTTGTTTATACAGGTACAGCGCTGAATGTAAAAACTGATAATTCGGGCACTTACCTGCAGCAAAATCCCGGTTTTGTTGATGAAGCAAACGGTAATTTAACCATAACAAATGCTACCTTGTTGGAACAAGGAATTGGAGCCAATATTTCTTGGTAGTTTTTTTCATAGCTGAGTAGAAGCATAAAGACAGCCTTATTGCTGTTTTTATGCTTCATTAAAAAATAGATTTTATTGATCTCTTAATTATAAAAGTGATGAAATTTAAGTCATTATTTTTAATGCTGGCAAGTGCAATTTTAATCACTGCCCATTTAAATGCAAAAAATCCTTACGAATATCTTTTCAAAAATTTACCTTTTGAAATGCCAAAAATCCAGCCCCCCACTTTTAAAAACAATGTGGTGAGGATAGAAGATTTTGGCGGAAAAGGTGATGGAAAAACTTTAAACACCGAAGCTTTTAAACAGGCAATTGATGCTCTTGCCCGAAAAGGTGGAGGTAAATTAATTGTACCTGCAGGTGTATGGTTTACTGGACCTATTGAATTAAAATCAAATATTAATCTTCATCTGGAAAAAGGAGCATTAATTCTTTTTTCAAAAGATTTTGATTTATATCCTTTGGTAGATACCTACTTTGAAGGTTTGGCAACCAAACGCTGCCAATCACCCATTTCCGGAAGGAACATTGAAAATGTAGCCATTACTGGAGAAGGTTCGATTAATGGATCGGGGGAAGCATGGAGGCCTTTGAAAAAATCAAAAGTTACAGCTTCGGAATGGAAAAAAGTGGTCAATTCGGGCGGAGTTGTAAAAGAGGGAAATTATTGGTTTCCATCGGAAAAATCATACAAAGGATACTCGATAAGCGACATGAATGTTCCGCGTGCAAAACTGACTGATGAAGAATGGATGGAAATAAGGGATTTTCTTCGTCCGGTTATGGTGAGTTTTATTCAATGCAAAAATGTTTTCTTGCAGGGTGTTTTATTTGAAAATTCTCCAAGCTGGAACATTCATCCTTTTATGTGTGAAAATGTGATTGTTGATAACATTATCGTCCGAAATCCCGATTATGCTCAAAATGGGGATGGAATTGATGTGGAATCCTGTAAAAATGTCATCATAGTCAATAGTTATTTTGATGTAGGAGATGATGCCATTTGCATTAAATCGGGCAAAGACGAAGAAGGCCGTCGTAGAGCTGTTCCTACCGAAAATTTAATTGTTCACAACTGTAAGGTTTTCAAAGCTCATGGTGGTTTTGTGGTTGGAAGTGAAATGTCGGGTGGAGTAAGAAATATTTCTGTCAGTTGCTGTCAGTTTTTAGGAACGGATGTGGGACTTCGCTTCAAAAGTAAACGTGGACGTGGTGGCGTTGTTGAGAATATTTTTGTTGACGGAATTTACATGTTCGATATTTTAACCGACTCATTTTTATTTGATTTGTATTATGGTGGCAAGTCCGCTACAGAAGCTATGGAAGAAGGAAACGATAATCAGAAAGATGCTGTATTGATGCCTGTTACAGAAGAGACACCCGTTTTCAGAAATATTTTCGTAAAAAACATAGTTTCGCGCAACGCACACAGAGCAATGTTTTTCAACGGGTTGCCTGAAATGAAAATCAGCAACATTCAGGTTGAAAATGCAATTATCACAGCTACTTATGGAGCAGAATTGAATAATTCCAAAGATATAGTATTCAAAAACATTTATGTTGAACCGACAATCGGTCCTGCTCTGCGTTTAAATCGGATAGAAAATTTTAAAGCCGAAAATTTCACCTATCCCGAAAAACTTCAAAATGCAATTGAACTGAAAGGAGAGGAAAACGAAAATATAATTATTTCAAATGTTAAAATCAAATGAAGTTCAGGTTCTCAGCAATTACGATTCTTGGTGTTTTGATGTTGTTTTTTCTTGCTTCAGCACCTAAACCTGTCAAGGTTTTGATGGCAGGTGATTCTACAATGGCCGATAAGGTGCTGTATAAAACAGTTTTTGACAGTTTGACGGGAAAATCTTATGAAGAACCTTTTCTTGAGCGGGGATGGGGACAATTATTGCCCGAATTGCTCAACGATAAGGCTTTGGTGAAAAATTATGCCAGAAATGGCAGAAGTACCAGATCGTTTATAGAAGAAGGATTGTGGACAGAGTTATTGAACAATACCGAAAAAGGTGATTTTGTGATTATTCAATTTGGACACAATGACGAGTCTGTAGAAAAAACGGGTCGTTATACCAATCCGGCGCAATTCAGGCTGAATTTTGTGGCATTTGTTGCCGAAGTAAGATTGAAAGGTGCGACTCCTGTTCTTTGTACTCCGGTAGCCCGAAGAAATTTCGACAACACAGGTCGCCTTGTACCAACACACGGCAGTTACCCCGAAATTATACGCAGTGTTGCTCGAGATTATCGGGTTCCAATGATCGATTTAGAAAAACTCACTTCTGAATGGTTGCAACACGAAGGTGTAGAAGGTTCAAAAAAATATTTCCATAAAATAGCGCCGGGTATTAGTCGCCTGTATCCCAATGGATTGGATGACAATACTCATTTCAATGAAGCTGGAGCTCGAACGGTAGCCGAAATGTTTGTAAAAGAAGTTGCAACTCAAAAAATCAAAGGATTTGAGAAAATTTTTAAAAAATGAATTTTTAAAATAAGTTTATTTTTAATTTAAAAGACCGATTATCAATGAGAAAACTTTATTTGCTGGTAATATTTTCATTAACGTGCTTCAGTTTAACTCCAAAAGAATCAAAATATTACGTTCGAATGGCTGATTCGGAAATGAAACGTAATCCTGAAAGCTGGATGCTTGATTTTTCAAAAAAACTGAAATGGGATTATTGCAACGGGCTTGAATTGCAGGCTTTTCTAAAAGTCTGGGAAAAGACCGGCGATGAAAAATATTTTCAGTATGCCAAAAGTTATGCCGATACCATTATTGAGGAAAATGGACAAATAAAAGGGTACAAACTTGAAGAATACAATTTGGATCGAATTAACTCTGGCAAATTCCTTTTCACTTTATATGAAAAAACTAAAGATGAAAAATACAAAAAAGCTATTGAATTACTTCGTAGCCAGATAAACACGCAGCCTCGCACCAGCGAAGGCGGTTTTTGGCACAAAAAGATTTATCCGCATCAAATGTGGCTGGATGGTATTTATATGGCTTCACCTTTTTTGGCTGAATATGCTTACCGGTTTAATGAACCGGCATTATTTGACGAAGTAGCTTTTCAAATTCTGCTCATTGCTAAACATTGTTATGATCCTGCCACCGGGCTGTATTATCACGGTTGGGATGAGAGTCGCCAACAAAAATGGGCTGACCCTGTGAAAGGAACTTCACCCAATTTCTGGAGCAGAAGCATGGGCTGGTATGCAATGGCAATAGTGGATGTGCTGGATTTCTTACCTGAAAATCATCCAAAACGACCCGAAATAATTAAAGTTTTGACTGATTTGTGCTACTCGCTCGACAAATATCGTGATCCGAAAACAGGAATGTGGTTTCAGGTTACGGATAAAATCAATGAAAAGGGAAATTATGTCGAATCGAGCGGTTCTGCCATGTTTATTTATACTTGGGTAAAAGGAGCGCAAAAAGGTTATTTGCCCAAAGAATTTCTCAAGAAAGGTAAAAAAGCCTACAAGCAATTTGTAAAAACTTTTATTGTCGAAAATTCTGATGGAACTATTTCATTGAAAAATGCCTGTGCTGTAGCCGGTTTGGGTGGCGAAAAAAATTATCGCGACGGCAGTTATGAATATTACATTTCCGAACCCATCAGGGACAATGACCCGAAAGCGGTTGCCCCTTTTATAATGGTGAGTGTATTGCTGAATAAATAAAGAGACATACCTTATCAATAAATTTTAAAAAAATACCAATGAAAAAAATATTTTACTTTCTGCTATTATTCTTCTTTGTAGGTTTTTCAATTATAAAGGCTCAAACCAAAATAGATGTTTGGGATTTTGGTGCGGCACAATTCGATCCTACTATTTACAACAACATGTTGGATGAAGCAACAATTAATAGTTGGTATCCGGGCGTAACACCCGGAACCACAGGGAAAAATTTACCCAGCTCATTTACCGTCGGTATTTTAAGCTGGACCAGTACTTCTTCTACAAGCGACCGCTTGAGAACATCCAATACCAATCTTACGCGTTACGATTCAAATGGTGTTCCGGTAACGGTAGCTTCAACTTCAGAAACTTTAACCGGATATCTTTATGTTAATGCCAGCGCTGCTACCGGAAGATATTTAAGCTTAAATTTAAACGAAGACGATGAGGTTACCATTTATGCCAAATCTCAAAATGGAACCGGGAAAATGACTTTTGAATATACGTCGGATAATTCTCAGAAAGACATCGTTTCTTTAACTTCATCACCGGAAATATATAAATTTGTAGCAAAGAAAGCGGGGGTATATAAAATTTATGATTCCGTTGATAAACCATTTTATTACAGAATTTTGAGAAAACCTGCCACGTATGTTTCCGTCAGTGGTACGTTTGATTTGACCAACGCTTCGGATATACCTTCAGGATACACGATTAATTTTACCAATGCTGCCGGAAAGGTTTGGTCAGTAGCTCCTGATGCTTCTAACAACTATTCCATAAATCTGCCTGCAGGATACACTTATTCTTTAAGTCTCAGTAATGCCAACGGCTATATTATATCCAATTCCGACCCTTTGTCGGTGAGTGGAAATACAACTTATAATCCTGTTATCTTAAAAGTTACACTTTACACATTAAGTGGGAATATTACTGGATTGCCTTCCGAAAAACTGGCGAAATTAGGATTAATTTTTACTCCTTCTGATACCAGAATTTATGTCCCCAAACCTGTAGTGAATGCTTCTGCCGGGACTTATTCTGTTCAGTTGGAAGCAAATTGCGATTATACGATTTCTGCTACAGGTGTAAATGATTATTATATCTCCAACAATAATGTAAATATCTCTTCAGATATTAATACCGATATTGTATTTGTAGCTAAGCCGGTTTATACTGTTTTGTTAAATATTAACGGTTTAGACGCTACGCAACTTTCCAAACTTTCTGTTACTTTCTCCAACCTGAATGAATCGGGTTATGTTTATTCTTTCACCGATTTGAATAATATTCAGTTGCGTGATGGAGTCTATTCCATTTCGTGCAGTGGTTTGGACGAATATCCTGTACAATTGGGACTTACGTCAAACTTAAAAGTTAATGGAGCTGAAACTTCAAAAGATTTATCGTTTATTCCCGTTACGGATTGGTCTTTTGATGATGCCACCATTACAAGTGGTGTTACAACGGCTTATAAAGGAATGTTGTTTACCGGTTCGGTTTACAATGAAAAATCGAAGGGACATTTGGTACTCACAGGTAATGCAACGGCTAAAGTTCCTGTTTCACCCGGTGAAAAAATGATAGTTTATTACTATTATTCTGCCAAGTTCACTGTGGATGGAGGAAGTGAAATTTCTACCAACAGCGGAAGTACCAACCGCATTGAATCGCACGAATTTGTTTATGCGGAATCTACTCCCGGTTACATGACCATTGCTAATGTTACAGGAACGACCACCTATTTAACTGAAATTAAAATGGTAAAATCTGTAACCTACAAGCCAATAATAACGGTTGGAACCGATAAGGAATATCAGAGTATCAATGACGCATTAGCTGCCGTTCGTTGTATGACGCGTGAAAATACAGATACTGTAAAAATAATGATAGATCCCGGAAATTACGAAGAAATGTTGGTGATTGATATTCCAAACGTTACTTTGGTTAATGCTTCTACAACACCAAGTATTGCTCTTTTAAACAAAGGTGTGGATATTGATGAAAATGCTGTGAGAATTACTTCGTATTATGGACACGGATACAATTATTTCAGCATGGGCACCGACCAAAAATGGAATGCAGATGTTCTGAGAGTCAATAAGGAAAATGGTTATACAACTTATTCAAATACCGGAAGTGGCACAACTAACGGTTCTTACTGGAATGCAACAGTGGTAGTCTCAGCTTCCGGTTTCAGAGCTGACAATATAATTTTTGAAAATTCTTTTAATCAATATATTTCAAGAAAAGAATCGGAAGATGTAGTTCAGGAATGGTCAACCGGAGGAAAGGGTACCCGTCCTACAACTTACGGGAGTACGGATGTACAGAATAAGAACTTTGTAGAAAGAGCTGCAGCTATTGCATTTACGGCAAGTGCCGATAGGGCAATTTTAAACAAATGTCGAGTTGTTGGTCGTCAGGATTCATTTTATGGAGCTGAAGGCGCCAGAATTGCTGTTTATAAGGGCGTACTTATGGGTGCCACCGATTACTTGTTTGGAGGGATGACATTGACTTGCTACCAAACCGATTTAGCAATGAATACAAGTGAAGCAAGCTCGGATGTTGCTTACATTACAGCTGCACAACAAAATTCTGCTCGCGGATTTTTAATGTATGAATGCAATATAACTTCGGCGATTCCTTCTGTGGAGACAGCTTCACTTTATCGCTCCAAACCCGGATACTTTGGCCGTCCGTGGCAACCAACTACCAGCGAAGTGGTATTTTACTCTACAACCATTGAAACTACAAATAATCCGAGTTTTGACGGGCAATCCTTGATTGTCCCGGCCGGATGGAATAATTCTTTGGGTGGAACTTCCGATAAGGTTTACGAGTACAACACCATAGAAAAATCTGGAGTTGATAATTCTGCTTCTCGCGTTTCTTGGTCAAAAGTGCTTACAGAACCGGTTTTAAGCGACGGAACAGAAATTACTACTTTCAATTTTACAAAAGGAACTGATAATTGGGATCCAATAAACACTTTAAAATCTAATGATATTAATGCAAGTGTTTCACTGCAAAAGAAAGATGATTTTGTTCGGATATTTTCAGTTGGGAGCAAAGTCTTTATTTCAAATGTAAAAAATCCTTCCAAAATAAAAATTTATTCCGTAAATGGCTCTTTATCTTTTGTTAAGGAAATATCCGGAGATGATGAAATTTCATTGGATAAAGGATTGTGGATTGTAAATGTGGTGAATAACGAAAGCATTAAAACAGCAAAAGTTTTAATAAAATAAAATGATGAGGAAAAATAGAATTTTAACAATTTTGTGTGTTTTAGTTTCAAACATTTTTTTGTTACAGATATTTGCCCAAATCCCGGCTTTTCCGGGTGCTGAAGGCGACGGCATGTACACTACCGGCGGACGCGGAGGAAAAATTCTTTATGTAACCAAACTCACCGATGACGGGACAACGGGCACATTGCGCTGGGCTATTAATCAGTCGGGTGCAAGAATCATTATGTTCAAAGTTGCCGGAATTATTCCGCTTACTTCCGAACTCAGGATAAAAAACGGGAATCTGACCATTGCCGGCCAAAGTGCTCCAGGTGATGGAATTTGTCTGAAAAATTATCCGGTGGTAATACAGGCAAGTAACGTGATTATTCGTTTTATACGTTTTCGAATGGGCGATGAAGCGGCCGCAGGAAACACTTCTTACAGTTGGGATGGAGCCGATGCCATTTGGGGGCGTAATCAAAGCAATATCATTATTGATCATTGTTCCATGAGTTGGAGTATTGATGAATGTTCATCTTTTTACGATAACAAGAACTTCACACTTCAATGGTGTGTAATAGCTGAAAGTCTGAGAAAATCTGTTCACGGAAAAGGTACACATGGTTATGCTGGAATTTGGGGCGGGGCGCCTGCTACTTTTCATCATAATTTATTGGCTTTTCACGATAGCAGGAATCCACGTTTTTGTGGAAGCAGATATTCAAATAGTCCATCAACTGAAAGAGTTAATTTTACAAATAATGTCATTTACAATTGGGGAAGCAATTCCGGCTATGGAGGTGAAGGAGGCTATTATAACATGATGAATAATTATTACCGCTCCGGCATAGCCCGAAGTAGCGGTTCTACAAGTTATAGAATTTTCAGTCCAAATGCTGATGACGGAACGAATAGCCAACCAAAAGGCGTTTGGGGACATTTCCATTTAAGCGGAAACATTATGATCAATACACCCAGTGTTACCGATAATAACTGGTTGGGATTTCAACCTGTTGGAACTTATTCCGATACGATTAAATCAGAGGTTCCTTTTGATTTTCCGCCTTATCTGAGACTGCAACGTGCCGACAGTGCTTATTTGAGCGTAACGGGTTTTGCCGGTGCCAGCTTGAAACGCGATGCAGTGGATACACGAATAATTGATAATGTGCTGAATGGAACTGTTACGGTTACACAAGGAAGCAATGGAAGCACCGGTGGTTTTATTGATTCTCAGGCAGATGTTGGCGGTTGGCCCGAATATACTTATGATCCGGCAACTGTTCCAACGGATACCGATGGCGATGGCATGCCTGACGATTGGGAAACGGCAAAGGGCTTGAATCCAAATGATGCTTCAGATGGAAGTACAAAAACGATTGACGGACAATACACTAATGTTGAAGTTTATTTGAACGAATTGGCTGCACCAGTCGTAAATCGACAATATTTGGATGCAAATACTGCTGTAAATGAAGTATATGCAAATTCTTCTTTGCGCATTTATCCCAATCCTTTCAAATCGGGAAATTTGAATATCAAAGCTGCTGAAAAAATCAATAAAGTTGAATTCTATACCTTGAGCGGTGCAAAAATTTCCGAAAAGGAAACGAATGGAACAGAAGTTTCATTTACCATGCAGCAGCTAAATGCCGGAATTTATATTGTAAAAGTTAAAATGGAAGACGGAATAATTCTTCCAACACTTTTGATAGTTGAACCATAATATTTTTCAAAATGAAAATCTTTAAAGAATTGGTTTTTGTGTGTTGTCTTTTTACGGTTGGTATTTCTGCTTCCGCTCAGATACCGGCCTTTCCCGGAGCTTGTGGAGGCGGAGTATTTGCTTCCGGTGGACGGGGAGGAAAAGTGCTTTTTGTAACTTCGCTTGCCGACGATAATTCGGAAGGTACGCTGCGTTGGGCTGTCAATCAAAAAGGTGCAAGAACCATTCTTTTTAAGGTTTCGGGAATCATTCCGTTGACAAAAACATTAACCATCAAAGAACCTGATTTGACAATAGCCGGGCAAAGTGCACCCGGCGACGGAATTTGTATTAAAAATCATGATGTTTTTATAGCGGCTGATAACGTTATTATTCGTTTTATTCGCTTTAGATTAGGGAATGAAATATTGCACAATGAAAGCGATGCTGTTGGTGGAAGGGATTGTAAAAACGTGATAATAGACCATTGCTCCATGAGTTGGAGCATTGATGAGTGTGCTTCTTTTTACACAAACGAAGATTTCACCTTGCAATGGTGTATTGTTTCAGAATCCTTGAATAATGCCGGACATGCAAAAGGTCCACATGGATACGGCGGAATTTGGGGTGGCAAAAATGCAAGTTTTCATCACAATCTGATTGCGCATAACTTAAGTCGCAATCCACGATTTAACGGTTGGAGACGGGAAGGATTGAAATACAATACTTCCATTGATGAAGAACGCGTCGATTTCAGAAATAATGTGATTTACGACTGGGGCGACAATAGTTCTTATGGCGGCGAAAACGGAAAATACAACATTGTTGGAAATTATTTCAAATATGGACCTGCCACCAAACCATCGGTCAGATTCAGAATTACGCATGTGGATATGGATAGTCACCCTGAAATGGTTTCTCCCGGCTATGGACAATATTTTATTGATAAGAATTTTGTGTATGGTTGCCCAGAATGTAAAAAAGACAACTGGGAATGTGTGTCTTATGCCGAAGGTGTTAACAAACAGCTTTGTAAGGCAACACATCCTTTTGAATGTACGCCTATTATTGAACAATCTGCGGAGGTTGCTTTCAAAAAAGTATTGCAATTTGCAGGAGCTTCATTCAGAAGAGATGCTGTGGATAAACGAATTGTGAAAGAAACGCAGAAAGGAAAAGCAACTTATAAAGGTTCGATTAATGGCAGACCCGGTATTATCGATTCTCAAAATGATGTGGGTGGCTGGCCTGTTTATCGTTCTACAGAGCCCTATCCTGACACCAATCAGGATGGGATTCCTGATGGATGGCTCGAAAAAAATTATCCCGGCAAATTTGCTACCGATATAAACGAAGAAGGTTATACTTATTTGGAAGTTTATTTGAACAGTTTGGTTGAAAAAATCACCAAATCGGAATATACCAATGCTTTGTCCAATAAATAAATTGTGGATAAAAATGAAAAAGTTTTTTCCAATATTGTTGATTTTTTTCATGGGTTTTTCTGGATGGTCCCATGCCGAGAAGACTATTGTGGTGGATATAAACGGCACAGGCGATTTTAGAAATATTCAGCAAGCCATAGATTCTGTTCGGGCTTTTAATCCGGATGGCTGGGTTACCATTTACATAAAAAACGGATGTTACAAGGAGAAAATCGAAATACCGACTCATATTTGCAACATTCACTTGATTGGGGAAGACAGAGACAAAACTATTATCAGTTTTGACGACCATGCAAAAATCAACAACATGGGAACATTTAAAACCTATACGTTAAAAATTTGTGGTAACGATATGCTGGTTGAAAATTTGACGGTTGAAAATGCTGCTGCACCTGTGGCTCAAGCGGTAGCTTTGCATGTGGAAGGAGACAGAATCGTTTTTCTGAATTGCCGTTTTTTGGGAAATCAGGATACTGTTTATGCCGGACGCGAAAATTCACGTCAGTATTTTGAAAACTGTTATATTGAAGGAACAACCGATTTTATTTTTGGACCGGCTACTTGTTGGTTTGAGAAATGTCAGATTTACTGCAAACGAAATTCCTTCATTACAGCAGCCAGTACACCACAGAATATCCCTTACGGATTTATTTTTAACAATTGTACCGTTTCACTTGCCGATTCGGTTAAGGCTGTTTATCTGGGACGTCCGTGGCGACCTTATGCCATGACTGTTTTTATGAATTGTTATTTACCCAAAGGAATTGTCCCTGCCAGTTGGCACAACTGGAAAAATCCGGAAAATGAAAAAACAGCCCGGTATTATGAATGCAACAATTCCGGCGAAGGAAGCAGAACTGACTTACGCGTAAAATGGGCAAAACAACTTACAAAAATGGAATGTGAAAAAATAACAATAGAGAATGTGCTCGGTAATTTTGTGGAAGAAATGAAAAAAATGAAGAACGAATAAAATCTTCTTTATTGATTCAAAAATTTTTTAAAAGGCTTTACAGCAATCAAATAACTATTTATTATTCAATTATTTACTAACAATCAAAAATTTACGATTATGAAAAAGGTTTTACTAAGCGCCATTTTGTTGGCTGGTGCAGCAACTATGTTTGCACAAAAAACATGGAATTTTAGCAACACTGAAAAGTTCCCTGCACAAACAATTTCTTCAACTACCATTATTGATGGGTTGAAAATTATGGCTACTGCTGATGCAACAGTAGCAATTGATGCAAATGCTAAAAAACACGGAACGTATTCCTTTACTCAGCGTTTGAAGTTAGGTGGTTCAGGTGGCTTTACTGCTGAAAATCGGTATATGCCCACTACACGAGCTTTGGTATTTCAAGTAACCGGACCAGGAACTATAACGGTTTCTTGTCTCTCTTCAAGCAGTAGCGCAGACAGAAGGCTGTTGCTTACTAATGGAACAGATTCAATTTCTTCTTTCAGTGCTCCAGGAGTTTATAGTGATCCTGATGGAAATAATATTCCTTTGGAAACTTTCAACTATACCGGTGGTGCTGCTACTCTGTACTTATATTCAGTTAGTAGTGGAGTTAATATTTATTTATTGGATGTTTCTTCAGCTAAAGACTATGAAGAATCTCCATCTTCCGTAAAAATTCAGAAATCCGAAAATTCTATTGCTTTTAACGGTTCAGAAATTGTTAATGCTAAAGGTTTAGCACTGCAGGTTTTTAATGCAAGTGGAAAAAGAATTATTGCTTCTTCCGCCACCACAATTTCAACTACTCAACTTCCAAAAGGAGTGTATATAGTTCGTGAGGTGGGGACATCCAACACTTTGAAATTTGTAAAATAATTTTAAACAAGTTGTAGTTTTAACAAGCTGTTCAAAGATTTTGGACAGCTTGTTATCCATTATTTATTCAAACAAATCTAACTATTCCAATTAATTTAGTTACCAACTTTAAAATTTAGAATCTTACATCATGAACAAAACTGTTATTCTCTTTCTTCATTTAATGTTTTTCTTTTCTTTATCGGCATATTCTCAATCAATAGATATTTTTGAAGCCAACGGATGGCTGGAGTCTGCTTGTCTTAAATGGCATTCTTCCGGTCCGGTTGATAGTTACAATGTTTATTATACCGGCGGTGGCATTACAAACAAAAAAATTGACAGTCCATTAATCCGTAAATATGCAGATTATTGGAGAGCTGATATTGTCGGATTGGCAGAAGGAGAATACAGTTTTACGGTGAAACCTGTAGTAAATGGAACGGAAGCTGAAGGAGCTTCGGTAAGTGCCATAATGGTGAAAGCTCACGACAGAAGCGGTTTTGCATTTCAGGGCAGTCGCGTTCCGGGAGCTTATAAAAGTGATGGAACAT
>ERZ795050.1049-NODE-1049-length-38120-cov-5.214449_pt1 | contig 38120 bp, 38 predicted proteins | sample MGYA00375134_ERZ795050 | MGnify/ENA primary metagenome ERZ795050 (study PRJEB30179, sample SAMN05720221) | activated sludge metagenome | isolation source: Anaerobic digester | place: Japan | collected 2015-05-26 ... | reverse complement strand
CGAAAGCATTGCAGATGCCATCCTCCTGTACCTCTCCGAACGATCGGTGACAAACTTTGTCTCCTTCATAAAGGAAGAGAAGAAAATATATTCATGGGACAAGATGACCGCGGGAATTATCAGTATTTACAAAAAACTTACCGGAAATGATTATCAGAAGTAAGGCGCCGTTGCGGCTGGGCCTCGCGGGCGGAGGAACAGACGTTTCTCCCTACTCGGAAATATTCGGAGGCGCTGTATTGAATGCCACGATAAACCTTTATGCTTACGCCACCATCATACCGGGAGGGGATAAAACACTCTTCAGGGCGGAGGATAAAAACGAGGCAATGGAGATTGCCTCTGAAACGGTGCACGGTTCGACGGGATCCTTCAGCATCGCAAAGGGGGTATATGACAGGGTGATCAGCGAATTCGGGCTGAAACCGGCTCCTTTTTCCCTTACAACCTACGTTGATGCCCCTGCCGGCTCAGGCCTCGGAAGCTCTTCAACGCTGGCTGTGGCCGTTCTGGGTGCCTTCGCCGAATGGTTCAGGCTCCCCCTCGGAGAATATGACATCGCACGCCTGGCTTGGGACATTGAACGTAACGACCTCGGCATGGCCGGGGGAAAACAGGACCAGTATGCGGCAACTTTCGGGGGCTTCAACTTCATGGAGTTCAGCGGAAACGGGAAAGTGATTGTGAATCCTCTGCGCATACGAGACCAGATTCTGAACGAGCTTTCAAACAATATCCTTCTTTACTACACCAGCACCAGCAGACTATCGTCGTCAATTATTGCCGAGCAGCAACATAATGTCAGAAACGATGTAAAGGAGTCGGTTGAGGCAATGCACAAACTTAAGGAACTGTCGGTCAGGATGAAGGAGGTGATCCTGAAAGGGGAGCTTGATGAACTTGGAGAGCTTTTCAACCTGTCGTGGGAATACAAGAAGCAGATGGCAGACGGCATAACCAACAGGGATATTGACCTTATTTACCGCGCAGCCCTCGATGCCGGAGCAACCGGAGGCAAAATAAGCGGGGCAGGAGGAGGGGGGTTCATTTTCTTTTACTGTCCGGGCAACACAAGGTACCGTGTGCTGAGAGCCCTGGAAAAGTTCGGGGGCCGCGAACAGAAATACCAGTTCACAAAGAACGGACTGGTGACATGGAGTATCTGATATGATCAATGAAGCTGTAATACTTGCAGGCGGCCTCGGAACAAGGCTGAGAACCGTGATAAGCGACCTTCCGAAACCCATGGCACCGGTGGGCGGCAGACCTTTTATCAGTTACCTGCTCGATTACCTCGATTCGTATAAAATCAGGTACTCCGTCATCGCCTCCGGATTTATGCACGAAACAATCGAACCCGTCATCGGGAGGAGACACGGCAAAATGTCGCTTGTTTACTCCCCCGAACATGAACCTCTTGGCACAGGGGGAGCCATACTGAACTCAACAGATCATATTAAAGGAGCTGATTTTTTCGTGCTGAACGGTGATACTTTCTTTGATGTTGATCTTCAGGCCTTCGAAAAATCGCACCTCCGCAGCAGGGCAGTGATGTCCCTCGCAGTGAAACATATGGATGACACTTCAAGGTACGGCTCCCTTGTTTTGCAGGACGACAGAATAGTATCTTTCAGGGAGAAGGGAATTAGCGGCAGCGGATATATCAACGGGGGGATTTATATTTTAAATAAGGAATGGTTTGCCTCATCGGCTCCCGGCAGAAAATTCTCGCTTGAGAAGGATATCCTTGAGAGGATGGCAGGCAGCTCAAATATCACTGCTTTTGCGTCAGACGGTTATTTTACGGATATCGGGGTGCCGGAAGACTACCGCAAAGCATGCTCCGAACTTCCCCGGCTGAGGAGCGTCAGGCGTTGATTCTTTCCCTGATAAGGTAATCGTTTCTGACGGGTGAGTTCCTGTTAATAAGCTCTCCCAGAAAGCCTGTCAGGAAAAGCAGTGTACCAATGATCATCACCGTAAGTGAAATATAGAACCAGGGGCTGTCGGTAACAAGAGGCGCCCGCAGGTTATTTGACACATACCACAGTTTCCTCACTCCAAGGAAGCCTGCCATCAGGAAGCCGGCAATGAACATCAGCGTGCCGAGTGATCCGAAAAGATGCATAGGGCTCTTTCCGAACCTTGTAATGAAGGCAATGGTAAGAAGGTCGAGATAGCCCTTTACAAATCTGTCGAGGCCGTATTTTGTGGTGCCGTATTTCCGCGGCCTGTGTTCCACAACTTTCTCTCCTATTTTTCTGAAGCCTGCCTCTTTGGCCAGAATGGGTATATAACGGTGCATTTCGCCGTAAACCTCAATGCTTTTCACAACCTCGCTGCGGTAGGCTTTAAGGCCGCAGTTAAAATCGTGGAGTTTTATCCCCGAGAAGACCCTTGCCGTAAAGTTGTAAAACCTGCTTGTAAACCGTTTAATGAAAGGATCATACCTTTTCTTCTTCCATCCCGAAACAAGGTCGTATCCTTCCTCTTTTATCATCCTGACGAGTTCAGGTATTTCGTCGGGAGAGTCCTGCAGATCGGAATCCATTGTAATAACCACATTTCCCTGTGCCAGCGAGAAGCCTGTATGCAGTGCCGCCGCCTTGCCGTAGTTTCTCCTGAAGCTGATCCCCCTGATGTTTTTATTGCGGAGCGAAAGTCCGGAGGTCACCAGCCACGACCTGTCGCTGCTGCCGTCGTCAATTATGATAATCTCGTAGGACAATCCGGCCCCGGTGCATGCTTTGGCGATCCACTCTGTAAGTTCAGGAAGTGATTCCTCCTCATTATAAACGGGGATGACAACGGAGAGGTCCATCTGGAAGAATGCTATCGGTTATCAGGGATGTCGATGAGAGGATTTCCCTCTTTCTTCACGAAGATGCTGACAAGGAGTGAGATGACTGTTCCGTAGAACATGATTGAAAGGATGCTTAGCGGAGCAATGATTTCAGGTACCATTATTTTACGCTGTACCGCCATTCCTGAATCAATGGCTTGCTGCGGCATGCCCCTGTTTACCAGAGTTTCTTCAACCATGGCAAGCTGCTTCTCTATCAGTCCCGGATCTATGAATTTGTACAGGATATAAGTAAAGATTGCGGAAATTATTGATAAATAGAGGAATATGATTACACCTGCACCAACGCTTTGTCCGTATTTAATAAAGCCGTGAAGGTAATTGTCGCGGTACGATTTGAGCATAAAGAAAATGACCACTATGAGTACAAGCAGGAAAATATACCCCTGCGCCTTGTTAAACATAAGGTCGAGGAAGTACATGACAAGTGTATAGACAATACTGAGCATTCCAAGGATTAACCCATTGTTAATGTTCGCTTTCCAGACCGAAACGTTTTTTTCCATCAGATTATTTATTAGTTGCACTTCTTTTATTAACAGGCAAATATATGAAAAAGGCGGATACAGAGGTTTTTTTGAATATGCATAAATTTACTATTTTTGCCGGGGGTAAGTCTTATACGACCAGCTCCTGCTGAACTCCCCCAGGGTCGGAAGGCAGCAAGGGTAGGCGGTTGTAGCGGTGCGATATAAGTAACTTACCCTTTTTGTTTTAATATTGCTGCTTACACTCCTGTTTATTATCTTTGAGAAAAAGTATTGTCATGCTGGTAAAAGTTTATCCCCAGAACCCGAATTCAAAGCATATCAGGAGGATCGTTGAAACTCTTGAACGCGGAGGAATAATCATCTACCCCACCGACACGGTATATGCCATGGGTTGCGACATAAAGGCGCCGAAGGCAATAGAGCGGATTGCCCGCTATAAGGGACATAATCCTTTAAATCCCGATCTGTCGGTTATTTTCCATGATATGAGCCAGCTCAGTGAATACACTATTATCCGCGACAACAATATCTTCAAGCTGATGAAGAGAAACCTGCCCGGCCCCTTTACATTCATTGTGCAGGCTAACAACCAGATACCCAGAATGTTCAAAAACAAAAAGAAAACTGTCGGTATCCGTATCCCCGACAATCCCGTGACACTCGAAATTGTAAGGGAGCTCGGCCGTCCGCTTATTACAACCTCCATTCACGACAGTAATGGTGTTGATGAATACACCACAGATCCGGAACTTATACATGAAAAATTCGGAAATCTTGTCGATATGGTTGTAGACGGCGGCTATGGCAGAAATGAACCTTCCACCGTGGTCGACTGTACGGGCGATGAAATTGTAATTGTAAGGCAGGGGCTGGGAGAACTTGAATTTTAAGTCACTTCCTGTAGAAGCTCTTTGCAAACAGAACCATAACCGCCAGCAATTCAAGCCGGCCAAGTATCATAACCAGCGAAAGGAACCATTTGCCCGCGGCGGGAACGCCTGCATAGTTGTGCATCGGGCCGAGTTCACCCATCCCGGGACCGATATTTCCCAGCATGGAAGCCGCCGTGCCTACCGAAGTTAAGATGTCGTAACCCATTACCGAAATGATGAGGGAGCAGATACTTACGACAAGGATATAAATCACCGCAAAAACGATAACGTTGTAAACAGTGCCCTGGGGAATTATTTTATGGTTCAGTCTTACCGGCAGATAAGCATCGGGATGTATCAGACGGGTCAGTTCCTTCCTTACATTGTGAGTCAGGATCATCAGCCTGGAAATCTTGAGGCCGCCGCCTGAAGACCCTGTCGTGCCTCCGGTAAACATCAGTACCAGAAATATAAGTGTGATGAAGTTGCCCCAATGGCTGAAATCGTCTGTGTAAAAGCCTGTTGTGGTTATTACCGAAATAACATGGAAGAAGCTGTTCAGGAGCGATCCGGCAAACGAAAAGTAATTCTGCATAAAAAGAAGCCCCGCTGTTATTAAACATGCAGCCAGAACCAGCGTGATGTAAAATCTGAATTCACTGTTTTCCCTTATTCTTTTAAATTCTCTTTTGAAAAGAAAATAGAAAATGGTCATGTTGGTGCCTGCCAGAAACATAAAGAGTGTGACAATTACCTTGTTGTAACTGTTTGCCAGCAGGGTAAGGCTGTTCTCGCGGGGGGAGAAGCCTCCGGTGGAAATCGTACTGAGCGAAATGCAGACAGCCTCAAAAAGATTCATTTTGCCGGCCACAAGCAGAAGGGTTTCCGCCAGAGTCAGAAAAATATATATGGAAATCAGTCTTATTGCGGCATCTATCCATCGCGGGTGAATCTTGTCTGCCGGCTGTCCCGAAAATTCTGTCGTTGAAAGCTGAAGGGGCGAGTCTTTAAAAACAGGTAGAATATATAACGAAAGAAATATAATTCCCAGTCCGCCCAGCCACTGCGTAAGGCTTCTCCACAGAAGGATTCCCGGAGAAACCGAATCGGGGCTTGTCAGTATCGTTGCGCCCGTTGTCGTGAATCCGGACACTGATTCGAAAAATGCATCTGTGAAATTTGTTACGGTGCCGCTTAAAATAAAGGGAAGAGTGCCGAACAGGCTGAAGATGATCCATGCCCCCGTAAGTATGATATATCCTTCCCTGTACCCGAATAATTCTTCCTGATCTCTGACGGGATTATATATAAACACCCCGGTTGTTACGGATATTACCCCCGAAAGCAGAAGTGATCCTGCGGCGTAGTCATTCATTATATATGATGCGGCCGCCGTAATGAGCATCAATATTCCTTCGGCCGTCAGCAGAATTCCCAGAACCCGGGCAACAACCCTGAAGTTGATCATATCAGATCAGATAAAAAACTTCGAAACCTTATCGAAAGCATCAGGCAGAGAGAAAACCACAACACAGTCGCCCGACTTGATCATGGTGTCGGCTGTTGCGATAAAGGGAACATTATCCCGTGTTCCTCCTCCCACAATTGCTCCTTCGGGGAAGTCGATGCCGCGCAGCGAACCTTTTGTGATCCTTGCCTTCGGCGGAACGGTGAATTCTATTACCTCCGCATCGGCGCCTGTAAGATACTTAACCTGCGTAACATTGGGATTGGTGGTGTGCCTGAAGATTCTGCTGGCGGCAGAGATCTTTTTGTTTATGATGGTGTCGATGCCGATATTCTCTGCCAGGTGTATATATTCGGTGTTTTCAACCTCGGCGATTGTTTTCTTCACGCCCATCTTCTTTGCAAGAAGGCATGAAAGAATATTTGTTTCAGAGTTGCCCGTCACGGCTATGAAGCAGTCCATCATTCCTATTCCCTCCCTGCTTAACATCTCAATATCGCGGCAGTCTCCGTTTATTATCAGAGTGTTTTCGAGAATTTCGGAGAGCGCTTCGCACTTTTCCTTGTTAGTGTCAATAAGTTTGACCGAACATGACCGCTGCATGTAGTATGCAATATGTTTTCCTATCCTGCTGCCTCCGACAATCATTATATTCTGGGCTTCAAAACTTTCACTCCCCGATGTTTCAAGTATTTCATCAACGGCATCCTTAAGGGAAATGACATACACCGTATCACCGGCCCTGAAATATTCCTCGGGCTTCGGTATTATCGTTACATTGTTTCTCCTTATCGCGACTGTCCTGTATTTGTCTGTCCCGAATTCGCGGCTTATTTCTTCAAGAGTGCGGTTTATTATCGGCGCCTTCTCGTCCAGCTTCTGAACATAAAGGGCAAGTTTCTTGCCCGAGAACTCCATAAAGTCGGTGCTGCCTGTCTCGTGCAAAAGCATCAGAACCTCCCTGGCGGCAATAAGCTCCGGATAAATCAGTGAATCAACTCCCATTTTCCGGAAAAAACTCTCATTTTCTGTTTCCAGGTATTCCAGGTTGTCGATCCTTGCTATTGTTTTTCTGGCGCCCAGATTTTTTGCCAGCATGCAGGATGTGATATTTGTATCCTCCGAATGGGTGACGGCAATGAAGAGATCAGTTTTCTTTCTGAGGGCGTTCTCAAGCAGGTTAACCGATGTGGACGAACCGTGAATAGTAAGTACATCCATCGATGACTCTATCGGCCTTAACCTTTCCTCCTCAGGGTCAATGATCAGAATCTCGTGATTCTCGGTCGCAAGCATCTTCGCCAGGTGAGTTCCGACTTCACCGGCCCCCGCAATAATTATCCTCATTTCTCAGGTCTTTAAAAACAGGACAAAATAAGATATAAATAGCATAATACTCAAGTTTTTTACGACAATAATCAATTAAAGTTTCACTCTGAAGCAGCCTTTTTCCCTTACAAACCATGACCTGTTCCCGTCATTTTCCCCATAAGGCCTTCCCGAAACGGTCGCTGGAACGGCATTCATATAAACGAACTGCGGTGCAACGTCAACATTCCCGGGATGAAAAACAGTGTTTCCGGTGACTATCACAATATCGGGCTTGTATGATAGCAGACCAGGAGTCATCCTGCCGGTAACGATAATTTTTGCATGACCTGCCTCAATCATCACAGGTATATTTTTTTCAAACTTCCTGGTTTTCAGTCTGAGCCTGTCATGCGCACAGTGGCGCCTGACTGCAGCCGGGACAGTATCGCTGTAACAGAACAGTTCAAGGGTTCTGCCGTTTCTGATTCCTGCACAGAAATCCCCGGGAGTGTTATATGCAATAAGCTCATTATCTTTTTGTAAGCTCAGACTCCGGACAAGTGAGTTTACCGAAAGGAGGAAAAGCAGGATAATTAAATATCTGCCGTTGCTGCTGCCTTTTCTTAATGTATCGAGAACGACGGCGGTAAGGGCTGTAAGCAGAAGGCATTCTGTGGTGCCCATGCCCACTCCTTCTGCAGATGAAAATGGCAGTGAAGCCGTAAGATCAGACAGATATCCTGCAAGGGATGAAGTCTTATCCAGGATGCAGGCAGCCGTATCCGAAAGTGTACCGGAGAATGACAGGATTACGGTAAGAAAGCCGCTAATAACAACCAGTGAGGCAACCGGTATAATAACAAGGTTTGAGAACAGAAACAGGAGAGGAAGCCTGTTAAAGAACATCACTGTGAGGGGCAGTGTTCCGGCCTGGGCTGCAAGTGAAACAGAAATCATTCCCCATATTTTACCGGTTACCCGGTACCTGGTTTCCAGAAGCCCGTTAATGTTGCTGTAAAAAAGAATTATAAAGGCAACTGCTGCAAAGGAGAGGAGGAAAGAGGCGTCGGGGAGTATCAGGGGGTTGAAAAGAAGTATCAGAAAAGCCGATGCAAGCATCGAATTCAGCGGATCAGGATTTCTCTTCAAAAGTTTGCCGGCATGGAGGAACGAAAACATCAGAGAGGCCCTGACAATTGAAGGGGCGAGACCCGCGATAAATGCAAAAACCCATAGAACTCCTATTGTGATCGTCACTCTCAGGTGATTCAGCTTTCCCTTCAGGAAGAACAGCATCCAGAATATAAACATGCTCAGTATGCCGGCATGAAGACCCGAAACGGCCATTATATGCATTACGCCTGCTTTTGAGAAATTGTCCTTCTGTTCACTGTCGAGGTAGCTCTTCTCCCCGAGAGTAATTGCCGATGCAAGGGCGAGTCCGTCTCCCTTCAGTCCCTTCTCTCCGAACAGCCTTATTATGCGGTTTCTTGTAATTTTTGCGCGGTTGACAAGTCCGGGTCTGCCGGTTCTGATTACATTATGCAGGTCATCCCTCTCCGTGAAAGTCATATATCCGAAACCTCGTCTTTCCATGTATCTCCTGTAATCGAATTCCCCCGGATTCCCGTTATTCATTATCCCGCGTGGCCGGCAGCTGAAAAGCACAATATCTCCCGGAGAAAGCCGGCCGGCAACAGAAGGGTCCCTGTGATAGATGAGAATTCCGCCTTTCAGCTTTAAAGAATCGGAAATCGAAGCCCTCAGTTTAACCCTGACAAGTACTGATTTTTCCTTCTTTTCAGGGAAATCAACAACCTCTCCGGCATAGGTCTTCCTTTCGCCCGGCAGAATGGAAAAGCTCTCTCTTTCACGTTTTGCCAGCGCAAAACCGGCCGTGGCAAGAAACAATGTAATTAATATGCCGAAGAGGGGATTACGGTCGCTTACACCGGCGGTATGAATATAAAACAGCGTTATGGCAAAGGCCGGCAGAATTATCAGTGCAGGGAGCGCCGGAAGGTTAATTAATGAGCCTGCCGTAATTCCCGCGCATAACGGCAACAGAAGCCTCAGGAATGGTATTTTCTTTCTGAGCACTTAATGCAGCATGAGAGACTGCATAAATTTAAGAAAAAGATTTATTTTTTCTTAGGGATGTAGATAAGGGTTTTGTATTCAGCTTCAAACTTACCCCGGCTTATGTCGTTGAGCTTGCCCTTTATGAGTCTTTTTCTGAGCGGATTTACCTTCTCGACAAAGAGTACTCCGTCGAGATGATCATATTCATGCTGGATCACCCGTGCCTTGTATCCGTCGAAAGTCTCATCGAAGAAATTCCAGTTTTCGTCGTAGTACTGTATCCTTATAAATGACTCCCTTTTAACCTCTTCCCTGATGTTGGGGATACTCAGGCACCCCTCGTTCATTGGCACTATTTCACCCGATTTTTCGGTAATTTTTGCATTTATAAACACTTTTTTAAAGTCTGCGAAACCGGGTTCCTCATCTGCCAGTGGTGCCCCGTCAATTACAAAAAGTCTGATTGATTTACCGATCTGCGGAGCTGCCAGTCCGACACCCTCGGCCGTGTACATGGTTTCAAACATGTCGCTTATCAGCTGCTGAAGTCCGGGATAATCCCTGTCAATATCCTGTGCAACTTTCTTCAGAACTGGGTGTCCGTATACTACAATGGGGTATATCATTTCTTTTCTGCCTTCGTTTTTTCCATTCCGCTTTTTTCAAGGTACGATCTCAGTATCAGGGAAGCGCTTATCTTGTCGGCCAGTGATTTATCCATCCTTTCTTTTTTCTTCACCCCTCCTTCGATAATCGCTTTCATACTCATCACCGTGGTAAGTCTTTCATCTTCGAGGACCAGTTTCTTACCGGGGAAGAGTTACCGGAGCCGCCTTAAAAACGGATCAATGTATTTAACAGCTTCGCTGGGCTTATTGTTCATCTGTTTCGGGTAACCGACCACGATTACATCCACTTCTTCACTGGCAAAATATCCTGATAGGAAATTTACGGCCTCGTCCGATCTGACCGTCACCAGAGGTGATGCGATCATGCGGTTGATATCCGTAACCGCAATGCCTGTCCTTTTCCGGCCGTAGTCGATGGCAATAACTCTTCCCATAGAAGCAGGTGCAAAATTAATAAAATTACGCTTTATCTTACGGGTAAAGCCGGCAGCCCGTCTCTCCTTCAGTCCGTGCCCGAAAAAACAAACTCCGGAGATGGCCTCATCGGGCCGGCTCCGGAGTGTCGTTGGTAACTTTAAATTTATGCCGGTTTTTCGGCTGTTTCGGTAAGGATGCCTGCAAGACGCTGGTAGGATTTATACCTCCATTTTGCGTTCTCCTCGGCTGCCCTGAACAGGACTTCAGCCTCTTTCGGGAAAGTTTTGAGGAGCGAAGAATACCTGACCTCCGACATCAGGAACTCCTGGAATTTAGACCAGTCGGGTTCCTTCGAATCGAGGGTAAACGGATTCTTTCCTTCGGCCTCAAGCTGGGGGTTATACCTGTACAGGTGCCAGTATCCGGCCTTAACGGCCTTTTCTTCCTGCTCCTGCGATTTTCCCATGCCTTCCCTGAGGCCATGGTTTATACATGGCGAGTAGGCTATGATAAGTGATGGACCCGGGTATGCTTCGGCCTCCTTGACGGCTTTCATGAACTGGGAATTGTTTGCTCCCATTGCAACCTGGGCAACATAGACATATCCGTAGCTCATTGCCATCATCCCGAGATCTTTTTTGCGTATCTTCTTGCCCGATGCTGCAAATTTGGCCACGGCGCCTGCCGGAGTTGATTTTGACGACTGTCCGCCTGTATTCGAATAGACTTCGGTATCGAGGACAAGTACATTAATATCCTCGCCCGATGCAAGCACATGGTCGAGACCTCCAAAGCCGATATCGTATGCCCATCCGTCTCCGCCTATTACCCAGTGTGACTTTTTGACAAGGTACTGTTTAAGGCTCAGGATATCCTTTGAGATCTAAGCTTTATCTTTCTGGCATGCCTCAACAACTTTTGCCGATGCGCTCCTGGATGCTTCTGCGTTGTTCCTGTTTTCAATCCATTCCCTGAACGCGGCAGCAGTTTCGGCATTTACGGAATTGCTACTGATGGCATCCTGCATTCTGAGAGCAATTCTTTCCCTCAGTTTGTTGGATCCGAGCGCTAAACCGTATCCGTATTCGGCGTTATCTTCAAAAAGCGAGTTTGCCCATGCGGGACCATGACCGTTTTTATTCACGGTATATGGCGTTGAAGGTGCGGAACCTCCGTATATTGAGGAACATCCGGTGGCATTGGCAATAGTCATCCTGTCTCCGAACAACTGGGTGATAAGTTTGATATAGGGAGTCTCGCCGCAACCTGCACATGCACCCGAGAATTCAAAGAGAGGCTGTGCGAACTGGCTGTTCTTAACGTTTACGAATTTATCAACCACGTTGTCCTTGTAACCAACCTTTTCGTGCATGTATGTCCATCTTTCGGCCTCAGCGAGCTGTGTTTCGAAAGGTTTGAGCACGAGGGCTTTTGTCTTGGCGGGGCAGACATCAACGCAGTTGCCGCATCCTGTACAGTCGTAGACGCTGAGCTGTATTCTGAATTTGTATGCCTTTAAGGCGCCCGGGATACCCTGTATGGTCTTTGTTCCTGCGGGGGCGGCAGCAGCCTCTTCCTCCGTGAGCAGGAACGGCCTGATGGCTGCGTGGGGGCAGACATACGAGCACTGGTTGCACTGGATACAGTTTTCGGGCTGCCATTCCGGTACATTAACCGCGATACCTCTTTTCTCATAGGCGGTTGTGCCTGCAGGGAAACTCCCGTCTTCTCTTCCTTTGAAAGCACTTACGGGAAGGTCATCTCCCTTCATCCTGTTAATCGGTTCAACCACGTCGCGGATGAATTCAGGAATATTCCTGGTGTCGGCCTTCTTCTCTGCTTTGATATTTGCCCATTCGGCGGGTACATCCACCTTTATTACGTCACCGCCTCTGTCAACGGCCAGATAGTTCATTTTAACAACATCTTCACCTTTCCGGCCATAAGTCTTAGAGATTGCTTTTTTCATTTCGTCCACAGCCTTCTGGTATGGAATGACATTTGCAACCTTAAAGAATGCCGACTGCATTATGGTGTTTGTCCTGGTTCCCAGTCCAAGTTCCTCGGCAATGGCAGTGGCGTTGATTATGTAGAAACTTATGTTGTTTTCGGCCAGGTATTTCTTCATATGATCGGGGAGACGGTGTTTCGTTTCCTCGACATCCCAGATTGAATTGAAAAGGAATGTACCTCCCTTTTTAAGACCCTTCAGCATGTCGTATTTTTCGAGGTATGCGGGTACGTGGCATGCCACGAAATCGGGAGTATTAACAAGGTAAGGCGATCTGATGGGTTTGTCTCCGAAGCGGAGGTGGGAAACAGTAACGCCGCCCGATTTCTTTGAGTCGTAGGCAAAATATGCCTGGCAGTATTTTTCGGTTGTGTCGCCGATGATCTTGATTGAGTTTTTGTTTGCGCCCACAGTTCCGTCCGATCCCAGACCGTAGAACTTGGCTGAATATGTTCCCGGGTCGGATACATTGATTTCAGGAAGCAGCGGAAGAGACGTGAAAGTGACATCGTCATTGATACCCACCGTGAAATGATCTTTCGGCTGTTTCTGTTTCATGTTTTCGTAAACGGAAATAATCATCGCGGGGGTGGTGTCTTTTGAACTCAGACCGTACCTTCCGGCGAGAATCTGAGGCCTTACATCCTTATCGTAAAATACTTCCTTAACATCGAGGTAGAGGGGATCGCCGTTGGCTCCGGGTTCCTTTGCCCTGTCGAGCACGGAAATTCTCTTAACTGATTTTGGAAGTACGCTGAGAAAATGCTTTGCCGAGAAAGGCCTGTAAAGGTGTACGCTTATAATTCCGGCCTTTTCGCCCTTTGAAGCCAGGTAGTCGATGGTTTCCCTTGCCGTTTCGGTAACCGAACCCATTGCCACAATGATATTCTCGGCGTCGGGAGCCCCGTAATAATCAAACGGCTTGTATTTCCTTCCTGTTATTTTCCCGATTTCTTCCATATAGTGGGCAACTATGTCGGGTACAGGCTCGTAGAATCTGTTTATGGCCTCTTTTGCCTGGAAGAAAATATCGGGGTTCTGTGCGGTACCTTTGGTAACCGGTTTTTCGGGGTTAAGAGCATTGTTTCTGAACCTTGCCAACGCCTCCTGGTCGATAAGCCCGGCAAGCTCTTCCTTGTCGATATATTCTATTTTCTGAACCTCAGCGGAAGACCTGAAGCCGTCGAAGAAATGAAGGAAGGGGATTCCTGATTTTATTGCCGAAAGATGAGCAACGCCTGCAAGATCCATTATTTCCTGCGGACTGCCGCTGGCGAGCATAGCAAATCCGGTCTGACGTGTTGCGTAAACGTCGCTGTGATCGCCGAATATTGAGAGTGCGTGTGCGGCAACCGACCTTGCGCTGACGTGAAAAACAGCGGGAAGAAGTTCTGCAGCAATCTTGTACATGTTCGGAATCATAAGCAGCAGACCCTGTGATGCGGTGAAGGTTGAACAAAGTGAACCCGCCTGTAGAGCTCCGTGGACAGCACCTGCGGCGCCGGCCTCCGACTGAAGTTCAACGACCTTTACTGTTTCGCCGAAAATGTTTTTCATCCCGTTGGCTGCCCATTCATCAATGTTTTCAGCCATGGTTGAAGATGGAGTTATGGGGTAAATACAGGCCACCTCGCTGAACATATACGCAATATGACTTGCAGCCTGGTTACCGTCGCATACGATAAATTTTTTATTTGCCATTGTATTATTGTGATTTTGTTTAAGTTTTAATTCGCTCCAAAAATAATTATTCCTGAATTTTTTATTTATGAATTAAGTTTTTTTAACCGCCGTTCATTGAAATAAGGAATTCCTCATTCGATTTGGTCTGCATCAGCCGGTCGCGAAGGAATTCCATCGCTTCTACGGCGTTCATGTCGCTGAGGTAATTGCGCAGAACCCATATTTTCTGCATTATTGTTTTGTTCAGCAGCAGATCCTCGCGCCTGGTACTTGAGGCGGGGATATCTATTGCCGGCCATATACGCCTGTTTGCAAGCTTCCTGTCGAGCTGCAGCTCCATGTTGCCGGTTCCCTTGAATTCCTCGAAGATTACGTCATCCATTTTGGATCCTGTGTCTGTAAGTGCGGTGGCTATGATTGTCAGAGAGCCGCCGTTTTCTATGTTTCTTGCGGCACCGAAGAACCGTTTTGGCTTGTGGAGTGCATTCGAGTCGACGCCTCCCGAAAGAACCTTTCCCGAGGCAGGGGCGATGGTGTTGAATGCCCTTGCGAGCCTGGTGATTGAATCGAGAAGTATTACAACGTCGTGTCCGCATTCAACCAGCCTCTTTGCCTTTTCAAGCACGATGTTGGCAACGCGGCAGTGCCTTTCTGCCGGTTCGTCAAAGGTGGAAGCAATTACTTCAGCCTTAACGTTCCTGGCCATGTCTGTTACCTCTTCGGGTCGCTCATCCACGAGCAGGATCATGAGGTACACTTCAGGGTGATATTTTGCTATTGCATTGGCTATCTCCTGGAGGAGAATGGTTTTTCCTGTTTTCGGCTGTGCCACGATAAGACCTCTCTGCCCTTTGCCTATGGGGCAGAACATGTCGATCACCCTTACCGACAGAGAACCTTCGCCCGGGGTGCATAATGTAAATTTTTCATCCGGGAAAAGGGGAGTGAGATAATCGAAAGGTACGCGGTCGCGGATAAAATCCGGGCTGCGTCCGTTAATCTCCTCTATCTTAATAAGAGGGAAGTATTTTTCACCCTCCCGCGGCGGCCGTATGGTGCCTTTAATCGTATCACCGGTTTTAAGCCCGAAGAGTTTTATCTGTGATTGTGAAACGTAAATATCGTCGGGTGAGTTAAGATAATTGTAATCGGCCGACCTCAGAAAACCGTATCCGTCCGGCATAATCTCGAGAACGCCTGTATTGAAAACCACTCCCTCAAAATCATAGAACTTCTCTTTCTTTTCTTCCCTGGTTTCCCTTGGTTCCGGTTCGTAAATTTCGGCTGCGGGCTTTTCCGGCAGATCGTTAATGTCCTGGTTTACAGGCTGCCCGGCAGCGGGAATCAATTCCGGTTTGCCGTTGTCATCAAGCAGTTCACCTTTTGAAATGGCGGTCAGTGAATCGTCGAGTATTTCCCTTGAATGTTTTTCCGGCGGCGCGGTTTGCTGCCTTGAACGCTCCTCACGGAAATCATTCCTCTGAAACTGTTTCCTTTCATGCCAGTTCTTGTCAGCTTCCCTGTTCCTGTCAGGTTCATTTGTTTTATTATCGGAAATCCTCTCCTGTTTTTTCTGCTGCTCGTGCCATTCGCGCGGCTTTGTTTCGGGCTTTGCCTGCGGATCGGGGGAGACAGTTATTACAGAATCGTGAGGGGATGCTGATGCAGCCTTGATGAACCTGGGTCTCCTTCCGCGGCGGTTTTGCCTGTCGTCATCAGGGTATTGCTTATCACCCTGCTGTGGACGGGCATTCTGCGTTTCGCCCGAGGGCCTCTGCTCCTGTTTGACGGAAGGCTTCTTGTCGATTGTGTTAATTGCCTGCTGATCAAGAATTTTGTAGATCAGGTCCTGCTTCTTGAGCGATTCAGCCTTTTTAATGTTAAGCTCTTTTGCAATTTCCCGCAATTCAGGAACCAGTTTCTTGCTTAATTCGAGAATGTCGTACATAATATGTTTTACAATAAAAAGTGTGATTGAAAATTTTGTGATTACCCGTTGAAGGGGGAGAACAACAAACCCTGAAGGAAAATCAAAAGGTTTATTAAATTAACCGGTGCAATATTAAACAAAAAACATTACAAATTTCAAGACTAATGTTAAAAAAAAGCGACTGAGGTTAATAAACGTTTGATTTTCAACCAGTGAAACTATACAAAGATAAGAAGATATCCTTTAAATTCAAAGAATTAATGAAATAATTAAACAGGTAATGTTTTTTTTATTAAAATTGTATCTTTAACATTTTGTCTGAGGATGTTTACCTGCAAACGGGCCTTTTATGCGCCAGCTGAAAATATCGAAGCAGGTCACAAACCGTGATACTCCTTCTCTTGATAAGTACCTTCAGGAGATCGGAAAGGTTGATTTGATTTCCCCCGAAGAGGAAGTGACCCTCGCAAGACGTATAAAGGCCGGTGATTCCGCCGCTCTCTGCAGGCTTGTAAATGCCAACCTACGGTTTGTGGTTTCTGTTGCCAAACAGTATCAGAACCAGGGCATGACTCTCCCTGATCTCATTAACGAAGGTAATCTCGGGCTTATTAAAGCGGCACAGAGGTTCGACGAAACGCGGGGTTTCAAATTCATCTCTTATGCAGTGTGGTGGATAAGGCAGTCCATCCTGCAGGCACTGGCCGAACAATCGAGGATAGTCAGGCTTCCCGTCAATAAAATCGGATCGATAAACAGGATCAACAAGGCGCTTGCCAGGCTTGAACAGAAATATGAGAGGGAACCCTCTGAACAGGAGATAGCGGAAATGCTCGAGATGGCCCCTGAAGAGGTTAAGGATGCGCTCAGAACCAACGGCCGCACCATCAGCATGGATGCCCCCGTAAGCCCCGATGAGGATAATACAATGTATGACACGCTCCAGAACCCCGATGCCCTGAGCCCCGATAAAAACCTGATAAGCGAATCACTCGCCTTTGAAATAGAAAGAGCACTGAGCACACTCTCGGCAAGGGAGGCAAAGGTCCTCAAGCTTTACTTCGGCATAAACATCAAGCATCCATTGACTCTTGAAGAGATAGGAGAGACCCTCTCTCTTACAAGGGAGAGAGTAAGGCAAATCAAGGAAAAGGCAATAAAGAAGATACAGTATACAACAAGGTGCAGGATTCTGAAATCTTACCTCGGGTAATACTTTAAGGAATTCTTCCCAAATTTGTCCCCAAATACCATTTTATGAAACCTATTCTTTCACCGTCAATTCTTACTGCCGATTTTACAAGGCTCGGAGATACGATTCAGATGATAAACAATAGTTCTGCCGACTGGATTCACCTTGATATAATGGATGGGGTTTATGTGCCGAATATTTCATTCGGCTTCCCAGTGATTGAGAGCATAAAAAAGATAGCTTCCAAACCGCTGGATGTTCATCTTATGATTGAAGATGCCGACAGGTACATTAACCGTTTCAGGGATGCAGGTGCAGACATTCTTACCGTTCACTATGAAGCCTGCGTCCATCTTCAGAGAACCCTCGCAAATATACGTGCTCTCGGCATGAAGGCCGGGGTGGCGCTGAACCCTCATACTCCCGTAATGCTGCTGAAAAATCTCCTGCGGTATACCGACATGGTGCTTATAATGACAGTTAACCCGGGCTTCGGAGGCCAGACTTTTGTTGAGGAAAGCTGGAGTAAAATCGCGGAGATGCGCAGGATGATAGACGAATCGGGTTATGATATACTCATTCAGGTTGACGGCGGCGTCGACCTGTCGAATGCGGTGAAACTTGTGGAAACGGGAGTAAATGTGCTTGTGGCAGGCAACACCGTATTCGGTTCGCCCGATCCTGCCGCCACTATCGAAAAGTTCGTAAAGCTCTTCTGATACTTTCTTCAGGAGATTTCATTTTCAATATATCTGATTATTTCACCACCGGCGGAGGGATGAAACCATTTTATATCATTGTCTTTCGCCCACCATGTAATCTGTCTTCTGGCAAACCTGCGGCTGTTTCTTTTAATCAGTTCTATTGCGTCCGGGCGTGATATTTTTCCGTCGAAATAATCAAAAAACTCCCTGTAGCCCACACTCTGCAGGGCGTTCATATGCCTGAATCCGGCAAGCCGCCTGACCTCATCCTCCAGTCCGTCGATGATCATCCTGTCTACCCTCTCATTTATTCTGCGGTAAAGATCTTCCCGCGGCATTTCAAGGCCGATCTTTATAATTCTGAAATCGCGTACCGGTTTCTTTCTGCCAAGGAAGGATGAGTATGGTTTTCCGGTGGTTTCGCATATTTCGAGGGCCCTGATGAGCCTCTTCGGGTTTCTGAGGTCCACCTTCCTGTAATGGTCAGGATCCAGCATCTTCAGAGCCATCCGCAGGCTTTCAACTCCTTCCTTTCTGAACAGCCCGGTGTACTTCTCCCTTACTGCGGGATCGGTATCGGGGATATCGTCGATACCCTTCAGAACGGCATCTATATAAAGGCCTGAACCGCCGCACATTATAACAACCGGATTATTTTTAAACAATGCCGGCAGAAGGTTTATGACATCCCGTTCAAAAAGGGAAGCGCTGTAATAGTCTGTTATTGAAATGAATCTTATGAAATGGTGCCTGACCTTCGAAAGCTGGTCATCGGAAGGCACTGCAGTGCCGATTCTCATTTCCCTGTAAAACTGCCGCGAATCGGCGGAAATTATTTCTGAGCCGAAGTATATGGCAAGGTCAATTGCAAGATCGGTTTTCCCTATTCCGGTAGGGCCCAGGAGTGTAACAAGGGTGTTACGCATTTAATTATGGAACCAGTATGGAAAGGCCGTAAACTGCGGCTATTCTTCTTCATCGTCGCCCGGCACCTCTTCATCGCCGAAGACGTCATCTTTTTCAAATTCGTCCAGGTCTTCTGCCTCCTCGCCTTCGAGAAAGAGATCGTCAACCTCCAGTTCTTCGGCTTCCTCTTCGTCATCAATGAGAAGAGTGTTGAAGTTTTTCCGGGTTTTCGAGCCGAAAACGACCTGTTTCGGGGGAATTCCCTTAGAATTTACACAGGCCGGATATTCTCTTCCGTCTTCTTCCTTCGATTCACCAGTATATTCAATAAACAGGGCTCTTTCGTTAAAGAAGTCAAAGACGTACAATAGTTTCTGGTTTTTCCGGTAAATGACTTCTTCAAGAACGGCATCTTCCATTGTGGATGAACCGGTTCCCATGTCGAACAGGGTGAATTCCTCCTCCTTCTCCCAGTTGTCGGTTGCAAGGTAAAATGATGCCATCTGCGACTTGTCGAATTCCAGTTCCTCCTGCAAAAGGTTGTGAAAATCCATTAAGGTATGGCTGTCGAGAAATTCGAACTCCCTCACAAATGAATCATCCTCATCCGATAATACAACGAATTTGTAGACCATAGCTTATTAATTCAGGCGGTGCAATATAGTATTTTTTTATTTTACAAATTTCTTTAAGGTTTTATTTTTAGTATAAAATCTACGGTGTCTCTTCCGTCAGCGTAATCATCCAGCCGGGGCCACTGGGTTTTTCCGAAATCCAGCAATCCTTTGCCGGTAATACACTGTATTTTATCCATATCGGGTCCGATCATCTGTTCAAAATCTTCGTCCCTGCGGTAGTATTCATAATGAACCACAGCAACCGGCGAGGCCAGTGCCCTTTCTTCCTTAAGCATGCAGAATCCGAAATCCTCAAAATTTTCCCGGTTTACCAGGTAAACGGCCTTATAATAATCGTAATTGTTCGCGTATTTCGTGTGGTTAACAAGCCCTGAATATTTTTCCCATGCTTTTTTCAGGAGGCCGGTATCGTAACCTTCAGGCAGGTAAAGCTTGGATACGTTTCTGCACCCGAGCCCGAAATAGGAGAAAATATCATCACCCGTCCGTTGCAGCTCTTCCGGTGTCTCCGTACCAGAAATGACAGCTATGCTGTTCCTGTTCTTCCTGATCAGGTTGGGGTATTTCCCGAAATAGTATTCGAAATACCGCGATGTATTGTTGCTGCCTGTTGCTATTACCGCGTCGAATCCCTTTAGCGGCCCTTCGCTGAAATAAATCATGTCCCTGAAGCCGCTGTTTATATCTGTGAGCAGGCCGGCGATAAAAACGGGCAGTTCAGGATCTTTGGAACTTGTTTTTACGAGGGCTTTATTGCCTGTGACCAGCACAGAAAGAAGATCGTGAAACCCGACAAGAGGGATATTTCCTGCCATTATAATTCCAATGGTTAGCGGTTCGCGTTTTTGCTTAATGAGGGGGTATCTGCTTACCCATTCTTCAAGCTTTTCCGTTTCAAGGTTGGATGCAACAGCATCGAGGGCGAGCCTCACATTTTCCGGGGTAAACCATGGGTTTACCGTCTGCTGCCGGGCAATGACGGAGTCGATCAGAGAAGAGTACCTTCCCTTTCTGCCTGAAGCCGAATCGCGGAGTATATCTCCCAGAGCCGCCAGGCCTTTTGTTATTTCTTCAGGTTTCATCGGAAAATGCAGAAAGTGCAAAAATAACTTTTCTGCCTGTTAAATAAAACAAAAAAGAAAGAGGCTTCTGTAAGCCTCTTTGCTTTCTCAGAATGAAGAAACACTATTTAATATTGGTCAGTATCACAGAAGTTTTCATTATCTGGCGCTCCCTGTGGCCGGCGTTTTCTGTACAGCTGGCTTTTTCAAAAACTGCGGGTTTGGATTTATGCTATATCAATTCTTAATCTATCTGAGCTGGAAGGTAACAGGCACACTGTACCAGACATTTACAGGTTTGCCACCCTGCTTTCCCGGGGTCCAGCGGGGAAGCATTTTTATGACCCTTACAGCTTCGTTGTCAAGATCGGGATCAACTCCTCTGAGAATGTCCACATTCTCAATCAGGCCCTCGTAATTTATGCAGAACCTGAGGATTACCCTTCCTTCTATCCCCCTCTCAATGGCTGACGGAGGATACTGAATGTTTGAATAGATGAACTCCATCAGGGCTTTATCGCCGCCGGGGAACTCCGGCATATCTTCGACAACCACAAAAATCTCCTTCGGAGCCTTTGCATCAGGTTCAGTTATTTCAGCATTTATTTCCGGTGGTGCAAATGCCCTTTTTCCGGAGATCTTTTCGCAGGCTGAAATAATTAATATCAAAGCTGCAGCCACAGGCACAGCCAGTACGACCTTAATCGCACTTATTCCGGGTGTTTTCTTTTTCGACATCATAAGCAATCTTTTACGTATCAGTGACGGGTTTGAGAATGAGTTTGAGGTAACAAAAATTCTGGTATTCAGAAGAGTGTTCATCAGGAGAGCCTGATATCCGGCCAGACTCTGACCGGTTTTAAGATATTCGCTGTCGGCCTGATATTCATGAACAGCCCTGAGCGACCTGTTAAAAAGGTATATCACAGGATTGAACCATTGCAGGCATTTTACCGTTTCGAGCAGCAGTATGTCGAGAAAATGCTGCCTTGCCACGTGGTTGTATTCATGCCTGATTATATCTGCAGCCTGTTCAGTGCCGAGGTTCCTGTTAATAAAAATGTATCCCATGGCAGAGAAGCCGGGTGAATTGAACTTTTCGAAGGTGATTATCCTGCTGCCGGGATTCCCCCTGCGCACGATGAGGAAAACAATAACTGAAATGTCGGCAAGAAATTTTAAAAAGAAGAGCAGAGCACCTGCGAAATATATTTTTAGTGCCCACCCGTTTAATAAGGCAGGTTTTGCATCCTCATCCTGGTTATTTATACCGGCTCTTACAATTATTTCCGATAATGCTGCGCCTGCGTTATAAAATAAGGAGCCGGAGGGAACTCTGAATGAGAATAAAGGAAGGATCATTGCCAGTATCAAAGAGCCTGTCAGGTAGAACCTGTTGCGGGCATACTGGGTGTCGCGCCCCAGAAAGAGATAATATATAAGGTAAAAGCCTGCCAGGAAGACGGCACTTTTAACCATGTATAACGGTAATGCATTCATTTCTGCTGTTTTTGTTTCTTTACCTGCTTCTGCATTATTTTCATAATCTCTTCCATCTCTTTAACCGAAATGTTTTCGGATGAGGCAAAAAAACTGACCATATTCCGGAAAGAATTGGAGAAATAATCGCGAACGAAGTTTTTCATATGAAACCCGGAATACTGTTCCTTTGAAACAAGAGGATAGTATTCATGCGTGCGGCCGTATGCCTTGTGGGCCACGAATCCTTTGTCCTGCAGGATTCTGATTATCGTACTGATTGTGGTGTATGCCGGTTTTGGTTCGGGAAAATGTTCAAGAATCTCTTTGACGAAACCCTTTTTTATCTTCCAGAGGACCTGCATCACCTCTTCTTCTGCTTTTGTCAGTTCTCTCATTATGACATTTTTTTTGTTATTCTGTACAAATATAAAACGAAAAAATTAGTTATGCAACTAAATTATTAATTATTTTCAGGAAAAAAATCCATATCCATTTTTGCGGGAACCCGAAAAAATTGTATTTTTATTCTTTTAAAACTGTCATTCCCGGCTATACGGAGTATAATAAATTATGTTCAGAGTCAGTATTTTCAGAGAGAACCTCAGGATTGCGGTCAGGGCTATCAGGTCGAACAGGTTAAGGGCGGTGCTCACGATTTGCATTATTGCTTTCGGGATAATGGCTCTTGTAGGCATACTTACGGCCATCGACGCCATTAAGAAGTCGCTCACCGACCAGTTTACCATGATGGGAGCCAATTCGTTCTCTATCACATCGAGGGGGATGAACATCCAGATCGGGAACAGCAGGTACAGGGCAAGAAATTATTCAAGGATCACATTCCGCGAAGCTCAGGAGTTTAAGCAGAGATTTGAGGAACCTGCCTTTGTCTCTGTTTCATATAATGCATCCGGAATGGCGACTGTAAAATACGGATCGGAGAAGACCAATCCCAATGTTTCGCTCACGGGGGTGGATGAGGACTATCTTTCGGTATCGGGTTATGAAATCGAATCGGGCAGGAATTTCACTGCCGATGAGGTGAGGTACAGCAGGCATTACGTGCTTCTCGGGGCCGACATTGTTAAAAGCCTTTTTCCTACGGGTGTTGATCCTCTGGGGAAGGAGGTTAACGTGGCCGGAATGAATCTAATGGTTACGGGAGTGCTTAAGTCGCGGGGCGCCAGTTCGATAAACGGCGACAATGTGTGTTTTATGCCCGTTACAACAGCCAGGCAGTATTTTGCAAGGCCGAATATGACTTTCAGCATAAACGTTATGCCCTTCAGCGGCAAAAACCTTGACGCCATTGCCGGTACCGCCGAAAGCACATTCAGAATAGTGAGAAACCTGAATCCAAGGGATGAATCTGATTTTAACGTTACCAAAAGTGATAATATAGTAACGCTGCTTCTCGAAAACATCAGGTTTGTTACAATAGCGGCCACAATAATCGGAATTGTTACTCTGTTCGGCGCTTCGGTCGGATTAATGAATATTATGCTGGTTTCTGTTACAGAGCGCACAAGGGAAATCGGCACAAGGAAAGCTGTCGGGGCCAAACCGTCAACCATTAAATACCAGTTTCTTTTCGAATCAATCCTGATAGGTCAGCTTGGCGGCGTGTTCGGAATTATACTGGGCGTCCTGATGGGAAATATGGTATCATCGTTGCTCAATTCGAGTTTTATTGTCCCGTGGCTGTGGGTGGGCACCGGAGTGGCTGTCTGTTTCCTGGTGGGAGTCTTTTCGGGTTATGCTCCTGCGGTTAAAGCAGCCAATATTGACCCGATTGAAGCTTTAAGGTATGAATAAATTCTTTTAACTATGGACAAGATAGTCATACAGGAAGAAATGAAAAACTGTCCGGGCATGTTTTATTACCCTGATAAGAACCTTCTTGAGGTAAAAGGCCGGTCCATCCCGGAAAACCCTGAATCAATCTTCAGGAGGCTTGACGAATGGATAACAAGTCATTTCGACCGGAACGATGCCCTCAATGTTGACATAATGCTCGAATACATTAACAGCGGTTCATCCAAGTACCTGTACGAGATTCTTAAAAAACTCTCATTTTACATAAATACCGGTAAGAAAGTGAATATCAGGTGGCTGTATGAGGAAGACGATGAGGCCATGCTGGAGCTTGGAGAGCATTACCGCGACACGGCGGGCATCCCGCTTTCGATAGAGATGATGTTATAGACCTGCTGACTATCCGTAGTCTCAGGGAGAGTATTAATATACAGCGGAAAAGGTACTAAGAGACAGGTGTCAATCACCTGATTAATTTGCAGGTTATTAGATAAAAAAATCCCCGTCAGTATTACTGCTCGGGGATTTTCTGTCAGGTCCGGTATGTTTATTTCATTACGAGCGGTATAAGATCAACCACGCGGCATGAATAACCCCATTCATTGTCGTACCATGAGAATACTTTAACCATTTTACCGTTCACCATTGTGCTGAGAGCATCAAAGATGGACGAGGCTGGGTTGTGGATAACATCCACGGAAACGATAGGATCTTCGGTGTATTCGAGGACGCCTTTCATCGGTCCCTCAGCTGCTTTTTTCATTGCGGCATTGATTTCTTCCTTAGTGGCCTCTTTCTTGAGTATTGCCACGAGGTCAACCAGCGAGCCGGTGGGTGTCGGTACCCTGACAGCCACTCCGTCGAGTTTGCCTTTCAGTTCGGGAATTATTTTGCCAATAGCCTTGGCAGCGCCTGTTGTGGTTGGAATCTGTGATACAGCTGCAGAACGTGCGCGCCTCAGATCCTTGTGGGGCAGATCAAGGATTCTCTGGTCGTTGGTGTATGAGTGTATTGTAGTCATGTATCCCATTTCGATTCCCCAGTTGTCGTTCAGAACCTTTACGACAGGAGCAAGGCAGTTGGTGGTACATGATGCATTCGAGATGCACTGATGCTCCGGTTTAAGGTCTTTTTCGTTAACGCCGACAATAATCATGGCATCGATAGTATCCTTGGCAGGAACGGTAAGTATAACCTTCTTTGCACCGTTTTTCAGGTGGTCACCGTATCCGCCTTTCGGACTCTCTTTTGAAGTAAAGACACCTGTTGATTCGATAACTACATCCGGTTTTTCGGCCCACGGAATATTTGCAGGCACCTTTTCTGCTGTTACCCTGTATTTCTTCCCCTTTACTATAATATTCTGTTCATCATGGGACACACCCTCAAATTTGCCCTGTGTGGAATCATATTTGAGAAGGTGCGCGAGAGTAAGGGTATCAGTAACATCGTTTATACCTACAACCTCAATGTTGTCTCTCTCGAGGGCGATCTTGAACACATTACGCCCGATGCGTCCGAAACCGTTAATGGCTACTTTAATTTTTGACATATCAATAAAATTATTGGTTAATATTTTAAGACTCCAAAGTTAAGAAAAATATGGAATAACCCAAAAAAAGGATAAGGTAAAAGGGAGATTACAGGTTTCTCCTGAAAATATTTGAAAGCTTGTTCGACTCGGGATTGAGAGGGTCGATTATTAACCCGAACCTGTAACTTGCAAAAAGGGAGAAAAATATTGCCTTATTTCTGGCAGTGTCCATGATGGGTAATGCTTTCGGAAACATGTTAATCTGTGCCCCGATCTCTATGGCATGAATAACTTTATCCTGCCGGCTGTACTCAAAGTTGAACCCCGCCTTCCCGTAAAGGCCGGGCAGCAGCCGCGCCTCATTCAGCCCTTTGAAGAATGAGCTTTTGCTGTAGATCATTGTGGGGTCGTGCTTCTTTATGTCGAATTTTTCCTCGATAATTTCTGCTTCATATGGACCGACGAACTTCAGCATTTTATAGTATATGGGCTTGTAAAAAGCAACCGCAGCGCCTCCGGTATAAAAATACCTTACGGCTACTCCGCCAAGGTCGGCTTTTTCAAAAATCTCCTTCTGGTGCCCGTACCCGCCTCTCAGAATGGCAACAAAATTCTTCTTGCCGAAGACGAACGAGCCGGGGGTCTGATAATAGGGATTTGTGAGTTTTACTTCCTTCGGATGTTTTACGGTAAGGAGGTCAATTTCGAGCAGGCGCTTGTTAAAATAATCCACTCTCTTCCCTTCCCTGTAACCAAATCCGAACCCGTCAGTACTGAGAAAAATACCTCCGGTAATTTCATTCCTCAGGAAAATGGTTGGCTGATTGTCGATCTCTCCCTGGGCTGAGAGATACATGGGTATTAAAAGATAAAAAATTGCCGCATTCAGCAGCCTCTTCACGGCAGAAGCCGAAAGATTTGCCCGGTTGAAACCTGACAGGCCGGACCTGTTATCCCCTGTATTCGGACGACGGGACATCAGCTTTGCTGTAAGCCGGACACGCCTGCCTGTTGCAGGAACTGGCCACCAGAATGATTGCCAATGCAATAAGAAGTGTAAGAGCAATTTTTTTCATAAAACTTCATTGTTTAACAGAACAAAAATAAACTTTTTGCATTAAATGGAAACAGTGTTTAAAAATATTTATCATCTATTAATACAATAATCATGCAGAAATGTTCATGAAATAACGCAAAAGCTGTAATATTTATTATTGCCTGTCCAAACAATAATGTGTCCGGATTGTTTAATTAAAGGAAAGTTTATAATTCATGAAGAGGTTGTTATTAATCTACATACTGGTAATTATGTCAGGCAATTCATTTCCTCAGGAAAAACCGGCTCTTAATCTGTTAACACGACAGGAGGCTGATGTGATAATCCGTAAGGGTACTGAACGTCCCTTTACCGGAAAATACGAGAAAAATACCGCAAAAGGCACATATATATGTAAACAGTGCGGATCTGCACTTTACCATTCTGACAGCAAGTTTGATGCACACTGCGGATGGCCGTCTTTCGATGATGAGATTCCGGGTGCCGTTCTCCGCCATCCCGACCCCGACGGCATGCGCACTGAAATTACATGCGCCTTCTGCGGGGGGCACCTGGGGCACGTCTTTAACGGCGAGGGATTTACTCCGAAGAATATCAGGCATTGCGTTAATTCGGTCTCGATCGATTTCGTTCCCGTGGTGCTGAAACCCGGAAGATACGGCACTGCCGTTTTCGCCGGAGGCTGCTTCTGGGGGGTGGAATACTTCCTCCAGAAAGAGCCGGGAGTCGTTTCGGTTACTTCGGGATATACGGGTGGACATGTGCCCAATCCGTCATACAGGGAGGTTTGTACCGGAACAACCGGCCACGCCGAAGCCGTTAAGATTATTTACGATACCCGTCTGACATCCTACGCGAAGCTTCTGCAATTATTTCTTGAAATTCACGATCCTACCCAGGTAAACCGCCAGGGTCCCGACATCGGTGAACAATACAGATCGGAAATATTCTATTTGAACGGGGAGCAGAAGGAAACTGCCGAAAAATACCTGTCCATACTGAAGTCGAAGGGATACAGGGTTGCCACCGCTGTTACCATGGCCTCTGAATTCTACGAAGCCGAGGATTATCACCAGGATTACTATTTCAAAACAGGCAAGTTGCCGTATTGCCACGGCTACACAAAAAGGTTCTGACCAACCCTGCCGGTTCTTCTTTGCCGTTAATTCCCGATAAATTAACTTTACGGGGATTGTTTTTTATTATTAACCGCAGGAAATACAAAGGAGACCATTATGGACATATTTGACTTACTGATGAACAGGAGGACAATAAGAGATTACCTCGACAGGGATATTGACGACGATCTCCTGAAAAAGATACTTGCGGCCGGGTGCCGTACTTCCACCACCGGCAACATGCAGGTTTACAGCATAATTGTCACGAGAGACCGGGGAATGAAGGAGAAACTGCTGCCTCTCCATTTTAACCAGCGGATGGTTTTAAATGCCCCGGTGGTTCTTACTTTCTGCGCCGACTTCAACAGGTTCTCCCAATGGTGCCGCCTGAGAAAGGCCGAACCTGGTTATGATAATTTCCTGTCGTTCATAACGGCTGCCATTGATGCTTTGATTGCCGCCCAGACGGTCTGCATCGCTGCCGAAGCCTCCGGACTGGGCATCTGTTACCTGGGAACAACAACATATATGGCCCGGAAAATAATTGAAGTGCTTAATCTTCCGAAGGGTGTTGTCCCGGTAACCACGGTTACTCTAGGGTGGCCGGCCGGGATCCCTGATCAGGTCGACAGGCTTCCTCTCGATGCAATTGTGCATGAGGAGGTTTATCATGAATATTCCGGTGACGATATTGACCGGTTCTACAGGGAGAAGGAAGAGAGACCCGACTCAAAACAGTTTATCAGGGAAAACAATAAGGAAACTCTTGCTCAGGTCTTTACCGATGTCAGGTATAAGAAATCTGACAATGTCACTTTTTCCAATATGCTGCTGAAGGTACTGACCGAACAGGGTTTTATGAACCAGTAAGGCTGCTGCTGACGGTATTACTCTTTTCTCCAGAGGTTGCCGACATTAGCCTGCTGGGTTGGTGTGATATTGATATCATTTATGCAGACATGTTCGGGAAGAGTGGCGCACCAGTACACCACCTCGGCTATATCTTCCGCGGAAAGCGACTTTACTCCCTTGTAGAAATCCTTTGCTCTCTGCTTGTCGCCCTTGAACCTTACAAGCGAAAACTCCGTTTCCGCAAGTCCGGGCGCTATGTTTGTAACCCTTATATTGTGCTTCAGCATGTCTATCCTCATAGACCTGGAAAGTGAGTCCACGGCGTGTTTTGTTGCGCAGTAAACATTTCCCTTTTCGTACTCCTGCTTTCCGGCAATCGATGATATGTTAAAGATATGACCTCTGTTCCGTGCAACCATCAGGGGCGCAACAGCCCTTGTCACATAAAGCAGACCCTTGACATTTGTATCGACCATCCTGTCCCAGTCGTCGATATTTCCGTCCTGTATCAGATCCATCCCCACAGCAAGCCCGGCATTGTTTACCAGTATATCGATATTTTTCCATTCATCGGGCAGTTCCTTTATTATATCCTCGACTTCGTATCTTTTTCTGACATCAAAATTCAAGGCAAGATGTTTTATTCCCTTTATCGCATCAAGTTCTTTTGAGACCTCTTCCAGACGCTCGGTTCTCCTTCCTGTAATTATTACATTGTAACCGTTCTGTGCAAATTTCATGGCTATGGCTCTTCCGAAACCTGCAGTAGCCCCTGTAACCATTATAATCTTATTCATAACTCTTATTTTTTGTTCCTCCTGTTAATATTAATGCAAAGATACCTTTTCGGTTTGAAAACAGGTATAAAATGATTGTGATTATATTTGTCGCACTTAAACAAATTTATTCTACGTGAGTGAAACCAGTAAGCAGGAGCGGGATATTGCCGTGATGTTTGACTCCATAGCCGGCAGGTATGATTTCCTGAACCATCTGCTGTCGCTCGGCATTGACCGCAGGTGGCGGCGGAATGCCATCAGAACGGCAGGGAAACTTGTAAAGCCTTCCGCTGTTCTTGATGTTGCCACCGGAACTGCCGACTTTGCAATAGATGCCCTCAGGCTCGGCCCGGTAAAGATAACCGGTCTGGATATCTCCGGGAAAATGCTCGAACTGGGGAGAGAAAAGATCAGAAAAAGGAAACTGGATGAAAGGATTGAACTTGTAAGGGGCGATTCGCTTGCACTGCCTTTTGCCGATGATTCTTTCGACCTTGTGATGTCGGCATTCGGTGTCCGGAATTTTTCCGACCTCTTCAGGGGAATCAGCGAGATGACCAGGGTAACCGCAAAAAACGGTGTTGTTCTCGTACTTGAGTTCTCCAGGCCCGGCAACAGACTGTTCAGATGGTTGTTTGAATTTTACTTCTTCAGGATACTTCCTGCAATAGGGCGCCTGGTTTCAGGCCATAAATCGGCATATAAATATCTCCCCGTATCGGTGGGCGGCTTTCCGGGACGGGAAGAGTTTGCAGGACTGTTGCGGAAGGCAGGCCTTTCGGATGTGAAATACAGAAATCTTTCGGGGGGTATCGCGGTAATTTACACAGGCGTGAAGAGGTGAGCAATTCGTTTTTGATATTCATATCGGACGATAATGCAATATTTAAGCATTAAAAAAGTTTAATATTTATTATTTTGCGCTGATTAATTGTAATACAGGGTGCAAAGGGGTATAATTAAATCAATGACGTTTCTGGCTCTGCTTTCAGCCTGTGGCACTTCCTTCGCCCAGAAGGAAAAGCCCAAGAACGTATCATGGTACGACGACAAAACACTCCATTTCGGCTTCTGCATAGGGTTTAACGTAATGGACTTTAACATTACACCTTCGCAGCAATACCTTCAGTCCGATTCATTATACCCTGAGGTGGCGCTTCTTAATCCGGGGATTAACATACAGATTGTAACCGACTTCAGGCCGGCAGAACATTTTGATATCAGATTTCTGCCCGGTGTCGCATTCGGACAGAGGAATGTACGATTCTACAAAAACAGGGTTCTTGAGAATGAACAGCAGCGGCTCGAGTCATCTTTCCTCGAATTCCCGCTTCTGCTTAAGTATAAGGGTGAAAGGCTTAATAATGTGAGGCCTTATATTATAGGTGGTATTAATTACCGGTACGACCTGGCCGGCAAGAAAGAGTATGACGATGAGAAACCTGTTTATCTCAGAATCAGAAGGTCGGACCTTTATTATGAAATAGGACCCGGGCTCGACTTTTACCTTCCCTATTTCAAACTTTCGGTGGAGCTGAAAATGTCGACAGGTATGCGCGATGTGCTTGTTCATGAGCCTGCCCCGGGTTATCCTCAGTATGCAAGGGCCATCGAAAGGATGAAATCGCAGATATGGGTTTTGTCATTTCATTTTGAATGATGTGGTCAAGGAGGTAAGTTTTTCCCTTCCGCCTGAAGCTTCCGCGGATGAGAAGCAGATAAAAATGGCAGCCGCCCTCAGGGCCGGAATTGATCCCGCTCAGGTTACGGGTTTCAGGATTGTAAGGAAATCGATAGATGCCAGGCAGAGGGCAATTAAGGTCAGTTTCACCATTGAGATTTCAGAAGGAGAAGATGATCATGTAAGAGAGATTGAGCCGCTCCGCTTCCGCGATGTGTCAAAAGCAGAGGAGGTAATTATTACTGGGGCAGGACCGGCGGGCCTTTTTGCGGCACTCAGGCTGTGCGAACTGGGACTGAGACCGGTGATCCTTGAAAGGGGCAGGGATGTCTCGGAGCGGAAAAAGGATATAGCAAGAATAAGCCGGGAACACGTTGTTGACAGCGACAGCAATTATTGTTTCGGCGAAGGCGGTGCAGGCGCTTTCTCCGACGGGAAGCTTTATACCAGGTCGCAGAAGAGAGGAAATAACCTGCGGGTTCTTGAGCTTTTCCGCCATCACGGCGCACCTGAAAATATTCTGTATGAGAGCCATCCCCATATAGGCTCCGACAAACTGCCGTCAATAATCTCGTCAATCAGAAAATCAATCACGGATGCAGGGGGATTGATTCTGTTCAACAAAAGGGTAACCGACATAATTTGCGATGGAACCGGAATAAAAGGTGTTATCACAGCCGGAGGCGAAAAATTTATGTCTGAAAATGTTATTGCGGCAACCGGCCATTCGGCAAGGGACATATATGAACTGTTTCAGAAGAGGGGAGTGGCAATGGCTTTTAAGCCTTTTGCCATGGGAGTAAGGGTTGAACATCCGCAGGAACTTATCGACAGGATTCAGTATCACGGAGCTGAAAGAGGCAGTTATCTTCCGGCGGCGGCATATTCCCTTGTTCAGCAGGTAAACGGAAGAGGGGTCTGGTCGTTCTGCATGTGCCCGGGAGGTTTTATAATACCGGCGGCCACCTCACCCGAAGAGGTGGTGGTTAATGGCATGTCGGCATCGGGACGAAATTCACCTTATGCCAATTCCGGCATTGTGGTTGAAATAAGGAGGGAAGACCTGATGGATTTTTCAGAGGCGGGCGAAATGGCGGGACTGGAACTGCAGAGAATAGTTGAAAGGACCGCATGGGAGCAGGGTGGTTGCACACAAAGGGCTCCGGCACAGAGACTGGCCGATTTTGTCGACGGAAGGTTTTCATCTTCTCTTCCGAAAGCATCTTATTTCCCCGGAATTTTTCCATCTGCCCTGCATGAATGGCTGCCGGGTTTCATAAGCACCCGCCTCAGGGAAGGCTTCCGGCTGTTCGGCAGGAAAATGAAGGGATTTGTTACCAATGAGGCGGTGGTTGCCGGTGTTGAATCGAGAACATCCTCACCTCTGAGGATTCTCAGGGATGACATTTCCATGGAGAGCGTTAATGTAAAAGGTCTCTATCCCTGCGGCGAAGGGGCCGGTTACGCCGGGGGTATTGTCTCTTCCGCCGTCGACGGGATGAGAGCCGCCGAAGCTATAGCAGCGAAGAAAGGATTGCTTTAACCGGAAGTAAATTTCCTTCTTGCAAATTCAGAAAGTATTATTGAGGCCGCCATACCCGCATTGAGCGAATCAATGCCGCTTTTAACCGGATTGAACCCGGGAATCGTCAGCCTCCGGGTAATCAGGGGAATCAGGTTGCCGGAAATCCCTCTTGATTCATTACCCAGAAGAATAACGCCATTGTGCGCAAGCTCTGCACCGTAAACCGGCTCTCCTTCAAGCATAGTGCCAAAGACCTCCATGCCGTCGTTCCGGGCGGCAGCCAGAAATTCCTCCAGTCCGGTATAGTGTACATTTACATGCATTATCGCTCCCATGGTTGCCTGCACCGTCTTGGGATTGTACACGTCAACACATGTTTCGGAACACACCAAATCCCTTATCCCGAACCATGCCGCCGCCCTGATTATAGTGCCAAGGTTGCCCGGATCCTGAATGGTGTCGAGTGCCAGAGTGAGATTGCCTGATATTTCACCCATTTTTAAAGTAACCTCCGGCATGGGTACAATTGCCATTGCATTATGAGGCGTTTTCAGAGAGCTGACTTTTTTAAGCTCCCCGTAGCTTACAGGGATGATTTCATCAATGCGGCTCCTGAATTCAACCGGTATCCCCGAAATGAATTCGGGTTTTGCGATAAGATATCTGATATCCCTGCCCGAAAGCAGAAACTCCCTTACGATCTTGTCGCCCTCAATAACAAAAAGGCGCAGGTCGTCGCGGATCTTCCTTTTCTGAAGAGACAGAATGAATTTCTCCCTGTTTCTGCTTAGCATTTTGGTTTATTTTAACGATATGCAGATATTTAATTGATATATTTGTAAACGACAATTTAAGGCTGGTTTGAAGATTCTTTTACCGGATAAAATTATAAAAAATACCCGTAACGCAGCAATGGTTGTTATTGCGGCAACCGTTCTTTCGTGCAACCCGACAAAATATGTTCCGCAGGGCGAGACACTGCTCGACAGAAACTATGTCAAGGTGAACAGGGAGTCGGTTAAGAAGGGAGATCTTTATCCGTATATAAGGCAGAAGCCAAATAAGAGAATCTTTGGCGTACGCTTCCACCTGGGACTTTATAATCTTTCAAATATCAACAAGGAGAAGGGAATACACAATTACCTCCGTAACATTGGTGAAGAGCCTGTGATTTTCGACCAGAATTCAGTAGATAAATCAACGGACCAGATCAGATCGTATCTCGTTTCAAAGGGATACTTTGATGCAAGGGTGGCTGAAACGGTTGAAACCGCAAAGAAACAGTCGAAGGTCTACTACGATATCTACCTGAACGAACCATATAAGGTAAGGAAAATTACATACGATATTGAAGACACAACCATTGCCAAAATAGCTTTTATAGATTCGTCGGCAAGCCTGATCGAGAGAGGGAAGCCGTATGATGCGGAAAAGCTGCAGGCCGAAAGAGACAGGCTGGAGCGTTTTGTCAGGGACCATGGATTCTATAACTTTTCTGCCGATCATATTTATTTCAGGGTCGACAGTACAATACCCGGCAGGCAGGTGGATATCGTTTACGGAGTTAAAAATGCCGTCAGGATAGGACCCGGAAACAAGCCGGTTGTAGTGCCTCATGTTCAGTACCGTGTCAGGAATATCTATATCTATCCCGATTTTAATCCGCGCGAATTCCTTACCGAAGGATCTGAATATCAGAAGAGTTTTGATACCATTAGCTATAAAGGTTACTATTTTATAACCCGGCCGGGCAGGCCATTTGTAAAATACGACCTGCTTCTTCAGTCGTTATACCTCCGGCCGGGATTCACATTCAACCAGTCGAATACGGAAAGGTCGCATGCGAAGCTTATGGCTCTCAAATCGTACCGGCTTGTCAATATACTTTACAACGAACCTGAGGATAAACCTGCCGGCAGTGATTACAGGTATCTCGACTGCACCATACAGCTTACGCCCGTGAGCAGGCAGTCGTTTACCGTCGAGCTGGAAGGTACTAACTCGGGGGGTAACCTGGGCGGGGCGCTTAATTTCATATATCAGAACAGAAACCTGCTGCACGGCGCAGAGCAGTTTAATATGAAGCTGAGAGGCGCCTATGAAACCTTCTCCCAGTCAACAACGGGTATTAAAAGCACTGAGGAGCTTGGTGCAGAGATGACACTGAGGCTGCCGAAGTTTCTTGTGCCGTTCATCCAGAGTGAAAACTTTATCAGAAAATACACACCTTCAACCTCTGTTCAGGCCCTGTACAATTACCAGCATCTGCCCGTTTATACAAGGACACTGGCAAATGCTTCGTTCGGCTACCAGTGGAACCAGGATGCCTACAGAACCCATATGGTTTATCCGTTGCAGCTGAACCTTGTAAAAATCCCGTATATAGAACCGGATTACTATACAAATGTCATCGAACAGTCGTCGTACCTGATTAACAGTTACAAAAACATACTCATCGCGGGCGGGAGTTATTCGTACATATATAACAGGCAGAAAATAAGGAGGTCGCGTAACAACTGGTTTCTCAGGGTCAACGCGGAGGCTTCGGGCAATCTTTTGCGGGGTATAATGAGAATAGCAGGTGCAACGCCTGTAAGTGATACAGTAACATCATATTATAAGATATTTGATCAGCCTTTTGCCCAATATGTAAAAGCAGATATTGACGCAAGGTATAACAGGATAATAAATGATGTAAGTTCAATAGTCTTCAGGGGATTTGCCGGTGCAGGAATTCCTTACAGCAACTCTCTTGCAATGCCGTTTGAAAAGCAGTATTTCGAAGGCGGGGCCAACGGGATAAGAGGCTGGCAGGTACGGTCGCTCGGCCCCGGATCGTACTCCCCTCCGAACGCAAAATTTATCAACCAGACAGGCGACATAAAACTTGAGGCCAATGTTGAGTACAGGTTCAAACTGGCATGGATTCTTGAGGGGGCGGTATTTATTGATGCCGGTAATATATGGGCTATCCGTGAAGACCCCGACAGACCGGGTGCAAAGTTCAGTTTTTCAAAGTTCCAGAATGACATTGCAATAGGGGCAGGGTTCGGCATGAGGTTCGACCTTAAATTCGTGCTGCTCCGCACCGATCTCGGATTTAAAATCAGAGACCCGAGGCTGACAGGAAGTGAGCGGTGGATATTTACCAGAGACGCCTCCTCATCCCAGGGCGGCAACGCAGCACTTGTTATTGCCATCGGCTACCCGTTCTGATATCCTGTGCCGCGAATGCAACACACCAGGGTATAGCATTAAATCTGTTTTAATAAAATATGGCAGGACTGAAAGACTGGCTTGGATTTAACCGGCGCGAGCGAAGGGCTTCGTTAATCCTTATTGTGTTGATTGGCATCGTCCTGCTGGCCAAATACCTGGTGCCTGAAAGAAAAATTCCCGTTGATTACTATGTGCTGGCATCTTCGCCGGAGACTGCAAATAAAAGGGTAACAGGTCACTTCGATCCCAATTCTGCATCGTATGATGATCTGATCGCGGCAGGCCTTTCACCCGAACAGGCGAGAGGCATTACCGCTTACCGCGAAAAGGGAGGAAGATTCAGAAAGGCGGAGGACTTAGGGAAAATATACTCAATTGACACGGCCACTCTCCGTTCAATTATACCTTATATATTAATAAGGTCTGAAACTGATTCCGGAAAGAGGCTTACTGAACTTAACAGTGCCGTGCAGGATGAGCTTGAAAAACTGCCGGGTATCGGGCAGGTCCTTGCGGCAAGGATAATCAGGTACAGGAATCTGCTGGGTGGCTTTGCCGATCCTTCGCAGCTGGGAGAGGTTTACGGCATAAATGATTCACTGGCAGCACGACTCCGGAAGTTCACTGAGGCTGATACACTGCTGATCAGAAAATTAAGGATAAACAAAGCTTCTGTTGAGGAGATGGCCCGCCATCCGTATATTGGCAGTGAAAACGCCCCGGTAATAGACGGTTTCCGCCGGAGGGGATACAGGTTTGCCTCATACAGGGATCTTGCAGGGACTGAAGGAATAAAAATTCTGAAGCCGGAGCTTTTAAGGTTTTATCTTGATTTTTCGGAATAATGAAAATAAAATATCCCGCGGATGATTGAAAAGAATTAAAATAATTATTATCTTTGCGCCTCAATTTAACAGAAATACAAAGTATGATAATCGTTCCGATAAAAGATGGCGAAAACATTGACAGGGCGCTGAAGAAATTCAAAAGGAAATTTGAAAAGACAGGTGTTATCCGTGAATTGCGTTCACGCCAGGCCTATGTAAAACCTTCTGTCAGACGCAGGGAGGAAATAAAAAAAGCCATCTATATTCAGAAACTGCAGCAAAGGGAAGACTGAATCCCTTTGGCATTTGATTCAAATTCCGTATATTGGTTCCTTCATGGATTACAAGGAATCATTTCTCAGGTATCTGCAATCAGGGAAACATTATTCTCCCAATACGGTTTTGTCATACGGCAATGACATTGACAAGTTTTCGTGTTTTCTGATTTCGGCCGGTCATTCCGGCAACCTGGCGGATGTCACCTCCCACGACATAAGGGCATGGATGGTAAACATGATGGAGAACGGCTATTCGCCTGTTTCTGTTCACCGGAAAATATCGAGTCTCCGGGGTTTATACCGGTTTCTTCTGCGGAACGGGGTTATAGAACGGAATCCGCTCGAAAAGGTTATTCTTCCCAAACGCCGGAAACGGCTACCCGTATTTGTCAATGAAGAGCCGCTGAACAGGCTTCTCGATGATTATGATTTCGGAAGCGGTTTTAAGGGAATAATGAACAGGACTATTATTGAGATGCTTTATTCCACCGGCATGAGGAGGGCTGAACTTACAGGGCTCAGGTGCGGGGATATAGATTTTTACAACAAGTCGGTCAAGGTCACCGGTAAAAGGAATAAGCAGAGAATTATTCCCCTGGTAGCGGCCTTCATTCCGAGGCTCAGGGAATACATGGATTTAAGAAGAGAGAAGTTCGGAGATGAAGATGGCTGGCTCTTCCTTACTGATTCAGGTAAGAAAATATACGACAGGTATGTTTACAATACCGTCAGGTCGTACCTCTCGCTGGTTACCACCATTGAAAAAAAGAGCCCGCATGTACTGAGGCACACATTTGCCACTCACATGCTTAACAGGGGGGCTGATCTTAATTCGATAAAGGAGTTCCTCGGCCATGCAAACCTGTCGGCCACACAGGTTTACACCCACAACACATTTGAAAAGTTGAAAGAAGTTTATAAACGAGCTCATCCGCGAGCATAAAAACAGGAGGTAGATATGAACATACAGATTCATTCGGTTCGGTTTGATGCCGACAAGAAACTCATTAAATTCATTAACCAGAAGCTAAACAAACTGGCCAAGCTGGGTGAGGGTATTGTCAATACTGAGGTTTACCTGAGGCTTGACAATGATGAAGGAAAGGAAAACAAGATTACAGAGATAAAGATTGATTATCCGGGAGGGCCTCTGTTTGCAAAAAAACAGAGCAAAACTTTTGAAGAGGCTACCGACCTTGCCGTTGATGCTCTTAAGAAACAGATTACCAGGTATAAAGAAAAATCCAAGGGGATATAGCCGGGAGAGTGGAAAAAATATTTAAACTAATTTTATCAAATAATAATTAATTTTCATACATTTGCAAACCGATTTTGAAGGGTATTTATATCCTTCAGGGGCGTTCTTTAAATTGCCGATGTAGCTCAGTTGGCCAGAGCAGCTGATTTGTAATCTGCAGGTCGGGGGTTCGAATCCCTTCATCGGCTCTTGAAAGAAAAGGAGATTGTCTTAATCAGGGAAATTCTCTGTGGTCAGTAGGGGAGATACCAAAGTGGCCAACTGGGGCAGACTGTAAATCTGCTGGCGAATGCCTTCGTAGGTTCGAATCCTGCTCTCCCCACACAATAAAGGGTGTGGCCTGAGGAGTTACAGAAACGGAGGTTTCTCTTAAAGAAAGATATCAGGCGGGAGTAGCTCAGTTGGTAGAGCATCAGCCTTCCAAGCTGAGGGTCGCG
>ERZ795050.1047-NODE-1047-length-38223-cov-8.507284_pt1 | contig 38223 bp, 27 predicted proteins | sample MGYA00375134_ERZ795050 | MGnify/ENA primary metagenome ERZ795050 (study PRJEB30179, sample SAMN05720221) | activated sludge metagenome | isolation source: Anaerobic digester | place: Japan | collected 2015-05-26 ... | reverse complement strand
CTTGACCCAGGGGAAGCCGCGGCTGCGCGGCATCCACGCCGCCGACGGCGACGGTGAGTCCGTTGGCAGGGGATAAGGTGGCTTGGTCAACTGAGTCGCCCCTGCGGACTGTGACGACGGTGCCGGCGAGTTCGACGGTCGTGACGCCCGGCTTGCGGCCGCTGAGGACGGGCTCGATGACGGCGGCGAACATGGCCGAAGCGCCCTGCTGCGTGACGGCGATCATGGGGACGCGGTCGAGAACTGAGGCGCACGGGCCATCCCCAACGAGGACCTCGGCGCCAGGAGCAGCGGCCATTGTGAGATGGGTGGTGACGGTCTTGCCGGGGAACTGAGCGCGGATGGAGCCGTCGGTGGCGCCGGCGCGGATGTTCTGGACGTATTCCATGCCGAGGAACCCGTCGGGGGCTTTACCTGGCTCCTTGGCGGCATCGCACTCGATGGCCGTGGCGCGGTTATGGTACACCCAGTCGAAGCGGCGCGGCTTGTCGGAGGCAAGTTGGTCGAGGATGAGCAGGTAAGTTGGTGTGAGAACGAGGAGGCGCTTGTGGGTGACGCCTGGATAGGCGGTGTCGCAACTGGCCGCGACGGCGGCGTATTCGTCGTTGGCGGTGAAGAGCTCGAGCTTGCCCTCGGCGGGCCGCTGCGGCTGCTTGTCCACGAGGACGGCGTTGTGGCTGAGGGTGGGCTTGTACCAGTTGCGATGAATGGGCAGGCGATAGGCCTGGGAGGCGGCGCGGCCGGGGTCCACGCCCAGTTCCTCCCTGTGGCCGAAGAGGACGAAGGAGAGCTTGTCGAGGTGGCCGTGGTAACCGCCATAGGGTCCGAAGGTGAGGGCGGCGGCGAGGCCGGCTTCGCCCTTGGTTCTCAGGATGGCGTGCCCCGCACTGGGGAAGACCTTGCTGGTGAGGAGAGGCGGCTCGGCCTTTGTGCTCGGGTCGCGGGCGAGCATCACGGATTGCCAGGTGGGGGACTGCGCGAGGAGGGGCAGGAGATCAGGGTCCTTGGTGGCCGCGTACGCGTACTCCATGAGCCAGCCGGCGCCGCGGGCCGAGGCGTGCACGTCGTCGCCCCAGCGGGGCAGTGAGCCGTCGGGCATCGTGTAGTGGACGGGCAGGGTGTACATCTTGCGAAGCGTGGGGTGGCTCCACAGGTCAATGCCCAGGCGGCGGGCGTACTCGGCGATGAGGTCATGGCGTGGAGGGTGTAGAAGTGATAGCCCCAACTGTTCTCATACCACATCCCCTCGTCGGAGACGGAGACCTTCATCTGCTCGACGAAGCCGTTGTGGGGCTGGGCGATGGCCTTCTCGACCCAGGCGAGATCGCCAAGGACGGCGCCGCCGGCGATCATGCCGGCGTTGTGCCAGGTCTGCCAGTTGCCCTTGCCCGCCTTGTGCTTGTCCATGTTCTTGAGCATGGGGATGAGAAGGCCGTCGCGGATGGCCGCACGGTCGGCGTCGGACAGGGCATCCCAGATGAGGTCACAGGCGGGCGCGATGTCGGAGGCCAGGCTGGCGGCCTCGTTGAGGGTCTGCTCGAAGAGGCGGCCGCCCGAGATGATGGTCCAGGGGCTTGGGCTGCGGCTGGCCGAGTGATAGGGGTATTGGAGATAGCGCTCGGCGTAGCCGAGGAGCACCTTCGCGGCGAAGTCGGCGTAGCGCTTCTCGCCGGTGAGGGCATAGGCCCACGCGGCGTTGGAGGCATTGCGGATGTTGGCGTAATGCTGGTGCTCGTAGACCACATCGTCGTACGGCTCGCCCGAGTAGACCGTCTTGCAGCGGGGGCACTCGTGGTGGGTGTCGTCGAGCGTCTTCAGCGCGAGCTGACACTTGTCGCACTGGTACCACTGGTTGTGCTGTCCGCCGCGCGGCGGGAAGGCGATGGGGTTGGCGAGTGCGGCGTCGGCCTGCCGCACAACGCCGGCCACGGCGTCGTGAGCCGGCCCGGCGGCCTTGAGCGCGGCCCGCAGGCGGCTCAGCTCCTCGGGCGTGGCCGCGATGACGGGGTGCTTGAGGGTCTTCGGCAGCGCGATGGGCGGGACCCTCCAATCCTCCGCGGAGGCCGCCACTATCATGATGCCCAGGATTGCGACCGGATTCATGGCCGTCGCCTCCTTGCGTTGCGGGGCGCGCCCCCATATTATAACGGGCATGGGGACGGGCACAAGCAGGATTAGCCCCCCGAAGGTATTGAAGCCTTCGGGAGGGACGGGAGCAAGCGCCCTCCCGAACGTTCCAATGCGTTCGGGAGGGTAACGTCGCAACCTCATGTGAGGAAGCACAAGATGGCCCGATGGTTGGCGGTGTTGATCTGCCTTTCAGGAGCACTTGGCATGGTCACGGCAGGAGAAGCGAAGATGGATAGCAAGCATGAGGTGCTGCGGCTGAACCTGCGCACCCGCGTCGAAGAGCCGGCCGGCAGCGGGCAATGGAAAGAGGTCGTCGCACCCAAGGACCTCGCCCCCGCCGAAACGGCGCTGCTGCTGTGCGACGTGTGGGACAAGCATTGGTGCCAGGGGGCGAACGAGCGCCTGGCCAAGCTGCTGCCGCGCATGGCCGAGGTCGTGAAGTTCCTCCGCTCGAAGGGCGTGCTGATCATCCACGCGCCCAGCGACACGATGAAGTTCTACGAGGGCACGCCGCAGCGCCAGCGCGCCCAGGCGGCGCCGCCCGTGAAGCTGCCCGAGCCGAAGAAGCTGCCCGACCCGCCGCTGCCCATTGACGCCAGTGACCAGGGCTGCACCGAGGACCCGCCCTGCCGCGTCTACGGCGCCTGGAAGAGCGAGCACCCCGCCATCGAGATCGCCGAGCCCGACGCCGTGACCGACAAGGGCGGCGAGGTCTACAGCCTCCTTCAGCAGCGCGGCATCAAGACCCTCCTGATCTTCGGCGTCCACACCAACATGTGCGTGCTGCACCGTTCGTTCGCCATCAAGCAGATGACCCGCTGGGGCGTGCCGTGCGTCCTCGTGCGTGATCTCACCGACACGATGTACAACCCCAAGCGCCCGCCCCACGTGCCGCACGACAAGGGCACCGAGCTGGTCGTCGAGTTCATCGAGAAGCACTGGTGCCCGACGGTGCTCAGCGATGACCTGCTGAGAGTGCATCCACAGACCGAGCCCATCAAGCGATGAGGGCGAGCGCGGTCAGAGGATGAACCCCGCGGCGAAGTCCAGGTAGCCCGTCGAGCCGGGCCTCCCATCTGAGTGGCGTCTGGCCGAGTGCAACACCACGCTCAAGGCGTCCCGCCACACCTTGTCCCCGATGTCGGCCCTCTCCGCGCGCATTTCCGCGAGGCGCTTGACCAGCCGCTGCGCCCGCGGGTCAGAGGGAGACAGGCCCTTGATCGCGGCGTGCAGGGCCTCGATCGCGACATGATCGTCCACGCCGTAGTCAGCGCGGTGGGCCGCGACGAGGACGAACTCGATGTTTTGGAGCACGTCTTCGTGCTCCTGCATCATGCGCTTCATGGGGTCGCCAGGCTGAGCCGCCTTGACCCCACGCCACAGGCGACTGACGCGCGGCTTCCTCCGTTTGGGCATGCAGTTCACTCCAAGAGCCGCCGAGCGTTCTCCCACAGCAGCGCGGCCTCGCGCTCGGGGCCGAGGCCGAGGCTCAGGACGCGCTCGACCGCGGCCTTCTGGCCCGACCAGGGTGAGTCGGTGCCGAACAGGAGGTACTCCTTCGGATGGCTGAGGAGGATCTCGCGGGCCTCCGCGTCGGCCATGAACTCCATCGAGTACGAGATTTCCATGTAGATGGGCCGGCCGACGAGGTGCTTGCGGCTCTCGGCCCAGTCCATCCAGCCGCCCATGTGCGAGGTGACAAGGCGGAGGCGCGGAAAGCGGTCGAGCAGGCGCAGCACACGCACGGCGTCGCACTTGCGGATGCGGGGGAAGGCGGTGTCGAAACCCGTGTGGCTCAGGTGGAGGAGGCCGCTGTCCTGGAGCCGCTCGTAGATCGGCAGCAGGCGCGGGTCATCCATCTCGAAGCCCTGGTAGTAGGGGTGGAGCTTGATGCCCTTCAGCCCCGCTTCGCGGACGGCGTCTATGCGGGCCAGGGCCTCGGGGTCGAAGGGGTGGAACGAGGGGAACGGGACGATGCGGTCGGAGGCAATGGCCTTGCACCACTTGAGGATCGAGGGGAACTGCTCGGGCTTGGTGGCGATGCAGGCGACGACGGAGGCGGCGATGCCCGCCTCGTCCATCGAACGCAGGAGCGCGCCGATCGTGCCGTTGAGCACGGCCTTGGCGTTGCCCGGCTGGGCCTCGAGCGTGGCAATGGCCCGTTCGGCCAGCCCGTCGGGGAAGGCGTGGGTGTGGAAGTCGATGATCCCGGTCATCGGCTGCGTGTGCGCATCGGTGAGTCCCATGAGTCCGAATGAGTCCTATTGAAAAGACGCCTCCCTCAGTACAGCACGAGGTTCTTCCGCCAGTCGGCCTCCTTGTCGTGACCGTAGCGTTCGACGCGCGGGCGGCGCTCGCGCAGGCGCAGCGAGTCGAGGCCGAGCCAGTAGCCGGTCGAGACGTCGCGCTTGCCGACGCAGACCAGCCGCAGCTTGTGCGGGCCGGCGTCGAGCCACAGATCGAGCAGCGGGAACTCGCGCACCTGGATGTCGGAACTGTAGAGGTCGAGCCGCTCCCCGATCCTCACGCCGTCGAGGTAGGCCTCGTAGATGCCGAAGTCGTACGAGGTGGTGAGCTTGAGGACGAGTCGCCTCGGCTCGCGGCGCTTGGCCTCGAAGGGAATCTCGACCCAGGCGTCTTTCGCCGACGGCGGCTGGTAGAGGAGCTGCGCGTAGTCGGTCCACCAACCGCCCTTCTGAACAATCGCCCCGCCTGCCCCGTGGTACTTCGCATCGGTGAAGCTGCGGCCGTGGACCACGATGTCAATCTCGGGCAGGCGTCGCTCGGCGCAGGGCGGCACCTTGGCGAACCGCCTGGGCTCGCCCAGTTGATACCAGAAGGCCACGCTCGAGTAGTCGTCCTGCCGCTCGTTCCAGCTCGTGCTCTCGCGCTTCGGGTTCTCGTCCACCGAGATCCAGCCCATCCGCTCGATGGCGACGCGGATTTTCTTCTGGAACACGATGGGGTCGGCAATGTGCCAGCGGTAGGCGCAGGTTCTGCCGCCCAGCACGTGGCCTCCGTCGGTGTAGGGCACGCCGAAATAGGGGAAGCTGCACGTCCGCAGCCCCCAGGCGCACAGGAAGTAGTCCTCGGTGCCCGTGCCCCACACGGTCGGCTCCGCGTCGTCGTCAATGGCGATTTTCTCGTCGCCCTCGCCGAACCAGCCTGGGCTGCGCGAGCGCACGCCGAGCACGGTGCCCACGTAGTGGCCGCGGCCCTCGGTCTCGAGGATGAGGTAGTCGCCGCCGCCCTCCTTCAGCGGATAGTCCTGGCGGTACTGGGCGTGGAAGTAGGGGGTGTCCGGCGGCAGGCTCTCCTTCTGAACCCAGTCCACATTGTGGTAGAGGAGTGCGATGGCCTTGTCGCCGTCGTTCTCGACCTCGATGCGGGCCGACTTTGCGAAGGGCATGGGCCAGAAGCAGTTGTAGGATGCGCCGCCCTCGATGGCCACGGGCAGGCTGTTCACCGCCATCCGCTGGCCGAACGGCGCGGCGAAGAAGTCGCCTACGGGCGCTTCGACGGCGGGCTCCTTGCGGCCGTCCCAGAAGACGCGAAGCACCATTTCGCGGTGGTTGGCCGCGCCGTCGGGTGCCCAGGGGTGTGGCTCGGGGCCGAGGAAGGTCATCCAGAGGTGCGTCACGATGCCCGGCCCTTTCAGGTCGGCCAGGACGTGTGTCCGGCCCGGCGGCACAGTGACGTTATCGGCATTGCTGTTCGGGTCGGGGCGTCCATCCGGCAGCTTGGCGGTGGACGACACCCGCCGGCTGCGCCCGTCGCGCAACCGCAGCAGGTCGTCGAGCGACGAAGCTCCCATGGCTGGTGCTCCTAACATAGCGGCGAGCAGGACCGTCAGCATCGCCTGTCTTGCGTCCATGCGGAGGGCTCCAGGGTATCCCGGTGCGTGCGACAACGCCTCGCATGATAGCCCGCCACTGCGGCGTCTGCAAGCCGGGCCACCACATCCGACCGAACGGCGCCATTGGAAAGCCGCCGCGGGACGCTCTATAATGTGCGCTCGATTGGCCCGGAACAAAGGAGCAGACCATGTTGCTGCGCAGGCGCTTCGTATGGATGCTGGCCCTGAACTCGTTCGCGGCGGCGTGCGCGGCCGCGGCGGCCGGCGACGCGCCGAAGGCCGTCGGCATCGTGAGCCACGTGAAGGTGCTCTCGGACAAAGTGGAGGACGTCTCGAGCCTCGACGCCTGGAGGAAGTCGTTCCTACGCGACACTCTGAGCGACCGCGACAAGGCCCTGGCCGCCTGGGAATCGGTCGTGCGCTTCCAGCACCAGGACGCGCCGCCCGTCGAGTACCTCCAGATGGAGGACATGGTGCTGGACGCGATCAAGATGTTCAACGTCTACGGCTACTCGATGTGCGGCAACGCGGCGTCGCACGTGCAATCGCTCGCCCGCGCGGCGGGCCTCGAGGCTCGAGGCTGGACGATCCAGGGCCACGTCGTGCCCGAGGTCCTGTGGGACGGCAAGTGGCACCTGCTCGATGCCTCGCTCATCAACTACTTCCCCAAGCCCGACGGCGACCTGGCGAGCGTTGAAGAAATCGCCGCCGCCATCAAGGAATGGTACGACAAGAACCCCGGCTTCAAGGGCAACGACGCGAAGCTGCGCCAGTTCCACGCCGAAAACGGCTGGACCGGCTGGAAGCGCGGCCCTGCGCTCCTGGCCGCCTGTCCCTTCTACACCGCCGACGGCTGGCTTCCCGCGCGCACCCACGGCTGGTACGCCACGATGCAGGAGTACGACGGTTCGACCCTCTTCGCCTACGAGAACGGCTATTCGGTGGGCTACCAGGTGAACGTGCAGCTTCGCCCCGGCGAGCGCCTCACGCGCAACTGGGGCCACAAAGGCCTCCACATCAACATGGACGGCGCGGGCGGCGCCCCCGGCTGCCTGACGATGAAGCCGGGCGAGCGGTTCATGATCTACACCCCGCGCTACGGCGACCTGGCCAACGGCCGCGTGGGCAACGGCACGCTCGAGTACGAGCCGCCCCTGGCCGACGGCTCGCTCGCCGCCGCCGCCCTCGCGTGCGAGAATCTGGACTTTCGGGGCGAACGAAAGGACGGCCCGGCGCTCTTTGCGAAGGACGCCGCGCAGCCGGCCACGCTCGTCCTGCGCATGCCATCATCCTACGTCTACCTCGGCGGCGAACTGACGCTCAAGGCCGCCGTCGGCACGGGCGGCGAGATCGCCCTCGCCTTCTCCGACAACAACGGCCTCGACTGGCGCGAGCTCGGCAGGTTCACAGCCTCAGGCGACCAGAAGCTCGACCTCAAGCCCCACGTCTACCGACGCTACGACTACCGCCTCAAGTTCACCCTGAAGGGCGCGAGCACAGGGCTCGACGCCCTGAAGATCACCCACGACATCCAGCACTCGCAGCGGCCCCTTCCCGCGCTCGACCGCGGCGAGAACACCATCACCTTCTCCGCCGAACCGTCCGAAGGCACCATCACGGTCGAAGGCTCCACCGACCCGAAGAACAAAGGCAAACAGGTCCTCTACACCGACTTCCATCCCGAGCGCAAGAACATCAAGGACGACCTGCTCGTCCTCTCCGCCGCGACGGGCGAGGTCACGTTCCCCATCGAGACCCCAGGCGAGATGACCCGGCTGCGTGTGGGCATCTACTACCGCGCCCGCGACCCCAAGGACGCCTGGGACATCGCGGCGTCATTCGATGGCGGCAAGACGTGGCAGCCCATCGGCCATTGCGAGGGGCCGACCCGTAACCATGGCAAGTACTTCGTCCTCGACAAGGTTCCCGCGGGCACGAGGTCGGCTCTCGTCCGGTTCACAGGCACCCAGCGCACGGTGGCGATGATCTACCAAACGCGCATTGACGCCGACTACCGCGAACCGCACGGCGGCTTCCGGCCCGTGAAGGTCACTTACACCTGGGAAGAGGGCGCTGCCGAGAAGCGCCACGTGCACGTCGCGCAGAAGCCGGCCGAAACCTACACGATCTTCTGCGCCTCGAAGCCGACGATGCGGAGTCTGATCGTCGAACTTGCCCAGTGAAGAGAACTGTGGCTCGCGGCTGCGTCGAAGCCGGCGCAGCAACGCGGGAGGGATGAATGGAGGAATGGATGATTGGATGGTCCTCTGGCATCCATCCATGCATTCATCCACCCATCCAGTCATCCCCCTTGGTCGGGCTTAGAACTGCCTTGAGGAGAAATCATGGGCATCAGCATTGGTCTCGTGGGCGTCGGCTCGTTCGGTTCGGGCTTCGTGCGGCTGTTCCGCAACCACCCGCTCGTCGAGCGCTTCGCCCTGTGCGACGTGAACCCCGAGCGGCTGCGCGCCGCGGCCGAACGCCACCAGGTGGCCGAAACCTATCGCAGCCTCGACGCCATCCTGCACAGCGACCTCCAGGCCATCGCCCTCTTCACCCAGCACTGGCTCCACGCCCCCCAGGCCATCCAGGCCCTCGAGGCGGGCAAGCACGTCTACTCGGCCGTGCCCGTCATCTCGCTCGAAGACGGCGACGCCATGCTGGACTGGTGCGACCGGCTGGTCGCCGCCGCGCGCCGCACGGGGCTGCACTACATGCTCGGCGAGACATCCTACTATCATCCCGAAGCGATGTACTGCCGCCGCCGCGCCGCCGAGGGGGCCTTCGGCCGCTTCGTCTATGGCGAGGGCGAGTACCTGCACGACATTGACTCGCCCGGGTGCAGCCTGCGCGAGGTGGCGCGCAACCGTTGGGGCAAGGACTGGGACATGTGCAAGAGCGGCGGGGTGCCCATGCACTATCCCAGCCACTCGATCGGCGGGCCGCTCTCGGTGATGCGCACGCGCATGACCAAGGTGGCCGCCTTCGGCTACGTGCACCCCAACGACGACTGGTTCCGCCCCGACACCGAGGGCGGCAACGTGATCAGCAACGAGATGGCCCTGTTCCAGTGCGCCAACGGCGCTGCCGTGCGCATCTGCGAGCACCGCCGCATCGGCCATCCGGGCCGCGAGGGCTTCCAGCTCTGGGGCACCGACGGGTGCTTCGTCGAGGGCCACGTGGGCGGCGGCCACTGGATGACGAAGCAGGGCGCCACGCCGCTCTCCGTCGAGCAGATGCGCGACCCGCTGCCGCCCGACGTCTTCGCCGCCTGGCGACGCGGCGTGGATTCCGATGCGGCGGTCTATGGCGGCCATCGCGGCTCCCACGCCTATCTCGTCCACGAGTTCGTGGACGCCATCGCCCACGGCCGCCGGCCCGCGATCCACGCCTGGGAGGCGGTGCGTTACTTCGCCCCGGGCATTCTGGCGCACAAGTCGGCACTCCGCGACGGCGAATTGCTCGATATCCCCGACTGGGGCGAAGCCCCGTGAGTAACGGAACCACCCCGAAAGGACACCCGTGAAGTTCGTGCCAATGGCCGATCTGCTGTCGGACGCGCGGGCGCGCGGCTACGCTGTGCCCTCGTTCTGCGTGTGGAATGCCGAGACCGCGAGCGCCGTGCTGCGTGCGGCCGAGCAGTGCCGTGCGCCGGTGATCCTGATGACCGGGCCGGGCGAGGGGCTGCTATCGTACGCCGCGCTGGCCGACACGGCTCGCGCTCTGGCCGCCCGCTTCGACGTGCCCGCCGCCCTGCACCTTGACCACGGCAACTCGATGGAGGCCGTCGAGGGTTGCCTCGCGGCCGGCTTCACCTCGGTGATGCTCGACTACTCGACCAGGCCCTTCGACGAGAATGCGGCGGCCCTCCGCCGCGTCGTCGAGCTGGCGCGGCCGCGCGGCGTCACCGTCGAGGGCGAGATCGGCGCCGTGGGGCGTGTGGACGAGGTGACGGGCGAAGGCACAGGCCACACGGCCCTCACGGACCCGGCCGAGGCGAAGGCCTACGTCGAGGCGACGGGGGTGGATTGCCTGGCCGTGTCGTTCGGCAACCTGCATGGCAACTACACGCGGCCGCCGAAGTTCGACTTCGAGCGGCTGGCGAAGCTGCGCGACGCGGCGGGCGTGCCGCTCGTGCTCCACGGCGGCAGCGGCACCCCGCCCGACCAACTGGCGCGCGCCATCGCGCTCGGCGTGGCCAAGGTCAATGTGGCCAGCGAACTGAACCGCGCCCTGCGCGAGACGATGCACCGGCGCTGGAACGCCGGCGAGCGGCTCTGGGTGCCCTCGGCCCTCGTCGAGGGCATGGCCGCCTTCGCCGCCATTGTGGAGAAGTGGATCTCCCTCACCGGCGCCGCGGGCAAGGCGTGAGCCTCGGAGGCGGGACAGCTCGGCCCCACGATCACACGGACAGACACGGACGGACACGGACCATTCGGACGGGCAGCGCCCTTGCCCCGGGCCGTCCGTGTCTGTCCGGGTGAGTCCCTGTGGCCCGCCCGCCTACTTCAGGATGCGGAAGAGGTTGCTGTAGTCGTCGGTCCACAGAATGGCCGGGCGCTTCTCGGCGCCTTCGCCGTTGGCCGCGTCGTCCCGAGTGGTGTGCTCCAGCACGTCGGGATGAAGCAGGAAGCTCCTGTTCGAGGTCACGAGCATCCAGGTGCAGTAATAGATGTCGCGGTAATAGTCGCTCGAGCCTCGGATGAGCACGCACGGCATCCCCAGCCGTTCGGCCTGCGCCCGCACCACCGGCTCGAGGTCCACGAAGCGGTTGGTGACGTTCACGGCGATGATGCCGTCCTTCTTGATGTGGCGGCGGTAGATGTCGAACGCCTCGCGGGTGAGCAGGTGCACGGGCACGGCGTCGCTCGAGAAGGCGTCCATCGCCAGGAGGTCGAACTGCTGGCTGGGCTGGCGTTCGAGCGAGAGGCGGCCGTCGCCCAGCACGCACGCGCAATCGGCCTCGCTGTCGGTGAGGTAGGTGAAGGTCGGGTCCGCGCAGTCCACGCCCTTACGGCCCGAGAGCTCGATGACGCGCGGGTTGATCTCGTAGAAGCGATAGAAGTCGCCCTTCCTGCCATAGGCGGCGATGGTGCCGGTGCCGAGACCGAGCACTCCCACGCGCATGCCCTTCTCGGGGTCGCAGGCGCCGTGGAGGAGAGCGAGGCCGATGCCGCTGTTCTCGCCGAAGTAGGTGATGGGCCGGCGGCGGCCCTCCTCCGAGGTGAGCTGCGCGCCGTGGTTGATGCGCCCGTGGCTCAGGATGAGCTGCTCACGATTGGGGTCGCCCTCGTGGTACTTGCCCACTTTGAGGACGCCGTAGAAGTTACGCGACATCGAGATGGCGCTGCCCATCGCATCGGAAGCCAGTCCCCCCAGGTCGAGACCCAGAACGGCCAGCGCTGCCACGAAAGCCGGCAGGCACAGGGTCCATAGCCACGCCCGTTGCCAGACGGCCAGCACAAGGGCGCCGCCCACGAGCCAGAGGCCCAGGACATGCGGCGCGCGCAGCCAGGCCCCCTGGCTCTCGGGGCGCGCTGGCGAGCTGCTGATGGGTGCGAGATGCAGCGCGGCCGCCAGAACGAGGAACCATGCGGCCGCTCCCAGCCACCCCCAGCGCGCGGGACCGCCTCGCCCCACGAACACGCAGGCTCCCGTGAGGAGCGTGCCCGCGAGCGCCCAGAGGCTGAGAAGCTCGGGCGCGGCCAGCGGCTTGTTGCCGCCGAGCGTGAGCCACTCGAAGGGGGCGAAGACCAGCACGGCGGCGGCGAGGAGGAAGTAGACCGCCACCCCCAGCGCGGCGGCCCACGGCACCGGCCAGCGGCGATGCGGCTTCTTGTCCATCCAGAAGGCGGCCATCGCCAGCGCGCACGTGGCCCATAGGCCAATGTGGAGCTCGAGGTACGTGTCGAACACCCTGGGCGCGAGCAGCGACACGAAGACGCCGCCCAGCGCCCCGCCCGCCGACACGAGGAGGTAGAAGCCCGTCAGGTGCCGCGGGCTGGGCTTCAGCCGCACCAGTTCGCCGTGGCACACCATGCAACAGGCGAAAAGGCCCATCGAGTAGCCGAGGATCTGGGTCCACACCACGGCCGGGTCGCCGAGGCCCTCGGCCCAGGCGCCCAGCCCCACGAAGGCCAGCATCTGGCGGATCGTCATGTCGGCGTCCACGCCCTTGTGCATCAGCCACAGGATCGTCCACACGCCGCCGGCCATCAGGACCCAGAAGACGGGGCGGAAGTACCATCGCTCGTTGTCGAAGCAGATGACGAAGGTGAGCAGGTAGAGGCTCAGCGGCAGCACCCAGAAGAAGGGCACCACAGCCACGTCGAGGCACATCTGATTGGTCACGGCCAGGAACATGGTTGAGCCGCAGGCGGGCAGGACGAGCCACAGCAGGCGGCGGAGGAGGGTCGGCCTGTCGTCGTCTGCCGCATCGGACGCGGGGCGGGCCTCGTCGGCCGCGGGCTCCACGCGGCGCATCTGCATCGCGCAATAGGCGGCCAGCAGCGCCGCGACGCCAAAGGCCACCGACCAGGCCATCCCCATGCTGTGGAGCGTGAACCGCGGCTCGAAGACGAAGGGGAACGTCAGGAGCGCCAGCAGCGAGCCCACGTTTGAGAGGGCGTAGAGGCGGTACGGCGAGCGCCCCGGGTGCGTGCGGCTGAACCAGGCCTGCATCAGCGGGCTGGTCGAGGCCAGGACGAAGTAGGGCATGCCCACGCAGGCGCTCAGCAGCAGCAGGATCTGCCAGGTGGGCGCCCCGTCGTTCGTCGGCTTCCAGCGCTCGCCCGGCAGGATTGGCAGCAGCAGGGCGGCGATGGCCAGCACGACCAGGTGCACGGTTACCTGGCGTCGGATGGGGACCTTCGTCGCCACGATGTGTGCGTACGCGTAGCCGCCCAGCAGCAGCACCTGGAAGAACAGCATCGCCGTGGTCCACACGGCGGGCGTTCCGCCGAACCACGGCAGGATCACTTTGCTGATGAGGGGCTGCACCTGGAAGAGCAGGAACGCGCTGAGGAAGATCGTCAGGGCATACCGCAGCACGGAGAAACTCCTGGGAAGGGCGGATCGGAATGGCGTAAGAGTCTAGTCCGCCGCCCGGCCCGCGTCAAGTGGCGCGGGTGTGGGCCGGAGTTGTAGGTGGCTGCGGGAGCTCCGAAGGAGCGAAATGGGATAGCCCAGGGCAACGCCCTGGGAACAAGACCGCCCCGTGGCAGCCCTGAAAGGGCGGAATAGAGAGCTTCTATCTCGCCCCTTCAGGGCTGGACCCGTGAATCCCACTGAACCCAGGGCGTTGCCCTGGGCTATCCCATGCGAGCCCTTCAGGCTCCAGAGAAAACCAGCCTGCCTACAATTCCGGCCCACACCCAAGTGGCGCGGGTCGCGCACGCCGGAACACCCCCGATGCCCCGCCATCGAGGGGGGGCACGGCGGCGCCCTTCTTGTCGCCGCGCCCGTCGCTATGGTAGGATGAGGGTGGGGACTGGCTTGACGCCGTTGAGGCGGCTACCATGGTGAAGAAGCTGGCGTGCCGGGCGCTGAGGATCGCGGGGGGCGTGCTGCTGGTCCTGCTGGGCATCATCGGGTGCTTCCTGCCCATCATCCAGGGGTTGTTGCTCATCGCGCTGGGTCTGTGGGTGTTGAGCCACGACATCCCCGCCGCCGCGCGCCTGCGCCAGTGGGCCGGCGAGCGCGTGCGCCTCGAGCGCGCCAAGCTGGCCGAGCGGCGCGCGAAGCGTCTGGCTGCCCGCGAGGCCCGCCAAACCCAGCGGCGTGTGAAGTGAGCGGCGGCCCGCTCAGCCCTTGCCGCAGCCGTTCCAGCAATAGGTGCAGAGCTTCTCCTTCGGCAGGCCGATGCAGGCCACCATGTCGTCGAGCGTCTGGTACTTGAGCGACGTGACGGTGAGGTCCTTCGCAATCCAGTCCACCATCTGGCGATGCTTGTCGGAGGCGGGGTCGAGGTATTCGGACACGTCCTCGATGGCCCGGCCTTCGATGGCGTGGATGGCCTTGCGGGCGGCCAACTCGTCTATGCTGCGCGTGGAGATGTTGTAGCGGCAGGGGAACATGAGCGGCGGACAGGCGATGCGGACGTGGACCGCTCGCGCCCCGCTCTCCCAGAGCTTCTTGACGGTGAAGTTCTTGAACTGCGTGCCGCGGACGATCGAGTCGTCGCAGATCACGATGCGGTGGCCGCGGATGACGTCGGCGATCGGCACGAGCTTCATCTTGGCCACCAGGTCGCGGATCTCCTGGGAGGGGGGCGTGTAGCTGCGGCCGTAGCCGGGCGTGTACTTCACGAGCGGGCGGCGATAGGGGATGTTCCTGCCCATCGCATAGCCGATGGCGTGCGCGATGCCCGAATCGGGCACGCCCGACACGAAGTCGGCCTCCACGTCGTCGCCTCTGGCCAGCGACATGCCGCTGTTCTCGCGCACGCGCTCGACACTGATCCCCTCGTAGTGCGAGGCCGGGAAGCCCGTGTAGATCCACAGGAACGAGCAGATCTGGTCGCTCTCGCACCCCTGCTCGCGCTGCTCCATGCCGTCGGCGGTGATGCGCACGATCTCGCCGGGCAGCAGGAACTTCTTCACCTCGAGGCCCAGGTTGGGGAAGGCGGTGGACTCGGTGGCGACGGCCCACGCATTGCCGTCGGAGCCGACCACGAGGGGGCTGTGGCCCAGCTTGTCGCGCGCCGCGTACACGCCATCGGGGGTCAGGACCAGCACCGAGACGGCGCCCTCGATCCTCGCGTACATCTTCTGGATGCCGTCCACGATGTCGTCGCCCAGGCTGATGAGGCGGGCGACCAGTTCGGCGGAGTTCACCTTGCCGCGGACAGGGTCGCCGAACGACACGCCGATCGCGTGGAGTTCCTTCACCAGGGCGTCGCGGTTCACGATGTTCCCATCTATGCACACCGCGAACTCGCCGAAGCGCGAGAGGAGCATCATCGGCTGCGGGTCGTTGGCGCTGATGACGCCGATGCCGAGGCGCCCGGGCAGGCTCTGGCGTTCGTCGTAGAAGCGGCTCTTGAACTGCGCCTGGCTGATCGTGTGGATTCGCCGCGTGATGCTGGCGCCGTTCGCCACGGCCAGGCCGCCGAACTCGGTGCCCAGGTGCGACTGGTAGTCGGTGCCGTAGAACAGGTAGTCCCAGCAGTCCTCCTTCGCCACCACGCCGAAGAGTCCGCTCATCGTGCCGTGCTCCGGTGCGGGTTCTGTGTGGGACAGGCAATGCCTGCCGATGTGTGGCGATTCTACCCCGGCAAGCTCTGCCATGCAACCTGGGTCGCCAGTGCGGGTCGTCGGCTCGGGCCCAGCAGGGGAGGGGGAGGGTTACTCCAGCGTCGCGCGCACAAGCTCGCCTCGCGCCTGGGCGGGAGCGTTCTCGTAGGCGCCCAGGAACTCGCTGTTGCAGTCGAGCCACAGGGCGATGCGGTGGAAGTCCTCGGGGCTGAGCGCGACGCCGTGGTGAGCCTCGGTGAGGTACTTCATCAGGGGCGCCGCCTTGGCGCCGAACTGGCCAGGGGTCGTGCGGCTGCCGCCGCGCGCGCCGCGATGGATCGAGCCGTTGCTGACGTCGAAGTAGAAGCCGTACTTCGCGGCCAGGTTCTTGTAGGAACGGGTGAACGGCCCGTCGAGGGCGCCCGTGAGGTCGAGGGCCTTCTTCTCGGTGTGGCAGGGCACGCAGTTGCGGTCGAGCGCGGGCTGCACCAGGCGCGGGTAGCTGAAGGGATTCGATCCCTCGATGTCGGGTGCGATGGGGGAGGGCGCGCGGCGGAGGGCCAGCGGGACGCGGGACGGGGACGTCCCGCCCACAGGGTTGGTCCTGTGCTTGCGTTCGTGGCAGCCCTGGCAGGTGAGACGCTCTCCGGGGTGCACGTAGGTGGCGGACCGCATGGACTGGATGGCCAGCCCCCGTTCGTCGAGGGCCTGGAAGTAGATGGGCTTGCCCACGGGGGCATCGAAGAAGGCGCTGCCGTCGGGCTCGACGGGCACGGTGCCGAGCACGGCGCGGGCATTGGTCTGGTCGGCGCAGCCCACCCGCGGCACGTTGGGCGGCGGGGTGGACTTGGGGAGCAACTGGATGATGCGCAGGGCGGCCACCCTGGCGCCGGGGGGCCAGGCGAAGTCGCTGTCGTAGACGTTCAGCACCGCAATTGTGGCCTGGGGATTCCCGCCCTTCGACTTTCGCGTTTCGACTCCTCCCGCCGTGGCGTCGGGAATCACGGGCGGGGTGGGCCGGGGGCGCAGCGGAATGGGGTCGGAGCATGAGATAGCGGGGTCGCGGTAGAGCAGTTCGCGGTTGCCGAAGCGGTCGAGCCAGTAGATGCCGCGGTTCCTCGCGTCGGCGTCGTAGACGGCCAGGTAGTCGTCCTCGCTCAAGGGCCAGGGGGTGCCGTATTGCATGAACCTGGCGATGGGGCGGCCCTCGGCCTCGGGGAAGGGGCAGTCGGGCGTGAGACGCTCGAGCTGGCTCATTGCCCCGTCGTCGGGCCGGCGTGGGTCAATGAGCACGAGCGAGCCGTAGGCGTGGCCGTGGTGGGCGGCGGCGACGGCGACGAACTTGGCCGAGTTGGGCACCGCGCGGATGTTCATCTCCATCCAAGGACGCCCCTCGCGGCGGACGGGGTAGTTGCCGTGGAAGGAGCGGGGGTCGCGGCCGTCGGGATACGACAGCCAGATATGATGGGCGATGTTCGTGTCGCGGTCCACATAGTCCCAGCGGGTGTAGACGAGCATCCCGTCGTTGGTGACGCTGGGGTGCCACTCGTGGGTTTCGTGGTAGGAGAGGGGCTGGACGTCCGAGCCGTCGGGCTCCATGCCGAAGAGTGTGTAGACGGGGCAATGGCGGCCGCACCGCAGGTAGCCGCCGCGGCGGGTGGTGACGAAGGCGATGCGGCCGTTGGGCAGCCAGCAGGGGTCGAAGTCGTCGGGGTGGCCATCCGTGAGCTGGACCAGCCCGGTACCGTCGGCGTTGCAGCGGAAGAGGTGGTAGCTGATCTCGGGCCCCCAGAGGTAGGTCTCCTTGCCGCGCGATTTGGCGAAGGCCGTGGCCTGGGAGTGGGCGAAGAGGAGGGTGCGGCCGTCGAACGAGAGGTCGGGCGACAGGAAGGCGCCGCCGGCGAGCGTGCCGCCAGCCAGACGCCCCTTCTCGACCCGGGCATTCTCGAGCAGGTTCAGCAGCCTCGGGCTCTTGCCGAACGGGTCGTGCAGCACGAAGAGGCCGCCGCCCGGGCGCGCGTTGCAGCCGTAGAACTGATCGCACATGTGAAACACGCCCGCCGCGTCGTGCCGCGTGATGAAGAGCAGCTTGTCGAAGTCGAGGAGCGGGTTGGCGAAGGCGATGGCGCGCTTGACGCGGCGGACGCTGAGGTACAACTCCCGCGCCGCAGGCTGGAGAACGTCGTCTCCTTTCGACTCCACGGCGGCGAGTTGTTGCTCGAGGTTCGCCAGCTCGCCCAACGCCTTCTTGATGGTGGCACAGGCATCTTGCCTGCGGCCCGCAGGCGGGGCGCCTGTGCCGTCGCGAGCTATTGCGAGCACGCGGTTGGCGAGGGCTCTCGCCCGCTCGGTCTCGGCGCGGATCTGCGCGGGCGTGAGTGCGGCGGGCGCCGCGGGGCGCTCCGCGCGCGCTGCCTGGGCCAGCCAGTCGGCCTCCACCTGCGCGCGCGTCTGTGCCCCGACGTCCAGCGCACCGCCGGGCGCGAGCGCGGCGACTGCGCTGAGGGCGATCACGGTGGGAATGGCAAGCGCCCGCATGGTCCTGGCCTCCGGACTTCTGGGCGATCATGCCGGACGAGGGGCTGGATTGCAACTGAGGCTCTCTTCATCCGTTCGACAAGCGGGACGCTTGCCGCTACAGGAATCTGCAACGGAAACTGTCTACAGGAATTGCCTACATCCTGGGGTCCGCGCCCTGGTCGCCCTGGCCACAGAGGCATGTGAGCCCTGCCTGCTCTCTGCCTATATCACGCCGTGAGAGCGAGTGGGGGGCCGATGGGCAGGCACGGCCACGAAGGGCCGTGGATCGGCCAGGCGCCATACTTGCTCACCCCAGGGGGGAGAAAAGTGAGCAAGTATGGGCGGAAAGGCCGTAGAGCCGTCCGGATCGCCAAAGCGCCATACTTGCTCAACCGAGAGGGGGAGGAAAATGAGCAAGTATGGGCAGGAAGGCCGTAAAGCCGTCCGGATCGCCAAAGCGCCATACTTGCTCAGCTCTCGGGAGCGGCAGAGGTGAGCTGGTATGGCGGGGCCGCGGGTGCCGTGCGGTCGCCTGCTTTCCTGTCTCGCACCCTCGCAGCTTCGCCTTGACCCGGCCTCCGCGCCGCCCGTATAATTGCGCGAGGCATGAATGGTGCGACCCTGAGAAGCCCGGAGGCCCCCTGATGAAGACCCCCCGGCGCACGCTGTGCGTCGCAGTTCTGCTGTTGCTGACCGGCTTGGCGAGCCGGGGCCTGTGCGCCGACGCCGCGGCGCGGGCCGCGGCCCGCGAGCGCCTTCGCGCCGCGATGGCTGCCGCCCTCGAGGCCTACGACCGCGATGACCTGGAGACGGCCCGCGATCAGGCCACCGCCGCCGTCCAGGTGATCAAGGGCCAGACCCTGTCGCGGTTCTGGGCCGCCCTCTCGTCGTTCGACTTCGGCGAGGCGGGCCGCGTGGTGAATTGGGTGCTCGTGACGTGGATCGCCGTGGGCCTCGTCGGGCAGGCCCTCTTCACGGCGCGGTTCATCGTGCAGTGGCTCGCCTCCGAGAAGCGCGGCGAAAGCGTCGTGCCCACGTCGTTCTGGTACTTCAGCATCGGCGGGTCGCTGCTCGTGCTCAGCTATGCGCTGTGGCGGCTCGACCCCGTGTTCATCCTGGCCTATGGCTTCAACTCCATCGTCTACGTGCGGAACCTGATGCTGATCCATCGCAAGCGCCAGGCCGCCATGGGCGGTTAGGAGACCACGCAATGAGCAAGCCGCGTCTCTCCATCGTCGTGCCGATCAAGGATGAAGAGGACAACGTGGTCCCCCTCGTGGAGGCCTGCCGCGCCGGCCTGGGCGAGCTGTATCCGCAGTGCGAGCTGATCCTGGTGGACGACGGCTCGACCGATGCCTCGCTGGCCCGCATCCAGGAGGTGGCGAGGCAGGACCCCGTGGTGCGCTGGATCTCGTTCGAGCGGAATTGCAGCCAGAGCGCGGCCCTGGATGCCGGCTTCAAGGCGGCCCGCGCCGACTTCATGGCGATGATTGACGGCGACCTCCAGAACGACCCCGGCGATCTGCCGAAGATGCTGGAGATGGCCGAGAGCGGCGAGTGCGACTGCGTGTGCGGCATCCGCCAGAAGCGGCAGGATTCGTGGGTGCGCAGGATTTCGTCGAAGATTGGCAACGGCGCGCGCAACTGGCTCACCCACGAGAAGATCAAGGACGTGGGCTGCTCAATTCGCGTGATGCGGCGCGAGCAGCTTGTGCGGGTGAAGATGTTCCGCGGCATGCACCGCTTCCTGCCCACGCTCCTGCGGCTCGAGGGGGCCCGCATCAAGGAAATCCCCGTCCGCCACCACCCGCGCACCCGCGGCAGGGCCAAGTACGGCGTCTGGAACCGCCTGTGGGCCGGCCTGCGCGACATCTTCGCCGTGCGCTGGATGCAATCGCGGCACGTGGGATACAAGATCAAGTCGCAGAGCGACTGAGATCTCGAATCCGCGTTCTGCGATGGGAGCCGTTCTTGGCCGGGAGCGAAGAGGGAGCGGTCAGCCATGCGGCGGCGCAACCCGGATCTCTACGAGCGAGCCGATGCAGCCATCGCCGCAGGCAAGCTCTGGCGCGCAAGGGAGATCCTCCAGGGGAATATCGCTCTCCACGGCTACGACCAGCACCTCTTCGAGCGCTACGGGCAGGTGCTCCTCCAACTCGGCGACGCGATGGAGGCGGGCAAGTACCTGTTCCTGTCCGGTGATCGGAAGCATTCCTTGGCATCGGCATCGTCTTCGATTGGCTTGGCAGGCACTGGTTCCGCTGATGGTAGCAGCCTCCCTCCCGAACGCGTGGGGGCGCCCGGGAGAGCGTAACAGCCCAGATTAGGGAGAGATGCCTCGACTTCGCTCGGCATGACCTGTATAGTAGGCAGGCGTCCGCAGCGCGCGTTCTTCCGAGCTTGTCGAGGAATCCCTCTTCTCCACCCCTCATGCAGGAGCGAACCGATGGACCGGCGCGCAACTATCGGGGTGTGTCTGCTCGCCAGCGGGCTCATGACGGCGGCCCCCGCCGCCCAAACCGTCCGGCTGAAGGCCACGGCCGACATCTGGCTGTCGGACTGCGGCGACGAGCGGAACACATCGGCCGGCAAGTGCCCGCAATTCAAGATCAAGAGCATCCAGGAAATGGCGGCCATCCGCTTCGACGCCTCGCCCGCCCGCTGCCGCGAGGTGCTCAAGGCCGCGCTCTTCCTCCGCCGCGCCGGCGCCGACATGCTCCGCTACGTCCGCGTCTCCACGGTCAGCCAGGACTGGGAGGAGGGCACGGGCACCCAGCCCTACGGCCCGGCAAACGGAGCAACCTATTGCCTCGCCGACGCCGCGTCTAAGCGCCCCTGGGCCTGGCCCGGCTCGATGTTCTGCGACGTGATCATGACCTCCGGCAACACCCTGGCCACCTGGGCGGAGCGCAAGGGACTGGCCGACGGCTGGCTCTCGGTCGCCCTCACGCCCGAGCTCATCTACGCCCTCGCCTGCGGCGACACCGACGGGCTGGCCGTGATGGACGGCGGGAACCTGGCCTACCACAACAACATGATCCACAGCGTCCAATCGCGGGGCAGCGAGCCCTACATCGAAGTCGAGCTCGGCAAGCCGCTGGCGGATGCCCCCGCGAAGCCCGTGGTCAAGGCCGAGCCAGCGCCCGACAGGGCTCACTTGGCGAGCGGCGCCCTACGGCTCACCATTGCCGAGGCCAAGGGCGTCTTCTGCTGGAAGATCATCCTCAACGGCAAACCAGTGGAGCGCTGGCGCGTGAAGCACCCCGAGCCGAGCGGCCCGACGGTCATCGTCCTCGAAGACCTGGCGCCGTCGGAGAAGTGCGACATCGAGGTCGTCGCCCTCTCGCCCGGCGGCGTCGCCTCGCCCGCCGAAAAGCTGTCAGTCGTGGCTTCGCAGGCCCTGCCCGCGGCGCCTTTCCTCGGCCAGATTGAGCCGCCCCCTGTCCTGAAGCCTCCGGTCAAGCCCAAGCAGGGCATGTGGGTCTGGGCGGCGCCGCCGCTCGTCAAGATCAGTCCCGAGAGGCCCGAAGCCATGTTCGACGACATGGGTGGGGAGTTTATCAATGCTGTGTTCAACCGCCCGATCGTCAAGCTCTTCGGGGCGCGCGGCGAAACCGTCTCTTTCCAGATATGCGTCGAGAATCGTGGCGCCGAGCCGCTGCGGAACGTGCAGATCATTCCGCAGGAGTTGAAGAATAAAGAAGGCAAAATGATTGCGGGCAAAATGATAGAGCTGTTCAAGAACTGGTATGCGAAGAACGGCAAGGGCCAGTGGCAGCCCGCCTACTGCGTGCCCCTGCCCACCGGCGCGCCCTTCGACATTCCCGAAAAGCCTGTGGGCGGGGCGTCCGCGCCCCGCGTGCCCAATCAGCAGAACCAGACCGTCTACGTGGACATCTACATCCCGAAGGACGCTTCGCCCGGCGCTTACGACGGCGGCTTCCTCGTCGAGGCCGACGGCGTGGAACCGCCGATCAGGCTCCCCGTCGAACTGACGGTCTATGACTTCGTGCTCCCCGACCGCCTGAGCTTCGTGCCCGAGTTAAACGCCTATCGCATCCCGCCCAATGCCCACGACTTCTATCGCCTCGCCCACGAGCACCGCTGCGTGGCCAACTTCTGGGTCCACCGCCCGCGCCTCGAAGGGGCAGGCAGGGACATCAAGGTCGAGTGGGACAGCTACGACAAGAGCGTCGGCCCGCTCCTCAGCGGCGAGGCGTTCAAGGATTGCCGCCGCCCCGCCGCACCCGTCGAGGTTTGCTACCTCCCCTTCGAGGACTCCTGGCCTACGCCGCTCACGAAGCAGACCTATAACTACCAGGGCCACTGGCCCGGCCGCGGCGAGGACAAGAAGCACATCATCGAGCACTACCTGAAGGCCCCCTACATCGGCGACGCCCTCAGCCAGGACTACAAAGACGCCTTCCTCGCGGTCCAGCGCCAGTTCATCGAGCATTTCAGGGAACGCGGCTGGGACAGGACGGAGATGCAGTGCTTCTACGGCGGCAAGAACACCCACCGCATTGACTGGGGCGTGAACATGTGGTGGACGACCGACGAGCCGTACCACTGGGACGACTGGCTGGCCTCCAGTTCTTCTGCCAGCTCTGGACGAAGGGCCGGGGCGACGCCCCCCGAAAGATATGGGCCTCTCGCGGCGATATCTCGCGCCCCATGTGGCAGGGCCGCGTGATGCACCGCATCCTCGACTGCGAGTACATCGGCGGCTTCAACGACGCCAACGCCTGGCGCCGCTGCCGCATCCTGGCCGACGACACGGGCGTGGACATCCGCGCCTACGGCGGCGCCAGCCGCGACACCGAGAGCAACACGGCCTCGGTCGTCATGCTCCTGAGCATGTGGCTCAACGGCGCCAACGCCCATCTGCCTTGGCAGACGCTCGGCGACGATGCCGCGCTCGACACCAACGACAAGGGCGCGGGCGGCGGCTCGGCGCTCCTCGTTCCGGGCAAGCGCCTCAACCGCACCGTCCTTGCCGACATGCGGCTCAAGGCGTTCCGCGACGGCCAGCAGCTCATCGAGTACCTCGTCGAGCTGGGCCGCCGCTACGGCCTCAACCGCGAGCAGCTCAAGGCCATGGCCCACGGCGCGGTCGCCCTCGATACCGGCCGCGTGGCCGGCGCGGGCGCCGACAACGCCGACGCGCTCGTCTTCGGCGCCCTCAAGGCCTGGCAGATCGCCGGCCTGCGCCGGGCCATCGCGGAACTGATCGTCAAGAAACGGTAGAGCGTGCATACCTGCACGCGGGAGCTGCTGGTGGAGGGCCCCCGCGTGAAGGACGACCCACGCGACGGCCTCCCACTCATCGCCGCCATCAACCGCGGCGCCCTCGCAGCCTTCCCCACGCGGGCAAGGCGACAGGCCGGCATGATGGCGTGGCTGCGCGGAACGGGCGAGGGAGGACAGCCGTTGAGCGGAGGACGCAGGGTGACCGGGACGGACCGGATCGAGTTCAACCCGAACGCCAGGCTGGGCAGGGCCGTCATCCGCGGCACGCGGCCTCCCGTCGCCTGCCCGCACCCGAAGCCAGCTAGGAGCCTGTCCAAGAATCCCCGTGGGCTGCGTTGCCGGCGCCAGCGGGGCGGATGCAAGGCGCGGCGACGAGGCGATGCAATGGAGAGCATCGTCAAGGAGCCGCTACGCAGCAGACGCCCCGCTGGCGCCGCAACCCGAAGGGACGCTGCGGCTTCTGGCCGCACGCGTTGTCGCACCTCGTCGGCGATGCGCTCCGTTGCATCGCCTCCTCCGTGCTTCTAGCCTGCGGCCAGAATCGCAGGCGTCGCAGCCTCACGCGGATTCCTGGACAGGCTCCTAGCACCTGCCCCGACGGCGTGACCGCCGCCTCAGTTTCGTCAAGGGGCCTTCTGCACCCTGTGGGCAGGCCCCAAGCGCGACAACTGCGCGCTTGGTGGCCCGCCCCAGGAATGCCCTCAGGCGAGTGCCTCAGCGAGGGGACCCTCGCCGTCGGTTAGCCAGTCAAGCCAGGTTGCGGTCCTCCTTTCGGCGGCTTCGGACGCGCCAGCCGACGACGCCGGCCAGCGCGCTGCCGAGGAAAGCCATCGAGAGCGGCTCTGGGATCGTCACGAGCGGGCCTGGCTCGGTGTCAGGCCGCAGGATGTGGGTTCTGAGAACCTCAGGACTGCTGCCGGAGACGCTCTGGGGCTCATAGACCTCTATGCTCGGATCATAGTCCGGAGAGCCGAATCCGACGTTGAAGGCGTAGTTCGCAACGGCAGGGTCCATGCCGAGGCCGTCTTTCGCGTAGAAGTCGCCCCAGACAGGCTGCTTGTTGCTGTCGAACGACCAGGTCAGGACCATGGGGCTGTTCAGGGGCTCGATGCGGATGCCGATGAGGGGCTCGGGCAGCCCCGGCGAACCCGACTCCTGCCACCCGAACGTCAAGTTCGCGGGCGAACTACACACGAAGTTCCTGAAGTTCTCCTCGGTGTTCGTGAACGACGGAGACGTCTCGAGGATGAAATGGCTGATGCCGTACGAAGTCCCCGAGACCTCGAACGAGTAGGCATAGTGCCATGCTGAGGTCGGCGTCTCCAGGCTGACCGACCAGTGCAGCGCCACCGTGCGCAGCGACCAGCCATCGGACGGGTTGTTCTTTGTCCCGACCTTCAGACCGCGGCTCTCAATGGTGTCGGAGCCATCGAGCGGCGGGGTGTACGTCAGCGTCCCCTCGTAGAGAAGGAACGGGTCGCCCACAGCATGTGGCGCGGTGAGGCAGATGGCACTGAACAGGCCAAGTAAGACCAGAATGGGTTTCATAGAAACCCCCTCATGATTGGGAACAACTGCCAGGCTTCGGTCTGGCCGTCCGGACAAGGGTGCTCCGAGACGGCTCAGGGCCGCGCGGGCAAGGGCCGTGCAGAAGCTGGACGACTGCCCGCGGGGCAGAGAGATGAGGGGCCAGGTCAGGGCGGCGGCCGGGCAAAGAGACTGAATGCGATGAGCTGCGAGGGCAGGGCATCCCGTCCTTGGGACGGGTAGAGGGCGATGAACGGAAGTGGCAGGACGCTTGCTTCGGGGCAGGGCGAAAGGGTGGGTACAACAGAGCCGGCAACCCGCTTGACGGAGGCACTGCGGGTTGCCGGCCGGTGGTCGGTCACGAGAACGGTCGCCTCGGGCGCGGCGGCCGCCGGCTGGGCAGCCAGGCGCCGGAGAAGCCCCGCGTAGGTGCGCTGGAGCGATGGAGACCGAACAGGGCGATGTGTCTCCATCGGTGCGCTGGGATGGACGGGTGTTGTGGACCTGGCATCTGGGGCCTTAGGCAGGCCGATGATCTCGGTAATGGCACTGATGCCGGACCTGGTGAGGGCCAGCAGGGCAAGGAGTGCCGCTGCCCATCTCCTTCGGCCGCGGTAGAGGCCGACGATCAGGAGGCCCTGGCACATCAACAGGCCTGAGCACTCGCTGGGGGAGAGCCTCACCTGGGAGACCTGCGGGGCGATCAGGAGGTTCTCTTCGAGGTCCGCCGATGGGTGCCAGGTGGCGTCGGGTCTCTCGGCAAGCGAGCCCAGCACTTCTGCCTTCGCGGGGGCACTGTCACCGAGCGCCTCCTGCGGGGCTTCGTCCGCGGAAGCACGCCCAGTGAGCCAGGGCGAGTCGAGGAGAATGAGGTCGGTAGCGGAGGCGTTTTCGGGATCGGCGCGCAATGCCGCTGGGGCCACGCACAGCAAGCCGACCCCAAGGCACACAAACCACGTGCGTCGCCGCCCTCCGCTGCCCACGCAGAAACCCCGCGGCACAAAGCCGACACACCAGACCCAACAGGTCCACTGTATCAGCAATTATAGCCCGTGTCGTGGCAATGTCAAGTGGATTCTCGCAGAATCCGGCGTGCCTCAGGTGACGATTCCTGCGGAGGCGAGGCAAGGGGCCTCCCTCCCGAAGGTTCCAATACCTTCGGGAGGGTAACAGAAGGGGCGAGCGCTGGGGGCTTGCCCTCCCAAACGCATTGGGACCGTTCGTGTGTAGCCCGGGCAAACCAGGTGTCAAGAGGTTTCCGACCAAAAGGGACGAAGTCAGTCCTGAGGCTTGGCACGTCCAGCGGCAAGAGGGGCGACAACAGAGGCGTCGGGGAGGTGCCTGGCGACAGCGGGAAAGGCAAGCTGAGTGAACTCCTGGAGACGCGCGAACGGGTCCCCCTCCCGCCCTGTGGCGGGCGCACTGACCATGAGCTGGAGGACGTAGGCACCGCCACCCCCAATGAGGTCGCGCAGGGCGGCCGTGAACTTCTGCCACGTGGTGTCCGCCTGCTGCCTGCCGTTCGCCACATACCAGTAGAGCACCGCCATGCGTGCGCCAGCCTTCGAGTAGAGGAGTCTGCGGACCCTCAACTCGGGGAACCCTCTTGCTTCCGATGGTAAGGTGACCATCTCGTTGAGCTCCTCGGTCCACCCCTGGTAGGGGTAGCAGACGGTGGGGCCGTGGGGGATACGGTCCTTCACGCTGCCGTAGAAGGCGATGTAGAGGGCGATGGCCTCGCCGTTGGGGCGCTTGTAGTCGCGGCGCAGATAAGCGTCCGCGGCAGCGACTCTCAGGACGCTCTCCGAAAGCTCAATGTCCCGGCCGGCCCAGCCGTCGAGCTCCCTGGGAAGCTGGTCGAGCGGCATTGCGAGGGGAGTGGGCGGGGTGGCCCCGACGCCGCCGAGCCGGGCCGCGTGGTACCCGACGGCGACGGCGCCGAGCAGGCCAGCGCAGAGGCAAGTGCTTCTCCTGACGGACACCATTGACTCCCTTCCCCCGCTACAGGGGTTCCTCGATGAATAGATGGGAGAGCACGTAGTACTCGAGCCAAAGCAACGCTGCGGAGAAGGCGAAGAGGACCATCGCAGTGCCCGAGTGGGGCAGGCCATCCACGAACGACTTGAACCCCCAGTGGGTGAGGAGCGCGATCACCGTCACGCGCAAGGCGTTCGCCAGGATGGCGATCGGCACGGAGGAGGCGAGGAGGACGATGCGTTCCCACAGGGGACGCCGGCACAGGTAGGCAAAGGCAACCCCCAGGGCAATGAACCCTGTGAGGAATCTCATCCCGCTGCACGCCTCGGCAACCTCCAATGTCTGCTCCGGCATTATGAGCACGTTACCTTCCCTCAGGACAGGGATGCCGATGCCCTGAAGCACGGCGGCGCCCACCACCGCAGCAAAGTGCCGCATCGGAAGCGCGATGCGGTTGTACACCGGCGTCGGCAGCGGCATCATCAGGAGCAGGAAGAGGATCGGCACGGCGACGATCCTGAAAACCCTCCGCCCCGCGGCCAAGAGCACGACCCCGGAAATCACGAAGATCATCGAGACGCAGGAGACGAACGGGGACTCGTAGAATAGCGTCCAGACTTTGACCGCGATCCCTGTGAGCAGAGGCACGAGCCCGAGAAGCGAGGGCCGGACCTCTGCTGTCGTGAGAGTGCCCCACTTCTCCCAGACGAAGTAGAGGGCGAAAAGCGGCACGAAGAAGCCGTGGGTGTAGTTCGGGTCCGACCACCACCGAGGGATGAGTCGGGCCCAGTCGTCCAGGTACAGGATCAAGACAGGCAGGGCCAGAAGGGCGATGCTTGAGAGGCGAACCGCCCGTGCGCTCGGCATCCCAGGCTACTCCGTCTTCTCCACGTCGTCTGCGGCCACATCCGCGACTACGGTTCTCTCGCGCAACTCGACCTCGAGGAGGACGCGGTGAGGGTGGCGCTCCATGAGGACGCGACCCGAGGCCCCCTCGAGGAACCCGGAACGGATGCGCACCGCCTGACCCGGCCTGAAGTTGCCTCGCGCGTTCGAGTTGAGCGCCTGAGTCGCGGTGTACACCCCAACGTCAATGCCGAAGTCACCCATGGAATTCATCCCCCACCCGCGGGCAACCACGCCGAAGCGTGCGGCGGCCCGCAAAAGATGACTTGACAGACCTGCCAGCTCCATTGTATCCTCAATATGATAGCAGCGAAACCTGTGGTGTCAATCCGTTTTTCGTCGGCCCCACGTGGGTGAGGAGGGGCGGCCGCTATGAAGAGGCTGAACAAGCGGCTGGCAGGGATCGTCGGGTGCATCCTTCTCGTCACAGGGGGGCTCTTGGGCGTTCTACTGCTTAGAGGCGCGGGTCGCCCCAACGTGGAGCCGCTTCTGGCGGCAGCGGCTCGATGCGTTGCCGCAGGGGAGATTGACGACGCGCTGGGGCGGTACAGGCGAATCCTCCAGTTGGATCCGAAGTGCGCCAGGGCTCACATTGCGCTGGGGGAGTTGCTGGAGGAGCACGGGGAGCTTAGAAGTGTGGCGGAACACTATGCCGCCGCCCTCAAGCTTCGTCCAGGCGACGTCGCGACGGCACGACGCCTCGGTCGGGCGGCAGAGCGTATCGGTGCGTATGCACTTCTCAAGGAAGCCTCTGAAAGCCTCCTTGCCGCTGATGGGGAGGACCACGAGGGCCATTACTGGAAAGCCCTGTTCCTTGGCGCCAACCGGGAACATGGCCCGGCCATTGCGGAGGCTGAGAGGGCAGGTGATTCTCCGAATCTCTCCCTGAAGATCCGTGCGATGCTGCTCCTGGGCCAGCTGCACCAAGCCAGGGGCGAGTTCACCCTGTGCGACAAGACGTATGAGGCTGCCCTCAAGGTCGCTCCCGAGAACTCGGAGTTGCTGCTCGCTCTCGCCCGGCTCTACGAGAGCCGCAAAGACCAGGCACAGTCCGTTGAGAAGGCGAAGACGTTTCTCGACAGAGCGGTCGCGGCCCATCCCGAGGCCGTGGGACCTCGGCTCCACCTCGCTTCGCTCCTGACTCAGCAGAAGCAATTCGCTGCCGCGGAAGCGCACCTGAAGGCCGCGATTGAGCGGAATCCGGGCGACAAAGCTGCGCTCGGCGCCTATGGCGACTTCCTTGTGAAGTCGGGGCGGGTATCTGAGGCGCGAAAACACCTCGAGAGCAGCTTGGAGGCGCTGGAGGCGTGGCCGGAGGGGCGCGTGCGGCTCATCGAGGTGCTGCTCAACCTGGGGGAGACGGAAGCTGCCAGGAGCCACCTCGCGAAGCTGCCGGCGGTGCCTGAAGAGTCGGCCACGACGAAGTACCTTGAAGGCAGGCTTCTGACCGCAGAGGGTCGGCCCTCGGAGGCCATCGGCAGGTTCAAGGAGGTGATTGCGCGCTCACCCCGACGCGCGGAGGTCCACTTCTACCAGGGGGTTGCCTATCTGGGCCTCGGCGAGTTGGGCTCGGCGCGAGCATGCTTCGAGGAGGCCGCACGACGCGACCCATTTGCGGTCGCGCCGCAGAGGCAGATCGCTGCGGCGGCGCTGGCGCTGGGGGACCCGGACGCAGCGATTGACGCCGCGCGGAAAGTGATTGCCGCTGAGCCGCAGGACGCCTCGACCCGGCGGCTTGTGGCTCGGGCGTATGCCGTTCGAGGGAACCTGGCCGCTGCGGCAGAGGAACTCGAGGCCGTGCTCAAGGGAGCATCCGAACCGGTTGAGCCGACCCTGGAACTCGCCCGCCTTCGATCCGCCGCGGGGCAGCCGCAGGAGGCGGCCCGCCTGATCCAGGCGTTGCCGCCCGAAGCGAGGTCCTCGTCCGGCGCCCGGCTAACCCTTGCATCTATCTACATGGACAGCAAAGAGTTGGGGAGGGCGCGCGCCGAACTCGCCCAAGCGATCCGGGAGGCCCCGAAGGAGGTGGAACCCAGGGCGGCCCTGGGGCTTCTGGAGATTGCGGCCGGGAAGGCAGCCGAGGCAGGGGCCATTGCCGACGGGCTTGCCGCCGAAGAGCCCCCCAGTGTGCGCGCCCAGCTGTCAGCCTCAGGGCTATACGAGCGGTTGGGCTTGCTGCCCAAGGCCCTCGAGGCGTGCCGCCGGGCAGAGGCCCTGGAGCCGGGAAATGTCGAAGTTGCGGGGCGCCTGCTCGATCTGCTCCTGATGATGAACCAGCCCGAAGAGGCGCTGGCTGCCGCCAAGCGACTCGCCGAGGCGAAGCCCGAGCGACTGTCCGCGCAACTGGCCGTCCCCCGAGTCCTGGTCGCCACGAAGCAATGGGGCAGTGCCATCGCGGCGCTGGAGGAACTCGCGAGAAGCCACCCGCACGAGGCCCTGCCCGCGGGCCTTCTTGGTCGCGCGTACTTCGGCGCGGGCAACCAGCGGCGCGCGTTGGAACACCTCCGCAAGGCGGCCGGGCTGAGGCCCGACTGGCTCGACACGTGCCACCTCCTCGCAGACGTCTGCTACCGAAGTGGAGAGTACCAGGAGGCCATCACCTGGTCGGAGCGCATCCTCCAGCGGCGCCCCGACATGCGAAGCGCGCGGCTGCTCTCCGCGCTCAGCCACGCACAGCGGGACGACTACCCCAAGGCGATTGAAGAATACCTCGCGGCGAAGCCGCACGAGCCCGAGCCTGGTTACTACATCGGACTCGCGAGTCTCTACGAGCGCGACGCGCAGCAGGACGAGGCCGAGAAGGCCCTGCTCCGGGCGCACCAACTTCAGCCTGACTCGCCGACCACGGTGTTCGCGCTGGTGCGCCACTATGCGAGGGTGGGAACGCCCGCGAAGGCCGATGCGTTGCTCGCGACACTGCCCGCCAAGGCACAACGGGAGCCGGGCATGCTCGTTGTCATCGGCCGGCACCGTATGGCGAGTGGACGGGTAGCTGAGGCGGAAAAGGCTTTCCGCGCAGCCATCGAGGCCGAACCGAAGTCGGCGAGTCTTCGCATGGTGCTCGGCGACCTGCTGAAAGGCGCAGGAAGGGCGGACGAAGCAAGGGAGGCGTACCGCGAAGCCGCTCGGCTCGGGGCGGCGGAAGGAAGGGCCAGGATCGTCGAGAGCCTCTGCCAGGCGGGTCGTCTCGCTGAAGCCTGGGCCGAGTTGGGGAGCGCCAGAGCGGCGGCCCCCGACGCAAGCCTTCGGATCGCGGAGGCGCGCCTTCTCCTCGCCGAAGCGGCCCACCAGGCCCCCGGGGAGAAACTCGCCGCGTGTCAGGCTGCCTGTGAAGCGGCACTGAGGGCCGACCCGGCCAACGCGGAGGCCCACCTGGTGCTCGCCGACAGCTACCTTGCGGAGCGGCCAGCTCGCCGCGAGGCTGCACTGGCAGCTCTCCAGCGCGCTGCGCGACTGGCGGGGGGGCCGCCCGCGGTCAGTATCCGCCTGGCGGACCTGCTCCTCGATATCGGGCGGCCCGAGGAGGCCGAGCGCGAGTGCCGGCGCGCGTTGGCGACGGCGCCCGCACTGTCTCCCGCGCTCGAGACTCTGGCCGCCGCCATCAGCAGGAGCAAGCGGGAGATGGCTTCTGAGGCGATTGCCGGCCTCTTGGCCAGGGAGTTCCCCGCCAATCCCGCCAGGCATGTCCTGTTTGGCGATTCGCTCGCAGCGCAGAGGAAGTGGCAGGAGGCGGCCAGCGCATACCGGGCCTGCCTGGCGGAGGCCCCAGGGATGGTTCGGGCGCTGGCCGGTCTCACGCAGGCTCTTGTCAGCGCTGGGGAGGCGGCCAAGGCGGCGGACGAGTGCCATCGGTTCCTGGACGCCAACCCCGGCAACGTGGCGTGCCTCGAGGTGCTCGGGCACGTGCACCTGGCGAACCAGCAGGCCTCCGCCGCCGCAGAAGCCTACGAGGCGGCGAGCCGCCTCGCTCCCGCAGAACACCGCTTCGTGGCGCAGGCGGCGCGGGCGCATCTGGCCTCGGGCAATCCGGCCAAGGCCACCGCGTGCTGCCAGGCCTACATTGCCCAGTGGCCGCGGGACCCGCGCGGCGCCATCACGCTCGGGTCCCTTCTGGCCGCCCAGGGCAAGGCGGCCGAGGCGGAACGGGAGTTCGCGAAGGCGCTTCAGCTCGACCCGCGCAGCCTCGACGCGCTCCGCAGCTTCACCGAGTTCTGCACGCAGCAGAGGCGGTACGATGCCGCCCTGGATGCCTGCAACGCCTTCCTGAAAGGATGGCCGAACAGCGCCCACGCGCTCCAGTTGGCGGCGCGGGTGCAGATCGCGCGCGGCGACCTGGCCGCGGCGCAGGCGAGCCTCGAGGCAGCGGTCGGCAGCGACGGCACCCTCCTGGCGCCGCGCTTCGACCTGGCATCGCTGCACCTGAGGCGCGGGCAGTTGGACCAGGCGGCCGCGGGATTCCGCGAGATTCTGTCGAGCCAGCCCGACAGGCCCGATGTCCTCAATAACCTGGCCTGGTGCCTTGCGGAGGCAGGGCGTGACCTCGACGAGGCGAAAACCACAGCCGCGAGGGCTCTCGCGATAGCCCCCGACATGCCGAATGCGCTGGACACCTTCGGGTGGATCTGCTTCCGACGGAAGGAGTACGACGAGGCGTCGAAGGCCTTGCGGCGCAGTTTGGAGCTCCGGCCTGACTCGGCTGCCTCACGCTATCACCTGGGAGCTGTGCTTGCAGCCCAGGGCAAGAGGGCGGAGGCCGTGGCCGAACTCAACCAGGCCCTGGCATCGGAGACGCCATTCGCCGATGCGGAAGCTGCCCGCGCTCTGCTCAAGAACCTTTCGGACGCACCCCCTCTTCCCAGGTAGCTTCCCGATCTCGCAGCGCGAGACTCCTCGCGGCGGCGCGCGGCCGCCCGGCACCTCCGTGCACGACGGGGGTGCCCTCTGCCCTGTGCGCATCTCCTCGGGTGTGTGCCGGACGACCCCGTCGCGGCCCGGGCCGGCTGCGCACCTGGCCCCGCATTACGGGTGTTGCTGGTGTGAGGCATGGATCGGGCCGCCCTCGTGCATGCCGCGCGCCGGCGGGTGCCTCCGGCCTTGAGAGCGCATGTGCCCGCCCGCAAACTACTTGCCGAGTGGGTGGCCCGAGGGACTGTAGCCCGGCACGCAGGTTGCTGCGCCCAGTTACCCAAGAGTCAGTTCATCTGGCTGGCGGGCGCTACCCGGCGGGGGGTAAGCCACAAGACGCCGCGCGTGTGAGCCCACGGCTCCCTGACGCCGAGAGGCGGAGAGGAGAGATGAGCATGCGCCAGAAGGTGGTGGGCAAACACCCTGATAGCGAACGCTCAACCGTGCCGCTGGGAAGGAGGAGGACCTTTGCCCGGTCCATCGCCGCCCTTGCCGGGGATGTATGCAGGTCATCCTGGGCCGACGCCCCGCGGCCGGACGAAGGGCCTGACGCCGGCGTGACCGAGGCGGCAATTCGCCGGTGTCTGCTCGACGGCGGCATCATCGAGCAAGTTCCCGGCACGGCGCGCGGTAACCGAGGGGTCCCCTATCGCCTGACCGAACTTGGGAAGAAGGTGTGCTCCATGGCGGGAATCCCGGGTGCGGAGCCACCGGCGCGTGTGAGCCGGTGATTGGGGCCAGGACAGGCTCCTAGGCGCTGGGTTCGGCTGCCGGGCTCAGGAGGGTCTCGAGCGTATGCCGTTTGAGGCTCTCCACGATCTGCTGCTCGATTCGCCACCACGCCCGCTGGAACGCGTGTTCCGCGTGCTCATGGTCTGCGGGAGGGGCCATTGATGAGAGGGCCGCCTGGCCCTGCATCGCGAGAATCACATCGTACAGGGAGATCTCGCTGGCGGGCCTTGCCAGAGAGTAGCCACGAGCCCGGCCACGGTGCGAGCGCACAATGTGGCAGGCGCGGAGGCCCTGGAAGACCTTGGACATGAACGCCTCGGGCGCTCTTGCCTCCCGGGCGACGTCGCGCAGCAGAACGGGCTCGAATGGGTCGGGCCGCTGGGCCAGGTACAGAAGCCCGCGGACCGCGTAATCGCAGCTCTTCGCCAACTCCATGCCTGGCGCCTGCCCTTGCGGGTCGGGGTACGGCTTATGGTTCCTGCCAAGCCTTCCCCCCAGCGGCGCCTGGGGAGCCAGCTACACAATCAGGATGCCGCGACCAGCGCGTGCACGCAAGCAGCGTGTATCGCCTGCTGCTATGGTCTCCTGCGGCGGTCCGCCTCTGGCGGGCTCCGGCCGCCTCACGACCGCGTGGGCATCAGGTCGCTGAGGCGACGAGCCTTGAACAACTCAACGACCTCGGACCGCAGGGGCCTGGAGAGGCACTTCATCGGGCACCGACGGCAGAGCCCGACGCTCGCGTCGCTCCCCTTCATGTGGCAGCGCACGCGGAATCTCTCCCCGACCGCGGCGGCGATGTCGTAGAGAGAAACGTCCGATGGGCGACGGCGGCCCCAGGCGGCGGAGCCATTGCCGTCCCAGCGGATCAGGCCAGCGCGTTTGAGGTCGTTGAGGACGTTGGACAGGTTGGCCTTTGCCGTGCCCACCTCCTGGGCGACGCGGGCTGCCCCCACCTCCCGTCGCTTGCGGGAGGCCAGCGCGACCGCGCCGTTAATGGCCAGCTCTGTCCGTGGAGAGAAACCGATCCCCCATGCCGCTCCCATCCCACCCATGGTCTACCCCTCCATCTTCGTCCCGCGGATCGCCGGGGACGCGGGGCCCTCTGCCCCTGTGACCCGTGCCCTCGCGCAACAACCTCGCCCAGCCCTCTATTCCGGGCGAAGCTGAGACACACTCTAACTCGCCGCCGACTCCGCGCTGCCGGGTGCGCCGGACAGCGAGGCTAGATCCGCAATGGTCGTCTGCTGGAGCTTCCTGGCCACGAGGCCCTCCACCTCGTCCCACACCTGGGCGAAGGGTGTGCCCGTCTCCCGCGACACGACGCCGCTTGTGTGCAGGGTTGCCGGCCCCTCTGTCGCCACGATGACGTCGTAGAGCGAGATTCTGGCCGGGTCAAGCGCCAGCGAGTACCCGCGGGCCATCCCGCGGTGGGAGCGAACCAGGCCCGATGCCCTCAGGCTCTGGAAGATCTTTGAGAGGAAGGCCTCCGGGGCACCAATGGCCTCCGCGATATCGTGAAGCAGGATCGGCACCCCCGGCTTCGCGTGGGAAGCCAGATGAACCAGTCCCCGGATCGCATAATGACAACTCCTGGCGAGTTCCAAGGCTGCGTGCTCCGATTGGCTCGGTTCTCCTCCACCCTTGAGACGCCTGCTGCCCTCTGCCGGCCTGTTGCGCGCGGAGCCCCGAGGACGGGGGTCTCGACCTGTGTGGCGCCACTGGGTGCCCTTGAAGGGCCGCCCGGCCGCCCGAGGGCCAGTCACCCCAGGCGCATGCGCCGAACCCTCCAGGGGCCTGGCAAGCAGCGATGCAACCACGACCATCCCTCCCAGCCGCGCGGGCACCAGAGTCGCACCCTCAGGCAACTCTGAGGATGCCGCGGCGGACAATGAGCAGGACCACCCAGCTCATGCCACCAGACCCCAAGGGTCCATTGAAGCCAAAGTGTACACGAACGCCCAGGGATGTCAAGGGCCTTCGGCGAAAATTCCGGATTGGCAGGGGGGAATGGCACGCTTCGGGGAACAGGACGCTTCGGCTGCGCCCCGGACCAACCTCGCGTGGATTTCCGCACAGACCCTAGCTGACGGGGCCATCGCGACTGAGGACTCCGGGAGAGTTCGTGTGCACACCGCCGCCCGCCTGGCCAGAACCAGGGGAGCGTCCGCTGAGGCCCTGCGGAGTGCGTCCGGGGAACCAATGTCTCGATGGTAGCCGTTCCACTCCCAGCCGCGCATGCGGCCGACGAAGGCCGGAAGCACCTGGTAGCCGATGTCAATGCGGTCCATGTCGGCTATCTCGCGATACGCATCCGCTGTCACGGCGTAGACGCCGCCGTTGGCCAGGTTGCTGGCGGGATACCGGGGTTTCTCCTCGAAGGCGATGACACGGCCCGCAGCGTCCAATTCGGCGATGCCACACGCACGGGGGTCAGAGGCGCGGAAGAGCATCATCGTGAACGGGTCGCCGTGCGAGCCGTGGAAGCGCAGAAACTCAGCCAGGTCCACGTCGCTGAACATGTCGGCATACACGATGAGACAGTGCTCGGCGTCGTCTGCAAAGCCTCGGTTGGCGCGGATGGTGCCGGCGGAGCCGAGGAGATGGGGCTCGAACGCCTCCGAGATGTTGAAGTCGCCCTTGGCATTCATCCGCTCGATGTAGGCTCTCACGCGGCCCGCCAGGTGATGCGTGTTGATGAGCACCTCGCGTAGACCGGCTTCGCCCAGCCGATCAAACCAGTAATCCAACAGAGGCCGGCCCGCGACCGGGACGAGGCATTTCGGGACCGTCTCGGTCAGGGGGTAGAGCCGCGTTCCCAGCCCGGCGGCGAGCAAGAGGACCTTCACGTTTCCTTCGGATTCCGGGGTTCCTCTGCGGCCTGGCATCACAGTGCCCCTCCTGCGGCTGGTGCCATGTGGCGTGCGACGGGGCGGCCGAGCACCTCGGTCTGCTCCAGTACCCATGACCTCAACATCTGGGATACGACGTGCCCTATGGCAAGGTGCATGTCTTCGATCAGGCCCAGGTTGTCGCACGGAGCGTTGATGTGAATGTCAGCGAGCTCCCGGAGTTTCCCACCCGCAAAGCCGGTGAGGCCGATCACCGTGAGGCCGTTCGCCCGTGCCCACTCGCACGCACGCAGGATGCTCGGTGAACTGCCCGACGGGCTGATGGCAACGGCGAGGTCGCCCGGCAGCGCGTAGGTCTCCAGGGGGTAGATGAAGGTCTCGTCATAGCCGAGGTCATTTCCGATCGCGGTTGCGAGCCCCACACTGTCGGAAAGACTGATGGCTCTCAGCCGGGGCCGCCCCTCCACCGCGGCGGTCTTGATGAAGTCGCACACATAGTGGCTGGCCGTGAGCGCACTGCACCCGCTGCCGAACACGAAGACCTGGCGTTCCGTCAGCAGCGCATCGTAGAGAAGCCGCGCGAAGGCCTCGAGCCTGCGCGGATCGAGCGACCGCACGAGCTCATTCGAGAGCCCGAAGTAGGCTCTCACCGAGCCACAGATGCTGCCTTCCATTCGCCCCCTCCCTTCGATCATCCGGCTCGCGATGCTTCCGGCCGACCGGCAGGGCATGGCCCACAGCAACAAGTCCCCGGCCACGGCCAGCGACCGGTCGGCACCCAGCCCAATGAAGGCGAGTCGGTGAGACCCATGCCCAGGCAAACAGGAACATCATACTACAGAGCTAAAAGACCTGTCAAGTCCAATCGCCAAGGAATCCGCTCTGCCCTGGATCGAGCGACGAGGATGGGGCGACGGCCAATGGAGTGAATGGACTTGACAAGTCCATCACATGCTGATATCATGGTGCTCCACTGTGGGAACGACTCTGAGGAGGGGAATCCCGATGCCAAGCTACTCGATCAGCCCGGTCGGCGAGCGCTTTGAGGTGCCGGTTGGCGAAGCATATGTGTTGGAATACGAGCGAGTTAGGCACTTGGCGGAGATTGCCAGAGGGGATGGCAAGGAGATCGTGGTTGTCATGGGCATCGGTTTTGTGGGCGCTGTGATGGCCGCGGTGGTTGCTGATGCCGTGGATCGCGAGACGGGGGAGCCGACCAAGTTCGTCATAGGCTGTCAGCGCCCGAGCACGCGGAGTTACTGGAAGATCCCCCTGCTGAACCGCGGCGAGGCCCCGGTCAAGGCCGAAGACCCCGAGGTCGAGCGGATCATCCGGCGCTGTGTTCTGGAGAAGGGGACTCTGATCGCCACCTACAACGATGAATGTCTTCGCCTGGCCGACTGTGTGGTGGTGGACGTGCAGTGCGACTATACGAAGAACGAGCTCGGCAATCTGCGCAGCGGCGAGGCCGAGATGAGCGCGCTTGAGGAGACCATGAGGACAATCGGCGCGAAGATCGCGCCCGACTGCCTCGTGCTGATCGAGACGACCGTGGCTCCTGGGACCACCGAGTTCGTGGCGCGCCCCATCATCGAGAAGGCATTCCGGTCGCGCGGCATCTCGTCGCCGCCCCTGCTGGCTCACAGCTTCGAGCGGGTCATGCCCGGAAGGAGCTACGTGGCTTCGATCCGGGACTTCTGGCGTGTGTGCTCGGGCTGTACGCCGAGAGCGCGCGAGCGAGTCATAAAGTTCCTCAGCGAGGTCCTCAACACCGAGGACTACCCGCTGACCGTGATGGACCGTCCCATCGAGTCGGAAACCACGAAGATCGTGGAGAACTCGTGGCGAGCGGCTATCCTGGCGTTCATGGACGAGTGGAGCCTGTTCGCGGAGCGGAACGGCGTTGACCTGGTCAAGGTCATCCAAGCCATCAAGGTGCGGCCGACCCACAGCAACATCCTGTTCCCGGGGCCAGGGGTCGGCGGCTACTGCCTGCCCAAAGATGGCGGCCTGGGCCAGTGGGCATACAAGCATATCCTCGGGTTCGAAGACGATGTGTTCAAGATCACGCCCCTGGCCATTGACATCAACGACACCCGGGCCCTGCACGCGGCCGAACTCACGCGCGATGCGCTGCGCAACATGGGCAGGTACATCGCCGGCGCAGAAGTCCTGGTCTGCGGGGCGAGCTACCGAGAGGACGTCGGCGACACGCGCTACAGCGGTTCGGAACTCATCGTCCGCAAGCTGGCCGAGATGGGCGCGGAGATGCGTGTGCACGACCCCTACGTAGACCACTGGCACGAGCTGGAGAACCAGGAGAGCTACCCCGCCACGG
>ERZ795050.1044-NODE-1044-length-38255-cov-6.980131_pt1 | contig 38255 bp, 27 predicted proteins | sample MGYA00375134_ERZ795050 | MGnify/ENA primary metagenome ERZ795050 (study PRJEB30179, sample SAMN05720221) | activated sludge metagenome | isolation source: Anaerobic digester | place: Japan | collected 2015-05-26 ... | reverse complement strand
GATGTTCTGCAGGCGCGATGATCCGGAGGGGTTTCTCATCTACGATGCGATGGCCGCGCTCAAACCCAAGTTCACCTTGTTCACCGGCGACAGCGTCTATCTTGACAACGAGCCACCGATTGCCAACACGGTTGAACTCGCACGCCACCACTGGCACCGAATGCATAGCCTGCCTCGCTTGGTCCGGTTTTACCTGCAGGTCCCCGGCTATTGGGAGAAGGACGACCACGACACATACTGCAACGACTGCTGGCCGACGATAGAAGCCCCGCTGATGGCGCCGCTGACCTATGAGCAGGGGCTGCGCGTCTTTCGAGAGCAGGTGCCTGCGCCTCCGCGGTTGTATCGCACCGTGCGGTGGGGCAAAGACCTCGAAATCTGGCTGGTCGAAGGCCGCGACTTCCGATCTCCCAACGATATGCCCGACGGCCCCGACAAGACCATCTGGGGAATCGAACAGAAGGAGTGGCTGAAGAAAACTCTCGTGGCCAGTGATGCAACCTTCAAGATTCTCGTCAGCCCGACGCCGATCATCGGTCCGGACCGAGCCAAGAAGGCCGACAACCACTCCAACAAGGCGTTCGCTCACGAGGGCAACGAGTTTCGCCAATGGGTCAGGGAAAACCTGCCAGGGAGCTTCATGATCTTCTGTGGCGATCGACACTGGCAGTACCACTCGGTGGATCCGGCGACAGGGGTGGAGGAATTCGACTGTGGGCCGGCTAGCGATGAGCATGCCGGCGGTTCACCCGGTCTGGACCCTGCCTATCACCGGTTCCATCGCCTCAAGGGCGGCTTCCTGTCCGCCACTGTGCAGAGAATCGACGACCATCCGCGCCTTATAGTGCGCCTGCACGACGTCGGGGGCCGAGTGGTGTACGAAAGACGATTCGAACAGTGAGATAACGGTAGTTGGGAGCATCGATCATGGGACTTTTCGGCCTGATTCTCGTTCACATGCTGACGGCCGTGCCGCCGGCAGATTCGGCGACATCGGAAGCGGATGCAAAAATGCCACCGGCGTCACAACCGGCAATCATTCGCGGCCTCATGTTTGTCGGAGGCCATGCCCATGATTTCGACATGGAACCGGCACGATTAGCCGAACTCCTCAGGCGACAGGAGAACATCGACATTCGAATCACCACCGACTTGGGCGAGTTGACGACCGGCAACGTGGCGACCGTTGATGTGCTGATGTTCAACGCCTGTCTCGACAAGGGAATGGACGAGGCGAAACAACGCGTACTCCTCGACGCGCTTCGCAGGGGCAAAGGCCTCGTTGCCATGCACTGTGCTCTCTGGTGCTTCCAGGATTGGGTGGAATGGCGCCGGATGCTGGGCGGCATAGTCCTCAAGCACGACCTGTACGGGCCCTTTGAAATTGGGGTGGTTTACCCCGCACATCCCATTGCCCAAGGGGTGCCGGCCACTCTTGCGATTACGGATGAACCATACTATGTGGATGAGCGCGGACCGGATATCTGCGTCATTGCCCAGACCTTAAGAACCCATCCGGGCCGACAGACTTCCGAGCCGCAAGTGTGGACGAACCGCTATATGGGTGGGCGAATATTCGTCATTGCCATGGGGCATGACGAACATGCTTTATTCCATCCGGCTTATCTGAAGCTGCTGACGAACGGAATTCGTTGGGCAGCCACCCGACTCGGACCCGCGCAGGTGCTCAGTGATCATGAGCGCCGGGAAGGTTTCATTCCGTTGTTCGACGGAACAACGCTGCGCGGATGGCGTTACGACCCAAGACTGTGGACGGTCCGCGATGGAACGATCGTCGGGAGCACTTACCCCACACCCCTGGCCGTCAACTCCTGCGCGATCGCCGACGGTCGCTACAGCGATTTCATCCTGCGTTTCAGCGTCAAGTTTGTCAGCGGCAACAGCGGCGTTCAATTTCGAAGCCTCGAACTCCCGAACTTCGAAGTTGCTGGATATCAAGTAGATATCGTTCCGTTGGGCTGGGGAAACCTTCACGAACAAAACGGCCGCAGACGACTTGTTGACGGCTGGACCAAAAAGGCTGAATACGCCGTCAATCTGCAAGATTGGAACGACATGGAAGTCCAAGCCCGCGGCCGGCGCATCATCCTCAAAACCAATGGGGTGATTACCGCTGATTACCTGGAAACCGATGAAAGCGTTCCTCTCACTGGAATCATCGCCTTGCAGTTGCATCGCGAGACGCTGATGGAAGTTCAGTTCACCAATATCCGGATCAAGCCTCTCGACACGTCAGACGCCTCCGGGAAGGCGGAATCGCCCCTCCGGCGTTAAGTGAAGATGAAAGCCTCACATTGCTGGCTATCGATCAGGCGGCACAAGATGCTGTCGCATCCAACTAGCGATCGAACCGGGCTGACAAGCGCCGTTCTTCTGAACGTGGCGGATTGACGCCGGCAAAGACAGAGGCATTTGTCCCGCGTGGAACAAAAGGACACCAAAACCGCCACGAATCCCAGAAAAGAGGCTTGCTTTTTCTTTGCTTTTGCTCATAATACCGAACGTCGTTTTACGTCTGAAAGGAGTAACACATGGATAAGGCAAAACGATCCTACTTTCTGCCGAGCAAGCTGGTGACCCTGTTTGATCGCGAGTGCACAAAGGGCGGCTATGTTCGGGAACGCGTGGTGGCGGCCGCGATCGCCAACTTCCTCAAAGCTTCGCCGGTTGAGCGGCATGAGATGTTCGTCTACCTCGACCAGCTCATGACTGGCGGCAAGGGCAAGAAGTAAACGCCGACCGACGTACCTCCGGCACCTGCTTCTGGGGTGCCGGAGGTGCCTTCGGGGATCGATGCCGCGCGGCCTCTGTTCAATACCATCCTATCAGGCCGGCCGCTTTCAGTGATTCGGTTCACCGAAGTGTGCGCTAGATTCGGGCGCCGCAGGGTAACAACCGGTCTCTTGCTCCCCATGTACTTGGCCGAAAGGGTACAAGAAGATCAAGTCGCCGAACCTATCGGCGCATCCTGCACGATTTGACTCGACAGCGTTCACAGGGAATCCCATGAGCGGCAATTCGGTCTTGAGGACCAATCCCGACAAGGCCCGACACGCTCTTTATCGGACGCATGATCATGGTCGGCAGCAGTTCAACGCCCACCAGGTTCGAATCGAGAATTGAAAACAGCGTCTTCTGCTCTTCCAGGGCCATCCCGCAGTAACCCGGGCTGAACGGCAGCGTTACCGCCTCCCCCGCCTGGGCATCGCACCAGAGAACATGATCTGCCATGGCATCGGCCGCCGAGTCGGCAGCCACGGAGCCGATGGCGTCAATGGTGAAGCCCTCCAGCGTCGCGCCCTGCTCCATTCTACGCTCGGCTGCCTGTTCGATCTCCTCGCCAATGGTCACAATGAAAACAGCCACGCGACCGGCCGGCTCAAGAAAATCTGCGATCTGTCCCTCGAAAACATGACCGTCTCTCAAGTGCAAACGGCCCTCGCCGATGGACATAACATCACAAACGGCATACACCCCGCGAGGACGAATGTCATCCTGGAACCGCCCCACATACTCATGAACCATACGCACGATGGACTGCTTGATCGGGCCCTTGCGCACTCCGCCCATCGTGCGCAGCACCTCTTCCGGATCCAGGGTAATCTCCAGATCGATGACTTGTTGTTGAATGCTCATGCGGACCCTCGCCGGGATCGGGCCGTATCAATCATAGCCCTCACGTTCGCAACCGGCGAGAAAGAGTCTATTTCGCAACCCGGCATGACGCACGCCGTGGTGTGCGGAAGTGTCGCGTCAATGAACTCCGCGACCATACGGCTGACTTGGTCGGCGGTGCCGTGGCAGGCCATCTGCGTTGTTGGAGCGTTCATGGCGCATCGCTTGCCGTGGAAAAGCCTGGCCACTTGTTCGCACCACTGCGGCCATGATATATCCTGACCGTAGTAGGGCATGTCGTACTGCACCGCCTTGATCCCGTCCCAAGCGGCGAGCAGCTCCAGGGCCTTAGGCAGGTTGTGACCGCAGATATGCCAGAAGACATAAGGAAATATCTTCTTGGCCTTGTCCAGCCAGATCCGGTCGACGTCGCCGAACTTGTCCAGATGCCGGGGTCCCCAGGTCCTCGCGCCCCCGAATCCACAACAGAACTGGGCCCCGTTCTTGGCAGCGAATTCGGCATAGAAATCCAGCGCCTCGAGACGTTCCTTCAAGCAGAGGTCCAGATAATACCGGATCTTGTCCTCCGGCTCGGTAACCATCCACTTCAGGAAGTTCTGGACCTCGACCACCGTTTCGGCATAGTTCGTGGGCGTGGCAATGCCCACGATCACGGGCACCTGCCGGCCCATCTTCTCCTGGAACTCGAGAAGCTGAAGCATGTGCGGGGTATAATGCGTGGCGGGGCGGGAACCTGCCGTGTATTTCTCCCAAGTCCGCTGCTCGTACATGGCGATTGCCTCGTCCAGCGTTTGGGCGATCGGCTTGAAAAGCAGGTAATCGTCTTTGCCACGATGGATGAAATGCTCGGGCCGCTTCTCCGGGGGGATAAAGTTCTCAATCTGGTGGCTGATGTCCACGTACATCCAGATCGCATCACAGCGCAGGTCGGCCCAGGTCTTAATGCACGCGTCAGTCGTCTTATCAACGTCGTTGTAGATCGCCTTATGCGAATAGCCTGCATACGTGATCTGCCAGTAGTCCAATTCCGGAGCGACAGGAACCATGTCGGTTTCCTTCAGATCGAAAGCCGCCGCCATTCGCTCCCAGTGAGTCATCTCGCCCACCGGTTTGATCTTGCCTTTCAGACGCTCCACCCATTGATCGACAACCTTGCTCATGCCCCTGGCTCCGTGTCGAAAACCGTCTTGACGCCTCGAATTCCTGTCCGCATGCGGCGATGCCGGCCGCTCGCACGACCGGAAAACCTCATTCCTCATCGGCCGGCGCGCCGAGGAGACGCTTGATTTTCTTGACCGCGACCCAGGCGTCGTCGCTCGCGTCATCGGCTCCCATTCTGCGAGCGGCATCGGCATCCACCGCCGGACCGCCGCATATGATCTTGACCTGATTCCGCAAACCGGCCTTTTCGATGGCCGCGACCGTCTCCTTGGTGTGCATAAAAGTCGAGGTCATGTACGTTCCGAACCCGACAATCTGGGGCTTGTGCTGGCGGATCGCCTCGACGAAGGCGTCATCGCTGGCACTGACGCCGATGTCGATCACCCGGATGCCGTTGGCTTCGAAAACAGGCATGGCCACGTTCTTGCCCACCGTGTGGATGTCACCGTGGATGTTGCCCATCACCATGGTGCCGATCACGCAATCGTCTCCGCCGGCCAACAATAACGGGCGCACCACGGCCAGGCCCGCGAAGTATACGTCGCACGCCACCAGCACCTCGGGCATGAACATGTCCCCGGTATTGAAAGCCTTGCCCACCCGACGCATGCCCTCCGACAGACCATTCGTCAGGATGTCGGCAGGCTTCATGCCCGACGCCAAAGCCTGTTCCACCAGGGACTTGACGTTTTTCGCGTCCAGGTTCTCCACTGCCGAGGCCAGGCCGGCCAACATCTCCGAGTTGCTCATCAGTGCCATACCTCCGGTCGCATGCTCGTCACAACACCCACAGTACCGTTGCTGCCGTCCCGTGCACGGATTCCCCTCCGGCGAAACATCCGCCTGGGACCGTGTTAGAATATCGCCCGCCGCTTCTCATGTCCATGATCATCTGTTGTTTGCCTTGCCTCACACGCGTCTCAAAGCCTTTTTTTGAGTGGGTCGAAGCAAAGACCTGCCGTCTGATCCGCCCCTCTCGTCACGGTCTGGCGAAGCCTGGAACCCTACGGTTGCCGCCTCACGCACTTCTCAAAGAACGCCAGCATTCTCGGATGCGTTTGCTCAGGCATCTCCTGCATGGCCTGGTAATGGTTGGCTCCTTCGATGAGCCAGATCTCTTTCGGTTCCGCGGCGGCGGCGTACAGCCGGCGGGCCATGACCGCCGGGCAGACGGTATCGGCCGTACCGTGCATCAGCAGGATCGGCCGGGGGGCAATGCGCGAGACGAAGTCGATGGGATTGAGATCGCGGCTCATCAGCAGGGGCAACCACCACGCCAATACCAGCAATACCGGGTTACGCAGAATGTGCCAACGGGCGATGCGTCGGTAGTGATCGAAAGCCCCGTCGGCGATCAAGCCGCGAATCTCCGGCCGCTGGGCCGTCAGGACGATCCCGATCGCCCCGCCGAGCGATTGCCCAAACGCGACGATCCGGCCCCGATCGACCTTCGGCTGTGCCAGCAGCCAGTCCAACGCGGCGTTCGCATCGGCGATCGAGCCCCGACGGCTGATGCGCCCCTCCGAACGTCCGTACCCGCGATAGTCAAAGCACAACACGTTCCAGCCGGCCGCCGGCAGCCATGCAACATGCTGAAAATGGCCGGTGAGATTGCCCGCGTTGCCGTGAAGGTGCAGGACGGTGCCCGCCGGCTCGCTCTCTGCCGGAAAGAACCACCCATGAAGCCGCAGCCCGTCAGGCGTGCCGATAGACACGTCCTCGAACTTCAGACCGTAATCGCAAGGCCGCTCGTACTCGGTGCGGTTCGGATAGTAAAAGAAGCTATCGGCCAGAAGCATGAGACTGAAGATCAGCTATCGGTTCCTCCGGATCCAGAAGCAAAGGCTCGTGCCCGTGCTCACCAAACGGGTATCCTAACCACGATGGTGCTGTCCAACCAGCCGGATTGCACCGGACGCCGCGAAGCCCGAATTCGCCGTTGATCCGACGCTCGGGATTCTCAAAGAACCGCCCGGAGCATCCCGGACTCGAGGTCTCGCATGCCGGTCCGGTGGCTCGCCGACCGGTCAGCTTCCTGCTAGGATACTCCTATGGTCGAAGTCGCTTTATCGCCTGGTGCTCCGCAAAGCGGCGTCTGCGTTCCTGTGCGGAGCAGACTGATTCTGTCATGAAAACAGAGTGGTGCGATCACAGGCGACATGATGTCAACGAAGCCCGTTAGCAAACGATGCCAAGCAACGAACCCGGCAAGAGGCCGCATCCTTATCGTCGGCGAGCGCGCTATTCCGGCACTCATCCCCGCCGGTTCGAGGATCGCTACAAGGAACTGAACCCGCAGGACTATCCAGGAATCCACGAGCATGTGCGGGGTCGGGGGCACACGCCGGCCGGAACGCACGTCCCGGTCATGGTCGACGAAGTCATGGCCTGCCTGCGACCAATGCCGGGGGAGGTCGTCGCCGACTGCACGGTCGGCTTCGGCGGCCACGCGAGGGAGTTCCTCAAGCGGATCGGGCCGAACGGCCGGCTGCTGGCGTTCGACGTGGACGAGCGGGAACTCGAGCGAACCCGGCAGCGTCTCGCGGACGCCGGCTTCGTGAACAACGTCCGCTTTCACCGCAGCAATTTCGCCGGCATCGGCAAGACCCTGATGATGGAACAACTCGACGGCTACGACGTGATCTTTGCGGATCTGGGCGTCTCCAGCATGCAGGTCGACGACCCGTCCCGGGGCTTCAGCTATAAGCACGACGGGCCGCTCGACATGCGGATGGACCAGCGCATCCCGCGCTCCGCCGCCGACTGGTTAAGCGATCTCTCCGAGGAAGAGCTGGTTGCCATACTGCGCGATCTGGCCGACGAACCCGATGCCGAACCAATCGCCCGGCAAATCATCGAGTGCGGGACAGTCGAACCAATCAAGCGAACAGGCCAACTGGTCCAGATCATCTTCAAGGCGAAGCGGCTTACCCGCCGACGGTGGCGCGAACGTGCGGCCAGGGACCAGCGCGAGCTTCATCCGGCCGCGCGGGTCTTCCAGGCCCTGCGGATCCTGGTCAACGACGAGCTGAGCAGCCTGCGGCACCTGCTTCGCATCGCGCCTTCCTGTCTGCGGCCAGGCGGTCGCATTGGCATCATCAGCTTCCACAATGGCGAGGACCGACTCGTTGCCAGATCATTCCGCGAGGGATTACAGTCCGGCGCGTATGCGTCGGCCGCTGATGAGGCCATCCGCCCGGGACGTCAGGAACGGTACGACAATCCCCGTTGCGCCTCGGCCATGCTCCGATGGGCCCAGACCCCGCACGTGCGTTCATAGAACCGCCTTTGTATAATCCCGTCCACTCAAAACGAAACGGCAAACAGTCAGGAGCTGGCAGCTTCCTGAAGGAGTGCAAGATGATCCGTACGCTGACCGCGTTCTTGTCGATCCTCGTCATCTTGTCTTCCGGCTGCAGTACCGGAAGACGGCTGTTCAACGGCAAAGACACCTCCGGATGGGTTGAGGTCGGCAGCCAAGGTGCTTGGACGGCCGAGACCGGAAACGTGTGCCCCACGCGAGGTCCGGCCCTCAAATGCAGCGGCCGGAACATCGGCTACGCCTGGCTGAGCACCGACCGAGAATACGGAGACTTCGAGTTGACCCTCGAGTGGCGGATCAACCCCGGGGGCAACACCGGCGTGTTCTGCCGAGTCCCCGATCGCGACGGCCGCGCCAGCATGAAGGGCTTTGAGGTCCAGGCCCGCGACGACCGCAACGACAAGGACCTCACCGACGTCAGCGGCGCCATATTCAATCGCATCGCCGCCGCTGGCAGGTTCGCCAGGCCGCCCGGCCAGTGGAACCGCCTTAAAATCATCTGCATGGGCCGCCGTCTTCGGGTGGAACTCAACGGCCACGTCACGGTGGATGCCGACATGGACAGTGTTCCGGCCAAGGGCAACGACCCACCGATGAGAAACGTGCCTGACGCGGGATATATTGGCCTGCAGAACCACGGTACCCCGGCCGAGTTCCGCGACATCCGAATCCGAGAGCTTCGGTGAGTTCCTCAGGTCGATCATAGCGTGGAGGTTAAGACACACCTGCAATCGGCCCGTCCTGATCGTGGCATTCGGGCAGACCTTGGCGGGTGCTGCTGGCAGCTTCGGGCCTTCCTGGCCGAAGCGACAGCTTCGGCGCGGAGCAGGCCGCTCGCCAGTGCCCAACTGACGTGGCGGAGAAAAACAGCACAAACGCGAGAACAAGTTGGCAGGAGGTCTTCTGATGATCCCAAACCTTGTCGAGCAGGTCGGGCAAGCGGCTGTTTACGTGGTCAACGCCGGCGGCGGTGCCAAACTCAACGCGGTCCGCGAACTGATGATTGTGCTTCTGGGCATCGAGGCCGGGGCGGCCGGCGGCGGGCGGGATGCCTGCTGGCTGCAACTGCAGGTCGTCAAACACAACGGCGTGACTCTGACCGCAACCGTATTGGTGGATGATCCCCTGCTAACCCCCGAGCACACCGGCAAGGCCCGCGTACTCCGGTATATCTACCAGGAGGGCGACCACCAGCCGATCGAATACGTCAACGGCATACGCGGCGGCGCGTTTACCACTGTCTTCGGGCTGCTGCCCAACTTCTTTCCGGCTTTCGAGAAGGACGATCTGGAGAAGACGCTCTTTCCAGACAGCGGCAAGTACCTGGGCCACAAGATCGAGAAGAAAGCAACGCGCAAGGTTGACGCGCACGTTCCCCGCAACGTTCTGCGCCTGGAACTCGATCCGGAAATGCTCGTCGGCACCGGCCGCAACTGCCGCGAGGTCGAAGGCCGCCGCGTGTGGACGGGTGACGAGTATCAATACCGCACTTTCGAGAAAGCCGACTACGACGAGATGATCGACGCGGGCATCAACTACTTCTGGGTGGATCGGCGGCAGGAGGAATGGGTCCGCAACCGTCCGGTGTTCTTCCTCAAATGGCACGGCAACAAGCCCGACTACCCGGAAATGTTCTACCGGGCCAACTGCCGCGGGATCAGCATGTTCATGGACGAGCCCGCGGTACACATGGCCTGGTTCTTCCAGCGACACGGCCCGTTCACCAAGACGCTCTCAGGCCCGGCCGGAGCCGCCCGCTTCCTGGAAGCCCGTGTTCGCGACGACATCAAGACCGGCAACTACTCGCAGTTGCGGCTGCATGACATGCTCCGAAACCAGTACGACCTCGGCGATATGACCATCCGCGAAAACCACTATCCGGCGTGGGAAACGATGGAGTGGTCGGTGTACTACCAGATGAAAGCCGGCCTGCCAGGCGCCGTGCATGAGGGACGCTACACCAACAAGGCCGACGTCAACGTGTTCAACGCCGAATACGACACACGCATACCGGACACGCCGGAAAACAACATGCGGATTCGCTACGCCTGGTTCCGCGGGGCGGCGCGGATGTTCAAGGGTGACTGGGGCACGGCCATCTACGGCCAGTGCGAGGAGTCGGTCGCCCCGCTGGCCGTTACCATGGCGTGGGACATGGGCGCCCGCTACGTGTGGTACTGGACCTCGGACCGCCTGCACCACATGCCGTACGCCGAACAGCTCGCCCTGACGCGGCATCTGCGCGAGCATGCCCGCAAGAACCCGCGCAAACCCCTCGCTGAGCTGAACCGGGCGGCCCGGGCGGTGATCCTTCTGCCCGACGGCTACGTCCTGACCGGATTCCACATGTACGAAACCAACGTTTTCCATCTCGACCGGATCAACGAGAAAGGCCTTCGGTATCGCGACGTCCTCAAGCCGGCGGCGCTGCAAATGGAGCGGTACCTTAAGGAGAGTATTCCGTTCGACATCATCTACAACGACGGAACGCCAGGCTGGGAGGAGTACGACGAGGCGGTGATCGTCGGCGAGGACGGCTCCGCCCGCTGGTACAAGAAAGGGCAGCACGTCGGCGACCCTCCGTTGCCGCAGCGGACGCCGGCCGAACTGGCCTCCAAGGCCCCGGTCATCCGCATCCGCCACGAACAGCCGGCCGCAGACGCCGCCCCGCTGAGCGTCAAGCTCATCGCTGACATTGACAACGACGGCAAGCCGGTCGGGCTGCGCACCCGCGACTGGGGCACGCCGAACTGGACCTACATGGAGGCTTTCTGGCGGGTCTATGACGATCTGGCCGAACCGCGTTTCCACATCGGCCGGACACTCGAACACACTTTCCGCAAACCGGGAGCCTACCGAATAACGGCTTGGACCTGCAACGAGGACGGCGTTGCCGGGCGCACCGAAACGACAATTCTGGTGGAGGACGGCAAGTGAGCCTGCACGAGATCGAGCGAATCGGCGAGGTATATGTGGCCCGCAGCGCGATCATCGTCGGCGATGTCACGCTCGGCGAGGGCTGCAACATCTGGCACCACGTTGTGCTGCGCGGCGATGTGGCCCCGATCCGGCTGGGCAAGCGCGTCAACGTGCAGGACGGCTCAGTGTTGCACTGTAATCACGACATCCCTCTGGAGATCGCCGATGACGTGGCCATTGGTCACCTGGCGTGTGTCCACTGCAAACGCGTCGGTCCCAATACGCTCATCGCCACGCGGGCGACGGTGCTCGACAATTGCGAAATCGGTCAGGATTGCATGATCGGCGCGGGGGCGGTGGTTCCCCCCGGCACGGTCATCCCCGACGGCTCCGTCGCCCTGGGCATGCCGGCCAAAGTCATCCGCCCGATCAAGGATCGAGACCGCGAGTACATCCGCCGCGTCCTGACCTATTACCAGGACCTTGCCCGCCGCCATGCAGAGGGCGAATTCAAATCGTTCACGTCCGAGGAAACCGGAAAAACGGCCTCGGAAGCAGGGCCCGGAAGACGCGAGTCACGTCGCACGTTCCACAGCAGAGAGAGTCCGGGAGCGTAGTTTCGAGAGGCAAGCTCGTGAGCCACATGCCGGAAGAGGGCCGACGAGGGCGCCGACCCCACTCGGGCCGCCCAACGATCTGGCTAATAGCTAACAGCTCAAAGCTCTCTCTTCTGACCACTGACAACTGACCACTGACAACTACCCCCGTGCGACATACGGGATGGTAATCGGCCCCTCGGGCAACACGCAGATGGACAATCGATTGCCGTGGGCCTTCGATGCTAACTCGGCCAGCGTGTCCTCCACCTTGCGGCAAGGTTTCAGCAGACACTGGGTAATCTGCTCGTCGGTCAAACCGTCAGACCGGATGTAAACCTCGGCTCGGGCCTGGATCATGGTTTGAACCTGCACCTGCCACTGGTCGGGCGAGCTGAAACCGGGCGACCGAACGCGAGCAAGCAGCTCGGCCGGGCTCTTGGACTCGCGAAGCAGTTTCCCGTAGCAACCATGCTCGGGAATGCCGTCCCAGCACTGCGAAACGGCGATGATCGCACCACCCTCCCGAACCACTTGGTTGGCCGCCGAGACCCCCTTGATCGTCTGGTAGAGATTAAGGTCCAGCGGATAGCCCGAGTTGCTGGTGATGACTACGTCGAACGGCTCGGCTACCGGGACCATCGCGCAACTCTTGACGAACGCGCAACCGGCCTTGTGAGCCTCATAGAGGTCGCCGGCAAACACTCCGGTGATCTGCTTGTCGCGATTCATCGCCACGTTGAGCAGGAAGGTCGGCTTGGTCATCCGGGCGGCTTCGAGCATCTCTTCCCAGATCGGGTTGCCGTCGGTGATGCCCCAGGTGCTCTTGGGATGACCGATCATCTCCGCCCCGTGATTGTCGAGCACGCTCTCCGCCCCGGCGATGGAGGGCAACACACCCTTCGGCCCGCCGCTGAATCCGGCGAAAAAGTGCGGCTCGATGAACCCGGTGAGGATGCGAACGTCGGCCTCGACGAAATGGCGGTTGACGCGGATGTCATGGTCGAAGCGGGTACGGCCGAGCTTGACCAGGCTGGCGTCGTCGTTGCCGTCGTGCTGAATGCAGCGGTAGTTGGCGACCACCTCCTTGCCGAGCATGACCTCCAGCTCCTCGCGGGTTTGAGGCCGATGGGTGCCGAGCGCGTTGAGCAGGATGATGTCCGATCGCTTGATGCCCGCCGATTCAAGCTCGGCCAGCAGCGGCGGCAGGATCCGCTCGTTCGGCGTCGCCCGGGTGATGTCGGTGTGAACGATGGTCACCGTTTGGCCGGCCTTCACCAGGTCGCGCAGCGGCGGTGTACCGATAGGCCTGCGCATCGCTTCGATCAAGGCGCCCCGCTCGTCGGGCAAACCCTTGACGTACTTGGGCTCAATTACAACGGCGTCTGCCGGCACCTGCACGTCCAAGCCGGTCTTGCCGTAGGCCAGATGGACTCTCTTCGTTCCGTTGCTGCTCATGCTTACCTCGCGATCAAGGCGGGCAAAGCCCGCCCTCCATGGTGCCGGACGGCGGTTCTCCGGTAGGCGGGCTCCGCCCGCCGTCATGTCTGACCGCATTGTAACCGCGGTTGGGATAAACAGGGTAGGGCAGACTTCGCCCGTCGACCCGCTCTGGTAGGGCGGGCTTTGCCTGCCGATTTCCACGATGTCTCGCGGTCAGGATGCCCAGACCAGAGCAGGCGATCACCGGGCCAGATCTCGTAGCACCAATCGTGCGGGTAGTCCCAGAAGAGGATTCTGTCGAACCCTGAGCATGGGGCCGCCTTTCTCAGGTCGGGATCATTCCATTCTGCGATCTGTTCGGGCGCGGAACACTGGGCCGGCGTTGCACCAGAGGCCGTGATCAATAACCACTTCTTCTCGGCGCTTCTCCAGTTGTACGTTGCCGATTTGCGGGTCTTGCACTGGATCGCAGCCGTCAAGTGCCTCACAATGAACCCTGTGTCACCAGCTGTCAGATTGCTGCATGTCCAGGCCATACGCCAGCTCTGCCATATGTCCGATTCTGCCCTCATGAACCGCACCTGGCTCAGTAGGCTTGACAAGCGGGGACACTCCGGAGGGAAAGTCCTCAAGGTCCGGTGTTCTCCGGGCGTCAGAGGATTCGACAGGGCCAGACGGACCAGTTCGGCCGCAACATCGCGAGCAAGCTGCAATCGTGCTGTGGGCGTTCGTGGCGGCTTCGGAAACGGATCCCTGAACTCTACAATCACCATTAAACTGCGGAGGTGCTGTTGATAGTTGAGCCTGCGACAGAGGCTGGTCTGCACTATCCTCCAGAACCACCCAAGGCCCGTCAAAGGGGATACCTTACCCGGCAGCACATCGTTGAAGTAGTCCATGTGCTCGATGCCAAGAATCGTTTTGCTTCGATCCTTGACGACGGTCAGTAAAGCATCCGGTCGTTCCTGCCATGTGGCGCGAGTGATTCGGTAACCCATCCTGCGCAAGAGCCGTCGAATCAGAAACTGTTCATACTCCTTGGGAGTTCGGTACACTCTTGGCATTGGCCAATACTCCGGTCAAGGCGACGGCGGGCACAGCCCGCCCTACCGAGTCATTCGCCCAGCACGTCGGGAATCTCAATTGGGCTCGAACCGGGCCAGTTGGGATCCAGCCACCCGAGTTGAATGTGCCGGTGGATGCTCGACCAAGGCCAGGTTTGTGGCTCGGAGACGTACCCATGCTTGACCGGGTTCAGGTGGATGTAGTCGCGGTGTCGGTACCAGTCTTCCTCGTCGCGAATTCGATGCTCCCAGTACCTCTGCTGCCAGATTCCCTGTTCCCTGTGTCTCGCACGATTCTTGGACACCGACAGCGGCTTGCCACCGGCTGCAACGTACCGTTGCGTGAACGTCTTCTTGATATGGCCCCAGCGAGCAGGGAATCTGTCATCATCCCTGGGCAGTGTCCACAGGCAATGAAGGTGATCCGGCAGAAGAACCATCGCAAACACATCGAAAGGCCAGCGGTTTCGAGTCTCCGTGATCGCCTGCCTCAACAACCGCCGGCCCAAAGGTGTATCGAACACTCGTCGACGACGATAAGTCACCACGGTGAAGAAGTAGCTTGCTCCTTCTCTGCGCCAGCGTATATAGTTGGGCATGGGAACAGCCTAGCAGAATACCAGAAATAAAGAAAGGCAGAAGGCGGGCACAGCCCGCCCTACCGTCTCGCCGCGCGGAGCCGTTGTCATGGCACCCAGCGGACCCATGCGAATCAGGTGTTCTTCAGGTACTTGTCGATCGCCGCGGCCGAGTTCTTGCCGTCACCCATGGCCAGGATCACCGTGGCCGCCCCGCGAACGATGTCGCCGCCGGCGAAAACGCCCGGAATGCTGGTCATGTTGTTGGCGTCGATCTCGATATTACCCCACTTGTTGAGCTTCAACTCGGGCGTGGATTGGGTCAGCAGGGGATTGGCCTTCGTGCCGATGGCTTCGATGAACACCTGGCAAGGGATGTCGAACTCGCTGTCTTTCACCGGCACCGGCCGCCGACGGCCGCTGGCATCGGGCTCGCCCAGTTCCATCCGTTGGCAGCGAACCGCCCGCACCCAGCCCTTGTCATCGCCCAGGATCTCAACTGGGTTGACCAGGAACTCAAACCTGACGCCTTCTTCTTCGGCGTGCTTGACTTCCTCCACACGGGCGGGCATCTCGGCTCGCGAGCGACGATAGACCAGCGTCGCCGGATCGGCACCCAGCCGCCGGGCGGTGCGAACGGCGTCCATCGCAACGTTGCCGCCGCCGACGACCACCACCTCTGTCGACCGGATCACCGGTGTCTCGCTGTCATCGCGGTAGGCACCCATGAGATTCACCCGGGTCAAGTACTCATTGGCCGAGTAGACGCCCTTGAGGTTCTCGCCCGGGATTCCCTGGAAGACCGGCAGGCCGGCGCCGTTGGCGATGAACACCGCATGGAAGCCCTCCTGCTCGATCAGCTCGCGAATCGTATGGGTCCGTCCAATGACTACATTGCAGACGATCTCCACCCCGAGCTTCCGCAGTTTGTCCACCTCAACCTCGACGATCTTCTTGGGCAGCCGAAACTCGGGAATACCGTAAACCAGCACCCCACCGGGTCTGTGCAGAGCCTCAAAAACGGTGACGCCGTGCCCCTTCCTGGCCAGTTCGCCGGCGCAGGTCAGCCCCGCCGGGCCCGCGCCAACAACCGCTACCCGCTTGCCGGTCGGCGGAGGGGGAACATACTGATCCGGCCGGTTGTCGCGAGCCCAATCGGCCACAAAACGCTCCAGGTAACCCACGGCCACCGGCGAACCCTTCTTGCCGCGAATGCACATGGATTCGCATTGCGTTTCCTGCGGGCAGACGCGGCCGGTGATGCCCGGCAAGACATTGGCCTCGTAAAGAATGTCGGCGGCCTTGTTCAAGTCTCCGTCGGCCAGGGCGACCAGGAAGCCTGGAATGTCGACGCCCACCGGGCAGCCCTGGACACACTTGCCCTCCTTGCATCGCAGGCAGCGTTCGGCCTCCATCCTCGCCGCTTCAAGTGCCAGACCCTGGTTCACCTCCTGAAAGCAACGGGTCCGCATCTCCGGCTTCTGCTCCGGCATCTGCTGCCGGGGAATCTTCATTCGTTCTGCGGGAGTCAACTGCATGACTTATCGACCTTCGACTATACCGGCAAGAATGGCGCCCTGATATCAAGCGACGGGCGCCTCCCGGCGGATCGCCTTCTCCGCCTCGATCAGCTTGCACTCATGGTTCGTGGGCGTGCGCGCCTGGGCCTTTCGCTCGTAATCGCGATAAGCCGTCAGCCGGTCGGCCAACTCCGCGAAGTTGACCTGGTGGGCATCGAACTCGGGTCCATCCACACACGCGAACATCATCCTCCCGCCGATCATCACGCGGCAGCCGCCGCACATGCCTGTGCCGTCGACCATGATGGGGTTGAGAGAGGCAATCGTGTGAATGGCTTTGGGACGTGTGACTTCGGCAACGGCCCGCATCATCGGAACCGGGCCCGCGGTGATCACCGCGTTGACCGGATCGGATGCGTCGTCGATCAACTCGCCGAGTCGTCCCGTGACCAGCCCGTGATAGCCGTAGCTGCCGTCATCGGTGCACGGATATACCGCGTCGCAAACGGCCTTCAGTTCCTGCTCCATGATCACGTACGGTCGGCTCCGCCCGCCGATCACCGCAGAGACTCTGTTGCCCATCGCCTTGAGAGCCCCGGCCTGCGGATAAATCACCGCCGTCCCGACACCCCCGCCGACCAGCACCACATGCCCGAATCCCTTAATCTCCGTGGGCTTGCCCAGCGGGCCCGCCACGTCCAGGATGGCTTGCCCCTTCTCCAAAGCTGCAAGCCGCTGGGTCGACGTCCCGACGGCCTGCACGACCAGCGTGATGGTGCCCGCGGCCTCGTCAGAATCGGCTATGGTCAACGGAATCCGCTCGCCGCCCTCAACAACGCGAACGATCACGAAGTGACCGGGTTTGTGATGGGCAGCCACACGCGGCGCCTCGACCACCAGCCGCCTGACCGCCGGGGCAAGCCATTTTGCTTCCTGAATGACAAACATGGCCTCACCAGCTCCCAACCAAGACGCCCTCTGTTCCCCACGCCGGGACGTACCTGTCCGGCGGCGTGTTCCGCGCATGTCCCAGCAGCGGTATAATAGCGCTGAATCGCAGGATGCTCAACGCTCTGCAGGCCAGGAACCATGATACCGCCGAGAAACGGGATTACATAATCTGATGTCCCTAATACACAGTAGAAGTCGATCTTATGACAGTGCGGCGGGTCCCGCCGTGCCTGCCGGCAAGAACCGGATCTCTCGCCAGAAAACGGAATTTGGCCTACCATGCGGCGAAGACGGCGAATGCAGACTGACGAATCGCGTCCGGATCCGGCGCGACCGCTCAAGCGCCTGCCTTGCCACAGGTCACCGTGAGCGAGCCGGATTTGGCGCAGGAGAAGTGTGAATGATCAGTACGAATCTGAGCACGGGCTTACCCGCTCTGGATCGTGTCCTCAAGGGCTTGCTGCCCGGCGACAATCTCGTTTGGCGCGTCGACACGGTGGACGACTACCGCGTCTTCCTCGAACCCTTCTGCCGTAACGCCGTGTCCGCCGGCAAGCGGCTGGTCTATTACCGCTTCGCCGATCATGCCCCGCTGGTGCCCGCCGATTGCCCGGCGGAGATTCATGAGCTCCAGCCCGAACTCGGCTTCGAGAAGTTCATCAGCTCCATCCATGAAGTCGTGAAGTCCGCACGCGGCTTGGGGGCGCATGTTTTTGACTGCTTGTCCGACTTGGCGGTGGACTGGAGCAGCGACCGGATGCTCAGCAACTTCTTCGTGCTGACCTGTCCCTACGTGTACGACGTCGAGGGAATCGCCTACTTCCCCCTGCTGAAGAACTATCATTCGCCGCAAGCCGTGGCGACCATCGCGAACACCACCCAGATCCTCGTGGACATCTACCGGCACCGTGACCGCTACTACCTGCACCCGATCAAGGTACAACAGCGTCATTCGCCGACCATGTACATGCTGCACGCTTGGGAACCACAACATGAGACCTTCCGGCCGGTCAATGATAGCTCGACCATCGCTGAGATTCTCACCTCGCGGCCCTGGGGCAGCACGGAACAAGGCATCGCCCGCTTGGGCGTGTGGGCAAGGGCTTTCCGCGAGGCCGAGGAGCTGGTCGACCCGTCGCTCCAGAAAGCCTGTTCCCTGGAGGAGAAGAAGCATCTCCACCGCCGCCTCATGCGCATGCTCATTTCTCGCGATGAGCGGATCCTGCCCCTGGCCGAGAAATACCTCAACCCCGCCAGAATCCTGGAGATCCGACGGCGCACCCTCGGAACGGGCCTCATCGGCGGCAAGTCGGTCGGCATGCTCCTGTCACGGGCCATCCTCGAACAGAGCGACCCCAAGTGGAGCCGGCGACTCGAAGTCCACGATTCGTTCTACATCGGCTCGGATGTCTTCTACACCTACCTGGTACAGAACGGCGTCTGGTGGCTTCGCGAGAAACAGAGGAACCCGCAGAACTTCCTTGAAGGTTCTGAGGAAGCCCGCCGGCGCATCATCACGGGGAGCTTCTCCGAGGAAACGCAAAAAGAATTCGCCGAAATGCTGGACTACTTCGGGCAGTCCCCCATCATCGTCCGCTCAAGCAGCCTGCTGGAGGATGCCTACGGCAACGCCTTTGCCGGCAAATATGAAAGCCTGTTCTGCGTCAACCAGGGATCCCGCGACAAGAGGCTCGCCGATTTCATGTCCGCCGTGCGGACGATCTACGCCAGCACCATGAGCGAAAAGGCCCTGCAATACAGAGCTCAGCGCGGGTTGCTCGAAAAAGACGAGCAGATGTCGCTGCTCGTCCAACGCGTGTCCGGATCGCTCCACGGCAACCTCTTCTATCCCCAAGTGGCGGGTGTCGGTTTGTCGTACAACCCGTATGTGTGGCACGAGGACATCGACCCTAAGGCAGGAATGCTGCGCCTGGTTTTCGGATTGGGCACTCGGGCGGTGGACCGCTCGGACGACGATTACACCCGAGTGGTCGCCCTCAACGCCCCTGGGCGCCGCCCGGAGGCGGGCATCGATCAGGTACGCCGCTACACGCAGCGCAAGGTCGACGCCCTTGACCTGGCCGCAAACCAGCTTGTGTCCAACGACTTCGTCGACGTGATCCGCCAAAGCAACGATATTCCGTTGCAGATCTTCGCCTCGCGAGACAGTGAGCTGGAACGTATGGCCGCCGAGACGGGACGCAAGGATCTCTTCCCATGGATCCTGACGTTCGACCACCTCTTGTCGGAAACGTCCTTCGTGTCCGACATGCGCGAGATGGTCGCCACGCTGGAGAAGGCCTACGCCTGCCCCGTGGACATCGAGTTTACGGCCAACTTCTTCGAAGATAGTGAATACAAGATCAATCTCGTCCAGTGCAGGCCGCTGCAAGTCGCCGGCGGCCGGGCGGATGAGGCGGCCGAGATGCCGGCCAGTATCGATCCCAAGGACCTTGTCATCGAAGCTCACGGCGCCGTCATCGGCCAGAGCCGTGCCGCCGCCATCGATCGCCTTGTCTACGTTGTCCCCTCGGTTTACGGGCACCTCCCGATTCCCGAACGCTACGCGGTGGCCCGGCTGATCGGCCGGCTCATGCATGCCGACGAGGAGCAAAAACCCGAGCGCATCATGCTCCTGGGTCCCGGCCGCTGGGGCACGACTACGCCCTCGCTGGGCGTCCCCGTCTCGTTCGCTGAAATCAACACCGTTTCGGTGCTCTGCGAGATCGTCGCCATGCGCGAAGACCTGGTCCCCGACGTCTCTCTCGGCACGCACTTCTTCAACGAGTTGGTCGAGCTGGATATTCTCTACCTTGCTCTCTTCCCCGGCCGCGAGGGCAACTTTCTTAATGAGGAGTTCTTCGAAAAGGCTCCGAACAAGCTGACAAGACTCATACCGTCGGCGGCCAATTGGGCCCACGTCATCCGGGTCATCGATACCGCCGACCTCGGCGGCAGAGGACACATTCAGCTCAATGCCAACAACCTGAGCCAAAGGGTCGTCTGCTATCGCAGCCGCACGCAATAGACGTATGCCCGAGATCCCGCGGATTTCTCCAATTCCGCTGTCGATTCGCCTTCTCAAAGCGTCTCCGCACCAAAGATCCGTTTCGACGGGGCTTTCCGTGACGGCTCAGGCTACGCAACGACGCGCTGCTTCCTCAACGACGGGAACACGACGCCAACATCGGCCAACGCGACCCGATGACGCGTGCACACCCTTTGAGAGCAATCAACCCAACACAAGTTGGAAGACGGCCTTAAGGATCGATTCAACGCTTGGGAGGATCGTGGATTCGGCAGTGCTTGAAGCCGGAATCGCACAAGGCCAGGCGTGAACGCGCCGGGCCCGGAGCGACGGAATGCGGCGGTCCTCTGCCAACTTTGCGATCAACTCGCTGCCGAACCCGGCAAAGCCCTGGCCTTCTTCGATTACCAAAATACGCCCCGTTCGGGCCACCGACTCGACGATCGGCTCGATGTCCAGGGGATACAATTGAGTGGGGATCAGCATGTCACAGGCGATATCCTCGTCGATCAACGACTCGACGGCGGTCTCCGCCATCGGCACGAGCCCGCCGTAGGCCACGACCGTCAGCGAGGGCTCGCTCTCCGGCGAGATTCGAATGGTCGGAAAGTCGGTCGCGGTCGCGCTGATGACCGATCCGGCCGGGGCTTGCGGATCGGCTCGCCGGCCGTAGAGCAACTTGTTCTCGATGACCAGCGTGGGCCGATCGATGGTCTGCAGGAGTCGGCGATACAGGGTGCCGGGACAATAGCGGGTATGAACGGCCAGAACACGAGTGCCGGGCACCCCGAGAAGGTGTTTTTCCAGCGACTGGCTGTGTGTCGGCCCGTATCCCCGATAGCCGCCCATGGGCGTACGGATGATGATAGGCACCCGCACCTGCGCGTTGTACATTTCAGCGAACTTGGCCGCATGGTTGATGATCTGATCGGCTGCCAGCATGACGAAATCACCGAACATGATCTCGACGACCGGCTTGAAACCCGCGATAGCCAGGCCGCTGCCGATGCCCACAACAGCCGCCTCGCTGATCGGCGTATTGCGAACACGATCGTCATACTTGCTGCTCAGTCCCGCGGTGACCTTGAACGCGCCGCCGTACGGGTCGCAGACATCCTCACCCATCAGGACAATCCGATCATCCTCGGCCATTGATTCATCGAGCGCCGTGCGGATCGCGTCGACGACGCGTTGCGGGCGAAAATCGAGAGAACGCCATTCGACAGGCTCGGTTCCGGCGGGAGCATGATCCAGGAGAACAACCGGCTCGGTGGGCGAAGCCTGCTCCGCAAGGTCAACGGCTTCGTCGAGTCTCCGGTCGATCTTCTCAATCAGGTTCCTGATCGGATCGGAAGGCTCGTCGAGCAAGCGACTGAGTGTATCGATCTCGGCGTAGGCCTGAACTTCCTCGATCTCACGATTGTCGTCACCCTTGGAGTGAGCCTTCAGCCGGTACGTACGAATGTGCAGGAGCACGGGGTGCCGCGTCCGACGGACATGAGAAACCGCTGCCGCGGTCACATCGATTAGTTCGGACGGATTCCAGGTGTCGGCGGATCGCACGTCGATACCGAATGCGTGCGCCCGTCCCTTGATAGAGCCGGAGAGCGTTTCGTCCTGCAGGGTGGACTGAGAAACGCCGTTATCTTCGAGGACGATCAACAACGGCAAATGCCATTTGGCGGCGATGTTCATCGTTTCGTAAACGACGCCTTGTCCGAGCGTTCCATCTCCGATGAAAACCACGGCAATATTGCTGCCGCCATCAAGTCGTCGGGCCATCGCCAGTCCGGCCGCAACCGGAGCAATCCCGCCCTGAATGCCGTTGGAGAAGAACCCATCCTTGCACAGGTGCTGGCTGCCCCCCCTGCCGCCGCAAACGCCGGTGCTGCGTCCCATGATCTCGGCGATGAGACCCTCAACATCGTTCGTCCACGCGAGGTAATGTCCATGGCAACGATGGTTGCTGAAAACGAAGTCCCCCTCCTTGAGCGTATCAGCGACCGCGACGCCCACCCATTCCTGCCCAATGCAGGTGTGCACGGTGCCCGAGACTCTGCCCTCGGCGAATAGCTTGAGCAGGCGTTCCTCGGTTCGGCGAATGGTCAGGGCCTTGGCGAGTAGTCGTGGCCGAACGCCGAGTTCTCTTCCCAGCACGTCGTCATTACCGGCAAACTGCTCGTGGTCTGTTTGCCCCAGGAGATTCGCCGGAATGACCCAGGGACGTGCATCGTTGGAACCGGGTGATGTGCCGGCACTGCAACCCACGCGAGCAGCTGAACGATAAACCGACGGAGCATGCCGACGCCGAGCCGCCCGCCTTCGTTGCGTTTCAATAAAGGACATGCCACAATTATCGGAAACTCCGGGGTCTCACTGAGGTGCCAGTTGTGTTTGGGAAACGGGGCGCAGAGAGAGGTTTCTACGTCCGATAATACGTCGGATCTCAAACCTGCGCGTTTTGCCCGGATGGCCATAGGGCTGCACGGTGCAGGCTATTGCACTCATGGTGCCGTCGCCACGTCACCCGTCCCCCCGCACCAAGATTGATGGGCAAAAAGCCGACCTTGTTGGTCGGTGAGCCGGATTTGAGAGTGAAGTCGCCTTAACTCGAACCAACGAAGAGCGGGTCGGCGACGATCGAGCTGCGGTCGCGGCCGCGCTGGCCCCAGCCTTCGAGCGTCACTCCTGCAAGACCGAACGGCTGGCCGTTGACTCGCAAATAAAGATTGTCGTCCGTCTCGAACCGGTCATTCCTCCTTCCGGGATTTCCGCCGCTCAGTCGGTGTTGCCGTTAGGCGTCGTCTCGCGACAACCGGTGATGACCCGTCCGCCGCTCAGGATCACTCTGCCTTTGGCTTGCCAGGTGATCGGCGCCGACTCCGTTTCCGAGTCTTCCGGGCCCAACACGAGCGGCTCGGCCAGCCGGTGGTTGCCTTCTCCAATGATGACCTCGACAGGCCGGTTCAATCCGGCTTTATTGCTCGCTCGGAACGCTTCCTGCGCACGCGTCAACGTGGCCAACGGGCCATCGTTGCCGTCGCCGGCGGGCTCTGACGGCTTGCCTGACCAGTGATCGTTGCCCCGAGTGGAGACATGGTTCCGCTGCGTCTCGGCAACCCAAACGGTGCCTCAAACACAAGCTGAAACGGCAATGAGCCGACAATGAATCGGTCTGATCATGGCATGATGCTCCGGAACTGCACTGAATCGAGTTACCGTGGGTGCTTTTTCTGGAAGTCCATGGGGATGATCAACACGGCACACGGCGCCTTGCGTGCGACTTTCTCGGTGACATTTCCGAACAAGGCCTTTTGCAGACCGCCTCTGCCTTGGCGACCGATGATGATCACGTCGATATCTCTTTCCTCAGCAAACTCCAGGATCACCTGGTAATCCTTGCCGACGCGTATCTCCACCTCGAAATCAACGCCCGCCGGAACGCGGGGCCTGTAATCAAGGTTGATTTTCTCGTCGATATCCTGCTTGGCCTTCTCGTCTATACCGTCAACTTCGTAGATGTAGGTCTTCCAGAACTGGGCGTCGCTTTCCGGGATGACGTGCAGCAGATAGAGCGTACAGCCCGGCCGGCGTACGGCGGCGTCCACGGCAAAGTTGAACGCATAATCGGCGTTTTCGGAGAAATCGGTGCAGAAGAGAATCTTCTGATACGGGCTGACTGGAAATGTGCCGCTATCCATGGTCTGGATCCTTGCTCTCTTAGCGAACCATGCCGGGCAGCCATGTGCAGATTTGCGGGAACGCAACGCACAAAACGGTGGCGATGACCAGGGCCATCACGAAAGGCACGCAGCCCTTGAACACAGCCTGCAAAGGCACGTCGCGCTCGATTCCGCCTACCACGTATGCGCAGACCCCGACCGGCGGGGTAATCGTTCCGATCTGAGTGACCAGCACAATGATGACACCGAACCAGATCAGAAGCATGGGGTCCTGTTCGGGATACAATCCGTTGATGATCGGCCTGAAAATCGGAACCGTGAGCAATATCAACGCCAAGGCATCCACAAAGCATCCGGCAATGATGAAAAAGGTGATGATCAGACCGACAATCACCCATGCCGGCAACGGCAGACCGCCCAGCCACGCGGCCAATTCGGTCGGGATGCCCGTGACCGTTAGAAACTTGCCGAAAATCATTGCACCCGCCACGATGATCATGACCATCAGGCTTGTGCGCATCGTTTCCTGCAGCGCTCGCCAGACCATCTTCGCGGCCAGTTGCCTCTTGACCAGCGCGATGACAATCGTGCCGCCGGCGCCGATGGCCGCTCCTTCGGTAGGGGTGAAGAAACCGGCGAACATGCCGCCGATCACCAGGAGGAACAGCGCAAGGGTCTCGCAAACACCCAGAAGGGAAACAAACTTGGCACCCCAACTCGTTGAGGGCGCGGCAGGCCCGTAACCGGGACGCCGGATGCACTCGACATAGATGAATAATGTAAAGAGGCCCGCGGTCAACAGGCCCGGCAGTATCCCTGCGATGAACAACTTGCCAATCGACTGTTCGGTCATGATACCATAGACGATGAAAACAACGCTCGGCGGGATCATCATGCCCAACGTCCCGCCCGATGCGACCGTTCCGCAGGCTAACTCCATGCTGTATCCATATCGCTTCATCTCCGGCAACGCGACCAGCGACATGGTGGCGGCGGTCGCGGGCCCCGACCCGCAGATGGCCCCGAAGGCCGTGCAAGCACCCACGGTGGCCATCGCCAACCCGCCCGGCAGCGGTCCAAACCAATGGTAGGCCGTGTTGAAGAGCCGGCGGCTGATGCCGCAATGAAAGGCAACCTGGCCCATGAGCACAAAAAGAGGGATCACTGTGAGGCTGTGCTTGGAAAAAGTGTCACACAGCTCGGTCGTGGCCATGCTTACAGCCGCGTGAGGTGTGACGACCACGGCGAAACCGACAAACCCGACGATCGCCATGGCGAAAGCCACGGGCATGCTGCTGACCAGCAGCAACACCAGCACGATACAACCCAGTATCCCAATCTCGACGGGCGTCATGGCTTAATCAGTTCCTTGCCTGGATGAAACAAATGGTAAATGGTCACCAGGCACACAACCGCACAAGATGCGGCCAGAACGTACGGCACCCAAAAGTCGGGCATCTGCAGCGTCGGGGTCACCTGACCATTGGCTTTAAGCGACATGCCGTAACTGACGCACTCCACGGTCAAAAACCCGAACAGGAGAACGACGCAGATGCGGACAAGGGTGTCCACCACGATTCGGCCCCGCCGCGACAGTTTCTGAAAGAAGTACTCGATCGCGACGTGTCCCTTGCAGGCCGTCGTATACGGAATTGCTGCCGCCGCGGTGACGGCCGCTGCGACACAGACGACGTCAACCACGCCCGTCACGGAAATGCGAAAGATGCGAAGGATCACCTCCGCGCAAGTCAGGAGCATCATCGTGATAATGCCCAGGGCCGCGATGATCTCCAGGACATAGACCAGCATCCTGACGCTGCGAGCGTACGCCGTCCAGAAACCGGAAAGCTTCGAAATGATCGGTTGCACCGCGCCCATCATTCTGGTTTCGACGCCGCCGATTGGGCAATCATCATCTGGATGTCCTTGAGAAACGCGGCACCCGGCAAGGACTTGGCCTCGGCCGCAGCCACGTACTCATCGATAATGGGCTGAACGCGCTCCTTCCACCTTTCCTGCTGCTCGGGGGACAGAGTAATGATCTCACGCCCCAGTCCCTTGACGAAAGCCAGTCCCTCTTGGTCGGCCTGATCCCAAGCAGCGCCTTGCTTGAACACCCACTCGCGGCTGGTTTCGGTAAACACCTTCTGGATGTCTTCCGCCAGGTTGTCCCAGGTTTTCTTGTTCATCACCACAAACATCGCTGTCGTGTAACCGATACAGGAGGTATCGGTGACGAAGTTGATCGCCTCACCCTGCTTCCAGCCCTTCAGCGTCTCAATGGGGCAGAAAGTCGCCTCGACGACGCCCTTTTGGAGGGCCTCGTAGGTGTCGCCCTGTTGCATGGCAACGGGAACGCCGCCAAGGGCCTCGACGATCTTGGTGGACAGCCCGGTGGCGCGGACCTTCAGCCCCTTCATGTCTTCCAGCGTACGAACCGCCTTCTTGGAGGCCAGGATGCCCGGCCCGTGAGCATGGACGTAAAGCACGTGCACGTCGCTGAGTTCAGCAGGCTCATACTTCATCGTCAGTTCCGTGGCTATTCGAGTAGCGGTGACCCCGTTCGGATAACCAAGAGGCAGGTCGAGTCCTTCGAGCAGCTTGAACCTCCCGCGCGTATATGCGAAACAACTCATTCCGATGTCGGAGATTCCGTTGACCACGCCATCATAGCATTTGTCCGCAGCGGTCAGCGTGCCGCCGGGATGAATCTTGATCTTGACCCTCCCATCAGTGCGCTTTTCGATCTCCTCCGCCCAGGCCTTGGCCGTCTGGCATACGATGTGCACGTCCGGGAAGAAGATGCTGTAGTTCATTTCGATCGGCTTGGCCTTGCCGCCGGCGCCTCGATCCTTGCACCCGGCGACCAGGACAATCCCCAACACCGACACGGCGATGGCAATCAACGAAACGACCTTCATGGTTCTGCTCATGTCAAACCTCCCTCAACGAGTCCATTGCCTGACAAAGGCCCCTCGGCCTGTGATCTGATGCAGACACACGCTGCTCGAAGGGATCAAGACAAGGCAGTCTATAGGGTTGACTGCGGCCTGTCAAAGCCCAAGCCGACCCCGTCAGGGACCTCATTCGGCAACTTCAGCCGGCTCACCATGTTCTATCGGCGGTATGCCCGCCTGTAACCTGCCTGCCGACAGCGGCATCACGTTTTGTGCGAACCCCTGCCCGATAGGTAAATGAGTCCACGGATCCATTGCCATAAGGTAAGCACAATGAATGTCAGCAGAAAGGACCAGCCGACCGCCGCGGCAAACAAGTGTCCTCCTCGCATGAAGAAGGTTTGCCGGTTGCACAGAGGCACCGAAGCGACAACGGCCCCGGGACCTTCATCGCGAGTACGCTGAGCTATGACCCGGCCACGGGGGTCAATGATTTGGGTTATGCCGGAGCTGGCCGCCCGGACGGCGCTCCGACGCAGCTCAATCGAGCGCATCGGAGCCATATCGGCATGCTGCCACTGCTCCTGGGCCGGCCAACGCGCGGGGTCCATCACCGGAACGAGGATGAGCGTTGCTCCAAGCCTTGCCAGATGGCGAGGGTGATCGGTGAAGAGGCCGTCATAGCAGACGTACATGCCGATCCGCCCGTACGTCGTATCGAACGCCGCTTGTGACCGGGCGGGATTCCCGTCGTCAAAGAACGGCAAGGGAACTGCCTTGGCTTGGGTGCCGACGATACCGGCACGACCGATGAGCATGGCCACGTTATCGTAGCGACAGCTTCCGGCCTGCGATGTGATGTGCGCGCCCACGCAGGCGTACAGGTCGTGTTCTCGGGCCAGTTCAGCGAGCCCCGATACCATTCGATGATCTTCTGTCGCCGCTTCTGTGATGGTATGCTCCGGCAAAACGATGAAGGCGGGCGTCGGCCGAGCCGATGCTGCACGGGCGGCTAAATCGAGGTACTCGCGATATCGAAGCTCTTCGCCTTGCACGCAGGCGACGGTCACTGTGTCCTGAAGCACGAACGACGGAGGCTGAGAAATGACGCCGACCACAATAACTCCTGCCGCCATCACCACGGCCGGTATCCAGGCCCGACGACGGCGCTGCCACAGTCCGTAAGCCACCGCGGCATTGACTGCCACCAGAAGCAGAGACAGGAAGTACACGCCGCCGATCGAGGCGATTTGCGCCACCCGGAGATTGTGCGACTGACTGTACCCGAATGCCAGAAAGGAAAACCGCAGGCGAGGTAGCCCCTCACATCTCAGCACCTCGGCTCCGACAAACGCCAGCGGCACGGCCCACAACATGGACGCAGGACCGAATCGCACCGTCAGCAGTCGGGCGACCCGGAACGCGAAGCCCATCCACACCGCAAGAACGATGATGGTCGCGCCGGCTATCGGCCCGGCGATTTTGATGAGCCAATCAAGCCCGATCCGATAAAAGACCAACCCGAGAACGATGCCAAAAAGCCACGTCGCGGCCGGCGACAATCGCGGAAACATCATCAGCCACGGAACCAAGGCAATCCATGCAAGGAAATGCAGACCGAGGGGACGGAAGCAGGCGGCCAGCAGTCCGCCGGACGCCGCCGCCACAAGGAATGCCGTCGGCCAGGAAAACCTGCCGGGTTCGGTCGTTGGATCGACAATCGGGTCACCGGCGGTAGGCATGGGCGGAGACTCTCCCGGCTACAGCAACAGCGGCGTATCCTGTACCATCTCCTTCTATTGGATACTATGCAAGCAGTAGGCAGAAGTCATCAGGAATGAGTGAGAAAAAAACCTGCAGGAACAGACCAACGCATTCCGTCGTGATCCTCACCAGAGACTGGGCGGCCGGGGACGAAGCTCAATGGTTTCGCCGATCGCCGGCGGGGTAAAAGGAACGAATTCGCCGTCCTGCCAGTGCAGCCACCTGAGCGACGGGTGCTCGAGCGGTACGGCAAAATGGAACAGGGCCTCGGCCGGGCGAAGATCGGGCGTCAGCTCCGTTACGTCGATGGTCAGGTCGCTGAGTTTCACGCGCTGTCCGAGAGACATCGGCCTTCGCTCACTCCGGAAGAGGTGGTCAAAGCGCCAGGCGATGAAACTGTCTTCCGGCCGGATGGACAACGTGTTCTTGTCCAACCGGCGGATTTTGACTGCCGGCAATGCGGGGGCCAGAACGCGCGTGTGGCGGGGCACCGGCTGGCCGGCCAGTTCCCGCTGCACCGAAAGATACATGGCGTGCATCACGCTCGGGGCGTTCACGATGATGAGAGTCTGTTGCTCGACGGAACCATCGAGCGCGGTTCGGACCGTAAGTTCATCGTTGAATCTCTTGAAGCCCATCGGAAATGCCGCCTGCACGGCCAGGGCCACGGGGGCAAGTACGATGTGCAGGCATACAAAGGACCAGGCGACGACACGACAAAGACGCCGAGCATGCGGATGACCGTTCCGGCCGGGTGCCCGGAGAGGCTTGTCAGCCACAGCACCGACAGACAAGCCGCCGACGGCCCCCGAGTGGTTCTCAAGCCGCAGGACGTCTAAAAGAAACTGGGCGAGCATGCCCATTGCGCCGATGCCCGCAAACACCAGAAGCCGGTTGGCCGGAAACGTTGCACAAGCGGGCACCAGTGACAAGGCCATGCCCAGCGCCCAGAAGCGAGCAACCGGATCGCGGCGAAGCAGCGGCCATGCTACGGCCGCCAGAACAATGGTAATCCCCACGCCGAGAAGCTGGAGCAGCAACATGAGACGGTTCGGCAGAAGAATCGCAGCCTCGGCCGGCAGTCCCGCCCACTGGCCAAGCATCAGAAGAGGAATCCGCTGAATGACGCTCAGGGCGAACACCGCCGGCTCCCGGAAGGGGTCCACGTAGAGCCCGAGGTACTGCACGCCATGGCCGCCAAGCGTCCAGGCAACTCGCCAGACGATCAGGACCGTGAGGTAGGGAAGCATGATGAAGACTTTTTGCCGCCACCTGCACCGGTCCAGGCATACGGTATAAGCTACCAGGTAGGCAAATGTGCCGACGCCGGCCTCGGCCGACAGCAGGCTGGCGGCGGTGCAGAGCCATGCAGGTACGGCACTGCCGGTTCGCCCCTGGCGCCGCCGGCGATCGTGAGCCAGAATGGCCAGCACTCCGAACACACCCGAGACAATCGCGTTGCGGTTGGACAACCACGCGGCGGGCATGCTGTGCGCGTCGTCGACCGCAAACAGCACCATGGCCAGCCCGGCCGCTATGCCCGCCCCCATCATCCGTCGATACAGCGCCGCCGCTGCCAGAACCAGCAACCCATACCACATTATGCTCTGCGCGTGCATCAGCCACGCCGTATCAGGCCACAGGTGGTAGTCGATCCAGTGAGTCAGAATGGTCAGCGGCCGCCAGAAACTGCCCTTGGCCTCGGGCACAGTCCACCACGGCAGCACGCCGTGGTCCATCAATTCCAGGGTTCGTGCAGCATCCCCGTCGAGAAAGCGGAACATGTCCCAGATCGATCCCGAGAATGCGAGGCATCTCGTCGAGCCCCGAATGGTGAGACGATGAAAGTCGTCATCAAACACCCACCCCAGGCGCAACGATGGCGACACCAGTATCATCGCGATCAGGGCGACGAGGATCGGCCATCCGGGTCTGCAAAGGAAACGACATAGCCGGCCGCGCCATGTGCCGCTTTGTGTGTTCGCTGATGACTCCCCACCCGCAAGCTTCACTTCCTTCACTTCTCGCATGTCCACGGCTCAAAAGGCTACCGGCCAAGGCCGCGACGGGCAACAGGGCGGTGCTGCTGGTGCCCTCGCGAAGATGTTGACGGAGACGATGGCGGAATACTGCTTCACCAAGCGCGCTTGCTGTTGCCGCTCTTGACAAGTCTCACAAGCCGCCAGTGGCACCCTCAGAAGAGGCAGGAGTGACCAACAAGAAAAACCACCATGTGGACCAAGGCGGTCCGACGCAAGTGAGCCCGCCGGAGGTGCTCTGGCAACGATCCCGGCTCAGCATTGCTGCCTGCTCGTTCATGTCACCGGAAAACGAGAAAACCAAAGTCTTCCGGACGGCTGTCGTGAGATGTTCCTCGTTCATTGCCCCAAACCGTGGGCAATGCCCCGCCGACCTGCCGCCAACGCTGGACACCCAAACCCCAGACCTGACCAGGGCTGGGAGCCGGCCGCTTCAGGTCACTGAAGGGGACCGCAATTTCAATCTGCCAAGCATCGTCCTTGACCACTGCCCTGCGTTCCACGTTCTTGGCGTTCAGGCCGTCGGCGTTCGCGTGGCCGCCGCTGCTGCCGGTGCCGTCCCACTTCGTGCCCAGGACGTTAAAAATGAGCTGATAATAGGACTTGTACTCCAGCTTCGGATCCAGATAAATGATAATGCAGTCGTCCGCCCAGACGGAACCGTCGTCTTTGTCGCACCGCTTCAAGATCTGAGAAGGCTGGGGCTCGACGCACCTGGCTGCAAAGTAGAGAGCCTGATCGTCGTATGCGACGGCAAATTCAGTTTCCTGGGGGTTCTTGCTGCTGTCCAGGAAAACGGTGTTCTTGAACTTCACGCGGCTCTGCCAGAACGGCTCGGTGAGTTCGCCGTCAATAACAGGCTTGGTATCGATCTTGACGGCCTGAGTCCAGGGCTTGTGCCCTTCTCGCGCAGACGCTGGATTGACGAGCGCTTCGGCGTTGGCTCGCCAGAGCGAGTCCGGCCGGTGGCGGATCAGCCTGGACATCCAAACGCCGGCTTCCTGATCGCGTTTCTCTTCGTGCAGTGCTGCCACAATCTTGTAGACCCACTTGGGCCAGCTTTCGGCCTCAGGGTGCTCCTCCGCCAGCCGCCCATAGTCAGCAAGTATCTCGTCTGCTGATGCTTTCTGACCCAGTATGTCCATCAGGCTGGAAAGGTCGTCCACGGACACTCGCTTTCCATATTTCGACCAGAATGCGTCGACGGCCTTCTTGGCGTCCTCCAGCCTGCCTTGCTCCCGAAGGGACTTGGCCTGTTCGGCTGTGCGTCTGATCGCTGACTCGTTGACCATGGCCAGTTGGGTACCGTCGCCCACCGGCTGATATAGCGGCCCGATCTTGCCGACCGGCTTCATGCGAAAGATCCGCACGCCATAGGGAGGAAACGTCAGATCAATGGGACGAGCCTGGCGCACCGGTTCGCGATCCTCCGACGGCGGCCAGGCGTCCATGGTGTGGAAGTCCCGACGATTCATGCTCCAGGCCTGCGGTTGCTCGGCCATGACTTCCTTGATTACAATCTCGTCGCCCCACCCGAACGAGAAGGTCACCGTGGCTTGCCTGGGCTCGCAGTTGGCGGCCAACAACCATACCTCACCGGCAACCTCCTTGATCATCACGTCGATTCGGGCACTGGGATTCTCGATTCGAGAATGGGTCAGCAAAGCGGAATCCGGCTTGGGGTCAGGCGCAAACCACACCGGCTCGAGTCGACGGATTTCCCGCGTGCAGCGCAGGATACTCGCGTAATGGTCGTCATCCTCGTTCCTGACACCCAGCGCGTACCATGAGATGCCCTTGGCTCCGTGAATCAGAGCCAGGTAGACACCGAGCCGGTTCTCCACCGGAGATAGAATCGGTCCCCAGGACGCATTGACCACGAACACCGGCTTCTTGTGCTGGACGCACTGATACGCTACGTCAACCGCGTAACCCTGGTATGAGAACGGCTGTCCGACGATGTGGGGATAGGGATCGATCGAAAAGACGTCCACAAAGGCCGATGAACGCGGATAGTAGGTCGGATATAGATCATTCAGCATCGTGAAATGATTCGGGTCGTGTTCATGGATGAAGTCCGATCGCCGCTTGTCCATGGCCATGATCTCGGGGCTGTGACCGGCCTCGTCGGACATGAGGTAGCCCAGAAGGGCCGGGTGATGCCTCAAGGCCAGGAGCTGGTTGCGAGCCCTCTTCCGTTCAAATTCGTGATCTACGTTCGGCACATGCCCTATGACCATGAAGCCTGAATCCTCAGCGCGGTCGAGAATGGCCAGCCGCGCGCTGTCGGGGGCGACGTCGTACGTTTCCAGCGTGGTATTGAAGCCGTAATCGGCCAAACATGCCTCGGCCTTGGCATAGTAAAGGTAAACCGGGAAAAACGGCTCGCCGTCGACCAGAATGTTGTTGTTCTCATCCGTTGAAACGCGATGCGCGGGCCGTCGAGCGCTGAGGCCGGCGCCGTACGCCTCGACCTCGTTGAAAGCGACGCAATCCGCGGCAGGCCCCGCCGTCTCAAGAACTTCAATCTTGATGTAGCGAAGGTATGTGGGCTCCTTCAAAGGCACGTCGTGCCAAGGGGAACCGCTGTTAAGGTCCAACTCGACGACCGCCAATTCCTTCAACGAGTCCACATCCATGCCGCCCAGAATACGCAATCGGGTCGGGCGCGCCGGGGGCCCCTTTTCCTTGTCGAAAATCACAACCGCGTCCTTGCGCTCTTGATCTCGATGCTCCTCGGCCGGGCCGGAGTGAATACGGAAACGATGAATCCGACTGAGACCGGGAACGTATTTCGCTCGGCCGTTCAGGCCCAGCAACACCCACTGCTGGTTGATGGGCAACCCCTCCTTCGAAATCCAGCTTGTGTCTTCAAGCCCGTCCACCAGGTTCTGCCCCTCGGACACCCAGTACTCCTGGTCTTCCCTCCCATAAAGACTGGAAGTCTTCAGGCAATTCAGCACCTCCGGTACGTCCGTCTTTTGGGGTTCCGCTTCGGTGGCGGCTTCGACATAAATGTCGCCGTCTTTGACCGAGAATCGCCAAAATGCTCCCGGAACATGGTTCTCTGGCAACGGGCCGTGATAGGGGCGCGGGACCTCCCAGAAACGCCGGCGAGGATCGTACTTCATGCACATGTCCCACCGCCGGTCTGTCGGCGGCTGATTCTTGCTGATCCGCTTGTAGAAAATGGTCCGACCATCCCGCCCGATCACCGCGTCGTCGACGGCGGGTTGCTCGTCGACCGTGACGTATCGCGCTTGTCCCCACGATCCGTCCGGCTGACGATCACAAATCCACACGCCTCGATAGAAGCGGCCGCGATGCGACACGAACAACAGTCGCCGGCCGTCGGCGGACAAGCTCGGCCGAATGTCGTCAAAATCGGAGTTGACGTGGCTGCCAAGCGCCTTTGGCTGCGACCACTGGTGACCGTCCCACTGCGACTGGTAGATGTCAAAACCGCCCCCCGAACGGTTGGATGCGAAATACAGCGTGTAGCCGTCCGGGGAAAGCCAGGGATCGCGTTCTACGCCCGCGGAGTTGACCGCGGCCAGCGGAGCCGGCTCAGCCGCGGCCGGTACGACCAGCATCAAGAGAGAGCCCACAACCAGTGTCAACCGTTTCTTCATCACGCGTCTCCGACAGATTCATGTGACTGCACACCTGCCGGGCAGAGGACCGTTGGAACGCCCCGCCGCCCGACTACTTACGTTCGTCCACCCCTCGCGCGCCCACCGACCTACTTCTCCGGCGGCAGCAGGACCGCCCCGCGATCGGGCCCCGACGCCGAGCCCAACTGGCCTCGGCGGCGAGCAGGCGCGGCAGGAATCTCCTCGATCAGCTCCTTCCTGCCTCGGCCTTGTTTGACAAGCGCGAATGCGTCGTAGAGCACGCCTGTGGCCGTCCAGGCCTCGTATCGCAGCTTGTCTCCGTCAATCGAAATAACCTGAAAGAATTGTGTGTCCTGCGCCTCGCGTTTGGCGAAGCCTGTCGGCTCGCCCTTTGCCACAATCGGCCAGTTCATCTTCGGACCGGCGACGGACACGACGTAAACCGTGCCCTCTCCCCGCCCTTCCACAGGCGTATCGTCTTTCCCTCTTCTGATGAGACCGGTGCGGCTGTAAGCATGATCATGCCCTGTGAGCACGAGGTCCACGTCATGCTTGTCAAACACCGATTGCCATTCCCGGCGCACCCCTCCGCCTCGATGGTTGGCGACCGAGTATGCAGGATGATGACAAGTCACGATCACCCAGCGCATGGGGTTGCTCGACAGAGTTCGGTCGAGCCATTGGGCCTGCTCCTCACGCCGCACGTTCGAGTCGAGCGATATGATCCTGGCTCCCTGGTAGTCAATATAGTAGCAGGACTCTTCGAGACCAGCGGGGCCGTTCTCAGGAAGCGTGAACTGAGCCCGCCAGTGCGGTTCCAGGTAGGCGCCCGGGCTTCCGTCGGGAGCCGTCTTGAAGTAGTCGTGGTTACCCGGGGTAGCCACCACTGGCACCATTGCGTTGACCCAGCCTCCCACTGCAAACCACTCGCCCCATTCCACATCGCTGCCACGGCTGGCAGTCAGGTCGCCCGCATGCAGCGTGAACGCGGCATCGGGAGCCGATAGAATCGCCGCCCTGAACACCCAGGAACACATCGAGGCGACGGCATCCTGCAAGTCGCCGAAGTAGATGAAGCGGAAAGGCTCTGCCTCGCGCGTGGCCGTCCGAAACTGAAACCATTCCGACCATCTGACCCCATCGCCCACGCGGTAGACATACCTGGTACCGGGAGAAAGTCCTTCGAAACGGGCCGAATGGTAACAGGAGCGCGGACCGGGGGACTCGAAGCTCGTGGTCTGTGCTTCGACCGTCCGCTGCTGGTTGTCAAAGGTAATCTTCTTGTATTCATTCCCATTGAGCTCCTGGTAGAACCGCTGGCCTTGCTCGGCTGGAGCGATTTCCGCAAACCCCTTGCGAACATCCGGCGAGGTGCGCCAGGTAACGGCCATGGTCGTGGTCGGGTCGCCACACCAGGTAAGTACGATGCGATCGGGAAGCGTCGTCGGGGCATAAGGATCCGGCCTCGAGGTCCGAACGCCGGCCGAAATTTGCTGCGTTTCAGCCCCCTGGACGATCGTCACACTCACTGCCAGACCAATCATGACCACGCGCAAACCCGGCCCCGAAGCCGTTCGTAAGCGCGGAAACGGGATGATGGATTTGTAGATTGTCATGGAGCCTCGCCTTTCTATCGTTTCACGAAGTTCGCCTCCGTGGAGCAGCTTCAACAACGACAGAAGCCTTCGAATACGCTTCAGCGTCGCTGGATGCAGCCTGCTTGGTTATGTGGCCACCTTGCCCCACGGTTACGTAGCAGTTACAGAAGCGTTCGCCGTCGATCTCGAGAAGCTCCGCCATCATGGTGGTCGAATGATCCCTGGCGATTCGGGTCGACTCCCGGATGCTTGGCCCATTCGGCGCGGGCTCGGTGATCGCGGCCGGCCTCCTCTGGGCGCGTCGGCTGAATCCACCCAGAGGCCGGCATCCAGAGCTCGTGAAAGCAGACGATCTCGGCACCGTCATCGACTGCCTTGCGAGTCGGATCGCAAATCCGCCCGGGATTGTACGCCTGGTCTCCGTCGCGATGTTCAAACTGAGCTGCTGCCACGCGAGTATCCCGCATGTTGCGACTCCGAAGGACGATGGTTCAGCCTCAGTGATGCCGCCCCCCTCACGGCTTGGCCACGGGCCCGTTCAAATGGCCAAACTGCCCGTACACCACGTCTTCGAACATCCGCTTCTTCACGTCTACATATGCCCGGTGCCAGTAGTCAAGCATCTCCTGTGAATAGGGCTCGCCCTCGGGATGTCGGGGGGTATGATGCTTGAGCGTTTTGTCGTAGTACTCGAGGCCACCGTGCGTGTCCCGATCGGTGCCGAATGTCCACCAGGCCAAGGCCACCCACGGGCCGGCCTTCAGTTCATCATAGTAGGCCTGCATGGTCTCGACAGGTGTCGTATAGGTCGCCGCGCCGCTGGAATTGTCGATCTGGCTTGACACGCCGATGTACCACATCATGGCGTTTGGTGCCCCAGCCAATTCGATGCCGCTCATTAGGGCATGCGTGTCGTTCCAGCATTCGGGGATCCAGGTGACCGGATCCTTGGCATTCTCGCAAACACGAACCTCAAGCCCCTCGGGATAGTACCTCGTGCGAATCCGCTGCCACTCGTCGCTGTGGGCGCGAACCTTCTCTCGCGGGATCGACAGGTCCGCCGGATCGAACGGGCTGTGTTTGTGGAACCAGTAGTGATAAACGTCCACGCCGATGGCCTGGGTGTTCGGCGGCAGCATGACCCGCTTGTGCTTGTCCACGTCCTCCCGGCTGGCGGCATAACAACTATGGTAGTCAAAAGCTGCGTATCCGAGCATGTTGTACCAGCCCTTGATGTGGCGAAACGGCTGTTCTCCATTCATCCTGCGGAGGCGGATCTCGTGGTCGAACTTGGCGAACAGCTTCTCCAGCCCGGCTGTCTTCAGCCCGCATTCGCCTTCATCACCGAGGCTGGCGGCCAGGATGTTGTTGATAAGCTGCCGGCCGGTTGCCTTGTCTCCCTCCAGATTCGTCAGTTCCCTGTCTCGATTCTGCCACAAGGTCGTCAGAATCGCGATCAGGTTCGCGTGAGCATCCTTTTCCCTGTCCTTGCTCCTGTCACCCCGACGAGCGCTGAGGATGATGAGTTGCCGGTTTCGAAAACAGCGGATCATGAGATTGATGATCTCGTCGTGGTAATAGTCGTAGCGATTGTAGAGTTGGATGGCCGTCGACCACTTGCTGGCAATGTCGATCCGGCGGACGTTCTCCGTGTGGTACTTTTCAAGCCGTTGGTCGCCGCTCCAGCACATCAGGTTGTACTCGAAGAGATAGGGCAGGATCCCGATGCCCTCCTTGGGCGTCCAGGTGCGAATCGGCACGTAAGAATGGCTGACGACGTCGCCGCTGACGTAGCCAGGGGGCAGCTTTTCCCCCGAAGGCCGGGTCGTCGAACCTCGCCAGACGTCGCCGCGGCTCGGCGTACTTGCCGCCGCAGCAGCTAAGACCGCAATCAAACATCGGTGCCGTTCGTTTCGAGACATTCAGCTACTCCTTCTTGTCCTGGGTCACAGGCATGGGGCCGTTGAGGTGGCCGAACTGGTTGTAGACAACGTCATGGAACATGCGCATCTTTGTCTTCACATAGGCGTCGTGCCAGTAGTCGAGCATCTCTTGCGAATAGGGCTCACCTTCGGGATGCCGGGGCGTGAAATGCTTGAGGGTCCTGTCGTAATACTCTAATCCCCCATGGCAGGTGTTGGAGCCGCCGAACACCCACCAGGATAAGGCCACCCACGGGCCGGCCTTCAACTCGTCGTAGTAGGCCTGCATCGTCTCAACCGGGGTGGTGTAGGTGGTCTCATCGCCGGCCGGGCCGAGCTGGCCGCTGACCCCGATGTACCACATCATGGCGTTCTTGGCCCCGGCCAGTTCGATCGCGCTCAGCAACGCGTGGGTGTCGTTCCAGCATTCGGGAATCCAGGTGGCCGGATCCTTGGCATTCTCGCAAACACGAACCTCAAGCCCCTCGGGATAGTACCT
>ERZ795050.1040-NODE-1040-length-38409-cov-6.989753_pt1 | contig 38409 bp, 32 predicted proteins | sample MGYA00375134_ERZ795050 | MGnify/ENA primary metagenome ERZ795050 (study PRJEB30179, sample SAMN05720221) | activated sludge metagenome | isolation source: Anaerobic digester | place: Japan | collected 2015-05-26 ... | reverse complement strand
CTCCCCCGCCAGAATCGCCGCCAATCGCGCCAACGCCCGCAAATCCACCGGCCCCAGGACCCCCGAAGGCAAGGCCCGCTCCAGCCGCAACGCCCTTAAGCACGGCCTCCTCGCCCGCCACGCCATCATCCGCGACGACCCGGCCGAGGATCGCGACGCCTTCGATGAACTCCTCAATCAGCTTACCGCCGAATATCAACCCGTCGGCCCGACCCAGCGCCTCCTCGTCGAGCGGATCGCCGTCTGCTACTGGCGCCTCCGCCGGGCCCTGCGATACGAAGCCGACTGCGTCCACAACGACCGCGTCGTAGGCCGTGGCTGCGGCCCCCACGAAGGCCTCATCTACACCAAATACGACGCCGCCGGCTCACGCGGCGTCCTCCCCGTCGGCCCCGACTTCGACCGCCTCATCCGTTACGAAACCATGATCGACCGACAGCTCAACAGACTCATGGCCCACCTCGACCACCTCCGCAACCACCCGTCAACCGACGGCCTCGAATCCCCCAACCCGCAGCCCCCAACTCCCACCCCCCATCCCTCAGCCCCCTCTCAAATCTCAAATCCCCCCAAGCCCACTGTCACACCCCCCGCGCCGAACGAACCCACCCCCTCCCTCGCTCCAACCCCCAACCCGCCGACTCCCAATCGGCAGCCCCCAACCCCCGCCCCGCAACCCTCAGCCCCCTCTCAAATCTCAAATCCCCCAAACCCCGCTCCCTGCGTCCAGAAAGCTTCTCATTCCCACCCTTTCAACGTGCAGGCTTCGGATTTCATCGGTCATTCCGATTACGGCTCCTCGTCGGTTGCGTCTGGAAGGCAAGGGCGGTACAATTCGTCTTACCGCGGCGGGCGAAAGGATGGTCCCTCGCGTCCGGTATCGATTTCGGGCTGCAATGTTGCTCGGTGAGGTGGAACAATGGCAGCGTGCTTGCCGCAAAAACCGAACATACGCACCCGACGGCGGGGTACGGATCAGCATTCCGCCGGTTCACCCGCGTCGACCGCCGGCTTCACGTTGATCGAAGTCCTGGTTGTCGTCGCGATCATCGCCTTGCTCATTGCCATCCTTCTGCCTTCTCTGTCCCTCGCGCGGGAACAAGCCCGGCGAGTCGTATGTCTGGTCAACATGTCGAACTTGCCGAAGGCTGCTCTCTCCTTCTCGATGGAACATAAGGGGTACCTGCAACTGATCGGCCGCGAGGATGAATGGACGGTCATCGACAGCGGCTTAACAAAGTATGCCTACCAGGCAGGCTGTTTCGGGCAAACAACCGCCCAACTGAAGGCCTGGCCCGTTGCTTACGCGCCTCAACTCAGCATGCCGTCGCTCAAGCGAAATGAGCAATACTTCGACACCGCCCTCAAATCCGAGCCGGCTTACTACTTTGAGAAGTTCGGCCGACGCGACATCTTCATCTGCCCCTCGGATAAGGTGCTGGTCAACAACGTCTGGTCGCCGTTTGACATGTTCGGCGTCATCTCGTACGCCGCAAACGAGGACGTCATGGGAGTGACCAACCCCCATGACGGCGAGGGGAAACCGTGGAACAACGGCGTTCGCGAAGGCGGACGGCGACTGGAGGGCCGCATGGACAAAGTCATACGCCCAAGTGAGGTAGTGCTTTTCTGCGACGGCGGCAACGAAGATGTCAGCGGCGAACCGGCACTCCTCATCACCAATGGCAACATCAATGGGCCATATATCGAGAACTATGAGAGAGAATGGGGCCGCCTGCCTCACTTCCGCCACAGCAAGAAAGGCGGGTTGGCCTGTGCCTTTGCGGATGGATCGGGGCAGTATCTCAAGCCCCTGGAATGGACCACCATCAGCGGCAAAATGTACGTCAAACGATACGGCCCCAGAGCTCGGGTATCCCCTTACGAGGTGGGACAGCTCAAGACCGTGCAACCCTGAAAACGGACGCTGGTCCCTTGAGAACCCCCGGTTCCGGCGGGGTGCTGCGCGACGATCGAGGTCCCCGTCAGCCAATTCTCCTGGTATGCCGGTCGAACATCGCTCCCAGAATGCGTGCGAGAACCGACGGAGTCCGTACGAAAGGGTCTTGGTCGCCGTGGCGGCCAAGACCCTCCCGGATTCTTTGCTTCTTGCGTTGTTCCTGCCCGTCATCCGTGCCGACGCCGGCGTTTGAGCACGAGAGGCAACGGCCCCCCCAGCAGAGCCAGCATCGCCGGTTCGGGCGTATGGTCGACGAGGAGCGTGAGCTTCACGCCGTCATTGTAGTAGTGGCAGTCCGGATCGAAACCCAGGCCGAACGTGCCGTCGGCAACATAGCTGTTCAGAACGACCAGATCTTGCGCCGAGAAGTCGTATGACCAGTCCACCGCAGGCTGGCTGTTTGATGTCCGGGTGTCGGTGAAAGTCGTCAGGAGGACGCCTTGACCCTCAAACCAGTCGCCCGGCCGATTGTCGTACTGCCGGGTCACGCCCGTCGGGACAATATCCAGCAGATGGATGTAGAGGATATTGGGTTCCACGGTCCAGTTCTTCAGGTTCTCGATCTCGAGCTTGGCCGACACGACCACGGTGTCGTCCGGAGGGGACCAGTCGAGACCCCACCTGTACGCATAAGCATGGTCCAGGTCGTAAAGGTCGACCGGCGTCGGCTGAAACTCATACGAGAGCAGGGCGGCCTGAGCGGCACCCGCAAAGGTCAGGATGCAAACACACGTGTGGAGTAGTCCAGTTCTCATTTCTTCTCTCCCCTGTGCAAACGGCGAAAATCGCAGAATGCTATGCTCGCACCTCGCAGCAAGTCAAAGCCCGTTCACAAGATTTCTGGTTATCAGACGACGACCATACGGCCAGACAGCGCTTTATCGGCCATCCCGAACAATTGTGCCCCGCCTCACACGGCGCACTGCGCGTCATGAAGAATCCCGGACAAACAGTGGCGGGTGCCTTGCCGCCATCCGGGAAACGAACTTCCGCAAACCGGCAGGATGCTCGGCAACCATTTGATTGCCCAGGGACCACCCCATAGAATCGCGGCCATGATCGCGAGTGTTCAAGCGACGGCATCGGCATGTCCGCAGCCGGTTGTATACGTGCCCGGTTGGACGCTCGCACCTCACGACGCTACCTCAAATGCGATGTTGTCAGTCGTTACATCCGCTCGACCCAGTGTCTCCCGGCGGTTCCTCTCCTCGCCATACGACGGGCGAGGATGCCATCTGAGAGGGCTGCGATGAAACGGGATCTGCCGCGAAGCATCGGCTTCTGGGGCGGCTCCGGGATCATGGTCGGGATCATGATCGGCAGCGGGATCTTCCGCACCCCGGCCTCGATCGCCGCTGAGATGGGCGACGCGCGGCTGATCCTGCTGCTGTGGGCGGTCGGCGGGACGCTGTCCCTGGCCGGGGCCCTTACCTTCGCTGAACTCGGCACCATGTTCCCGCGATCGGGAGGCATCTATGCGTACATTTACGAGGGCCTCGGCGGGACCGTGGCCTTTGTTTTCGGCTGGACCTACATGCTGCTCGGCAAGCCGCTGGCGGCGTCGGCCATCACCATGGTCTGCGCCGAGCACTTCAATAAGCTTCTCGGCCTGAACTGGAACGTGCCTGCCATGACTTGCCTGGTGCTCATCGTGCTCACCGCCATCAACACGGTGCGCGTTCAACTCGGCGCCGGGTTGGCCATCTTCCTCACCAGCCTGAAAGCCCTGGCTCTTGCGGCGATCATCGTGCTCGGTCTGCTTCTGACCGGAGGTTCCAGCGAGAATCTTGCGGCCGTCGATTCGCCCAAGCCGTTTCTGGCCGCCCTCGCCCCGGTGCTGGCCGCAGTGCTGTGGACCTACGATGGATGGGCCGACGTCACCTCGGTCGCCGGCGAGGTCCGCGAGCCCGGCCGCATGCTGCCTCGCATTCTCCTTGTTGGAACCGCCGTCACCGCGGTTCTTTTTGTGGCGGTCAATGCCACGTACATCTATGTGCTGCCGCTGTCCGAGATGCGCGGTGTGCCTTGGGTGGTCCCACTGGTTATGGAGCGCCTGTGCGGCCCCGTCGGCGGAACGCTCGCCACAATTCTGGTGATGATCTCGACTCTTGGGGCATCGCACGGCTCGATCATCACCGGTGCCCGGGTTACTTTCGCCCAGGCCCGTGACGGCTTGCTGTTTCGCGTCCTCGGACGCATTCATCCAAAATACCAGACGCCTTATGTCTCTCTCTGGTGCCAGGCCATCCTTGCCTGCGTGGCCGTCTGTTTCCTTAAGCAGTTTGAGCGTCTGACCGGCGGCTTTGTCTTTACCATGTGGATCTTCTACGCCGGGGCGGCCGTATCCTTGATCGTATTGCGCATCCGACGCCCGGACCTCTCCCGCCCGTGCCGCTGCTGGGGATATCCAATTCTGCCGGTGCTCTTCATTGCGGCCTCCGCATTGATGACCGTGCTGGCCATCAAGGCCTCTCCCAAGGAGACTCTGTTCTGGCTCGCTGTTCTTGTGGTTGGCACGCCGGCCTACTACCTGTGGCGGTGGTTGGTGCCGATCGAGCAATGCGAGTCCGTCGGGATGTGTCCGGGCTGCGGGTGCAACCTCTATGGCCTGCGAGACCAGCGATGTCCTGAGTGTGGCCGCCCATTCACATTTGAGGACATCCGCTCGACGCCTCAGTCACTCGGGTTCATGGTTGCCGAGCCCCAAGTCGAGGAATCGTCGGAACCCGAGAAACCGACCGGCGAACGTCACTAGCCGAATCCATGCTTGCCTGTCTCACCGAATTGGCCGCCTTGCGATGTCGTTCTAACCATGGCTTGGCTGCCGGCGCCATCGCCGGAGTTGCTCGCCGTAGTCTTTCAACGGCGGCTCGCCGTGACGCGATACGTAGTCCGCGTCGATGTACACGGCGAAGGTCGTGACGTGACGGATGCCGCGCCGGCCGTAGGTATCGAGGTCGGCCGTCAGGACCTTCGGATCGAACGGGACCTTCACGGCCGGCTTCTTCCACTTTGAGAACAGCGAGACATCGAGCCAGTACTCCAACGCCTGTGCGTTTGCCCGCCCGAAGACGTCCAGGTTAGCGTCGAGCATTTCGAACTGTTGCCGGGTCTTCAAGTCGTCAGCCCGCTCGAAGGGCACGTCATATCGCCGATGGATCGGTGCGTACTCCAGGAAAACGCCTGACTTCGGCTTGATCTGCTTCGGCGGCGGCAGCGTGTTATCGTAGGCCAGGTACGCTACCTGCGCCTTCGCATCGACCTTGCGGATGGCGTCGAGGATCCGGTTCGCAACGAGCAGCGACTGGTCGCTGTCGCTCAGCCCGGCACACTGCCGGCAGCGGCACCAGGGGCACCCATCATCCCCCCAGTAGAAGTACCGGCCGGTGGTCGGGCGGAGCGTCTTGCCCAGATCGACGGCGTTCTCGGCCACCGTCTGCATCGCCCGCTCCGAGTGGACGCACAAGTTCCATTCACGAACCCGCGACCCCTTGTCGTCCATCCGGAAAAGCTCGGGGGCCTTGTCGAAAAGCTCTCGCGGCAGCAGGTCCTGCATGGCATGCAACTCATACTCGACACCCAGGCCAAGCCGCCGGCAGGTTTCGAGAAACTTCTGTCCCCCGTCCGATTGAATGTACCTGGCGAGCAGCCTTGGCGATTTCGGTGCGTGCAGCCCAATGGTGGTCAGGCCGGCGGCCGCGGCCCGCTCGGGCCAGTCGGCCAGCGTCAGGTCCTCTTCCGTGATCACCACACCGCGCGTGAGGAAGAAAGGTTCATCCCCACTTCCTGTGGCGGTGGCCGCGAGTGCCATCCTGTCCAGTGCCAGCCCGCAGGCCGCCGATTCAAGAAACCGCCGCCGTGTGAGTCCTGTCCATTGGTGCATGCTCATGGCACAAGCCTACCGCCTCATCACCATCAACGCCACCTCCCCGTCGGCGTCACCTGCTGCAGATGATCGAGCATCGCGCCTGGTTCGACCATCACTCTTGCGACTTTATCATATAGCTTTCATGCACCGCCGCATCGCCTTGCTGAGCATCCAGTGTCTCAAACATGATCATCTGCTTTGACTCCCGTTCGACTGTCCTGATGCGCTTCGACACCTGAGTCGTCTTTGCTTTGTCCGTCGAGGCGGTGAGAAACTCCTCTACGACCTTGATCGACGGCGGTGAAACGTCTTTCTTCTTCTCGTCCCGCCGGGCGATCGCCTCGGTGGCCCCGGCCTCCAACAGCTTGGGCCATAGCTTCTTGAACAGCTTCGGCGAGGCGTATGTGTCCGCACTCTCCAGACCGCCGTTAATGGCAATCACCACACCGATCACGTCTTCCCTGCCCGCGAGCGCCTCGGACAGCTTGTCCGTGTACTCCGCCGTCTGCTTGCGAAGCTCCTTGTTCTCCAGCGACAGTTGCAGGCTGGTATCCGACGCCTGGCTCGCCACCGGCGTCCCCACATTCATGGAAAGCTTCTTCTGCGTCTCTGCCACGCCGGCCCAAACCTGCTGTTGGTCGCCCTTCCGTCGCACGGTCGCCTTCAGGGCGTTCGAGGGTACCACGTTGTACGAACTCGAGAAGAGCACGGCCGTTTCATTTCCCCGCTGTTCCCACCGTCCCTGCTCCACGCAGAAGACCCTGAGCTTGACCTTCCCCGATTTCGCCCCCACGATCAGATCGTCCCCGCACACACGGTCCTGCTTGCCGCCCTTGATGATGTCACCGGCCTGCACGAAGACCTCCTGGTCCTTGGAAAGGTTCTCGATAGTCAATTCGTTCACGTCGGAAGTCTCGAGGATCCTGGCCTTCTTCTGTTCAAGCGCCTCCGCCAGCGTCAGCAGATCTCGCCCCTTGAGCCGGTCCTCTCCATGCACGAAGTACACCGCCAAGTTGTCGTGGGCGAACGGCCCACTGATCTCGATCGGCCGCTCCGGCCTTTCGCCTGCCGGCTTCTGCTCCGTCGTTGTCTGTTCCGAGACCGCCCGCCTTGCGGGTTTGGTTTCTTGGGCGAGGGCCAACCCGAGGAGCACTCCGAAACCGATCACCCCGGACACACATAAAGGTGTTGAGCGCGAACACATGGCGAAATCTCCTGAATCGGCAACCCTTTGACTCTTGGACCCGACTTGTGGAACAACCGCGAGAACCGGCCCACCCGCAATGAATGACTGGCAAGGTCTCTGTGCAATTATACGCATGGACCGAGAACCGGTTCCGCAGAACCGGACAACCGACAAAAACAACCCATCCTCAGAATGGAGAACCCATCACCTATCTTCTGCGCCCCCATCCGTCATCCCTCACGACCCTCCTGCTATACCCTGATTGTGCCGACCAAGGCGGCGGTCGTGTGCCTGCCCGACCGGTGGCGAATAGGGCGGGGAAACACGTTTTCGAGCATTCCGAGACTTGTGTCGAGCCCGGACCGCTGGATTCCGGTTACTTGACAACTACCTAACCCCTTGCTAACCTACGCACCCCGATGTGAGCGCCGATGGGAACGTCGGACTCAAGATATTGCGGTCCCCGTCGATCGTGCTACCATAAGGCGCGGAGGACGCCATGGAGCTCGACCAAATCCATCATCTGGACTGCATCGAAGGCCTTGGCAAGCTGCCCGAGGGGTCTGTTGACCTGGCCTTTGCCGATCCCCCGTTCAACATCGGCTACGACTATGACGTCTACGACGACCGCCGCGCGAGCGACGAGTACATCGCCTGGTCGCGCAAGTGGATCGAGGGCGTCATCGGGGTGCTGAAGCCGAACGGGACCTTCTGGCTGGCGATCGGCGATGAGTATGCCGCCGACCTCAAGGTGCTGTGCACGCGCGAGCTGGGGCTGCATTGCCGCAGTTGGGTCATCTGGTTCTACACCTTCGGCGTGCACTGCAAGCAGAAGTTCACCCGCAGCCACGCCCATCTGTTCCACTTCGTCAAGGACCCCCGCAATTTCACCTTCAACTCTCTGGCTGTCCGCGTCCCCTCGGCTCGTGAGCTGGTCTACGGCGACAAACGAGCCGCACCCGACGGCCGGATGCCGGACGATACCTGGATGATCAGCCCGATCCTGCCGCCCGAAGTCCCGACCAAGGACGGCTTCGTCCTGCGCCCGCAAGACATCCCCGAGCGCTTCCCGCCGCACAGCGACACGTGGTACTTCTCGAGGGTGGCCGGCACATTCGGCGAACGCCGTGGCTGGCACGGGTGCCAGATGCCCGAGCAACTCCTCGGACGGATCATTCGGGCTTGCTCGCATGAAGGCGAGCTGGTGCTCGATCCTTTCGGCGGAAGCGGCACAACCCTAGCCGTCGCCAAGAAGCTGAATCGGCGGTTCATTGGCTTCGAGATCTCCGACAAATACGTCAAGAACATCAAGGAACGGCTGTCCTCGATCCAGCCGGGTGATCCGCTCGTCGGGCCGGAGAATCCTGTCTTGAGCGCTCCGCCCACCAAGGCAGGCCGCAAGCTCAACCGGTCAAAAGATCAAGCGACCAAACCGGTACCGAAAAGTCGCATCAGGACCGCGATGACACGGAAGGATTCCGAGACCGGTTGCGTGCAGGCGCCGCTGGGATTCCTCCCCACGCCCATTGCCAAGAGCAATTCGTCGGGCAACTCCGCCTCGAAGAGGCCTGCTTCGTCGCGGACTGCTCGTGCGGCGAAGTGTGCCGGTTGAGAGAAACCGGCCGAAGAAAAATCGTGACAAACGCGATACAAGCCTGGCCCACATGCAAGAATGCGTCCCGACATGACGGCCGGGGGCCGGATCGTTGCGCGTCTTCCGTGTGCACTGCGAGGGAACAGAACGTGAACCGAGTCAGGCAGTCAGTAGTTGTCCTGTCAGTTTCGCTTGCGGCTGGATGTGCGGCGGCTGGGCAGCGGGGCGTGACCGCGCCGGGTGCGAGCGTCGAAAGACTATCGAGGGAGTTTGAGTTTACCGAAGGGGCAACCTGTGACGCCGAAGGCAACGTCTATTTCACCGACCAGCCCAATGACCGCATCATGAGATGGAGTGTCGACGGCAGGCTTTCTGTGTTCATGAAGCCGAGCAATCGATCCAACGGCATGATGTTCGACACAAAGGGAAACCTCTATTCCTGCGCGGACGAGAAGAACGAACTCTGGATGATCACGCCGGACAAGAAAGTGACCGTGCTGGTGAAGGAGTACAAGGGCAAGCTGCTCAACGCGCCCAACGACGTGTGGCTGCGGCCCGATGGCGGTCTCTATTTCACCGACCCGTGGTACAAACGAGACTGGTGGAAGCGCGGGCCGCAGGAGCAGGAAGTGGAAGGCGTCTACTACCTCGCACCGCATCGCGAGGAGGACAAGCCCGGCGCGCCGCGGCAACTCACCCGCGTCATTGACGATCTCAAGACGCCCAATGGCATCACCGGCACCCCGGACGGCAAAACGCTCTTTGTCTCCGACCTGGGAGCCCAGCGTACGTACGTTTATGACATCCGCCCGGACGGATCACTGACGAACAAACGATTGTTCTGCCAAATGGGCTCGGACGGCATGACCATCGACAGCGAAGGCAACGTTTACCTGACCGGCAAGGGCGTGACCGTTTTCGACAAGGCCGGCAACCAAATCGACCACATCGACGTGCCGGAAGAATGGTCGGCCAACGTCTGCTTCGGCGGGAAGCACCGCAGGACGCTCTTCATTACGGCCGGCAAGGGACTCTACGCGGTGAAAATGCGCGTCAAGGGCGTGAACGACAAGGGCGGGAAGTAGATCAACCTCCCATTACCACAAAGACCTCATCACTCATGCCCTGGCGTGCGGCACGCAACACGAAAGACGTCGTCTTATGGGATCTCTTCCGATACGGCCGGCAAACACGCCATCCCCGGCACTCGGTTCTCGATCACCCGGCTCACCGGACGCCCAAGCAAGGACGACATTCTGCTGCCGAACGGGGGAACTGCTGATCTCGCCGGCCGCGCTCATTACCGCCCTTCGGCTGCCATGTCTCTGCGACCAGGACGACTCCTGATAACGTAGCTTGTCACCGTTCGATGAACGACGGTGTACCCCCCCTGGGTGTTCTCAAGGCAATGTGCCGTCACCTGGAACACACAACGGGAGTTGCTCAGCGACCCACGGAATCCCGGGACCCGTGGCACATGCCTCGAATGCCGCCAGATCGTCGGCATCGATGTCACCGTCGCTTGCGCCCAGCCCGCGATCCAGACACGCACACGCATCCGCGAGGCCGGGCGAGCCGCCGAGCGGCCCAGTAAAACAGGCCTGAAACGCAGCGAAATCGGCCTGGTCAACGTCACCGTCCACGTCGGCATCAGCAAAGGGTATGGGGCAGAAACCACCGCAGTTGAAGTTGTTTGCGCCGCACTGGACCCCATCGCCCAGGTATCTGCCTCCCAAGGCGTCGCACTCCGCACGCGTGACATGGCTGCACGTCCCGGTACCCAGACCGGTAGTCACGCAGCAGGCACCTTTGACGATGAAATCATCGAGGTGGGCAACGAAGCCGCGGGTGCTGCCATCGGCTGCCCAGGTGCCCATGCCGGCCAGGGTCTTGCCGTCGTCCGAAATCGCGTACACCCGCACCAGATGAGTCCACTCGCTGGTATCGACGCCGGCATCGGCCAGCATCGCTTCCAGCGACTGTGGCAACCCGTCAATGCCCCAGACCGTGGCGACTTCATAGGAAGGGTTCCCGCCGGCGGCACCGAAGAAGCTCCTGCCGGCAGTGATGCCGTTGTCCGCGATCGCGTAAGCGCAACTGCTGTTATTGCCCGTGTCGCCTCCCCCTGGCGGTGCCAGCGAGCCGAGGAAGGTCATCGACGCGTCGCCGCGCTTCCAACGGAAGGCCTGCATGGTGGTCCCGGGGCCGTTGTAGTTCTGAGCCTGCCCGCAGATCCACTGCACATCGAAATCGCTGGTAGCGGATTTCCCAAAGCTGGAGGAAATCCCGTGGCCGTCGGCACGGAAACCGCTGCTTCCCGGAACGTCGGTAAACGGATTTGCCGAACTCGACGACTCAAAGAACGCGGTACTCGGGGTTTTCATGCTCCTGCCCACGAGCACGGCATAGGAACTGATGGAATGTACTGCGTTGACGTTGGTACCGTCCCAACCGATGAAAGGATCGCCGCGCAAGAAGGCGTCCCGTCCGTAAGCACCATCTCTTATAGCTCCAGTGTACCATGCTCCCAAGGGTGGCCAGCCCGTGTCGTTGGGGACGGCGTTCCGCAGGTCGTTCCAACTGCCCCCGCACAGACTGGAGATCGACCAGCCGCCGGCGCTGGCGGTGTCGGCCCACACTCCACCGCCCGGATTGCTCTGGGGGGCCTTGTAATAGCGGTGGACAAGATTACCCTCGTGCAGCCCCGAGACGATGATGTTCCCGGCGTTCGAACCGATACCGACGGCCACGCCATGAGCTATGGTGGCCGCGCCGCTTGGGCAAGGCAGAGCCACCAGACCGTCCGACATCGACCAGATGATCGGGCCGTTGCCGGTGAAGCTGGACGCAGGATAGACCCACGTGCCATAACTGCATCCGACGGCGTAGACCCCGTCCGCGCTGAGGGCCCGGATCTCACTGTAGGGCTTGGCCGGATCGAGCACCCCCACAGGAATGAGCGAGGCGGCTTGAAGGGTTGAAGCGACGATCAGCGTCACGAAAGCGGCGATGTGTTTCATGTTCTCCTCCGGGGAATGAATGTTCGTCTCCTGGACGCACGAGTCTATCGTGCCCTGGATCGCACCCTCTACGTTTGTCGCGAACTCAACTGATTAGGAGTTCGCGCGCGACCTCCCACCCACTACTGGGCGTTGCGGATCATGGATGCTCAACCCATGATCCGCACGCCCGCTCAAGAGCCTGAGTGTGTTTCCGATACGGCCCGGCCTGCCTTTACCGTCTGCGTCGCAGCAGCGGCAGTGTCAGGGTCAGCAAGGCCAGCGTCGCCGGCTCGGGAATCACAGCCACGAAGCCTCGTGTGCTGCCGTCCGCCGCCCAGACGCCATACCCGGCAAGCACCTTGCCATCATCCGATGCTGCATACACCCGCGTCAGCGACGACCACATACTGGTATCGACGCCGGCCGCATCCAGGAGGGCTTTCACTGACTTCGGCGCACCGGTGGTGTCCCAAGTGCCGCTTGTATCCCAGACAGTCGCCACGTAGTAGCCAGGAATGGTACCCACGGCGCCGAAGTAACTGTGGCCCGCCGTCACGCCGTTGTCTGCGACCGTGTAAGCGCAGCTACTGTTGTTGCCGGTGTCACCTCCACCTGCCGGAGCCAGCGAGCCGAGGAAGGTCATCGACGCGTCGCCACGTTTCCAGCGGAAGGCCTGGAAGGTAGTACCGGGGCCGTTGTAATTCTGAACCTGTCCGCAGATCCATTGCACATCGAAATCACTCGTCGAGGATTTCCCGAAGCCGGAAGAAATACCGATGCCGTCGGCTCGGGAGCCGGTGCTTCCTGGAACCGTGCCGAATGACACCGCCGGTCCCTCGTAGAAAGCATTGCTGGGGCTTGCGTTATCCCTTCCAACGTTCACGCCATAGGCACTGACAGACCCGACGGACCTGACAGCGGTCCCGTCCCACCCGCTGCTGGGATCGCCGCGGTAGCGCGCATTCCGGCCGGTGTCGTTCCTCCTGCCGGCGGTGTACCATCGTCCGTCGCTGCCGGGCTGGATGCGCAGGTCATTGCTGGTACCCCCGCGCATGTTACCTGCACTACCGAGCTCCCCGGCGGTGGCGGTATCGATCCAGGCGCCCCCGGCCAGATTGGTTAACGGGGCCTTGTAGAAGCGGTGGGTGGTATTGTTTTCGTGCAGGCCCGAGATGATGATGTTGCCGGCATTCGAGCCAATGCCGACGGCTACCCCATGAGCCAGGCTGTTCTGGCCGCTCGGGTTGGGCAGGGCCACGAGCCCGTCCGAAGCTGACCAGACGATCGGAACCTGGATCCCACCAACCGCCTTGCTCGTGCCGACGGCATAACTCCCGTCCGCGCTGACCGCCTGCACCAGACTGTATGGGGCACTGGGATCCAGCACGCCGATGGATGTCAGCGACGCTCCCAAGACCGCCGTTGAGCCCATGGCCGTGAGTACCACGGCCACCACCAAGACTTTGACAACCTTCATTGCCTTTTCCTCCTCTCCGGGCCTGGGTGCCCGGCTAAGACAGAACTGAAACCATAGACTCTTTCACAGAAAATCATCACCCTGAGGTGTAAAAACACGTGAACAACGCCTCTCCTCTCGCCACACATCGCAATCAGGAGCCGGTTCGACTTATGACTTGACCTTTTGCCCGTTCCCTCCTTTCCGATGTCACCCGACACCAGACTCCGCCGCTTCTGATCCCCACAGCGTATGATCGCGCGTCGGGGCCGACGGATATGGCGCGAAGACCGAGCAACTGGGATTCCAACACCCTCAGTCTACCCAGTCGCAGTAGAGGTGTCAACTGTTTTTCGGTTTTTTCGGTCGACCGGGGTTGGCCACATAGGCAATCGGGCGGTCAGGCTCCCCTTGTCAGGCTCACCGGGAAGGCAAGGGCCCTTTGTCGCGGCCACAGGGAAGCTCTTTGGGGGTCACGGCGATGAGCGCGGCCCTTGAAGCCGGCCTATTCGTCGCGGCTTTAGTTTTCTGCCTCGCCTCAAACCTGTCCGAGGACTCCTCCCGTGCTCCAGATCACGCAGTCGCACTTTAGTGCGGATCAAGGCTTTGCAGCCGGCTTCTCCCGGAGCCGACGGTCATCAACGTCATACTTGTCGCCCCTGCGCCCGGTCCGCCTTGGGAGATGGCCATTGGTACGGTCGGCGAGGAAACGGTGCGCTCACAACCGGCCGCTTTTGTGCCAGGCCTTTGACCTTACGAATGCCAAACTCGCCAGGCACCGATCGGACCCGGGCGCCGACGGTTACGGTCAATCGTGAAACGCTCAAGGTTGGCTCTGTGAAGCGGTTTCGGGTTTCCCTTGGCGTGGTTGGCGTATTCGGCGGTTTGCGGTTCTTTTCCGTTATCGAACGAACATATCAGGCGATATGCCACGAATAGAAGGTCAGGACGCGATGACGATGATGTGTACGACCTTGGGACCGTGAACGCCTTCGACGAGAATCATCTCGATGTCCGCGGTCTTGCTGGGAGCCGAAATCAACGTCATGTTGGCCGGGATGTCATCCTTGGAGACACGGGCGGCAAAGTCGAGCAGGTCCGGTACGATCTGCTCGGCTCGGACAAGGGCGATGTGATGGGGGACGGCCAGACTGGCCAACCGCCGATGAGTCCCTCCGCTGTCGACGCACAGGGAGCCGGTCTCGGCGATCGCACAGCTCACACCAGTGATGCCAAAGTCGGCGTCGAAGGCGGCATCGCGGTCATTCACATCCATCAGGCGGACGCCCTTTCCCTTGAGCCCGTCGACAATGAGGGCGCGGGCGGGGATGTCCTCCTCCGGCAGGATGGCGCTGGCCCTCCCGGCGGCGGTGACGATTTCAACCACCTTGGCGGCGGCGGCCCGATCGTCGACCACCCGCTCAGGTCGCATGCCGACTTGTTGGGCTCGATCCATGAACAGCGTCACGAGATCGACGCCGGACGCAGTGACGCGGGCAACCTCAAGGTCCGAAGGCAATTCGACGGGGGCACCGCGATCCGTCAGCGATTCACGAATGCGAGCAAAGAATGCTTCCCGGGTCTGGCCTCGCATCATCGACCCTCCTCGGCGTCAAGTTGTTTCTGCAAGTCGGCCCAGCGGGCCCGGAACGGCTTCTTGGCCGGCAGCGGGAAATCGCGATGGTCGGTCCAACCCGAGCCGTCCATCGGCAGCCACTTGAGCCAGCCGTCCTTGGACAACAACCACATGAACATCCGCCCGAACTTCAGGCCGCATCGGTACAAGAACGCTGAACTCATACCGATCCGCCAGAACTTGAACCCGATCCGCCACGTCCATGGCATCCGGCCCTGTTCGACCAGTTCGTTGCGCATGTGCAGCAGATAAGTTGGAATGTCGATCCGGACGGGGCAGGCGTCAAGGCATGCCCCGCAAAGGCTCGAGGCCGTCGGCAGGTCAGGATACTCTTCGAGCGAGGCCAGCAGCGGGGTAATGAGCTTGCCAATCGGTCCAGGGTAAACGCTCTCGTACGCGTGGCCGCCGATCCGCCGGTAAACCGGACAGGCGTTCAGGCACGCTCCGCACCGGATGCAACGAAGTACCGATCGATACTCGCCGGCCAGGATGCGCGACCGACCACGGTCGAGAAGCACCAGGTGAAACTCTTCGGGGCCGTCGAAGTCCCCCGGCCGTTTCGGCCCGGTAATCAGGCTGGTGTAGCAGGTCAGCCGCTGGCCGGTGGCGCTCTTGCCCAGCAGCTTGAGGAAGATGCCGAGGTCTTTCATCCGCGGAACGACCTTCTCGATTCCCATCAGGCAAACCACAACCCGCGGGCGCGACGAGCAGAACCGCCCGTTGCCCTCGTTGGTCACAATGCAGATGGTGCCCGTCTCGGCCACCGCGAAGTTGGCCCCAATGATGCCCATGTCCGCGGCCTTGAACTTGGCGCGCAGTACCTTGCGGGCGGCAGCCGTCAGGGCCTCGGGGTCCACGGTGTATTCGATGCCCAGCTTGTCGCGGAATAGAGCGGCGATGTCCTCCTTGGTCTTGTGGATGACCGGTGTGACGATGTGGGAAGGTTTCTCGCCGGCTAGTTGGAGAATGTATTCGCCTAGATCCGTCTCGACGACCTCGATACCGGTCTTCTCGATCTCCTGGTTCAGCTCGATTTCCTCGCTGACCATCGATTTACTCTTGACGATCAGACTCGCACCGACATCGCGGGCGATACCGGTGATGATCTCATTGGCTTGCTGGCCGGTCTCGGCGAAATGGACTTGGCCGCCATGCTTGCGGACGTTCTCCACGAGTTGTTCAAGATAACGGTCGAGGTTCTGAAGCGTGTGGTCCTTGATTCGTGCGGCCAGCTCGCGGATGGCCATCGGCCGGCCGAGCTCAGGCATAATAGCCCGCCGCTTGTCGAAGTTGAGCCGCGTGGCCCGGTCAAAGGTCGCGCCGATCCTCACGTCGGCCAAGGCCGCCGCCGCAGCTTTCTTGAAATCCGGATGGAACTCATGCGATTGCGTTGTTTGGCCGCTCATCGAGCCGCCTCCGCAGTAACCTGGCCCGCACTCATTCGCGGGCGACTTGCCGTCATCGCTTCATCCAGTATCTGCATGATGTGTCTGAACTCGACATGGAGTCCGGCACGGCGGCAGGCTCCCTGAATGTTCATGGTGCAACCGCCGTCATTGCAGATCACCATATGCGCGCCGGTCGCCTTGATACATTTGACCTTCTCCCAGACGATCGCGCCGGACAACTCGCTCTGCTTGACAGAAAACGTCCCGCCGAAGCCGCAGCACTGGTCGATTTTGTCCAGGCGACGATACTCAAGCCCGCGGAATTGACGGATGAGCCCTTCAACATCCTCGGGAGTCATGTCGATGCCGCGATTGTGGCAACTGTAATGGTAGGTGGCCACGGCCGGATAAGTCAGGTTCCACCGCGACCAGTCGACCTTGAGTTTCTTCTGCAGAAACTCGACTGTCTCAAAGGTTTTCCCGGCCATCGCCACCGCACGGGGATACATCACCGGGTCATCCTTGAACAGGTGAGGATAATACTCGCGGACGATCGAGCAGCACGAACCGGAGGGCGTCACAACGACCTCGGCGTCGCGGAACACATCGATCATCCGCCCAGCGATAGCCCGGGCCTCGTCGAAAAAACCGCTGTTGAGCGCCGGCTGTCCGCAGCAGGTCTGGTCTTCAGGAAACTCCACTTGGTGTCCGAGCCGTCGCAGGATGCGGACCACACACTCGGCCACGTCCGGATAGAAAGTGTCCGTAAGACAGGTGACAAAGAGGGATACTTTCATGGCGTTATCCCGAAACTGAAGCCTCCGTGTCAACGACCCACAAACTCGCCCCGCAAGAAGAAGAAGATGCAGACGCAGATCGTCAACACCAGCACCGCAGCCGCAATGAAGAAACCTGCCCAGGAAAGCACCTGCTTTTCGTTGCGGCGCTGGCCGACGCTGTTGATGCCCAGGCCGAATCCGATCACCGCCAGCAGGGCCGTGACGGCGGCGGCGGCCACGACGGCCATGTAGGTTCGCTGTCCGTAGAACACAGCGAGTTCCTGTACTGAAAAGCGTCGCACCACCAGTGCCAACAGGACAAGGAAAGTCACTGCCGAAGCCAGACCAGCCGCTAAGCTCACCCGCGCCTGGTCCTCATATCGACGAAGCGAAAACTTGGCCACGACTTGAGTCTCCAGACCGTCAGGCCGGCAAGAGAAGCCCACATACACTTCGCTTACCCGGCAAACACGTGTTACCACAAGAGTTGGGCCGGCACGCGGGACTCACCTGCCGTCCCTTGCTTGACCGGGGCAGTTTAATGGAAAGCGGCCACGGCGTCCACCATCGGAACGGGTCGGCAATTGCGATTCAAGAACGCTCCCTTCGGCGACGGTCCCTCGCGGAACGCCGGCTATTGAGATGATGAGGCTGTCGACGGCAGTTGTCCCGTAATCCCGACGCGACAGAAGGTCTTAACGGCTGTTCTTTCTGCGGCAGTCGCTCGCGGCGGCATGGTGGGCCGGACCATGTTCTGTCTGAGCCTGCCGCGGATGCGGTCAGGCGTTCGACACCGGCAGACGGACGGTGACTGTGAATGTCTCACCCGGGGATGACCCCGCTTCGATCGAGCCGTCCAACAGTTCGACGAGTACCTTGCAGAGTGACAGACCCAGGCCGCAGTGCCCACCGGAAAACTGGCGGGCCGCATCTCCGCGCCAAAAGCGGTCGAAGACTCGCGGGACATCCTGCTCCGCCACCATACTGCCGCTGTTGGTGACCGTGAATTCGACGCTTCCGTCACGACAAATGGCCTCAACCCGGATCCACCCGCCGGTATTTGTGTACGTCGCGGCGTTGCTGAGGATGTTCTGAACGATCAGACGCAGTTTCCCGCAGTCCGACAAGATGGTGCGGGGCTCATGCAGTCGCCATTCTACCTGGAGATGCCTTTGTTCCGCCTGGCCGGCCAACGGCTTCCAGCATTCTCGAATCAGTGCGGCCAGATCCACCCCTTCTCTTGCCACCTCCAGTTGATTCGCGTCGGCACGGGCGAGGTGCAGCAGGTTCTCAACCATCCGCTGCATATGTTCGTTGATGCCGAGACAATCTTCCATGGCGTTCCGGTAGGTCTCGGGCTCGCGATCTCTGGAAAGGGCGACCTCCAGTATCGAGCGAACACCCGCCAGAGGCGTGCGAAGCTCATGGGCCACATCGGCGGTGAATCGCCTTTCGCGCTGAAAAGCGCGCTCCAGCCGGCCCAGCAAACCATTCAGGCGGTCAATGACCGGAAGCAATTCCGCGGGCACGCCGGCTGGCGCGATCCTGACGCCCAGCTCGGATTCACCGATGCCTGCGATCTGGTTTGCCAGCCGGTCCAGGGGTCGCAGACCTCGGCGAACGAACCAGGCCAGCACGCCAAGAGAAACCGCCATTGCAGCAGCCCCGACCGCTGCCATCGCGAACCTGATCCGAGCCAGGGTTGTTTCAATGCCCTTCGTCTGGCGGCCAAAGACGAGCGAGACCACAAGGGGCTGTTGCTGACGCCGGCCGTCGTCCTCCTGACGCGGCGTGAAGCGGATGCCTGCAATCCGAACGCGTCGGCCGTCCGGCAACCGGGTCGATTCGAAGGCCGGCCGGTCGACGGTACCCTCGATCTCGATCAGCTCACGACCTTCAAGGGAGGCGGAACGGGCGATGGTCCGACCCCCCGGCAGCCGGACCTGATAGAACTCCGCATGATCTGACGGCCTGAACTCAGGGAGGTTGGCCTCGTCGAAATCCAGCTCGATCTTTCCGTTTTCTTGTTCCGTCATCGCCGCGAGCGAACGGGCTTTGGCAACCAGCGACTCGTCGAACTCCCGCCACAAAGCGTTGCGGACCAGGGCATAAAGCAGGATGCCGGACCCGAGCAGCACCACCGTGGCACCCACGCCTGTTCCGATCAGCAAGCGAGCTCGCAGTGTTCGCACGTCTTATCGTCCCAACATGTAGCCCTGGCCTCGGCGGGTGTGGATCAGGCGGGGCAGTCCCGGTTGTTCGATCTTTCTCCGCAAGTAGCCGATGTACACATTCACCACGTTGCTCTCGACCGACGCATCGAACTCATAGAGGTGTTCCCAGATATCCGACCGAGAGACGATCTGACCGGCTCGCAGGGCCAGAAATTCAAGCAGCGCATATTCCCGCGCGGTCAAATCGATTTGCCGGCCTGCCCGCCGAACAGCTCGCTTGGCGGTGTCGATCTCCAGGTCCTCGATCCGCAGCACAGGGTCTTTGGCGGCGTATTTGCGGCGGACCAGAGCTCTCACGCGGGCCAGAAGCTCTTCGAACGCAAAGGGCTTGACCAGGTAATCGTCGGCGCCGAGATCCAAACCTCTGACGCGGTCCTGAACAGTATCCTTGGCGGTCAGCAGCAGCACCGGAGTCGCCCGGCCCGAGTGCCGAATCCGCTTCAGGATCGTCAACCCGTCGACGACGGGGAGCATGATGTCCAGAATAATGACGTCATAGTCGCAGGACTCCGCATACCACAACCCCTCCTCGCCGTCCGCCGAGACATCCACGGCGAAGCCGGCCTCGCGGAGCCCTTGGCTCACCGATGTCCGGAGCGGTTCATAGTCCTCGACCAACAGGACGCGCATGATACCAGAATGGCACGGCGCTGGCGGCCCCGCAAGCACCTGCGCCGGGAATGCTCCGGTCATTTGTCATCATCGTCGTCCGCGTCGTCGTCCTGATCGACCTCCCGCTTCACAAGCGTTCCATCTGACGCCACTTTGATTTCAACCTCCTGGCCGTTCTCGACCCATTCGGCTTCATAGACCGTTTGGCCGTTCTTGGTCTCGCGCTCGATTTCCTTGACCGTGGCGCCTTTGGCTTCAGCCAGTATGGTCGCTTTCACCGCTGCAGGAACCTGGTCGAGGGAAACTTTCTGCTCGTCCTCGCCGTCGTCGTCATCGTCATCGTCGTCACCGTCGTCATCCTTCCCAAAGATCTTGCCCGTCGCCGACACGAGGATTTCCTTTCCCTTGCCGTTGATCTTGGCTTCAATCTCGTACAAAACCATCGTGACTTTTGCACACTCCAGCTTGGCTCCGGCGGGGAAGTGCTTGGCCACGACGGCTTTCACATTCGTGGGCAGGGCATCGGCGTCAATCTCCTCTTCCATTTCCACGAGATCGCCGCCGGCCGTGACCTTGGCCTCGACCTCCTTGCCGCCGTTGACCTTCCACTCGGCCTCGTACAGCTCCATCCCGTTTTCCTTTTCCCGCTCGACCGCGGTGATCGATGCCCCATCGGCCAGCTTACGCAGCGTCGCCCGGGCCTCCGCGGGAATCTGACCCAGGGTGGTCTTGGGCGCGTCTCCAGCCGTTGCCACGGCAACGGCGATCGCCAAGCCAACGAACCCCAACAGCGTCAATGCTCTTTTCATGGCATAACTCCTTTTTTGAAAAAGGTTTGCGAGCGTCTCAGCCTTGCTCGGCTGTCATCTCACTATGGACCCGGAACCGCACCGAGGGCCCACGACCAACATAGTGTACTCGCCGTGAATAAGAAGATGGTGAGAAAGCCCTGAAGATCCGGTCCCGCGCGGAATCGGATGGTGGCACTTGCCAATGGGGCTTCGGCGGTCGCCATTGTGAGGGTGGCGTCGGCAGCCTCAGCCGATCGACCGCAACCGGTGCCCTGGGGCTCGACAGTGGAACGCGCGCCGTTTGGCCTCGAAGGGTCCGCGGGCGCTGGTCTGGCACAGGGTCAGCGTGTCGGCATGGACCACCATCTGCCCCCCGGCCAAGGGCAAGCGGAGCCGTGCTATGGAGTTTATGGAGCGGTCGAATGATGCGGATGGGACTATGAGCCCGGGCATACGGCTCTGAAACCGGTCGGCCATATGGGCGGTATCGTCGGGCTCGGAACCCTTGCACCCGGCTCCGATGGTGCCAAAGCCGCTACGCTGCGCGGCAGTGTCGCAAGTTGTCGCGACGCAAACACGGGATATAATGTGGATTACCGGATGAGGTCAGTCCCATTATCGATACCAACAGTCCGTGTTTGGCAGGATCGAGACGAAACCATGGCTGCAAAGCCTGTCGCCGAGCTAATCGCAACAAAACCCCAAACGCACCCCTGTCGGGACGAAGCGGGGGTTAACCCTTTGGCGGTCGCTGAGACGGCAAGGCGAGAGGTGAACGCTTCGCTGGATCGCACCCGGCGCAGCGCCTTGGGCCAGTTTTTCACTCCGCCTGCCACAGCTCAATTCATGGCCTCGATGTGCAGCGTGGTCCAGCCGCAAGTACACCTGCTCGATGCCGGGGCCGGCCTAGGGGCCCTGACGGCGGCGTGGGTGAACCAGATCTGCTCTCGATCCAGCCGCCCCAGCAGCGTCCGACTCACCGCTTATGAGGTCGACACGACGCTGCTTCCGGCTTTGAGACAAACTATGTCGGCGTGCAGACAGGCTTGCGAGGCGGCCGGAATTGCATGCGAATGGGTAATTCACGAAGCCGACTTCATCGAGGCGGCTGTTGAACGCCTGGCCCCTGGTCTTTTTCGCGCGGAAGACCACCCGTTCACCGTCGCCATTCTGAATCCGCCCTACAAGAAGTTTCACGCCGATTCCCGGACCCGCCGGCTTCTCCGACAGATGAATATCGAAACCACGAATCTCTATGCTGCTTTTCTTGCCCTTGCTCTGTTATCTCTGGAAGTCGGAGGAGAACTCGTCGCCATCACCCCGAGAAGTTTCTGCAACGGACCGTACTTCCGGCCTTTCCGCCAGCACCTGTTCCGCCATGCGAGTCTCACACACGTTCACGTATTCGAGGCCCGTGACCATGCTTTCCGCGACGACGAGGTGCTCCAGGAAAACGTCATCATCCGTGCCGTGAAGGGGGTCTCGCAGCAGCCCACGGTATCAGTCTCTCAGAGCGAAACGCCCGATGACTTGATTGACACGCAGCGTGAGGTGGGTTTTGACCGCGTCGTACGGCCTGGGGATCACCAGGCATTTATCCATCTCGTGCCGGACGGTCAGGGCGACCATCTGGCCGACGCAATGGTATCGTTGCCGTGCACACTCGACGACCTCGGCATAAGCGTAAGCACCGGGCGTGTCGTCGAGTTCCGCGCTCGCCAGTGGCTGCGGGCTGAGCCAGCGGCCGACACCGTCCCTTTGATTTACCCGACACACTTCGACGCCGGTGTCGTCCGCTGGCCCAAAGCCGAGACCAAGAAACCCAACGCTATCGTCTGCAACAGCGAAAGTGCGTCGCTCATGGTTCGAGCTGGCGTGTATGTCCTGGTCAAGCGTTTCTCGGCCAAAGAAGAGCGCCGACGCCTTGTCGCGGCCATCTTCGATCGAGAACACGTGCCGTGCGAGATGGTCGGATTCGAGAATCATCTTAATTACTTCCACGAGCGGGGAGCGCCTCTGGGACGAGAACTCGCCAAAGGGCTTTGGGCGTTTCTGAACAGCTCCGCCCTCGACTCCTACTTTCGCCAGTTCAACGGGCATACCCAAGTAAACGCCACGGACCTCCGGTCGCTTCACTACCCCAGTCGGGAATCGCTTGTCACGCTAGGCGGCCAACTGAAGGGATTCGAATTTACGCAGGGTGTTCTTGACGCGGCCGTAAAAGACATACTGAGGGTGGGATGATGGCGGGGAAGAAGCCAAGAAAGGTCGCCGAGGCACAGGAAATCCTGACCGCTCTCGGCTTGCCATCAGAGCAGCGCAACGAACGGGCCGCTCTGACTTTACTGGCACTCGTGGGTCTTCCACCAAACAAGCCTTGGCGCGGGGCTGCGAATCCGCTCTGCCGCGTTACCCCGATCATGGAGTTTGTGGCCAACCATTACAGTAAGAAGTGGGCGCCGAATACCCGTGAGACGGTGCGAAGGTTCACACTCCACCAATTCGAGCAGGCAGGACTGGTGCTCTCCAACCCCGACTGCCCTGATCGACCGACAAACAGCCCGAAGTACTGCTATCAGGTCGAACCTCGGGCCTTGTCTCTGATCCGTAAGTATGGAACACCCGAGTGGGACAACGCCCTGCGCATGTATCTCGCCGATGCCCAAACGCTCTCGCAACGATACGCCCAGGCGAGAGAACTGAAACGTATTCCTCTTATTCTCGCGCCCAACACCACTATCAGACTGTCTCCGGGTGGCCAGAACACCCTGGTGCAGAAGATCATCGATGATTTCTGCCCCCGGTTCACGCCCGCAGGCAGGCCTATCTACATTGGTGATACCGGCAGGAAATGGGCCTACTTCGACGAGCACGCCCTCCAGGAAATTGGCGTGACGGTTACAGAACATGGCAAGATGCCTGATGTCGTCATTCACTTCACAGAAAAGAACTGGTTGGTCCTCATGGAGGCGGTGACCAGCCACGGGCCAGTCAACCCAAAAAGGCTGGTAGAACTCACCACCCTGTTTGAGGGCAGCGCGGCAGGCTTGGTGTTCGTTACGGCTTTCCTTGATCGTCGGGGGCTGATCAAGTACCTGCGAGAGATTGCCTGGCAAACCGAGGTCTGGGTCGCTGAAGACCCGGATCACATGATTCATTTCAACGGAGAACGGTTCCTTGGACCTTACTGAGCACACCGCCCCGGCCAAGAGCGACTTACCGGGCCGCATCGAAACCAACGAGCCTGCTTCGAGCCTCCAGGCTTGCCACGAGATCGGATTGACACACCCCATGAAATGCCTACCATGCGCGCCGTTTTCCGCGTTGTGAGAAGACAACCTCGATGGCCAAGAAAACGAGATCAGTAAAGTGGTCTGCCCTGTGGATCTGGGGCAGTCCGGGGCCGGCTCACGAACATCGCAATGAATACGTCTATCTTCGCAAGACCTTCCGATTGCCGAGGTCGCCTGCGGCGGCGCCCGTGCGGATCTCCGCGGATAACCGATATGTCCTGTACGTGAACGGACAGATCATCTGTCGCGGACCAGCCCGTTGCGACCCGCGGTTTCAATCGTACGACGAGATCGACTTGGCTCCCTGGCTGCGGCGGGGCAAGAACGTGATCGCGGCGTTGGCCCACCACTATGGTGAGAGCACGTTTCAGTCGCTGGAGCGCGGAGGGTGGGGCTTTCTGCTTGACGGCGAGGTTCGGGTAAGCCGCAAGAAGGCGATCAACATCTCCTCCGACTGGACATGGAAGGGCATCCGGGCGGAAGCCTACAACCGCAAAACTTCCCGCTACACGGTCCAACTGGGCTTCCAGGAGGATTTCGACGCGGCGAAGGATGTGCCCCACTGGGCCGGGCGGCAGTTCGATGACACCGGCTGGCCAGAGGCAACGGTGCGAGGGGCGGCCACCATCATGCCCGTGGAGAGGTTCGAACCGCGGGGCATTCCTCTTGAGCAAGAGATGCCCGGCCGATTTACGGGAATCACTGGCCGTTTCATCGGTCGGAACGGCAAGAACTGGGAGCACTGCGACAACATCGGCCTCCTGCTGGCCGACGAACGCCGGCTGCCCGCCCGGAAGACCGTCTTTGCAGATGAGATGACTGCGCTGCGGCCGACCCGGTCCGCAAACGGCATGACCGTCCGACCGACAAGGCCAAACGAGTTTCACGCTATCGTACTTGACGCCGGACGCGAGACGTGTGGGTTTCTTCAACTCAACGTCGAGGCGGCCGGGGGCGAGGTCATCGACTTTCATTATTGCGAGCACGTACGGCCCAACGGCGACGCGATCGTCCGGTCGCGAACCGGCGTGGTCAACAGCATCACCGACCGCTACCGGTGCCGAAAGGGGCGGCAGCAACATCAGTTCTTCTCGTGGAAGGGCTTTCGTTACGTTCTCGTGGTCTTCCGCAATGTTCGACGGCCGCTGAAGGTTCACAGACTCGACTACACGTTCACCAGCTACCCGGTCGAGAGACGAGGGGCGTTCGAGTGCAGCGACCCGTTGCTCAATCGCATCTGGGAGACCGGCGTATGGACCGAACAGCTCTGCATGCACGACGCGTACATGGATTGCCCGTGGCGCGAACAGGCGCAGTGGTGGGGCGACGCGCGCATCCAGTGGCGGGTGAACATGGCGGTTTTCGGTGACCATGCTCTTTTCCGGAGAGGTCTTCGCCAAGCGGCCCAGTCCCAGATTCACAACGGGCTGACCTACGGTTTGTTCCCCTCCGACTGCCACTCCTGCATTCTGCCGGACTACACCCTAGTCTGGGTCTGCTCCATATGGGACTATTACTTTTACACCGGCGACGACTCGCCCATACGCGAGCACTTCGACGCGGTGGTCAGAGCATTGAAGTGGTTTGAGAAACATGCGGGCGAGGCGCACCTGTGCGGATTCCCGGGTCACGGGATGTGGCTGTTCCTGGATTGGGCACCGTTGTTCAAGGCGGGCTACAATGCGACCTTCAGCCTCCAGTATCTGGAGGCCTTGCAGATTGCTGCGAAGATGGCCCGGCACCTGGGACACGACCGGCAGGCGCGTCGATACCGCGATATGGCGGCCAAGGTCGAACGGGCGGTGGTGCGCGTTTTCTGGGATTCCAAGGGCAGACAGTTCTGGGAAGGCTACAGCCAACAACACCGCCGGCCGTATCGCCAGGTTGCTCAACACGGCAACAGCTACGCGATCCTTACCGGCGTGCAACGACGATGGCATCGACAGATCGGACGTCGAGTGGCATGGATTCTCAGGAATCATGATCGCCTGTTCGAGGCCAACAGCGGCGGCAACTTCCAGCGGCCGGGGGCCAACTACCCGATTGCCTCGTCCTTTTTCTACGCTTACGTCCTGCAAGCGTTGTTTCAGACCGGCTACGGCGATGAGGCTCTTGCGGGCATCCGGAAACTCTGGGGCCGGATGCTCGATGACGGTGCGACTACCTGGTGCGAGTCGTGGAACCACGAGCCGAAGTCATTTGGCGATACCAGCGCGTGCCACGCCTGGTCCGCCAGCCCGACTTATCACCTTTCCGAGCAAATCGGCGGTGTGACCGCAATCAGCCCCGGTTTCCAGACCGTGCGGATCGCTCCGCAGATGTTCGATCTCGATTGGGCCAAGGTGCGTTACCCCTCGCCGCGAGGAATTATCGAGGTTCGATGGCAGCGGCGAGGTCGCAACGGCATGAATCTCCACGTCAAGCTGCCGAAAGGCGTCACGGGTGTGCTGGACGTGCCAGGGCTGCCCAGGAGACTGCTCTCGAGCGGTCGCCACGAGTTCACGTCGGAATAGCCGTGCGGGTCGATTTGCAGATCAATCAACCTCATCTGCGTCGACCACTGCCCGCATACTCTTCATCGCCACGTCGTACCTGGTACGGTGTTCAGCAAACCGCGCCCGACAGGATTCGAACCTGTGACCCCCGGTTTAGGAAACCGGTGCTCTATCCTACTGAGCTACGGGCGCAAACCGCTCTGAGCCTGCCCCGAGATGGCTCATAGGCATTATAACCCGGTTGCAGCCGGTCTGCACGCTTGCGTCAGCGGTCCCCGAGCCCCCTTACTCCATTCGGGTGAAAGTGGCGTTCCCGCAGCCCCCCTCCGAGGGTCCGACAGACCACGACTGCCGCCGGCACGATTTGCTCCACCCATGTCGCGAGGGTACAAGTAAGCATCAGCCATACTGCCGCCATTCCCGCGTCACAGGGGTATTGCCGGACAAGGGCTTGAACCTTTTACAGGTATTAAAGCCTTTTCGGCTCCTCAGGCACCGGAACGGCCTGAGACACCGCATGAGAGGTCTCTGATGAAGACACAACATGCTGCTTGCTCGATCCTCCTCATCGTCTGCGGGTTCTGCCTCTCCGTGGCTTCGGCCACCGAGGCCGAGGACCCGCGAATCCGTCCTTACGAGAAGAACCCCTTCTACTGGCAGTACAAGGGCCGGCCCGTCCTGTTGCTCGGGGCCAGCGACGACGACAACCTGTTCCAGTGGCCCCTACTCGACAAGCACCTCGATGCGATGAAGGAGGCCGGCGCCAACTACATCCGCAACACCATGAGCGACCGGAAGGACAAGGGTTTCGAGGTGTACCCCTTCAAGCAGTTGCCCGACGGCAAATACGACCTCCGCCAGTGGAACGACGAATACTGGACACGATTCGCCAACATGCTTCGCTGGACGCACGAGCGGGAGATCTTCGTGCAGATCGAGATATGGGACCGATTCGACTACAGCGGCGACAGATGGCCACCGCACCCGTACAACCCGCGCAACAACGTCAATTACACGTACGAGGATTCCGGTTTCGCCCCCAAGTACCCCGACCACCCCGGGGCCAACAAGCAACCCTTCTTCTTCACCACGCCTGCTCAGCGGAATAACACCGTCGTACTCGAATACCAGCACCGGTTTGTGGACAAGATGTTGTCGCTGGCGCTGAAATACGATCACGTGCTCTACTGCATCGACAACGAGACCTCCGGCGAGGAGAAATGGTCGGCTTACTGGGCCGACTACATCCACCGTCGCGCGGCCGAGGCAAACAGGAAAGTCTGTGTCACCGAGATGTGGGATGACTGGGACCTCAAGGCCGATCGCCACAAGCGGACCTTCGATCACCCCGAGCGATACGATTTCGCGGACGTCTCGCAGAACAACCAGAAAAAGGGCCAGGAGCACTGGGACAACTTCCAGTGGGTGCGCCGCTACTTGAGCAAGCACCCACGGCCGCTGAACACCGTCAAGACCTACGGGGCCGACGGCGGGCGATACGGTGACACGCGGGAGGGTCTTCAGCGATGGTGGCGGCATGTGATCGGAGGGGCGGCCTCGGCCCGCTTCCACCGGCCGGACTCGGGCCTGGGCCTCTCGCCGCCGTCCATCGCCGCGCTGCGGGCCGCGCGGAAGCTGGAATCGGTCATCAAGCTCTGGGATGTCGAGCCCGCCGACGATCTTCTGAAAGATCGATCTGAAAACGAAGCATACCTGGCGTGTGCGCCGGGCCGGTCGTACGCCATCTACTTCACCGACGGCGGGTCCGTGGGGCTCGACCTTCGTGATCAGTCTGGCGACTGGAAGCTCCGCTGGCTCGATCTCAAGATCGGCGAGTGGGCCGCGACAGCCTCCCAGTCCGGCAGCTCGATCGCAACTGTCCAGGCTCCCGCCCGCGGCGGCTGGATCGCCGTCATCACAAGGAGGTGATCCCCTGGGCGACGTGATTAAGCCTCTGCGAGCTCATCGTCGCAGCAATCAACGAGTAATCTGCGTTCACAGGGTTGAAAGAACCCTGTTCAGCTCCGCGACCAGCCAATCCTGATCGGCTTCCGACAGACGATGACCGAAGCTGACTTTCTTACGCCCGACCCGCGCACGGCACGCGTACACCGGCTTGTCGTTTTCCGTGTAACTGACCTCGCGAGAGAAGCTCTCCACGTCCTCCAGTAGAAACGAGCGGCTTCGCTGACGCCCGAATAACTCCTTCACGATGGCAAAGCCGTCGCGATCCAGCCACAGTGTCGTCCGTCCCCAGGCCAGCCGGCACCCGATGTACAACATCACCACGCCGACGGCAATGAACGGTAGAAAGAACAGCAGCATCGCCAACGGGATTTCGCCCTTCACCATGCCGATCAGGAATCCGCCGAACACGGCAGCCAGGATCAGGTTCCAGAAAAGGGCGAAGCCGAACATCCCCATCGCCTTGGCGGTCAGTCCGGCCGCCGGAATGTGAATGCGAATCCCGCCCTCCGGCGGGTACTCGATGTCGAGAACGCCCGACGGCCCAGTGGGCGATCTGCTCGAAGACGCCTCGACAGGCGGCAATGCGCTCGAAGGCCGGAATGACTCCTCACAGTGGGGACAGGTGGCGGTGTCCAGCCCCACATCAACGTATTCGGCACCGACAGCCCGGCCACATGCCGGGCATCGCAGCGGCATGTCTACCTCCCGCGACCCCTCCGGTCCGGTTCCGCATATCGCTTCAGCCACGCGTGCATCTCGTGAAATACCCACTCCTGTTCCCGCAGGCTGAGGTGACCGCCGACGGATGTCTCCCAGGTTCCCAGCGACAGCAGAATGTGCGGCTCGGAGGTTCCGCCGGACGCATCCATCATTCCACACCTGCTGTGCCACCGACGGCTGCTCAGGACAGGTTCGGCCGTCCACCGAACGTACGTATCGGCCGCTGGAGCGGCGCGGGTACGGCCGATGCCCAGAAGGCTGGCTCGATAATCGCAGCCGTCGATCGCCAGTCGCACTCGTGTTCGCCCAAACAACGGCCACAGGATTCCCAGGATCATGGCAAGCCCCGCCGCGAAGAATGGCAGCATGAACAGGCACAGGAGGATGCCGCCCCAGCCTGGGAGCTCGGAGTCGCCGCCCGTCGAGTCGGGATTCTCAATGGAGGCCTTCTTGGCAGCTTCGGGCTCAGCGTTCAAGGGGCTTTCCGCTTCGATAGCCGGCTGTTGACCGTGATCGTCTTGGAAAAGCCCCCACACGCCGAAGCCAACGAAGAACGTCAGAAAACTCCACCACGCAATTGCAAAAACAATCAGGAACAGAAGCCCGAAATTGAATCCCAGCGGCGGAAACCGCACCAGCAGCGAACCGCCCTGGTCTTCAAGTTGAACCTTCGTCCCCGCCGGAGGCCCGTCGGGCTTCGGTGGAAGGCCCTCGTCCATGACGGCGTTGGGGCCTAATGCCATCGCCGCGCTCGGCCGAAACACTTCTCCACACGCCATGCACCGCGCCACGTCCGCCCCAACATTGACGTCCGCTGCCGGGACGACGTTCCGGCACGTCGGGCATTGTAGACTCATAAGTATTTCTTCCTGCTCACTCTTACTTTTACCGGTCTGCCTCTCAAATCCGACTGCGCCGGCCCTGCTTGACGAGAGTGCACCTGAATCACCAGACCTTGACGCTCGTTGCCGACTCATCAACGCTCTCAAACGGCCCAGGCTTAGGGTTCGATTCGCTCCGCTTCTTGCCGAAGTAATCGGTCTCGACGCGAATCGGCGTGCCATCCGGCCGTTCGTACGGCAAATCCGGAATGGCCGCCTTGCCGAGCAGTTCGGTGGTCACCAACTTGCGTGGGTGCCCGGAATCCGAAAGCTCCCCGAGCCCGACTTCAAGGTAAAAACCGTCCTCTTTTTCCGCCAGCTTGAGGGCGGGGTCGAATTCCGGCCTGACCAGCGGATGCGCCTCATACTTCGATGGCTTGGCCCCTCTGAAAAACACGTTCCCGCCCATCCATGAGGGCAGCTTCGCCGCATCGTAATCTGCCAGACCGTTGCCGCCCGCAAAAATGTTGTTGTAGAAGCGATTATCGCCTCCGACGATGTTCCGAAGTCCTGCGACCTCGGTCGAGTGCGGCTTATGGAACGGGGTCTCGCGTCCCAACTCGGGTCGGGGCACAATGCGCCCGCCGATCAGATTGTGTGCGTAAGCCCCGCCTTCGGACATGTCCAGCAGCGTCGTCGGGGAGAGAAAGATGTTGTTGTCCACCAGAAACGGCCCGTGGTCCACCTCGACAAACAGATCCTCAGCCTGATTGTCGTGCAACAGATTCGCAGTGACGCGCGTACCCTGGGCCATCCAATCAAGCCACAGACCGCGACACGTCCGGTAGATGTGATTACGGCTGATCTCCGTGTCGATCGCCCCGTGGAACTTGATTCCCGCCATTTCGGCGCCCGAAAACAATGCCCGCACGTGGATGTCATGAATGACGTTACCCGTCACGGTGCAGAAGATCGGACCGAGGCTGCCGACGATGCCCGCCTGTTCGCAGTGCGAGACGGTGTTGTTGCGAACGATGTGGTGGCCGATGGTCTCTTTGTTCCAGCCGGCGGCCAGTCCGCGTTTGATGGTCTTGACGTACCCCTCCGCAGTGTTGGCCGACGTGTTGTCATGTTCGTCGCCGTGTTTTCCCAGGGCGATGCCTGAGCAGACCGAGTGGCTGACCACGTTGTCCTCGATGATCCATCCCTTGCTCCAATGGGTGCCGATCAGACCGATCTGCTCGGCCGTAGGCGGAGCCCACGGGGTCGCCGCGTGCCGCATGGTAAAGCCACGCACGGTGATGTAGTTCCTGCCCGGTGAGTCCGGATAGAACACCGTTCGCCGGACGTTGATTTCGACCAGTTGCTCGTTGGGATCGACCCCTTTGAACTGGGCCCAGATGGTGGTGTTCTGATCGTCCACCCGCGCGAACCACAGCGGCGTGTTCTCCACAGGCTTCAGGACATCATCCAGCTTGGCCGCCTCGGCCAGCCACTCGCCGTTGAGATAAACCGCCCCGGTGTGATGCTCGCGGCCTTTGGGGTTGAACCAGTCTCCGCGGATCAGGTCGCGGTAGGGATTGAACTCGCCGAAAAATGAATTCGGCAGCGTTACCTTCCAGGTGTCTTCTTGGACCTTCAGCCAGTCCTTGACGACCTCCGAGCCCTTGATCTCGACTTTCTGCCCCGGCGCCGCCCGATAGACGATGCGGTTGGCGTCCGACTCACCCCCGCGCGGCGGGTTGATGCGTTCGCGGTAAACGCCGGAATACACGGTAATCACATCGCCGGGTTGTGCCAGATCGGCCGCCCGCTGAATCGTCCGCAGCGGTTCGGCCTGCGTGCCGCTGTTGGAGTCTCTTCCGTTGACCGCAACGTGAAACTCCCTGGCGGCAACCGTGCCGACGATTCCAAGGGCTGTCGCGACAGCGATAACGGCTGTTTTCATCCTTCTGCTCCTGTTTCCAGTGGCCGGCCTGCGACCGGCCCGTCATTGCCGCCCAGCCTCGTGCCGACGAAGGTCTCTCCCCTGTCAGGCTGGATCGTCGCAAAACACGATACCCCTGCCCGCTCCCTGACTCAACGCCGGCAGAAGGTACTGAATGGTCGCCCAGGGCAATCGCATCCAAATCCCCTGGCACAGGACCCGGTTTAGTCTCTTCCGTCGCGACTGGTGCGCGTTTTGCGCGCATGTTTCTGGACCGCGGTACGCTTGGGTTGCGGCCCGCAAAAAGGCGGTCCGCCTTAGGCAATCCTCCCGCAGGCCGCTCCATCCGGGGATCCTCCAACTCATCAAAAAAGCGCAGCAGGCCACACGCAGCTCCAACGCCCATGTTGCAGCTCCCGAAAAAGGAAGACCCTCTAAAAAACGCGAGGCCTCGTAACCCCTATGCCCGAAGTCATCCGCAATTCAACCAGAGCGTAATCCTTACAGATGCCTAACACACAGAAAAGACGAGACGAAGCTCATCGTTTAGATGCGATTGCCCTGCGATCCCGTCCCTGCCCGTTCGGCTGGGCTTGCAGAAACACCGAATATGGGACGCTGCGCATATTGTATTCTTGATTCTTGAGAAACAGGACAATCAGGGCAAACGGCGCATTCTGCGCAAGGGATCCGCGGATGAACCACTGTCCGTTCCTGGCCGAGTGTCAGTACTTCAGTGACCAGATCGATAAGGTCCAGCGGGTCGGCGCGACCTTCAAGAGCAACCAGTTCGAGAGGATCCAGGCGCTGGCCAAGACCTACCGTCTTGAGTTCTGCGCCTCAAAAGCCAACTTCTGTGCGCGCCACATGCTCGCCAAGGAAGTTGGGATCGAGCACGTGCCGAACGATCTTCAGCCGAGTCATGTCCTCCGAGCCAAGGAGATGATCGAAAAGCTCCGCTCGACGGCCACGCCTCCATAGCACGCTTATCGCGGATCGTCGTCTCAGCAGGAATCGGTGACATGGCCGGCCTGCAACCTCTCGACCAAACGGATCAGCCGACGAGCTACCTGGGCTTTCGTCCCGCGAAACGGGCCGGTCCACCCGGTTTGGGGCGAGAAGAGCTCGACTTCGGCGCGGTTGCGGCCCACGTTCGCCGGTCCGTTCAGCACAATCAAGTCGCAGTTCTTCTTGCGCAGTTTGCGTTCGGCATGGACGTAGGGATCGTGATCTTCCATCGCAAAAGCGACAAGAATCCGATGCCCTTTGCGTCGGCCCAGGGCGGCAGCAATGTCCTCGGTGGGTTCGAGCACGACGTTCAAGGGCTTGTTTATTTTGGCTCGTTTGTAGGCGACGCGGTCCCGAGGTCGGTAATCGCAGACCGCCGCCGTCATGAACGCCGCGTCGGCCTTGCGAAAAGCCTTCTTGCAGGCCGCGGACATTTCGGCGGCCGTTTCAACGCGGATCACTTTGACGCCTCGTGGAGCTTCGAGGGCGACCGGTCCGGTCACCAGCGTCACCTCGTGGCCGCGGCGGGCGGCCTCGCCGGCCAAGGCGTACCCCATCTTTCCTGACGAGGGGTTGGAGATGAAACGGACCGAGTCAAAGTATTCGCGAGTGGGACCGGCGGAAACAAGGATGTTCACTGCCGACCTCCAGCGGCCCTGGGTAGGTTGCTTTTGAGAAGGCGGGCCACCTTGTCGACGATGACCTCGGGCTCGGCCATACGGCCCGCGCCGAGCGCCCCGCATGCCAGGTAGCCCTCGACGGGATCGATGAACTGATAACCCAGCTCACGCAAGGTCTTCACGTTGCGCTGGACGACGGGGTTTTCCCACATCCGGGTGTTCATCGCGGGAGCAAGAACGGCGGGGCAATCCCGCCCCACCATCAGCGTGCTGACCAGGTCGTCGGCGATGCCACAGGCGAACTTGCCGATCAAGTTGGCGGTCGCAGGGGCGATCAGGAACAGGTCGGCCCGCTCGGTCAGAGCCAGGTGCTGGGGATCGTAATACCCCTCGGCCTGCCACATTGAGGTAAAAACCTGCCGACGGGTCAGCGACCGGAATGTGAGCGGGGTGACGAATCGCGCGGCCGCATCGGTCATCGCCACGGTCACGCCGCAGCCTCGCTGTACCAGCCGCGAAACCACCTGGCAGACCTTGTAGGCGGCGATGCCCCCAGCGACGCCAATCAGCACTTCATAGTCGGCAAGATCCTTTGCCGGGGCGGACTGGTCACTCGGTGACGGTGTCACTGGGCGTCTCCTCCACAGCCGCCTGAGGGGCCGGTGGAGCGAAGTCGGGAACGATCTTGCCCTCAAGAATCTCCTGCGTGATGATCTCGAGGTCCGTTTTGCCCGCAGGATCAACCATGGGGCGGGCGCCGTTCATCAACTGGAGCCAGCGCTTCTGCATCAGGGCGGTCAGCTTGAAGCGGCCGCCCGCCATGTTGATGATCTTGTCGTCCTTCAGTGCCTCGATCATTTGGAACCACTCTCCCGTACTATACGGACAATCTCATTGACCGTCCCCTCGACGGTCTCGTTCACCAGAAAATGGCGATAGGCCCCGCAATCCTGGGCCCAGCGGATCTCTCCGTCGGCCTTGCTCAGCCGTTCGCGCATGGCCTCGGCGGAGTCCTTTCGCCGCCCTTCAAGCCGCCCCTTCTGGTCCTCAGGGGTCGGCGCCAGGATGTAGATGGTGATCGCCTGCGGCAACTTCTTCACCACCTGCAACGTCCCCTCAATTTCGATCTCCAGGATGACCACCCGGCCGGCGGCCAAAGCATCCATTACCGGCCTGACCGGCGTGCCGTAATATCGCCCCCCGTACACCCTGGCGTACTCCAGGAATTCGCCTCGTTGCAGCCGGTTCTCGAACTCCTCGGTCGACAGGAAATGGTAGTCCACCCCGTCGACCTCGTTGTCCCGCCGCGGCCGCGTCGTCGCCGAAACGCTCAGAAACGCATCGAGGCGTTTGACCAATTCCTTGCAAACAGTCGTCTTGCCTACGCCGCTGGGTCCGCTGATGATCAACAGGGTTCCGGCCATGTGTCCGCCTGTCGAGCCACACATCCGGCGGCGGGGGCACGCCCATGAGTCGCCCCGCTCGCCGCTACCACCCGCTATTCCACGTTCTGCACCTGCTCCTTGAGGCGATCGATGGCGCTTTTGATCTCCACCACATGGTAGGCGATCCGTGCGTCATTGGCCTTGCTGCCGATGGTGTTTGCCTCCCGAAGCATTTCCTGAGCGAGGAAATCGAGCTTGCGTCCCGCGTGCTCGCCTTTGTCGCACAGTCTCTCGAACTGGTCGAGGTGCGAGCGAAGCCGCGAGATCTCCTCGTGAATATCGCAACGTTCCGCGTAGACGGCTACCTCGCGGCGGACGTCGTCGAGCTGAAGCTGCAACGAGGAGTCGGCCAGCAATTCATTCGCCCTCTGAAGCAGCCGCTGATGGTAGTCCTTCATCACCTGAGGGGCCTGTTCGACGACGGCGGTGAGGTTCTCCCGAATGCGCCCGCAATGAAGCAACAGATCCTCCCGCAGGGCCTGACCTTCCACCCGACGCATTTCGATGAGTCGGTCGAGTGCCTGGTTGACCAGCTTGCTCAGAATGTTGAATTGTCGTTCCCGCTCGCTTTCGTCGATCTCCGGCGGCTGGCAAACGCCAGGCAAAGCCAGTACGGCCGCAAGATCGATCCGTACCGGCCCCGTTGTCGTGATGCGGCTCAATTGCTCGACGTACCGCTGGAGGGCCGCGACGTTGACGTCTTGAGCGGCCTCAGCACTGGTGTTTCTCAACCGCAGGGTGCAGGCCACGCTGCCGCGAAGCAGACGGGCGCGCAACAGTTTCTCGACCTCGGGCTCAAGGACGGCCAGCGTCTCGGGCAGTTTGATCGACGCCTTGAAGTAGCGGTTGTTGACGCTTCGCAGCTCGAGCGCATAGTAAACGCCGTCGTCATGACACTGGGATTCACCGTATCCAGTCATCGAGAAAATCATGTCGTCGACGTTCTTCCTTGTCGCCTGGTCTGCAAAGCCGTCTCTGCCGGCCCCATGGCCCGGTATCGCGGCTGACGCCCGGTCAGGAGGGCTGGGTGGTGCTCCCGCCGCCGGTTGATTCCCCGCCGGGCATGTTCGTCCCCTGGACGGGGGGCACGGGCTTCTCCTGATCGGGAAGGTAATACCACACCCCCAGGCAGGCCACGATCACGAACAGTCCGGCCAGGCCAACGGTCAGCCAGGTAAAGAAATCGCCGGTCTTGGCACCGAAAGCGCTGTACCCGCCGGCCCCGCCGAACGCGCCCGCCAGACCGCCGCCGCGGCCTTTCTGGAGGAGGATCACCAGAATCAGCAGAACGCACACAAGCAGAAACACGATGGGGATCACCACATGAACCCACGATGCGAGAATGTCCATGAGAACTGTTCCTTTCCTTTGCGACGATCCCTTGTGTCGTCCGGGGCGTCTCGGGCACATTTCCCGGCCCTTATCGGGCGGCGGCCGCACCCTCGATGATTCCGACGAACTCATCGACCTTGAGGCTCGCCCCGCCGACAAGAGCCCCGTCGACGTCGGGCTGATTCATCAGCTCCTTGGCGTTCGAGGCCTTCACGCTGCCCCCGTACTGAATCCGCAGGGTCTGGGCAGCTTGGCTATTATACAGCTTGCCGATTTCCCGGCGAATGTAGGCATGGGCTTCCTGGGCCTGATCGGGCGTGGCCGTCCTGCCGGTTCCGATCGCCCAGACGGGCTCGTAGGCGATCACCACGTTGGCCAAGTCGACGTCGGGTCCCAAAACCTCATGAATCTGCTGGTACAGGACGGCCTCGGTTCCGCCGGCCTCCCGCTCATCCAGCTTCTCACCAACGCAATAGATAACCTTCAGGCCAGCCGCCAAGGCGGCAACGATTTTCTTCTTGAGCATGGCGTTTGTCTCGCCCAGAATGTGCCGTCGCTCGCTGTGCCCGATGAGCACCAACTCGCACCCGACGTCGACGAGCATGCCGGGCGCGACCTCGCCGGTGAAGGCTCCCTCGGGTTCAAAGTAGCAGTTCTGGGCTCCCAACTTGATTGCGGAGCCCTTGAGCGCCTCGCCGACGGCGGACAACATGGTAAAGGGCGGAAACACCGCCAGATCGACCGGGACTGAGGCAGGGATCTTCGCCTTGAGCCCCTCCACCAGGGCCTTGGCCTTGGCCACGTTCAAATTCATCTTCCAGTTGCCGGCCACAAACTTACGTCGCATGCTCTTGTTCTCCAAGTTCAGTCGAAAGACCGCTTCGCCCGGCTCACAATACTTCCGAGGCTCGCGGATATGAACCCAGCACGTTCAGTCTCAGGCAATGATGAACGGCTTCCTTCAGGGCCGCCTGTAACGGCGGGTCGTTCTGATGACCCTTCAGATCGCCGAAGAAGTAGTACTCCCAGTTGCGCTTCTTGCTTGGGCGGGATTGAATGAAGGACATGTTGACCCCTTCCTTCTGGAAAGCCGCCAACACCCTCACCAGTGCGCCCGGCTCATCCTTGGTGGTGAACACGACCGACGTCTTGTCATCGCCGGTCTGCTTGGCGGGACTGCGACCGATCACGAAAAACCGCGTCACATTATGGGTTGCGTCCTCGATGTTCTCGCAAACGATGTTCAGTCCGTACAACTGGGCGGCCAGCGCGCTGCCGATCGCACCGGCGTTGGGCTCCTCGCGGGCCATTTCGGCGGCCTTGGCGGTGCTGGCGACCGCAATGGTCTTGCCGATGAGGTTCGTCTCGCTCAGCCATCGCTGGCACTGCGAGAACACCTCGGGTTTGGAATAAACGCGATCGAGCTGCTGCAGCGGGCTGAGGGAGAGCAGATTGTGATGAATCGCCCGGTTGATTTCCGCGCAGATCTGGACGTCGGTTTCGACCAGGGCGTCGAGGGTGTCGATCACGCCGCCGCCGACGGAATTCTCGATCGGCACGACGCCGAAATCCGCCCGCTCCCGAGAAACCTCCTCGAAAACACCCCGGATGTCGGTGACCGATTCATACTCGACGGAGGCCCCGAACTTGCCCACCGCGGCCAGGTGCGAGAAGCTGCCCTGCGGGCCGAGATAGGCGATCCGCAGCGGCTTCTCGAGCGCGAATGAGCCGCTCATCAGCTCACGGTAGATGGCCATCAGCGTCTTGTCGGGCAGGGGTCCTTTGTTGGCCCGACGGATTTTTTCGAAGACCACCTTTTCGCGGTCCGGCGCATAGACGGGCGTACCTTCGGCGCTTTTGAGCCTGCCGATCTGAACGACGACCTCGGCGCGGCGGTTCAGCATCGCGACGAGCTCCTCGTCGATGGCATCAATCTGCTTGCGAAGGTCGTCGAGAGTCATGTTCGCACCCGCGGCCGGTGATCAGCAAACGGCCAAGAGCTGCAAGCCGACGGCTTCATCATAACGCCTGGCACACCAAGTCACCCACTTGCGCGGTGCCGTATCCCATCTTGCCGGCCGACTGCGATTTCATCTTCGGGCAGGTGGCGGCAATGGCCTTTTCGACCCGGTTGCCGGCCCGTTCGACGGCCGCGTCACCCTTCTGCGCACCCACCACCCTGAGCAGCATCGCCAGGGCTCCGATGGCCGCGATCGGATTGATGACGTTCATGCCGGTGTACTTGGGCGCGCTGCCGCCGATCGGCTCAAACAT